>Ga0209578_10000172_pt1 | contig 120440 bp, 113 predicted proteins | sample tdAd472_FD_187127 | JGI IMG/M metagenome (GOLD analysis project Ga0209578, IMG submission 187127) | Marine sediment microbial communities from the Atlantic coast under amendment with organic carbon and nitrate - tdAd47.2 (SPAdes)... | ecosystem: Environmental > Aquatic > Marine > Coastal >...
CTTCTCGGCGGTCGCTTTGGGCTTGGAGGATTTGGCTCTCATCTTCGTTCCTTCGTCTCTACGACGAGACCCAAATCCTCCTTAACTTGCAACCCTAATTCTGTGCCATAGGCGCTGACGGGGGACACTTCCGCGCCAACGCCTGGACCCTATCAGCCCATGAGGCACGCCCGGGTCACGAGCTTCAGTTCGCGTCCATGGTGGATAATGGTGTGTCGCTCGCGCGTCAGCTCTATGCCTTCAACAGCACCAATGTGGAAGGTTGGGCCCTGTACGCGGAGGCGATCTCCAAGCCTTACATGCCGCTGGATGCCCAGTTGGTATCGCTGCAGCACCGCCTGCTGCGTGCAGCCCGGGCCTTCCTTGACCCGATGCTGAACCTGGGGCTGATCGATGCCGCAGAAGCAAAGCGCATCCTGGTGGAAGACGTGATGCTGTCTGAAAGCTGGGCGCAGAATGAGATCGAGCGTTACACCTACCGTATCCCGGGGCAGGCGCCAGCCTATTTCTATGGCTACTCGAAGCTGCAGGCGCTCCGGACCGAAGTGGAGCTGGCGCTGGCAGACAAGTTCGACGCCAAGGCCTTCCATGACTTCATCCTCGCACAGGGCCTGTTGCCACCGGCGCTGATGCGCCAGGCGGTGATGGAGCGGTTCGTACCGTCTCAGCTCTAACCGCGAGGGTATAACCAGATCAGTGAGGGGTGGCCGGCGGCCGCCCCTTTTTCTTGTCGAGGATTGAAATTGTATACAATCGGATGGATTGGCCTTTCAATTTTGTTTCTGCGCGCTACAGTCATCTGCTGACAAAAGACAAATGCTTCAGGGGATGTTTATGCGCCGTTATTTGAAGGTGGTGGCTGCACTTGTTTGTGTGGCTTTTGTGTCTGTGCCGGGGACGGCCGCAGAGTTCGCAGATGAAGTCAAAGGCTTGGAGCACAAGCCCGGTCTGGTGGACCTGTATGTGGACCATGCCAAGGCGCGGGCACTGCTGGCGCTGGATGCCCCCGATGCCGATGGCCTGATGGGGCGCTATATATATGCTACTTACCTCACGGGCGGGCTGGGTTCGAACCCCATGGGGCTTGACCGTAGCGTGCCGAACGGTAGTGACATCCTCCAGTTTCGCCGGGCGGGCACCAAGGTGATGGCGGTTATCGAGAACAGCCGCTTCCGGGCGACTGCCGACAGTGCCGCCGAAAAGCGCGCGGTAGAGACAAGCTTCGCGAAATCCATCATCTGGTCGGGCGATATTATCGCGACGGACGGAGAAACCGGCAAAGTGCTGGTGGATATCGGCAGCCTACTGATGCGAGACGCCACCGGTGTGGCGGCGCGACTGGATAGCACGGGGCAGGGCAGCTTCAAGATCAACAAGGACCGGTCCTATATCGATACAGGCGCGGCTTTCATGTTCCCAATCAACGGCGAGTTTGATGCCTATGTCACGTTTGCGGGCACGAAGCCGGGGCCCGAAGTGCGGGCCACAACGCCAGTGCCGGAGGCCGTGACCCTGATTGCGCATACCACGCTGCGTGCCCTGCCAGATGACGGTTTCAAGCCGCGCCGCTATGACGCCCGCGCAGGCGTACTGAACGCTTCCTATATTGATATGTCCAAAGAGTTGGATGAAGATGTGGTGACGCAACTGGCACCGCGCTTCCGGCTTGAAAAAGACGCCAACGGCAAGGTGATCAACCCGATTGTCTTCTATATCGACAATGGCGCGCCGGAGCCGATTCGCAGCGCGTTGCAGGAAGGCGCCAACTGGTGGGCGGATGCCTTCGCGGCGGCTGGCTTCCCGGGCGGCTACCGGGTGGAAATCCTTCCGGAAGGCGTTCATCCGCTGGACGCCCGCTATAATGTGGTGAACTGGGTGCACCGGGCCACACGTGGTTGGTCCTATGGCGCGGAGCTTTCAGACCCTCGTACGGGCGAAATCCTGCGCGGCGTCGTGCTGCTGGGGTCGTTGCGTGTGCGTCAGGACATCAAGATTTTTGAAGCGCTCGCGGGGGCAGGTAAAACCGGTACGGGCGAAGCGGATGATCCGGTCCAGATTGCGCTTGCGCGTATCCGCCAGTTGGCAGCGCACGAGGTTGGGCACGCCCTAGGGTTCGCCCACAATATGGCGGCCAGCACCTATGGGGGACGGGCCAGCGTGATGGACTACCCGGCGCCGGACGTTCGCGCCAAGGCTGACGGCACGCTTGATTTCTCTAACGCCTACGGTGTCGGTATCGGCGCGTGGGATAAATGGACGGTGAATTTCCTTTATGGCGGCTATGGCGCACAGGACGACCGCACGGCACAGGCCGCGCTGGTGGCTGCCGCAGACCAAGCAGGCCTGATCTATGTGTCAGACCCGGACTCACGGCCGGTCAGCAGCGGCAATATCCGTGGTGCCCTGTGGGACACGGGCGAAGACGCGCTGGAAAGCCTGGCGAACACCATGACTGTCCGCCAGATCGCGCTGGACCGATTTGGTGACGGCAACCTGCGCCCGGGTGAAGACGCGACGGCTTTGCAGACCAAATTCGTGCCGCTCTACCTCTATCACCGCTATCAGCTGCAGGCTGCGGCCAAGCAGATCGGCGGTATTGATTTCGCATACCGCGCTGAAGGGGATGGCCGGGCCCGCCCGGTCCGCGTGCCGTGGCAGCGCCAGCAACAGGCGATCGACGCGCTTCTGCGGACCGTGACGCCTGACGCACTTGATGTCGCGGAGCCGGTCTTGCTCGCGCTGTCGCCGCTGGGTTACGGGGAAGGGGACCCGCAGTTTGGCCGTGAGACGTTCAACGCTACCACTCGCCCGATGTTTGACCTGATGGGTGCGGCATCTGTTGCTGCGAACCTCAGCTTTGATGCGCTTCTGGCGCCGACGCGGCTGGCACGCCTCCATCAGCAGGGGCTGACGGCGGACTATCCGGCGCTCGACAGGGTGATGACAGACCTGACCATGGATATCCTGGGTAAGCCACTCGGCGACGCCCGGCAGGAGGCGCTCAGGCAACTGGTTGTCGGCCAGTATGCCGAGCGGCTGATAGACCTGACGCTGGGCGCTGATATTGCCGTGGCTGTCAGGCAGGCAAGCCGGTCTGCCCTGATGACGCTGAAGAAACAGGTCGCCAAGTCGCGCCGCGCGGACGCGGCCTTTAGCGATGGCATAGTAGCGCGGATCGATGATGCGCTTGCACGCGCCCGCACTCCGGCGGTGAAGCAACCGGCTGCACCGTCCATTCCGCCGGGCAGCCCGATCGGTGGCGCGGAGACCTGCTGGCACTGCCTTGATGGCCGTTAACGCCAGCCAGGCTGAAAGATGATGACCAAGGAGCCTTCGGGCTCCTTTTTCTTTGCCTGAAGTGCACCTGGCGAGGGAGCGGCTTCTGGTTTTTCATGGGTCATTGTGGGCAGTGGGCTGCCCTGGTGTCACGCGACAGTAATTCTGTCCCAAAAACCTACCAGATGATGTAGCCGCGCCAATTCCGATACATATTCGATCAATTTGGAGCAACTGCACTTGGTGGAAAAACGACATTAATTCTGTCCTGAAAAAATCGGACAAAATTAGTGTCGTTCACGCATTTCGGAGATGTTAGCGTGTCCGCAAGGGCAGGGGAAGCGGACCTCTAGCTCTGGTGAGCTGAATGTCGGCCCATCGCCAGAAGCGGACATTGCGAAATCAATGAACGGAACCTATGGTCATCGCTATCCATTTAAGAGAAGGGCGCTTCGTATTGAGAGCGATCGAGCGAATATGATATTTTATTTACTTATTGGGCCGCTTGATGCGGGAGAAGAACAAGAGCAAATACTGGAAAGTCTGAAGAGTGATAAAATCATTCCAGCCTGTGAATATGATGACGCCAGCTTGGACAGCAATTATATATGCATCAACATTTGCTCGGATAGCGGTGATCCCAAACTTCGGGCCACTCTCTCTCAATTATCGAAACAAACGTTGCAAACCATAAATGAGTTAGATTTGGATATTTCATTGAACTTAGGCATCTATCGTGTCGAGCAAATGAAAACGCTCGACTCTGGAATGGTCTGCAGCTTCTCTAAACACTCATTTTTTAATCAGGACTTGCTGCAGATCCTAACCGATAAGAAAATTGATCTATCTATTGCTGCCTTTGACTTCGATAAAAAAGACAAACCCTGAGCTCACATGCTGCTCATAGAGCGAATCCAATTACTGAGTAACCGACAACTGAGGACGGAATTTCGAAAGCCACATGATTGATCCAATGCACAAATATAGTTTCTCCGCACATCGACAAGTCGATAGCCCTTGGCGGATCGAAAGATTGGAAAAGATAGCTAAGTCCGTGGATGGGGATGTTGGAGAAATGCTTTTTACGCACGCTTGCTGCCTACATTTCCATGATGACAAGGGCGATCTCACTGTCACTTTTCTCGGCGATGGCCTTGCCTTAACAGACGAACAAAAAGCAGCTATTGAAGCAGCGGTTTCTGGCGCATGGCGTAGCGATGGCGAAGATGGCGACGACATCCACTTTCTATATTCATAATTGGCAAACGTTGACCGGAAAGGGTCAACTCGAGGCATAGCTTTCAAGTTCGCCTGCGGCTGCTATTGCTCAAACAGCAGTCCTTGTGTTCCCAAAGCCACAACTGTTACTCTCCTTCTGAGTATTGGTCAGTCAGGCAATAAGATGAAGATAGCATTTGGCAGCGATCTGCATTTTGAGTTCGGTGGTGCTCGACCGTCATTGGAGGCTATCAGGGATGTTGACCTGTTGGTGCTTGCAGGCGATATCGCAAAAGGCCGTGGAGGGCTCCACAATGAACCTCTTTTCATTGAATATGCCAAGTCCTACGCGGATGAACTCCATATTCCCGTCGTAACTGTTCTTGGCAACCACGAGCTTTACGGTGAAGAGTATCATGCTTTTTTGAAGGCTAGCCAATCTGCGGCAGCAGAGCAAGATTTGGTGCATTTCCTAGAGAACAACGCTGTTGTGTTCGATGGCGTCAGGGTTTTGGGCTGCGCTCTGTGGACGGACTTCAAGCTTGGCGATAATGAGGCGATTGCACGTCAAGAGGCCTATAGCACGGTCAATGATTACAAGCGGATTAGTATCCGCAACAAGGGCGGCGGAACGCGTTCTCTTACCCCTGCTGAAACGGCGGGGTTTAATGAGGTTAGTCGCATATTTCTTGAAAAGGAGCTGGCAGTGCCTTTTCAGGGGCAGACAGTTGTTGTTACGCATTTTCCACCTATCTTTATGAGTGATCCTCAATATGAAGGGGATGCTTTGTCGCCCTATTTTTGTAATGGATGGCAGGAGAAAATCGAGAGCGGCGTGTTATCCCCAGATGTTTGGATCGCCGGGCACACCCATTATTCAATGGCGGTGACGATAGGCCGAACCCGGATAGTTTCACGACAAGGTGGCTATCCTGGAGAGCTTGAACCGTTTGAATGGGGTGTCATTGAAATCTGACACAGCCGCTCGGGGATTATCGGAGACGGATTAGTGTAGGTTAAGCGGATATGGGACTTTCGTCCAGCAGGGCGTAGTACTCGCTCTTGGCCTCGGCAGATGGAATGTTGCCGATTAGTCAGCCCATTGGGTAGTCGCCAACCAGCTCAAATATTATGTCGGGCCGTTCTCTGGCCTCGTTTTGGGCAATTTGGCGCTCGATGTTTTGGTTCAATTCTTCAAGCGAATTGCCAACTTCAATCACCGTGAGATAGCCGTTTTTGAATCCCGATCCGGTATCCAAAAATCTGACATTGCCCAATTTGACTATGTTCCGGTTGGAGGTGTGTCCCGCAAGGACAAGATCAACATTGGCCACGCGACGGCAGTTTTGGTTCCTGATCCTGTTGCGCCCCCAAAGTGCTTCCATTCGCGGTTGCTTGCCGGTCATTGCGTCATGCCAATCCGCCGGCGCATCTGCATGTATGAGCCCGATGGTTGCTCCATCGGCTAGAATGAGGGTCATGCTGATGGGGAGTCGCTCGACGTAGCGATCGCAAATAGCTTGGACTTCTTCCTGTTTCGTTTGGCTGAGGAGATCAAACCAACCGCCACCATTCGCGCGCCAAAATGCCTTTTCAGATCTTGGCGCGACTGAGTTAGCCATCATCTCGTCGTGATTACCAAGGACAGCATAGCACCACGGCTCAGCGAGCAAGCCTACGCATTCATAACATTGCTTGCCACGATCTACGATGTCGCCGAGGATGAGGAGCTTATCTTGTTGGATGTTAAAATCGACGCGGTCTAATTCATGCCGCAATTCGTCATATGAGCCATGCAAATCACCCACCACAAAAGCCCGTCCAGTTTCAGTCAAATCTATAACTTTATGGCTGGAATGAATGTGGCACGGCAATTTGCCCATTATAGCTGTAGTCCTTGTTGCATATCGTGGGGCCGTTTTGAGGCTTCGCAAAGAACACCAACTAGGGTTCGCTTGTCGATATTTAGAGTTTATTGGCCTTGATGCCCACGAATAGTGGAAAGAGCCAGGTCGCTGGTCATTTCTAAATAGACTTGTTGCGCGAAAGCCATTCGAGTTTGGGCAGTCATGGTTGACCCCTTGGTCAGAGTGATGCAGGCTCGAAAGGCAGCATTTAAGCCAAGACCCGCGCGCTCGTCGTCTTCATTGACATAGTCGAATACTTCATTAATCAGCCTTTGCTCTAACTCATGCGCGGCGGCGATCTTTTCTGGTGTGTTGTCAAACATGGCTACCTCTTCACTTTTTGTGCACATGCACCGACGTGATAAATATTGTATATATATGCTAGTTTTTATCGTCAAATAGTAACTCTATATATTCTATGAATTCTATCCTAGTAGCAAATTACTAGGATGAAGAATCCAAAGATAGAAATTGGGCTGCGGATTCGCGCTCAGCGAAAAAAGCGTACCTGGTCGCAAGAAGAGTTGGCTGCCAGATCAGGGCGATCAGTATACACTCTTTCGCTCATCGAGCGCGGCGTGAACCTTCCGAATCTATTGACACTTATCGATTTGGCGCAGGCATTTGAGTGCAGTCTCGATGATCTCATATGGGACGGGACTGATGCGAGTGGTGTATCGAAATCGGCGGAGCAGAGAGCAATCGAAGCGCAGATTTTTGCGGAGATTACCTCGATGAACCTGAAGACGTTGAAAGCTGCGCAGGGTGCGATCAAAGCGATCCTTGATGCCCAAGGTTGATAGGTCGGCGTTGCGGCTTCATTTCTCGACAACAAGGAGTCCGAAGACAATGTTGATGTAGTTGCATCGTTGATTAGCTATGGTCTGGTCAGTCGCGGTAGTTGATGGTTTAGGCTGCTAAATGATTGTGAACTGATGGGGTGGATGCCCCTTTCGAGCGACATTGTATGATGTCACAACGCCGCTGCGGCGGCATCATCGAAGGAGAGCATCATGACGAACATTTACATTTTGGCAATCGATCTGGCGAAACGGAGCTTTCAGGTCTGCGCAACTGATCGGGATGGGGCGGTTCTATATAACCGCATGATCTCGCGAACAAAGCTGGAGAAGCTTCTGGAAGCGCAAACATCTTGCATCGTGGCCATGGAAGCCTGTGCCACCAGCCACCACTGGGGGAGAGTTGCTGAAGGGTTTGGGCATGAGGTCCGCCTGATTCCGCCGATCTATGTGAAACCCTTCGTCAAGCGGCAGAAGAATGATGCGGCTGATGCTTCCGCGATTGCTGAAGCAGCGAAGCGCCCGAACATACACTGGGTGGCCGTTAAAAGTGCCGAGCATCAGGCACGAGCTGTGGCATTTCGTACCCATCAATGTCTTGTGGGGCAGCGCACGCAGCTGATCAATGCATTACGTGGCCACCTTGCCGAGTTCGGAGTTGTCGTTGCTCAGGGTCGCACCAATATCAAAACCATCACCAGTATGCTGGAGGATCAAGCGATAGATCTTCCTGCGGGCGTTGAAGACATTGTGCGCCTCTATCTGGATCAGGTCGAACTGCTCAGCACCAGAATCGACGAATTGACTTGTAGGCTTCGAGAGGCTGTGAAGGTTAATGACGATATGCGACGGCTTTGTACAGTACCAGGTGTTGGTCCGGTGACGGCGGGCGCGATCATGGCCTTCGCGCCTGATCTGCATAGCTTCTCCAGCGGAAGGAACTTCGCTGCCTGGCTGGGGCTTGTACCGAGACAACGATCTACTGGAGGCAAGACGCGTCTTGGCCGGGTCAGCAAGATGGGGCAGAGTGACGTTCGGAGGCTGCTGATCGTCGGTGCGATGAGCCGCATCAGGTGGATCGTGCGCAAAGGCGAATTGCCTGACAATTGGCTTGGTCGCATTCTGGGACGAAAACCTCGTATGGTTGCAGCTGTAGCATTGGCCAACAAAATGGCGCGAAACATATGGGCAATGATGACAAGGAATGAGGATTATCGTTTGGCGTGATCCGCTGCTATCAATTGACAGCAAGACGGAAAGCGCTCAGGGCCCGGCCCTGACAAGGAGATCGACTGACCAATATGCGGCAAGGACTTCAATGTTCAGGACGAGGTAAACCAGTCCCGGGGCTCGAGCGTCAAAGCTCTTTGAACCGATGTGGACCTTCGTTCTTCGAACTGCATACCGGCCCCGTGGCACCTTCAGGCCACGATCGGAGGCCTGACACACGACCGATAGAAGCGCCAAGTCGAAAAAGTCAGAAAATCACCTTGCAAAACAGGGGGCATCCACACACGCCCCATCCCGATCAGTTGCGCAGACCTGAAAGCTCCGTTTCGCCAGATCGATTGCCAAAATGTAAATGTTCGTCATGATGCTCTCCTTCGATGATGCCGCCGCAGCGGCGTTGTGACATCATACAATGTCGCTCGAAAGGGGCATCCACCCCATCAGTTCATTGCCTGCATTTGAGGCGGGCTGGGAGAATATTTCCTTAGAAAAGCATAAGCCCTTCTTGCCTGAGGGGTTCTCTAAGAGGCTTCAGTATTACGGAACCTGCAATCCGAGCCAAGCATACAAGCTTTTAGAAAATATGGCTGTAGAAAGCGAGCGTCTAGTGCTGGCGCCTTTTGGAACAAAGCCTTCTACATTGGCAGCAGTAGTGTTTTTAATAAACAAAAGCTCTGAAGCGCGTAGGAATGGCGAGAGAAGTACTATTGGAGCAGTGTACGACTTTCCCCAAAAAAACCAAAGTCGTAGTAGTGGCGTTAAAGAAACCTTTGTCTACCGAATGTCCGTAGGATAGCCGGATTCTACCACGTAATTTTATTTCCCATTTTTGAGAATTTGTTCTGAAGCCGATTTCCGAATGTTGCGCGGTTGCGCAACTTTTGAGCCTAACGGCGCCGGCGGACATAATTACTGTCACGCGACAGGCGGAGGGCGTCTGGTGTGTGTCCGGCGGTGTCTGTGTGCGGGTGATCTCCCAAATCGTTTCAATCCCGGAACAAAAGATAAACAAACATATCTAATTCATTGTTTTTAATGAGCTTGTTTCCGTGCGTTTGGGTTTTTTAACGCCCAAGAAAGTTCACTATTTCCCATGTAATCCCATTGACCAACCATGTTTACCCATGATATCCCAAATAGGTTCGGATGACGATCCGAATGCCTGTCTATCGTTTGGCGGCGAGCGGCGGGGGGAGAAAACGGGGGCTGATGGGCAATGGCATTTTTCCTGTCCACATTCAAAAACAAGGTCGACAAGAAGGGACGTGTGTCCGTTCCTGCGCCTTTCCGTTCGGCTGTTTCTGGCGGCCATTTCCCTGGTGTTGTCGTGTATCGCCCGCTCAATCTTCCGTGCATCGAAGGCGCGGACATGTCCTTCCTTGAACAGCTGTCTGACCGGCTCTACGGCGATTTTGGTCCCTTCAATCCCGACCAAATGTCTGTCGCCACCGCCATTCTTGCCGGTGCCAGCCAGCTTCAGTTTGACCCCGAAGGCCGTGTGATGCTTCCTGCCGAACTCCGTGAATTTGCCGGTATTGATAGTGCTGCCACCTTTGTTGGCCTGGGCCGCAAGTTCCAGATCTGGGACACCGCAGCCTATGAAGCGCACCAAAAAGAACAGTTGGCGCTGGCGTCCGAAACCGCGCCCAACTTGCCGCCCTTCGGCGGCGGGGGGCAGGCATGATTGCCGCCTCCAGTAACGCCAATCATCACACCGGACATATCCCTGTTCTATTGAACGAAGTTGTTGAGGCGCTCGCACCTCAAAGCGGGGACGTGTATGTGGACGGTACCTTCGGGGCCGGTGGCTACACCCGCGCTGTACTCGAAGCTGCTGACTGCAAGGTGATCGCGATCGACCGCGACCCCGACGCCATCAAGCGCGCTGAAGCCTTCAAGGCTGAATTCGGCGACCGCTTCGATATCCTTGAAGGATGCTTTGGCGATATGCGTGCCCTGCTTACGGGTGCAGGCATCGATACTGTAGACGGTGTGATGCTGGATATCGGCGTGTCCTCCTTCCAGCTTGATGAAGCAGAGCGCGGCTTTTCCTTCATGGGCGATGGCCCCCTGGATATGCGCATGGGTATGTCGGGCGAAAGCGCGGCTGATGTGGTCAATACGTACGAGGAAGAGCGCCTCGCCAACATCATTTATGACTATGGGGAAGAGCGGAAGTCGCGCCGGATTGCGGCTGCGATTGCGAAAGACCGCGTCACGACCCCCTTCACCCGTACCAAACAGCTTGCCGACATGATCGAGCGGGTCATTGGCCGTCCGCCCCAGCGCAAGGGGCAGAAATCGGTTCACCCGGCCACCCGCACATTCCAGGCGCTCAGGATTCACGTGAATGACGAACTTGGCGAACTGGAACGTGGCCTTGAGGGTGCTGAACAGGTGCTGACGCCTGGCGGCCGCCTTGTTGTGGTGTCCTTCCATTCGCTTGAGGACCGCATGGTCAAGACTTTCATGGCGGAACGCAGTGGCCGCATGAGCGGCGGTAGCCGCCATATGCCGGGGCCGGTATCCGCAGGCCCTGCGCCTACGTTCGAGCAAAAGAACAAGGGAGCGGTGAAGCCGGGAGACGCAGAGCTGGAGGTCAATCCACGCGCGCGCTCTTCCCGGCTTCGCCAAGCTATTCGCACTGAGGCGCCTGCGCGGGCTGCCAATTCAAGGGGGAGGGGCTGATGCGTCGGATGATCACCATTTGTGCGGCAGTAACGGCGCTGGCCTCTGGTGCGGCTGTACTGCAGTTGAAGCTTGCGGTGCAGGAAAAGGCCGAAGCCGTCGAAGCGCTGGCCCAGCAAATCCACAAGGACCGCGAAGCGATCCGCGTGCTTGAGGCTGAGTGGGCGTTTCTGACGACGCCGCGTTCCTTGCAGGAAAAATCCATTCGTTTTCTGGCGCTGATGCCGCCGAACGCCGAGCAGGTGGTGACCGACATCACCCGCATCCCGTTCCGCCCGAAGGGCGTTGAAGCGGGCGAAGACCCAGGGGTTCTGCTGCCGACCAAGGCGAAGCCCGAAGATAAACCGAAGCAAAGCAAGGCTGACAAGGACAAGAAAGGACAAAGTTTGTGAGTGCGACGACGGCATATCAGCGTCTGTCCCTTGAGGGGGAGCGCAAAAGCGCGCTTGATGTTGCCCGCAACCGTTTGATGGTTGCGGTTCTGCTGTTTTTTGCGGCTTTTGCGGTGATGGTGGTACGTACCATTGAATTGGGCATGTCGACGCCTGAAACAAAACAGGTGGCCGAACGCCAGATCGTGATCCCGCCCGTGAAAGTGGCGCGCGCCGATATCCTGGACCGCAACGGCGAAGTGCTTGCAACAAACCTTGAGACCTCGTCCCTTTACGCCAACCCGTCCGAGATCAAGAATCCGGCCGAGGTTGCTGCGCGCCTTGTTGAAGTCCTGCCGGACCTCAGCCTTTCGGAAGTTGAAGAAAAACTGTCGTCGGACCGCAAGTTCGTCTGGCTGAAAAGGAAGCTGAGCCCGCGCGAGAAATGGGAAGTGAACGCCCTTGGCGTCCCTGCCTTCCAGTTTGAGCGTGAGGAAGAACGGGTTTACCCCCATGGCAGGTTGGCAGCCCACGCGCTTGGCTATGTGGATGTGGATGGCAACGGCCTTGGCGGCGTTGAATATTTCTTCAATGACCGGCTGAATGACGCCAGCCGCACAGACGAGCCGATCAAGCTGGCGCTGGATATCCGCGTACAGTATGCCCTGACGGATGAACTTGAGGCCGCGATGAGTGCGCACCGTGCCATTGGCGCCGCGGGCATAGTGATGGACGTGAACACAGGCGAAGTGATCGCACTGGCATCACTGCCTGACTATGACCCGAACGATATTCGCGGTGTTGCCAGCCAGCAGCGCTTCAACCGTGCGACCCAAGGCGTTTACGAGCTGGGCTCCACCTTCAAGACCTTCACGTTTGCCGCCGCCCTTGACCAGGGCGTTGCAACCCTTGAAGACGGCTATGACGCATCCAAGCCGCTCCATGTAGCGCGTTTCACCATTCGTGACGACCACCCAAAGGCGCGTTTCATGACGTTGCCTGAGATTTTCGCATATTCAAGCAACATCGGGACAGCGCAGATGGCGCTCGACCTGGGGGCTGAGAAGCAACAAAATTTCCTGCGCGAGATCGGCCTTCTGGACCCAACGCATCTTGAGCTTGCGGAAGTGGGTAGCCCGATTTATCCGGCGACCTGGCGCAAGTCCTCCACCATGACGATTTCCTATGGCCACGGCATCGCAGTCAGCCCAATTCAGCTGGTGAACGGCATTGCCGCAATGGTGAACGGTGGACGGCTTATTCCTGCCACACTCACCCACAACGATGACAATTGGCGGCAGGGGCAGCAGGTGATCTCCCAGAACACCAGCCGTAAGATCCGGCAGTTGCTGCGTCTTGCCGTCACCAAGGGAACTGGTGGTCGATCCGAGGCTGTTGGTTACCGTGTCGGCGGTAAAACGGGTACGGCAGAGAAGGCCGTTGCCGGCGGGTATGACAGAAAAGCGCTGATCTCTTCTTTTGTCGGCGTTTTCCCAATGGACGATCCGCAATATGTGGTGTTCGCGCTTCTGGATGAGCCGCGCGGCACGAAGGAAACTTTTGGCTATCGCTCGGGCGGCTGGGTTGCAGCCCCTGTGGTGAAAAACGTGATTTTGCGCTCTGCTCCACTTCTTGGGGTGGCGCCGAAACGGGAAGACGAAGGCCTGTATCAGCAGGTCGCCCTTATGATTGAAAAGGACTAGGGAAGGGGCAATGACAGTAACGCTTGCACAACTGCTGGGCGGACGCCGGGTGGCTGGTGATGTGACCATCACCGGCATGACCGTGGACAGCCGCCGTGTGCAACCGGGAGACCTGTTCGTTGCCTTGCCTGGTACCAAGGTGGATGGGCGCAAGTTCATCGCTGACGCAATAAAGGCGGGTGCATCTGCCATCCTGACGACCGAGGGAGCATCGGTAGAGGGGGCAGGCGTCCCGGTGATTGAGGACGCCAACCCCCGCCGCCGCTATGCAGAGTTGGCGGCACGCTTTTATGGTGCCCAGCCCGCGACGCAGGTGGCTGTAACCGGCACGAACGGCAAGACATCCGTGGCGGATTTTACGCGCCAGATCTGGCAGGCGATCGGGTTCGATGCGGCCAGCATCGGCACCCTTGGCGTGCGGTCCAATTCCGTGAAGCGCCCTGGCGGCCTGACAACACCTGACCCAATGGCCCTTCACGAAGTGCTTGCGGAGCTTGCCGAGAAGGGCGTGGACCACGCGGCGATCGAAGCGTCGAGCCACGGGTTGGACCAGTACCGGCTGGATGGCGTGCGGCTCCAGGCGGCGGCCTTCACCAACCTGACCCGCGACCATATGGACTATCACCGCACTGAGCAGGGGTATTTCTATGCCAAGGCACGCCTGTTCGGCGAGCTGCTTGGCCCAGGCGCGGGCGCTGTGATCAATGTGGATGATCCGTGGGGCTTGATCCTTGAAGACATCGCCTGGGCGCGTGGCCTGCGCATCCTGACGGTAGGGTGCCACGAAAAGGCGGTGCTTCGCCTGTTGAGCCAGGAAGTTACGGCTACAGGGCAGATCATCGAAGTTCTTTTTGGCGGGCACAGGCACACAATCAATTTGCCTCTTGTTGGTGCCTTCCAGGCCCATAACGCCCTTGTGGCGGCAGGTTTGGTGATTGTTTCTGGCGGTGAACCCAAGCATTCATTGATGGCGCTTGAAGGCCTTGAGGGTGTGCCGGGCAGGATGGAGCTGATTGGCGAAAGCGCCACGGGTGGCGCCGTGTTTGTGGATTATGCCCACACGCCGGACGGTCTGCGCACGGTTCTGAAGGCCGCGCGGTCACACAATCCAAACAAACTGAAGGTCGTGTTCGGCTGCGGTGGGGACCGCGACGCCGGCAAGCGGCCGCAAATGGGGGCCATCGCCACCGAGCTCGCGGACGAGGTGTATATCACCGACGACAACCCGCGCAGCGAGGACGCGGCCGCCATCCGGTCTGAAATCAAGGTTGCCTGTACCTCAGGCGTTGAGATTGGCGACCGGGCCAAAGCGATCGAAACAGCGATTGGGTCGCTTGCTGCGGGCGACATGTTGATTGTTGCCGGCAAAGGACATGAGGAAGGCCAGACGATTGGGGACATTGTGCTGCCTTTCTCCGATATCACGACTGTCAGGGAAATCCTGACGGCTCAGGGTGCAGGAAACGGGGGCTGAGAGGGTGTTTATTAAAGAGCCATTGTGGACATCAGCGGAATTGGGGGCCATGTGCGGCGGCCTGAATGCGCGGCCATGGTATGCCGACGGCGTTCAGACCGACAGCCGGGAGGTCATGCCGGGCGATTTGTTTGTGGCCCTGAAGGGCGAATTTGAGGACGGTCACAGCTATCTGGCGGACGCATTTGCGCGCGGCGCCGTTGCGGCCTTAGTGAGCGAAAGCGTTGACGGCTTTGACCTGGGCGATACGCGCCTCGTGCATGTGGCAGACACGCTTGAATCCCTCCGTCTGATGGCAGCCGAAGCGCGCCGCAGGGCGCCTGTCAAGATTATCGCAGTAACAGGAAGCGCCGGGAAAACCAGTGTTGTGCATGCGCTCAGGAAATCGCTTGAACGGGTTGACCACACACATGCCAGCATCAAAAGCTACAACAACCATGTTGGTGTGCCGCTGTCGCTGGCGCGCATGACCCGCAACAGCCGGTTCGGCATTTTTGAACTGGGCATGAGCGGGCCTGGCCAGATCCGCCACAACGCAACCTTGGTGCGTCCTGATGTGGTCATCGTGACGGGTGTTGGCGCTGCCCACACAGCGGCTTTCGAAAACGTAGACGACATCGCCAAAGCCAAGGCCGAGATTTTTGAAGGCCTGCCAGAAGGCGGTGTTGCCGTGATCAATATCGATCACCCCTATGCGACTGCATTGGTTGAAGCAGCCCGCGATTTGGGACGTGAGGTGATTACGGTTTCTGTCACCAGTGAGGCGGATGTCCGTCCACTGCGCATGACAGAACATCACAACTGTACCTGCCTCACCGCAGATATCGCGGGTACGCCAATCACTTACAAGATTAGCCAGCCAGGCCGCGAATGGGTGCAGAACAGTCTTCTGGTACTTGCTGCCGCCAAGGCAGTGGGCGGCGATCTGGGTCACGCGGCCATGGCTTTGGCCGCCCTTGAAGCAGAGCCAGGCCGTGGCCGCACGCACACGCTGCATCTGCCGCACGCCGATGTCACGCTACTGGACGACAGCTATAACGCCAACGCGCTTAGCATGAAGGCTGCCTTGCGCCGCCTGTCTCTGGTGCCTCTCAAGCAGTTCGGTCGCCGCATCGCAGTGCTCGCTGACATGCGTGAGCTGGGCGGAGAAGCCAAGGTGGTTTACCAGTCGCTCGCCAAGGACGTTGAGAAATTTGGCGTTTCGAAGATTTATTCTTTTGGTCCGGAGATCACAGCAGTCGCCAAGAAGGCTGGCGTTGACGTCGTTTCATGCACGTCCGTCAGCCAAGGCGCCAACCAACTGATCAATGACCTGCGCGACGGTGACGCCGTCATGGTGAAAGGGGCCAACAGTGCCGGTCTTTCCAGCTTTGTCGAGCAGTTGCTGGAACTCAATGTTCAGGAAATTCGGGAAGACGCCAACCGTGTGGCGGGAGTAGCCAATGCTTTATAACCTGCTTGCCCAATACGCCGACCAGGGCGGTATTTTCAACCTGTTCCGGTACCTGACCTTCCGGAGCGGCGGGGCGGTTGTGACGTCACTGATCATCTGTTTCATCTTCGGCCCGATGATTATTCGCTGGCTGAAGGCCAAGCAGAAGAAGGGCCAGCCCATTCGGGAAGATGGCCCGCAAAGCCATATTGTCGCCAAGGCGGGCACCCCCACGATGGGCGGCTTTATGATCCTGCTGGCGCTTGGGATCTCCACCTTCCTGTGGGCAGACTTGTCGAACAAATATGTTTGGGCGGTGATGATCGTGACCCTTGGTTTCGGTGCGATTGGTTTCGTGGATGACTACCTGAAGGTGACGAAGCGCACCACCGGTGGTGTTTCCGGCAAGATCAGGCTTCTGGTGGAATTCGCCATCGCCGGCGGCGTGGCCTGGTGGCTGTCATCAGCCGATGGTACCGACCTAGCGATCCCGTTTGCCAAGAATTTCCTGGTGAACCTGGGCATCTTTTACGTGCCGTTCGCCATGCTGGTGATGGTATGGGCCGGGAACGCGGTGAACTTGACGGACGGCCTGGACGGCCTGGCGATCGTGCCGGTTATCATTGCCTGCGCTGCCCTTGGCTTTATCGCCTATATGGTTGGCAGCACGGTCTACGCCGACTATCTGGGCATCCCTTATGTTGGTGGGGCGGGCGAGCTGACAGTTCTGTGCGCCGCGATGATTGGCGCGGGGCTGGGTTTCCTGTGGTTCAACGCGCCGCCTGCCATGGTGTTCATGGGCGATACAGGCTCGCTGGCGCTGGGCGGCATGCTGGGCAGCATCGCTGTGGTGATCAAGCATGAGATCGTGCTGGGGATTATCGGCGGCCTGTTCTGGCTTGAAACCATTTCCGTAATTGTGCAGGTGATCAGCTTCAAGCTGACAGGCAAGCGCGTGTTCCGCATGGCGCCCCTGCATCACCACTATGAAGAAAAAGGCTGGGCGGAGCCGACCATCGTTATCCGCTTCTGGATCATTGCCATCGTGCTGGCGCTTGCGGGCCTGGCCACGCTGAAGCTGAGGTAAGAGTAACTTGATTACGGCACCAAAATACAAGGACAAGACAGTGGGCGTGTTCGGCCTGGCCCGAACCGGTATTGCCGCCGTTGATGCCCTTGCGGCCTCTGGTGCCCGCGTGCTGGCGTGGGATGATACGGTTGAGCGCCGCGATCAAGTTGGCCGTTTTGCCAAAGACCTGTATAGGGCTGACTTTGCTGGCATGTCGGCGCTTATGCTCGCGCCTGGTGTGCCGCTGACGCACCCCAAGCCCCACGAGCTGGTGGAAAAGGCAAAGGCTGCGGGCGTACCGCTGATCAGCGACTTCGATATTTTCCAGGCTGCACGGGAAAGCCTGCCCGCGCACCGTACGGTTGCCATTACAGGCACAAACGGGAAATCCACGACTACAGCCCTGATTGGCCATATGGTGTCGAGCTGCGGCCTACCGGTTGCCATTGGCGGCAACATCGGTCGCGGGGTTCTGTCGCTCGATCCGCTTGCAGAAGGCGGCGTGTATGTGTTCGAGATGTCATCCTTCCAACTGGACCTGACACAGGACTTCAAGGCTGATGTCGCGATCCTCCTGAATCTGACGCCTGATCATCTGGACCGTCATGGTGACATGGCGGGTTACACGGCTGCCAAAAAGCGCCTGTTCGACATGCAGGCTGACGATGCGGTCGCAATCGTGGGGCAGGACGAGGCCGCGACGAAAGATCTGGCGGAAACTCTGGATGCATCCATCGTGCGCATCTCCAGCACCGGCGAGGTGCCGGGCGGCATTTATGCGGCAGGTGGCAAGCTGGTTGATGATACACACGGCAAAAAGGAAGTGGTAGGCGACCTCAAAAGCCTGCCGACCCTCAAGGGGGCACACAACTGGCAGAACGCGGCGGCAGCATACGCGGCAGGCCGTGCGCTTGGGCTCAATGCCACCGATATCTTCGAGGCTTTCAAAAGCTTCCCCGGCCTTGCCCACCGTCAGGAGCTGATTGGCGAGTATGGAGGTGTCAGGTATGTCAACGATTCAAAGGCGACGAACGTGGATGCAGCCAGCCGGGCGCTCGCGTCCTTCCGCAACATCCGCTGGATTGTGGGTGGCCGCCCGAAAGACAAATCCTTCGCAGGTCTTTTGCCTTTTGTTGGGGACGTGAAAACAGCCTATCTCCTTGGCGAGGCCGCCGACGCGTTGGTCCATGACCTTGGCGAGACAGTTCCTTATGTGGACTGCCGGGACATGACCGACGCAGTCCAGAAAGCAGCAGCGGATGCCGAGCCCGGCGATGTGGTTCTGCTGTCTCCCGCTTGTACGGCCTTTGACCAGTTCACCGATTTTGAAGCCCGCGGCGAGGCTTTCCGCCTTGCGGTGCGCGCGCTGATGCAGGGAGACGCCTCATGATTGCCTTTTCCCGCACCGACAATTCCGTGCTGTCCCGCTGGTGGTGGACGGTGGACCGCTGGATGCTGGCGCTTGTGCTGGCGCTGGCGGGTGTTGGTATCTGGCTTACGCTTACGGCAAGCCCTGCGGTGGCGGAACGCCTTGGCCTGGACGCCATGCATTTCGTCAAGCGCCAGGCTGTGTTCATGGCATTGGGGCTGGGAACAGTGTTCACGGTATCGCTGATGTCGGCCACCATGGTGCGCCGCATGGCGGTGCTTGGCCTGCCGGTGATGCTTTTGCTGATGATCGCGACCCTTGTGGTCGGGCCCGAAATCAAGGGTGCGACCCGGTGGCTTCAGATCGGCAGTTATACGCTGCAGCCCAGTGAATTCATGAAGCCTTTCTTCATTGTGTCCACAGCCTGGGTGCTGTCGTCGCATTTCTCTGATGAAAAAATCCCGGCCAAGCAGGTGGCCTTCGGGTTGTACCTGCTGGTAGTCAGCCTGCTGATCCTGCAGCCGGACTTCGGCCAGACGATTCTGATCAGCACAGTCTGGTTCGCCCAGATGGCGCTCGCCGGCCTGCCGATGATGTGGATGGTGCTGACGGGGTGTGTTGGTGTCCTGGGGCTGGGCCTTGGATATGCACTGTTGCCGCATGTGGCCAGCCGGATCGACCGTTTCATCAACCCTGCGAGCGGGGACACCTATCAGACTGACAAGGCCATGGAAGCTTTCGAGGCGGGTGGCATGCTGGGCAAGGGCCCGGGCGAGGGCGCCGTGAAGCTGCACCTGCCGGATGCCCACACGGATTATATTTTCGCCGTTGTTGGTGAAGAGTTTGGCGCCATCGCCTGTGTGCTCCTTCTGGTGCTGTTCGCGGGCATTGTGGTTCGGGGGCTTGCGCACCTCCTTGAGGAAGAAAACCCTTTCCGGCTTCTGGCGGCTGCGGGGCTGATCATGCAGTTCGGCCTGCAGACACTGATCAATGTGGGCGTGAACCTGGCGCTTCTGCCCTCGAAGGGCATGACCCTGCCGTTCATTTCCTACGGTGGGTCGTCGATGCTGGCGCTTGCCATCGGCATGGGCATGATGCTGGCGCTGACAAAACGCAACCGGTTTATCCGGGCGGGCTCTGACCCTATGGGATGGAGGGCTGCTGAGTAATGTTGATGCGTGCACCAAATATCGTCCTGGCAGCTGGTGGAACCGGCGGGCATATGATGCCTGCCGAAGCCGTTGCTGACGTGCTGGTGCGCGATGGCTATCAGGTATCGCTGGTTACCGACACCCGTGGTGATGGCATATCAAACGCGCTCGTGGACGTGGACCGCTATGTTCTCAACACCGCCAGCCACATGGGGGGCGGACTCATGGGCAAGATCAAGTCTGTGCTGAGCATCATCAAAAGCACGCTTCAGGTTAGGCGCCACTTCAAGAAAACGCGTCCAACTGTTGTTGTGGGCTTTGGTGGCTATCCAAGCCTGCCTGCCATTCTGGCCGCGCGCAGCCTGAAAATCCCCTTTGTCCTGCATGAACAGAATGCGGTGCTGGGGCGCGTGAACCGTTTTGTGGCGGAAGATGCGCGTGTACTCGCACTGTCGGTTCGGGATACAGCCAAGGTGCCGGTGGGGGCTTACACAGAAGTCACCGGCAACCCGGTTCGCCAACTGATCGCCAAGCTTGCCAACATTGCCTACGCTGTGCCGCTTGGCTTCGGCGATGTGCGGCTTCTGGTAATCGGTGGAAGCCAGGGCGCGCGTATCCTGTCAGACGTTGTGCCCGCAGCACTCGCCCTGTTGCCGGAAGATATCCGCCAGCGGATCGAGATGACCCAGCAGGCGCGCCCGGAAGATGTAGGCCGGGTGATCGCGGCCTATGAGGATATGGGGGTTCGCGCCCGCGTGCAGGACTATTTTGACGACGTTGGCGCCCTCCTTCTCAGGGCCCAGCTGGTGATCTGCCGGTCTGGCGCGTCGACGATTTCCGAACTCGCGGCCATGGGGCGGCCTGCCATCATGGTGCCGCTGAAGATTGCGGCTGATGATCACCAAAGTGCAAACGCCACAGCCATTGAAAAGGCGGGCGGCGGCTGGGTGATGCCGGAAGACCAATTCACACCGGGAGCCCTCGCGGAGAAACTGGAGCATCTTTTGACCGACATGAGCGACCTCAGGGATGCTTCCGAAGGCATGCGTACAGTCGCGCAGCTGGATGCTGCCGACCGTCTGGCGTCCATTGTTATCAGTATCAGTGAAGAAAGTGAGGCGGCAAAATGAAGGGCATCCCGTTCGACATTGGCATGGTTCATTTCGTAGGCATCGGCGGTATTGGCATGTCCGGCATCGCGGAGGTCATGCATAACCTTGGCTACAGCGTCCAAGGGTCGGATATCAGCGAAAATGCCAATGTGCAACGCCTGCAGAATATGGGCATTGATGTGAAGATCGGCCAGCGTGCCGAGAATGTTGAAAATGCCCAGGTGCTTGTCGTTTCCACTGCGATCAAGGCCGATAACCCCGAAGTGATGGCCGCGCGCGAGCGAACAATCCCTGTGGTGCGCCGGGCGGAAATGCTGGCGGAGCTGATGCGCCTGAAGTGGTGTGTGTCAGTTGCCGGTACCCACGGCAAGACCACAACAACTTCGATGGTTGCCGCCGTGCTCGAAGCCGCCAAGGTTGATCCAACAGTGATCAACGGCGGCATCATCAACAGTTACGGTACCAACGCGGTGTTGGGTGAAGGCGACTGGATGGTGGTTGAAGCGGATGAAAGCGACGGCACCTTTGTCAAGTTGCCAGCCACCATCGCTGTGGTCACCAACATGGACGCCGAGCACCTGGATTTCTACGGCACATTCGACGCCGAAAAGGAAGCCTTCAAGCAGTTCCTGGACCGGGTGCCCTTCTATGGCGCCGCGATCCTGTGTGTGGACCACCCTGAAGTGCAGGGGCTGATCAGCCATCTGCAGGGTCGCAAGTTCATTACCTACGGCATGTCCGCGCAGGCGGACGTTCGGGCAGTGAATATTGCTGCCTCGAAAGGCGTGGCATCCTTCGACGTAGCAGTGCGCGACCGGGCCACTGGCGATATCCACACCATCAAGGGTTTCAGCCTGCCGATGCCGGGTAACCACAATATCCAGAATGCGCTGGCGGCAATCGCCGTGGGCCTTGAGATGCAGGTGGATGAAGACACCCTTCGCAAGGCCTTCAAGACCTTCGGCGGCGTCAAGCGCCGCTTCACCAAGACGGGCGAAGTGGATGGCGTGACCATCATTGATGACTATGGCCATCACCCTGTTGAAATCGCCGCCGTGTTGAAGGCTGCGCGCGAAAGCTTTGATCGCCGAGTGGTCGCAGTTGTTCAGCCGCACCGCTATACGCGCCTTAAAAGCCTGTTCGAAGAATTCTGCACCTGCTTCAACGATGCCGACACGGTGATCGTGACCCCGGTTTATGAAGCAGGTGAGCAGCCCATTGAAGGGGCTGACCGCGATAGTCTGGTCGAAGGCCTGCGTACGCGTGGTCACCGCCAGGTGGATATGATTGACGGCCAGGCCGATCTGGCGGCAGCCGTGAAACGCCATGCGTCGAAGGGCGATGTGGTTGTGTGTCTGGGGGCTGGGTCCATCAGTAAATGGGCCAACGAATTGCCAGCAGCCCTCGAAGCGCAGGAGAAATGAGATGAATGCTCAGATGAAACATTTGCCGTTCCTGGATAATCTGCCGCACGTCAGGGGCAGACTGGTTGAAAACGCGCCTTTGTCCCGTCTGAGCTGGTTCCGGACGGGCGGCCCGGCAGATGTGCTGTTCGAGCCTGCCGATGAGGCTGATCTCGTTTCTTTCCTGCATCATGTGCCCGGAGATGTGCCGCTCACGGTCATCGGGGTTGGGTCCAACCTTCTGGTGCGGGACGGCGGCGTTGAAGGGGTGGTTATCCGCCTTGGTCGTGCCTTTGCCCAGATTGACGTCAGGGCGGATGTCGTGAAGGCAGGTGCCGGTGCAATGGATGTGCATGTGGCGCGGGCGGCCCAGAAAGCCGGTTTGACCGGCCTTGAGTTCATGGTGGGTGTGCCCGGCACGGTTGGCGGTGCCCTGCCGATGAACGCCGGCGCATATGGCGCTGAAATAAAGGATGTGCTGATCCACGCCCACGGGGTTGACCGCTATGGCCATCAGCACGAATTGCGCGCCGACCAGTTCCATTTCGGCTACCGGTCGTCGAACCCGGAAACCAAAGGCCTGATCTTCACCCGCGCGTCCTTCCAGGCGCGGACGGGTGACCCTGCCAGCATCCTGGTACGCATGGAGGAAATCTCCAATGAACGTCAGGAAAGCCAGCCGATTGGTACACGCACGGGCGGCAGTACCTTCAAGAACCCGGATGGCATGAAGGCGTGGGAACTGGTTGATCAGGCCGGGTGCCGGGGCATGCGTATCGGTGATGCCCAGGTATCGGAAAAGCACTGCAATTTCCTTCTGAATCACGGCCAGGCCACAGCCGCGGAGATCGAGGAACTGGGCGAAACCGCAAGGGCCAAGGTGCTTGAAGCAACGGGTGTCGAGCTTGAGTGGGAAATCCGCCGCATTGGCCGCAAAGCAGAGGAGCAAACATCCGCATGATGACCGTTCTTGTCCAGCGCAGAAAACTGCTGTTGACACTTGGGTTCCTGGCGTCCGCTGTCATCTATGGCACCTGGCTGGCGCCCATGGTTGAAACCTGGGTGGTGGAACGCTCTCGCGATGCGGGCTTCGTGCTCAGTGACCTGCAGATCACGGGGATCGAACGCAGCAATCGCGCCGATGTTCTGGCCGCTCTTGATGTGGATGACGGCGTACCGCTTCTGACCATGAACCTGGAAATCATGCGGCAGCAGCTTGAACAGCTTCCCTGGGTCAAGGAAGCCAAGGTCACACGCGTGTTGCCTGAAGGTCTGAAGGTGGCATTGACCGAACGCCAACCCTATGCGCTTTGGCAGAAGGACGGCAAAGTAAGCCTGATTGACGAAACCGGCACCATCATTACCCAGCGCGGGCTGGTGGAATATTCCGACCTGATGATGATCGTGGGCGAAGGCGCCACCGACTATATCGGTGAACTGCAGGGCCTCCTGGAAAGCGCTGGCCCATTGGCCTCTCGGGTTCGGTCTGCCGTACGCGTTGGTGCCCGCCGCTGGGACCTGATTTTTGACAACGGTATCCGGGTAAAACTCCCGGAAATGACAGCCAAATACAGCGCTACAAAGGCGTGGGAAAAATTTGCGTCGCTTGAGGCGGAGTATCACTTGCTTGGGCGGGAAGTCGATGTCATTGATATGCGGCTGTCCGACCGCATGGTGCTACGGGTTTCACCGGAAGGTCGCCGCCGTATGAGCGGTACAGGTTGGGCAACATAGTGATGTTGAGAGTATAAAATCATGAAAGCAGTAAACGGCACACAGGAAGGAATGATCGCTGCGCTCGATGTCGGGTCCGCGAAGATTTCCTGCCTTATTGCTGAAGTTGATGCTGACGGCCATATCCGCGTGCGCGGTGTGGGCAACCGGGCGTGTCTGGGCGGTGTGTCCGCCGGTGCTGTGGTTGATATGGACGCCACGGAAAAGGCCATTCGGGCTTCTGTTGATCAGGCCGAAAAAATGGCGGGCGCCACCATCAGCGATGTCTTCCTGTCTTTCTCGGGCGGCGAGCCAACAAGCAACGTAGTTGAAGTGCAGGTGGACGTGGACGGCCATGCCGTCAGCCAGTCTGACATCGACCGGGCAATCGCCAAGGCACGCGAGCAGGTTGATGCCGAAGAAGATGAAATCCTGCATGCTTTCCCGGCGGCCTTCGCGGTTGACGGCAACTTTGGCGTCAAGGCGCCCACCGGCATGTATGGCAAAAAGCTGAGCGTGGCACTGCATGTCATCACCGCGTCGAACGGCCCATTGCAGAACCTGCAAACCTGTGTGCGTCGGGCGCATCTGAATGTGGCGGGTGTGGTGCTGACGCCTTTTGCCTCCGGCTTGGCAACCCTGGTGGCTGACGAAGCCAAGATGGGGGCTGCCTGTATCGATATCGGGGCAGGCACCACCAGCATTTCCATTTTCGCCCAAGGGGCGCTTGTGCACGCTGAGGTGCTGCCGATCGGCGGCGCCCAGATTACCGAGCAGGTTGCCCGATCGCTTTTGACGCCGTTTGAGCATGCAGAACGCCTCAAAACCTTCAACGGTGCGGCAGCGGTTGACGCCGCCGACGAACGGCTAGAGATCGAAGTGCCGCAAGTGGGCGAGGGCGGGGATGACGCTATCGCACGCCAGCCCAGAAGCGCGCTTACAGGTGTAATCCAGAAAGAGCTGGAACTGCTGTTCTCGACAATCGGCAAGCGGCTGGACGCGTCGGGCTTTTCTGGGGTGGCAGGCCGCCGCGTGGTGCTGACAGGCGGTGTGGCGCAAACTGAAGGAATTCGCGATCTGGCAAGCCGGGTTTTGGGGCGCCAGGTGCGTATCGGCAAGCCTGAAGTGATCGATGGCCTGCCGGCTGCGGCGCAGGCGCCGACATTCGCCGGTGCCGTAGGGCTGCTGCTTTACGGGGCGCGCCGGCCGGTAACGGAAACCATGAAAAAGAAACAAGAGAAATCATCAGTACCCACGCGGGGCGCGTTTGGCCGCTTCTCGCGCTGGGTTCGGGACAATTTTTAACGGGCAGAAACGCTTGCAGGCTGGCCAACACAGCCGTCGCAGGATACAAAGAGATCAAACGGAGGTATTGGGCAATGTCTATCGATTTTGAACACACGGAACTTACAGAACTGACGCCGAAAATCGCGGTCGTTGGCGTTGGCGGCGCGGGCTGTAATGCTGTCAACAACATGATCCGGGCGCAACTGCAGGGCGTTGACTTTGTGGTCGCCAATACGGACGCACAGGCGCTTGCGAACGCGGAAGCAGACAACCGCATCCAGCTAGGCGTTCAGATTACGCAGGGCCTGGGTGCTGGCGCGCAGCCGAAAATCGGTCAGGCCGCCGCTGAAGAGGCACACGATACCATCGACGAGATGCTGAACGGCTGCCACATGGCCTTCATCACTGCAGGCATGGGCGGCGGTACCGGTACAGGTGCAGCACCCGTGATCGCCAAGCGCGCACGGGAGCGCGGCATCCTGACAGTGGGCGTTGTGACCAAGCCGTTCCAATTTGAGGGCGGTCGCCGCATGAAAATCGCGGACGCCGGTATCAGTGAACTGGCACAGCATGTTGACACGCTGATCATCATCCCGAACCAGAACCTGTTCCGGGTGGCAAACGAGCGCACGACCTTCGCAGACGCCTTTAAGATGGCAGATGACGTGCTGCACTCTGGCGTGCGCGGCATCACTGACCTGATGGTCATGCCGGGCCTGATCAACCTCGATTTTGCCGACGTCCGCACAGTGATGTCGGAAATGGGCAAAGCCATGATGGGCACAGGCGAAGCTGAAGGCGAGAACCGAGCGCAGGAAGCTGCAGCCGCTGCCATTTCGAACCCATTGCTGGAAGAAGCTTCACTGCAAGGTGCCAAGGGCGTGATCATCAACGTCACAGGCGGCATGGACATGACGCTTTATGAAGTTGATGAAGCCGTGAATATGGTGCGTGACCTTGTAGACCCCGAGGCGCTGATCGTGTTCGGTTCCGCCTTCAATCACGATCTTGAAGGCAAGCTCCGCGTGTCTGTTGTTGCCACGGGCATTGAAGGCGGCGAAGGCCACTATACGATGCCTGTACCGCGCCGTACGGAAGCACCGGTGACTGAGGCCCAGGAAGCGCCAGAAGCTGCAGCTGATGCGAGCCACGAAGAAGCGGTGGCTGAAGTGGAGATTGAAGTCGAGATCCAGGAACCCGCTGCGGAAACCGCAGAAGAGGAAGACAACATCATCACGGCCATGTCGTCTCTCAAGCGCTCAATGGAAGCCGACGAGGATTCTGGAGTGGACGATGAAGATGACATCGTACACTCCATGTCGGAGCCCCATGAAGAAGTGGAGGAAGATATCGAAGCCAAGGCTGTTGCAGCCCAGGGCGAAGATACTTTCATTGCCGACGCGCCCATGACGCCAAAGGCCAGCCCACAGCAGATGAAACAGCCAAGCGCGTTCCAGGAAGCAGCCTATACCAACGAGCCAGAACCTAAGGCAGAGCCAGCCGCAGCGCCAGCCCCTGCAGAGGAAGCAGCGCCCCAGAAGCGCAGCCTTTTTCAACTGATGACGTCGGGCCTACGCTCAAGCGATGAACCGGTGGCACCTGAAGCGCCGTCGAATGACGCTGGCCGCCAGGTTACCGAACAGGCGGCTGCGGCAGAAGAAGCTGCGCCTGCCGTTGGTGGGGTGGACCCGGAAGAACGCCCAGCGCCAAAGGTTGCCACTGACCAGCTTGAAATCCCAAGCTTCCTCAGGCGGCAGAACAACCAATAAGGCTGCCTTCAGCCTGAACAGCAAAAGGCCGGGTTTCTCCCGGCCTTTTTTATTTGCCTCAAATGGCAGTGGTGCGTTCTGAAGGCTTATTTTACGCGCTTGTAGGCAAACAAGACCTCTTGCGCCGTCTCGCCTTCTTCGATCATGACATACATATTCATGGCATCGGGCCCGACACGTTCGATGGTAAAGCCTTCGAAATAGAGCGCGTTCTCCGTCACCTTAACCAGCGGGAAGTCGACGGTTTGGTCTTTTTCCTCCCAGCCCTTCAGGTCGCCGTGAAAATGCTTGAGCTGCAGTATGAGCGTGTCCCCGACTTCGCGGATGATCTCAAGCTCGTAGAAGGTTACCTTGCCGTCGGACACCAGCTTGAAGGCGCCGGCCATGCTGTCGCCCAAGGGCGGTGACCAGTTTTCTTCCGCTACGCCGCCGAAGGCTTCCCCGCGCCATAGGCCAGCCATCCAGGCGGCGTCCTCAAGCGTGGCGGGTGGCGATGTCATGCCTTCGCGGAAACTCAGGGTTTTGCCTTCCGCGTGGGCGGAGGTGATGGGATACGCAAGCAACAACAGTAGGGTAATGATAACGGGTTTCATACCGGCCTCCTTCTGTTTGAAATGGTCAGTCCCAGCGCTTGAGGGCCTCGCTGTCACTTTCCTTTGCATCAACCCACTGGCCGCCTTCACCGGTTTCTTCCTTCTTCCAGAAAGGTGCGCGGGACTTGAGGAAGTCCATCAGGAAGTCGGCGGCCTCGAATGCGGCGTGGCGGTGGGCACTCATGGTGATCACCAGAACGATGTTGTCCCCCGCCTCCAGCCTGCCATAGCGGTGGATGATGCGGCAACCCACAATCGGCCAGCGCTTTTCCGCCTCGTCCGCGACGCGGCCCAGTTCGGCCTCTGTCATGCCGGGGTAATGCTCAAGTGTCATGGCTTTCAAATCGCCCGAGATGTCGCGCACGGTACCGGTGAAGGTGACAATGGCACCCATATCGGTTCGGTCACCCTTCAGGGCTGCGATCTCATCGGCAATATGGAAATCTTCCCTTTGAACCGAAATGCGGGCCATCATCAGCCCCCGGTTACGGGCGGAAAGAAAGCCACCTCGTCGGCATCTGTGACCGGATGATCCATGTTGACGTGGGTTTGGTCGATTGCGACGCGGACAAGATCCTTGTTGCCAAGCGCGGCCTTGTATATCTCATTGATGCTGCACAGGTGATCAATCAGGTCGGACACCGTCTTCACGTCGCCCGGCAGCTGCATGCTCTCTTCCGATTTTCCGATCCGTTCACGGATCCATGCGAAATAGACGAGCTGCATGATCACACCATGTGCTTGAGGCCGGCGCGGAGATAGTCATAGCCGGTATAAAGGGTGAGGATGGCCGCCATCCACAGTAGGCCGATGCCGATCTCATAGGCAGGCAGGCCGAATTCTGGCGCGCCCTTGATCCAGCACAGGGCACCAAGGGCCAGCATCTGGACGGTGGTTTTCCATTTGGCCAGCATGGTGACCGGTACGCTGACCTGCGCCCCCGCCAGGAATTCCCTGAGGCCCGAAACCAGAAGTTCGCGGCACATGATAATGACAGCGGCAATGACATGCAGGCCAGACACCCAGCCCGCGGATACCACCATCACAATGACGGCCGCGACCATCAGCTTGTCTGCGATCGGGTCAAGAAAGACCCCAATCTTGGAAACGCTGCCTGTGGCGCGCGCCAGGTATCCGTCGAAGAAATCTGTGATACCCGCAAGCGCGAAGGTAATGAAGGCAATATGGCTGCCCAGCGGCTGCTCAAAATAAAATGAGGCCACGATAACCGGGATCACGAAAATCCGGGACATTGTAAGAATGTTAGGCAAAGTCCACATGGGCAGTCCTGTGCTTGCGGTGATGCCGCCACAATAGCGGAAACCGCGGTGGCGTCAATGATTGCACGCAGAGTTTAATCAATCCCTGAAATGGTCGTAAATCTGCTGTGCCATGGCGCGCGAAATACCGTCCACGCCTTCGAGGTCGCGCACATCGGCATCGGCCACGGCCTTGGCTGATCCGAAATGATGGAGTAGGGCCTTCTTGCGTTTGGGGCCGATGCCGGGGACGCCGTCGAGTGGGGACTTCTTGATGTCGGATGAGCGGCGGGCGCGGTGGCTGCCAATGGCGAAGCGGTGGGCTTCGTCGCGCAGGCGCTGCAGGTAATAGAGCACAGCATCATTTTCCGGCAGCATGAATGTGTCCCGGCCTGGCATATGGAATTGTTCGCGCCCGGCATTGCGGTCCGGCCCCTTCGAGATGGCGACCACGCAGACCTCTCCGGATACGCCAAGGTCGTCAAGGACCTCCATCACGCTGGAGAGCTGCCCCTTGCCGCCATCGATCAACAGGATATCGGGCCAATGGCCACGGCCCTTGTCTGCGTCTTCCTTCAGAAGACGGCTGAAGCGCCGCCGCATGACCTCACGCATCATGGCAAAGTCGTCTCCTGGCACTGTCTCGTCTGACTTGATGTTGAACTTGCGGTAGCTGTTCTTCATGAAGCCGTCAGAGCCTGCCACAATCATGCCGCCTAGCGCATTGGTGCCCTGGATATGGCTATTGTCATAGACTTCAATGCGTTCGGGCGGCTCATCAAGCCCAAACAGGTCGGCAACACCCAGCAGCAGTTTTGTCTGGCTTGCGGTCTCGGCCAGGCGGCGTTCCAGCGCTTCGCGGGCGTTACGGCGGGCTTCACCCATCACTTCAGCCTTCTTGCCGCGCGCAGGTACGGAGATAGCGACCTTGCGCTCCATGCGCTCCGACAGGGCGTCCGAGAGCAGCTCTTGATCCGGTATCTCGTGCGACAGCAGGATCAGGCGTGGCGCGGGCTTGTTGTCATAGAACTGCGCCAGGAAAGCGGCCAGCACGTCTTCGACCTTTTCGCTCTTGTCATGCTTGGGAAAATAGGCCCGGTGGCCCCAGTTCTGTCCAGCTCGGAAGAAGAAGACCTGGATGCCCACAGCGCCCGCAACCTCGTCGGCCGCGATCACATCGGCTTCATCGACCATGGCGTTCACCATGGCCTGATGGCTCTGGATGTGGGTAAGCGCGTTGAGGCGGTCGCGGAACACAGCAGCCAGTTCAAATTCCAGCGAGTCGCTGGCTTCCTGCATGGCGTTCGCGAACTTCTTCTGGATGCCGGACGTGCGACCTTCGAGGAAGGCGCGCGTTTCCGCGACCATGTCATCATATTCCTCTCGGCTGACCTTGCCGACACACGGACCGGAGCAGCGCTTGATCTGATAAAGGAGGCACACACGGGTGCGGCTTTCTAGTGTGGCGTCCGAGCAGGACCTGAGCTGGAACACCTTCTGCAGGGTGTTCAGCGTGCGGTTTACCGCCGAGACACTTGCGAATGGACCGAAATAGAGGCCCTTGTGCTTGCGCGCGCCGCGGTGCTTTGTGATCTGTGGCCACTCGTGGTCCTGGCGCATCAGGATATAGGGGAAGGACTTGTCGTCCTTCAGGAGCACATTGAAGGGCGGCTTGAAGCGTTTGATCAGGGACGCTTCAAGCAAAAGTGCTTCGGCTTCCGTGCGAGTGGTGACAAACACCATGGCCGTAGTAGCGGCAACCATGCGCATCAGACGCACGGTCAGGCGGTTCTCCTGCGTATAGCTGGTGACGCGCTTTTTGATATTTTTCGCCTTGCCGACATAGAGAACATCACCATGGGCATTCAGCATGCGGTAAACACCCGGGGCGGTCGGTGCCGTCTTCAGGTGTTCCTTGATGGTGTCGATGCCAACTTGCAGCGTTGTTTCAGCCACGAAAAAGGTGATCCTTTCTATTCGCCTTTAGGTCTTGTGCCGGAATGGGACAGGAGAATCAATGACATGATTTGGTCATTTTGATTCGTCCAAAAGATTTCCACTAAACCTGTGGATAAGTTTGTGGGAAAAACACGAGATGCAAGTGCAACATCGCTGTAACACTGGGGTTTCTCCTTTTTGCCTAATTTTTGTGCAAAAACGCTAAGTCATTGATTTATAATGAACCGGGGTCAGTCAACCACTTAATTTTTACCATAACAATTTTGTCTTGTTGTCTGGCGAGTACCATTATGGCAGCTGTTGATTCGGTGTGCAAAACTCACCCGCACGCGCAGCAGGCGTGAAGTGAAAAAGTCCAATTGTTACTAATTGGTTAAGGGTGTTTGTGGCGTTCGATTTCAACGCCGACGCTGGCGGCGCCTTCAACCGCTTCAAGCTTTTCAACCTTCACCCGGGCGGCGAAGACCTTCTCATGGTCAAGGGCCATTTCGGCAATTTTTTCAGCCAGGGTTTCCACCAGGTTGATATGCCCTGTTTTGATGATGGCCTGGATGTTGTTCACGATGTCGTTGTAGCAAACCACGTTGGCTAGCTGATCGTCGTGATGCTCGGCGGTTTCGGCAACCGAAAGGTCCACATTGATGCGAACTGCCTGGCGGGTATCTTTTTCATGTTCCCAGACGCCGATCTCGGCCTGGGTGACATAATCGCGGACGAAGACATGGCGAACGGAGCGTGCCGCATCTGCAAAAGGCAGGTGCAGGATGTTGGCTTTTACCAGCGCGTCATCGTGCGACATTACTCAGTCCTCCAGGATATCCGGGGTGCGCCACGCAAGATGCTGGCCGCCGTCCAAAGCCAGCATTTGCCCTGTAATCGAAGGACTCTCAAGCAGAAAACGCACGGTCGCGCAAATTTCTTCGAGGTCCGGGCCACGCTCAAGAGGCGTGCTGGCCGCTTCTTTCTCAAACATTTCAGAGGTTTGGCGGGTATTTTTCAGTGTCGGGCCAGGCCCGATCGCATTCACCCGAATATTGGGCGCGAAGGCCTGCGCCATGGTCCGTGTCAGCGTCCAGAGCCCTGATTTTGACGCGGTGTAGGAGAAATACTGGGGATTCAGCTTCAGGACACGCTGGTCGATCATGTTGATGATCGTGCCCTTTGCGCCGTCCGGCAGCCGCTCGGCAAAGGTCTGGGCGAGAATGGCCGGTGCCCGCAGGTTTACCGCCTGATGGGCATCCCATGTGTCCACGGCAAAAGTCCGGGCATCGTCTTTTTCAAAGAGCGATGCGTTGTTGACCAGGAGTGTCAGGGGCTTGCCGAGGGCATCTTCAGCCTTCGCCACCAGTTCGGCTGTCTCGGCAGCGTTGGAGAGGTCGGCCTGTACGGCAACAGCCCTGCCATCATAGGCTTCTATATTGGCGACAACGTCTTCGGCTTCTTCCTCAGAGCCGTGATAATGCACGGCGACGTCATAACCGTAAGCGGCCAGGTCCATGGCGATGGCCCGGCCAATACGGCGGCTGGCGCCGGTGACAAGGGCTGTCCGCGGCGCGCGCATCAGAGCGTCATGCCCATGGCGCTGGCGCTTTCAGCAGACTGCGCCAGATAGACGATATAGGCAACATACAGAAGCACCATCACGGCGCCGGCTTTCTTGCCTACATGCGACCGGGCGCGCGTGAAGGGCACCAGAAGCAACGAGGAGCCGAGCATCACCCACAGGTCTACTTGCAGGAAGCTGTCGGGCACAGGAATAGGGCCAATCATGGATGCGACGCCGATGATGGACAGGAGATTGAAGATGTTCGAGCCGATCACATTGCCGACAGCGACATCACAGTGCCCGCGCACGGCAGCCACAAGGGCGGTGATGAGTTCCGGCAGGCTTGTCCCGAGGGCAACAAGCGTCAGCCCGATCACGGCTTCAGACACACCGAAGTGGCGCGCCACGTCAACGGCGCCTTCCACCAGCATGTCTGCGCCAAAAATCAGCCCGGCAAGCCCACCGACAACCATGACCGTGGCGATACGGTAGCTGTCAGGCTTGTGCTGTAGTTCTTCCATTTCCTCAAGCTCGCGCGCGGCCTCGATCGGGCAGGCTTTCCGGCGGGCGATGGAATAGCCGATAAAGAGAGCAAGGAAGGCCAAGAGGATCAGCCCCTGGGTCCAGCCAAAGGGGCCATTGAAGGCCATCGCCATGAAGATCACGGTAGACAGCAGCATGAAGATCAGGTTGCGCCCGAGGCGCGGGGCTGAGCATACCATCGGGGCGATCATCGCGGGCAGGCCCACCACCAAAAGCACGTTGGCAATGTTGGACCCGACAACGTTACCCAGCGCAAGGGTGGGGGCGTCGTTCAAAACAGCATCCACCCCAACCACCAGTTCAGGGGCAGAGGTGCCAAAGGCAACAATCGTCAGGCCGATAATCAGCTTGGAAACACCAGCCCGGCGCGCAAGCGAAACGGAGCCTCTCACGAGATAGTCACCGGCAACTACCAACAATACCAGTCCGGCAACAACTTGAATGTAAGCCATACGGTGATCGAATCCTTTGTTACTCGGCCCCAAACACGCCGTTTCGGCTTATATAGGGATTCATTTCCGTAAAAGAAAGTCAGTAACCGAGATTTGTATTCAGCAAATTTTCGGGCTGCTCACCGTTTTCGATCCTTTTGATGTTCCTCAGCACATAGTCTGCCGCCGTATCAGGGCGGGTGATGGCGGCGCTGTGAGGCGTGATGATGACTGTGTCATAGCCCCAGAGAGGGTGGTCGGCAGGTAGTGGTTCTTCGGGGAACACGTCTAGAGATGCGCCTGCAATATAGCCGCTGTCGAGTAAGGCCATCAGGTCGTCAAGCACAATCAGGCTGCCGCGACCGGCGTTGATCACGCTGGCGCCTTCCGGCAGCTGGGACAGCCGGTCGAAGTTCATGAGGCCTTCGGTTTCCTTGGTGGACGGCAGCAGGCCCACGAGGATGTCGGTGCGGGACAGGAAGTCATTCAGCTGGTCCATGCCGGTGAAATGGGTCACCAGATCGTCACTCTTCGGACTGCGGGACCACGCAGCGATATTATAGCCAAGCGGCTTGAGCGCTTGCGCAGCCCGCTGGCCGAGTGCCCCATATCCTAGAATGCCAACCCGCACGTCCTGTGCCGCAAGAGAGAAGACCCGCTTCCACTGCTGCTTGCGCTGGGCCGCCAGAAGCTGGGGTGTTTGCCGGTGATGCATCAGCACGTTCATCAGCACATATTCAGCCATGCCTTCCTTCAGGCCTTCGTCGCCCATACGGATGATGGGCACGCCTTGTGGGAGGTCAGGGTCACACGTCAGGTGATCAACACCGGCGCCGAGTGAGAAGATCGCCTTGATGTTGGGGTAACGGGCCAGGAGGCCGGGCTCGGGCTCCCACACGAAGGCATAGGCCTCGCCGTCTTCGGGGCTGCCCCAGTCCGGGTTGCCGATGAACTCGACCTTGGGATCAATGGCATGGATGCATTGCCGCCAGATATCATGCGGATAGTCGGTCAGGTAAAACAATATGCGTGTCATCGGGCGTGTCTCCCTTCTACTCTACTTTTGTCGCCACTTTCGTCGCTAACGTGTCGTGGTGGCCCACAATCAGTTCCCGCAGATGGAAGCTGATGTCCGCCCGGTTCTTGAAGCCGGCCGCAATGGCGGCTTTTTCAAACGCTTCTACAGGCAGGTCCGGGCTTTCGGCAAATGTCTGCAGGCTTTCATGGAAGCCGATGGTGAAGGCATCCACGTCAGACCCCCTTGTCACCTTGAAGATGACATTGGTCTGCTGACCCGTTTTGGCAAGATAATCGTTTTCCATGTGACGCTGGCGCATGAGCGCGTCGTGCTTTCCTGCTGCGGCGTTGAACATCTCGATATGGTAGAGGCTGGCTGTTTCGTTTAACAGCTGAAGCGTTGCCCAGTCAGTATCAGATGTCGCTTCGAAGGTGAGTTCGAAGTCAACCAGATGATTGAGGCTTGTGCGCCAAAGGCTGTGGAACAGCTTCTGACGTTCAAAGCATTTGGCGTTAGTACAGCTTTTGCCAATTGTGCCCAGCAGCATGACATCCCATTGGTCACCTTGGCTGTGGCGCATGACAATCGGTTTGCTGCCGATACTGTTCTGCCAATCGGTGGTTTTCAGGGTGTCTAGCAGGGTTTGAAATTGGCCGGGTGTCGCACGCAGTTGAGTGACCCAGTACTCCTCAGTTCTGGCCTCCGCGCTGAAACACAGCAGGCTAATGATGACGGTAACGAATACTCGCATTTTTATCCCCTCTAGTCCCGTTTCCTTCATTTAGGTCATAATAATGAAAAGTCCGCTTGAAAAGCGTTGGGGAATCAACTATTTGTGCGCCCAAGCAAGGGTGCTTACGAAAAGTTGCGTGTTTTCCTTGCATTTTGATGACGTGCACCTTATGTTGCGCGCCTCGAATCAAGGTGTTCACGGTTTTCGTGGGCCCGAACGAACAGCCCGGCAGCGCCACCAGTTGGCCCCGGCGAGTGAAAAGGTTAGAAAAATGGCAGTTCCAAAGAGAAAAGTTACCCCGTCTCGCCGTGGTATGCGTCGTTCGCATGATGCCCTGAAGGCGGTTAACTACCAGGAAGACTCGCACACTGGCGAGTACAAGCTGCGTCACCACATCGACCTGAAAACGGGTATGTACCGTGGTAAGCAGATTCTGGAGCCTAAAGGCGACTTCTAAGCCTTAGCTTCCTCCTGAAGAAATCAGCCGGCTCCTCAGCTTCTGAGCGGCCGGTTTTTCTTTGCCTTTTGATATGCCTTTTCCCCGCCCTCATGTCTCTGTATGATGGGTCGTCAAAAATCAGGACGGGGAAATGATGTTCAAGCCACTGATCAGAAATGCACTTCTTGGCCTTACCGCCTTGGCCCTTACGGCCTGCATGACGACAAACGAAGTGACCGGTCGGTCGCAATTTATCATCATTCCGCCAAGTCAGGATGCCGCCCTTGGGCTGGAGGCCATGAATGAGGTCAAGAAAACAGCGCCCGTGCAAACCACAGGCGCGCTCGTCGAAAGGGTGCAGCGCATTGGCGCACGCATCGCTGCCATTTCTGACGCGCCGAATCTGGATTGGGAATTCGTTGTTATAGATGAACCGGTATTGAACGCCTGGGCGCTGCCGGGCGGCAAGGTGGCTATCTACAGGAAAATGGTGGACAGCTTCACCTCTGACGAAGAGCTTGCGGCGGTCATCGGCCATGAGATCGCGCATGCGGTGCTACGCCATGGAGCGGAGCAGATGAGCCGGGCGCAGATGCAGAACCTGTTGATCATCGGGGCCGGCGTGGCTGTTGGTGCAGCAACAGAGGACGACGAGAAAACCCAGATGGCGGTTGGCCTTGCATCGCTCGCGACAGCCGGATTTGTTCAATTGCCTCACAGTCGCAAGATGGAGCTGGAGGCGGACCACGTTGGTACCATGTATATGGCCAAGGCGGGGTATGATCCGCGGGCGGCCGTTCGCCTGTGGCAGCGTATGAAAACCCTAAAGGAAGGCGGCGGGCAGCCCCCGACCTTCCTGTCCACTCACCCGTCCGATGACAAGCGTATTTCGCGCCTCAATGACCGCATGGAAGAGTATCTGTCGTACTATCGGAAATGATAAAAGTTTAATAAAAACAATCCGGTAACTTGTCTGACTGGTAATCCTTTGTCACATTTTGGGACAGGGAGTGCAGAACGCGCATGAGAGTGCGCCGTCAGGCAGGGCAAAATGACGGACGAAGAAATCCACCAGGTGGCTCAGGACTATATGGGCTATTTCACACGCGGAGCAGAGGCCCAGGAGGCTCAGTTCCGTGCGGTGGAAACGCTTTGGCGTCTTTGCCGTGACGATGCCGCGCTTGGGTTCAGGGTGATCTGGGAAGCCGTCAATCTGGTCGAAGCTGACAATATGAAGGCTCTGTCATTCCTGGGCACCGGGCCTCTTGAAGACCTCATCAATTTCCATGGTGGTGAAATGCTTGGCACGCTACTGGATGCCGCGCGTGAAAATGCCAATTTCTGCGTGGCCTTATCGTGTGTGTGGCGCAATGCCATCAGCGAAAATGCGTGGGGGCAGTTGCATGGCGCGCTGCCTGAAATCAGGGCGTCGCACGGCAGGGTAGAGGCGCGTTAGGTTGGAAGGCTTGTGTGGAACTCAGGCGAAGTCGAGGCCAATGTCCACGGCTGGCGCGCTTTGGGTCAGGCGTCCCACAGAAATATAGTCTACCCCGGTTTCTGCGATGGACCGGATCGTATGCAGGTTCACGCCGCCTGATGCTTCACAAGGAATGGCACCATCCACAATCGCGCGCGCCTGCCTGAGCATGGCGGGCGGCATGTTGTCGAGAAGCAGGCTGTTGGCGCCCGCTTTCACCGCCTCACGGACTTGCTCCAGCGTATCGCATTCAACCTGGATGTCATTGCGGCCCGCCGCCTTGGCGCTGGCCACCGCTTTTTCAACCGAGCCCGCCACGGCGATATGGTTGTCCTTGATCATCACGGCGTCAAACAGGCCCATGCGGTGGTTCTTGGCCCCGCCCATCGCTGTGGCGTACTTTCCAAGTTTCCTCAGGCCCGGGATGGTTTTGCGGGTATCCAGAAGCGTGGCGCCCGTGCCTTTGATCTGGTCCACATACTGGCGCGTCAGCGTGGCGATGCCCGACAGATGCTGCACGATATTGAGCGCGGTGCGTTCGGCGGACAGCATGGCGCGGGCCTTGCCCTCAACCCGCATGATGGCGGTACCGGGGTCTATTTTGTCGCCGTCATGAGCGAAGAACTCGATGGTGCAGTCAGGGTCCAGCCGCCTGAAGATGGGGGTCGTCAGCGGCAGGCCCGCAAGCACCATCACTTCGCGGGCGTTCATAGTGGCCGTGAGGCGCGCGTCCTCAGGGATTACGGTTTCGCAGGTCACATCACCCGTGGCGATATCTTCCGCGAAGGCCGCGTCGATGAAGGCGTCGATTTCCGCCTGTGAGAGTGGAAAATCGGTCATATGCCTTGCTCCCCTGGCGGTCTGGCTTACGCGCCGATGGCGGATACGTCTTTGCCAGTATTGATTGTCGCGCTCATGTCCAGCATCCTGCGGAGCGGCTTTTCCGCGGCCACACGCGTTTCTTCGTCCAGCTCGATCTCAGGGCCTTCGTCACGCAGGCAGAGATACAGCTTTTCCATGGTGTTCAGCGCCATGAACGGGCAGGTGTTGCAGCTGCAGTTGCCGTCTGCGCCCGGCGCACCGATGAAAGTTTTCTCTGGCGAGGCTTTTTCCATCTGGTGAATGATGTGTGGTTCGGTGGCGACAATGATGGTGTCGCTGTCTGTTTCCAGGGCGAACTTGAGGATCGAGCTGGTGGAGCCAACATGGTCCGCATGCTGCACGATATTGTCCGGGCACTCAGGGTGCGCGGCAACCGGCGCGTTCGGATGCTTGGCCTTCAGTTTGATCAGTTCTTTTTCGCTGAACAGTTCATGCACAATACAGGTGCCCTGCCACAGAAGCATGTCGCGGCCCAGCTTGCGTGAAAGGTATCCGCCCAAGTGGCGATCCGGCGCGAAGATGATCTTCTGGTCTGCAGGCAGCGAGCCGACAATATGTTCGGCGTTCGAGCTGGTGACAATAATGTCTGTCAGGGCCTTCACCGCGGCCGAGCAGTTGATGTAGCTCAGCACCATATGGTCCGGGTGGGCCTTGACGAACTTCTCGAATTCGTCGGGCGGGCAGCTGTCTTCAAGGCTGCAGCCGGCGGCCAGATCCGGTAGCACCACTTTTTTTTGCGGGCTCAGGATTTTGGCAACTTCGGCCATGAAACGCACGCCACAAAAGACGATCATCTCGGCATCGGTCTCCGCCGCCTTGCGAGAAAGGTCGAGGCTGTCGCCAACAAAATCCGCAATGTCCTGAATTTCAGGGGCCTGGTAATAGTGTGCCAGGATAACCGCATTCTTTTCCTTGCGCAGTCGCTGGATCTCGGCCACGAGGTCGAGGGTGGGATCAACAGCGGTGCTTGTTTGCAAATTCATGTCAGTCTCCTGCACGCGATACTAAAAGCTTATTGGTGCGGCATAGATAGCCCCCAAAATGCCTAAAGGCAAGGCTCTCAAGGGAGGCGGTATACGCTCGCAAGGTTTGCTTGCCCATCAGTCACGACCCGTCCTTCATCCACCAGCGCAATCAGGTGCCCCAGCACAGACCGGGCTGCCGCAGGATGTAGCGCCTTGCTCACATCCTTATACATGCGGCTTACCATAATATCGATGCTCAGGGGGCCATCTTCAAGATGCTTCAAAATCTGGCCTTCACGCATGCGCCGGTGGGTGATGATGCCGCGAATGAAGGGCTCCGGGTCTTCGACTGCCGGGCCGTGGGTGGGCAGAAGCCGCGCCGGCTTTTCTTCAATCGTGCGCTTGAGGCTTGCAAGGTAGGCGCGCATGTCGCCGTCTGGCGGCGATATGACCGTAGTGGCCCAGCCCATGATATGGTCGCCGCAGAACAGGGTCTGTTCTTCCTCCAGCATGTAACACAGGTGGTTGGCGGTGTGGCCGGGCGTGTGGATGGCGCGCAGGGTCCAGCCGTCCCCTTCCACGCGCTCGCCGTCAGCCAGCCTGTGGTCTGGCTGGAAAGCATGGTCCGCGCCCGCTTCGACCTCTTCACCGTCAAGGCCGCCTTTCCGGCCGGCGCCGTGGGGGCCGAAGGCATATATCGGGGCGCCGCACTTTTCGCTCAGCCAGGCGCTCAAGGGCGAATGGTCAATATGGCTATGGGTGACAAGAATATGGCTGATGGTTTTGCCCTTTGTTGCTTCAAGGATGGCGTTGCCGTGCGCTTCCATCATCGGGCCGGGATCAATCACCGCCACATTCTGGCCGTTACCCACAATATAGGTGCCGGTGCCGGTGTAGGTGTAGGGGCTCGGGTTTTGGCACAAAACGCGGGTGATCAGCGGGGAAACGGTTTCCGCTTCACCATAGGGGGCGTTCAGGTCATGGATGAATTCGGCGCTCATAAGGTCTCCAAAGGCTTGTCCAATGGGTAACCTGTGTCGCATTCGCTGAAAAGCAAAATGACAAAAAGGTAGAATACTTGAAAGTGGCTTGCTTGGGGGAGGGTGGTTCGGAGCCGACCGCACCAAAGCGGATTGAGGTGGGGCAAGAGGCGCGGCCGACTCCAATGGCTGGGTCTTCAACAAATTGGCAGCTGCGAAGACCCGAAACTCAGGAACCTGGTATCTGGTGGCAGCCGGAGCACCAGGTTCGTCTTCATATTCGCAAACCCCGTGCCAGAAATGAGAGCCAAGATTTTCAAGCCTTTGGCGCTTCGGGAGGGGGGCTTTTCCCATTTTGTGTCGACTTGAGACAGGTGTGTCCCAATTTGGGGCATGTTTATGTGTCCCAGTTTGATCCAGATATGAGTGATCGGTCTCTTTGTGGCTTCGCTCTGTATGGGCAGAAAAGCGCTAGGTGCCCACGCTCGTTTCCGTTAGGGTTTTTCCAGGGATCAGGGGAGAAGATTTTATGGGGGACTATCAAACCCGCCGCGTGATGGGGTTTTGGCGCACCTGGGGCTTGTCCGTCGGTATGATGGTGGGCTCTGGCGTGTTTATGCTGCCAACGGTTCTGGCGCCCTATGGTGCCTATGCACTGGCCGGATGGCTAGTGACCGGCCTTGGGACGATCGCGCTCGCTTACTCGCTTTGCTATATGGCCAAGCGTATTACCGCAACAGGCGGGCCTTATGCCTACAGCCGGGCTGGATTCGGCGACTTTGTAGGCTTTCAGATGGCCTGGGGCTACTGGATTTCATTGTGGATTGCTGTTGCTGCCGTGACCGTGGCCTTTATTGGTTACTTGGCGGAGTTTTTCCCGGTACTGAAGACATCGCCGACCCTGTCTGTGTTGGTGGGCTTGTCCCTTATCTGGGTGCTTGTGTTTATCAATTGCCGCAGCGTGCGGGGCTCAAGTGCGCTTCAGCTCATTACAACGCTAGCCAAATTCGTGCCGCTGCTTTTCCTGGCGCTCGTGGGCCTTGTGAGCGTTGAAAGCACAAATTTCGCCTCGATGAAAGAACCAGCGGATGGGCTGGATGCCACCATCGCTGCCAGTGCGCTTGCCATGTGGGCCTTCATCGGCTTTGAGGTTGCGACCGTGCCGGCGGGTGAAGTACAAGACCCAGCGCGGACCATTCCCCGCGCCACCATGGCAGGTGTTCTTGCGGTTACAGTCCTCTATTTCGCCGTTACCGTGGCGGCCTTTGGGCTATTGCCTGCGGATGACCTGATGAATTCCACCGCGCCGCTCGCGGACGCGGCCTCTGCGCTTGTAGGGCCCGTGGGCGCGACGGTGATTGCCGTGATCGCGCTGGTCGCCACAAGTAGCGGCGTGAACGCCAACCTGTTCGCTGCCGGTCAGATGCCCATGGCTGCAGCGCTTGATGGCCTGTTTCCAAGCCTGTTTGGCATGAAGACCAAGTTTGGTACGCCAGCCTGGTCATTCATCATCGGGGGGATACTGTCGTCAGTCGCGCTGGCGCTCAATTTCGTTAACGGCCTTGTGGTGGCCTTTGAATTCCTGATCCTGCTGTCAACCGTGACGGCGATTCTGCCAGTGGCTATGTCTGCGGCGTCGGCCTGGCTGTTTGCTGTTCGTGATCCCCACGCCTCACGCGGTGTGCATCTGCGTGACACTATCGCGGCGGCCATTGGCTTTGCTTATGCTGTATGGATCATCGCCGGATCGGGCCGGGACAGCGTTTATTGGGCCTTCCTGCTTCTGCTGGCGGGCCTGCCGATTTATGTTTGGGTTACAAGACAAAGACGAGAAGGGGCGGAATGAAATCTCTATCCGGTTTGAATGAGTATGGTGCGCTGAAGGTTGTGGCGGTACGGCCACCGGAGAATGCCTATGTTAGTGAGGCGAAGATCGCCGATGAGTGGGAGCGCCTGCGGTTCTATTCCGCGCCGAAGCTGGGCGCCGCGATAGACGAGCACAAGACTTTCACCGACAAGCTGCGCGCGGCTGGTGCCGACGTGATCATGCTTGGCGGTGATGACGCGCTGACCCTTGATTCCATCTATGCCCGCGACGCGCTACTTGTGAGCCCAAAAGGCCTGATTCTATGCCACATGGGCCGCAAGGGGCGACGGGGCGAGCCAGCAGTGAATGCGCGCGCATTTGAAGCTGCAGGCTATCCGGTACTGGGCTCTATCGAAGCGCCGGGCACGATTGAAGGTGGTGACATTATCTGGCTGGATGATACAACCCTTGCGGTGGGTGAAGGCCCGCGTACCAACGCAGAAGGCATCAGGCAACTCAAGGACCTTTTAGGGGCAGAGGTGGAGGTGCACACGGTGCCGCTGCCGCCCCCGAGCCACCCAGAGGATGTGTTTCACCTGATGTCCATGATCAGCCCGCTCGACCACGACCTGGCGCTGATTTACCGCCCGCTGATGCCGGAGGGTTTCATGCGCTGGCTTAAGGCGCGGGGCTTCAGCTTTGTCGAGGTGCCAGAGGAAGAATTCATTCCCATGGGCTGCAATGTGTTGGCGCTTGGGCCCCGCAATATCCTGATGCTGGACCGGCTGCCTGAAACCAAGGCGCGGCTGGAGGCTGCGGGCTGCACGGTCGATACCTACACGGGCGATGAGATCAGCCGTAAGGGCGAGGGCGGGCCAACCTGCCTGACCCGCCCCCTGGTGCGGGGTACCTGACATGACGGCGGCGTACGAAAGCCTGCCATCCTGGGCCTACTATGACGAAGCCTATTTCCAGCGCGAAATGGAGGCGGTCATCCGCCCGGGCTGGCAACTGGTGTGTCACCAGAATGACGTGCCGAACGTAGGCGACTATGTCACCCTTGATATCCTGAACGAACGCCTCGTGGCCATACGCGGCAAAGACGGCAACATCCGCGTGTTCCATAACGTGTGCCGCCACCGTGGCTCGCGCCTTCTGGAAGGCAATGACGGGTCGTGCCCCGGGCGCATCCGCTGCCCCTATCATGCCTGGACATGGGACCTGGAAGGAATGCTTGTGAATGTGCCCTATGAGCGCGATTTTGAAGGTTTTGACCGTGCGGATCATTTCCTGCCGGAAGCCGAAAGCTGCGAGTTCCTAGGCTTCATCTGGGCGCGCCTCCAGCCCGGCGGGCCCAGCATCGAGGACCAGTTCGCACCCTACCTGGATGAACTGTGCCGTTACCGGATGGAGGATATGCAGCCGCTTGGCCGCTTGACGCTCAGGCCGCGGGCGGTGAACTGGAAGCAGATCGCTGACAATTATGCCGACGCGCTTCATATCCCGGTTGCCCACCCGGGGCTTTCAGGCTTGGTGGGCAACACTTATGGCATGGAAGTCAACGGCGATATCCACAAAATGTGGGGCGACGTGATGGACACCCGCAAGGACAGCTGGTCCACACGGATGTATAAAGCGCTTTTGCCGAAGGTGGACCATCTGCCGGAGCATCTTCAGCGTCACTGGTGTTATTACCGCCTGTGGCCGAATGTGGCGCTCGACATTTATCCCGATCAGATCGATTTCATGCAGTTCATTCCGCTGTCGGCCACCGAAACGCTGATCCGCGAGGTGGCCTATGTGCTGCCGGACGAGCGGCGGGAGATGCAGGCCGCGCGGTACCTCAACTGGCGCATCAACCGGGAAGTGAACGCGGAAGACACGGAAATCATCAACCGGGTGCAGGACGGCATGGCGTCATCAAGCTTCAGCACCGGGCCGCTGGCGAAAACCGAGGTGTGTTTGCTGGACAGCGTCCGCCGTATCCGTCAGGCCCTGCCGGAAGATTTTCCTGCCTAGTCTTTCTGGGCCATCAGCCAGGCTTCAACGCCATAGCTGTTCCATGTCAGGATGGTGCGGCTGCCAAAGCTATAGTCGTCATAGGCTGCATAGTCCTGCATCAATTGCTCAACAACCGCTCCGCGGGCTTCGCGGGTCAGGCGACCATTCGTGTCAAGCGCGCCATCAGCCAATCGCGCATCCTTCACAGCCTCAACAAATTTGTTGATGTAGGCAATCTGCTGGTCCGCGGCCCGGATGCGGCTGGCATCATTGTGGCCCGGCAGGACATATGTTTCCTCGCTAAAGTTGGCCTTCAGAAACTCAAGGTGCTTCAGCACCCCACCAATATGGCCTTCGCCAACATAATAGTGCGCGAAGGGATAGAAGGTGTCGCCCGCGAACACAACATTCAGGTCTCTCTGGTAGGCGATGATATTGTCTGCCGCTTCGCCGGCGCCCAGGTCGTGGATTTCAAAATCTATCCCGGCAATGGTCACTGTCTCGCCGTCCTTGATGATGCTGGTTGGCATCACGAGCCGTTCATCCAGCGCTTCCCCGAAGGCGTTCGGCATCTTATAGGAAGCCAGCATCTGCTTCAGCGTGGGGGCGAAGCCGTCCGCCGTTGCTTGTGTGGCATAGATCGGGAAGTCGCCGAACAGGTCCTTCAGGACCGGCAGGCCGCCAAAATGGTCTGAATGCGGGTGGGTGACAATCACCCCCGCAAGCGGTTTGCCACTGGCCTTGATCTGGCCCGCCAGTCGCCTTGCGTCAGAAGGCAGTAGTTGCGCGTCAATCAGCGCGATCCCGTCCTCGCCTTCGATCCAGTAGCTGTTGGTGTTCCAGCTGATATGGTTGGATACATACCGGTGCAGCGCCGCTGGGCCTATGTCTGCGGCCATGGCAGACAAACTGGTTGAAGCGGCGATAAGTGCGGCTGCGGCTATGCGGATCATCTGTCCCTCCCTGATGACGTAAGGGGATCAAATCATCCGTTCATGGAAAGGTCAATTGGAGGAAAGCTTAGCGCGCCGGATCAGTAGGCCCGCATCACGCAGAAATCAACGATATCCACCAGCGCCTTCTTTGCAGGTCCGTCACGGAAGATCGCAAGCGAATCCTTCGCCATGTTGCCATAGTGACGGGCGCGTTCAATGGTGTCATTCAGCGTACCGTGCTGGTTCAACAGGTCGATGGCTTTTTCAAGGTCGCCTTCCGCCTGCTTGCGGCGTTCCATGGTGGTTTTCCAGAACTTCTGCTCTTCCTCGCTGCCGCGGCGGTAGGCCAGAATGGTTGGAAGCGTCACCTTGCCCTCGCGGAAGTCATCGCCGATTTCCTTGCCAAGCGTTGCCTGCTTGGCGGAATAATCAAGGGCGTCGTCCACCAGCTGGAAGGCGATGCCCAGATAGCGGCCATAAGCTTCAAGCGCGCTTTCAACTTCAGCGCCCTGTTCAGACACCACGCCGACGACCTCACAAGCCGCAGCAAACAATATCGCTGTCTTGGCGGTGATCACCTCCAGATATTTTTCTTCAGAGGTGGTCAGGTCATTCGCGGTGGTTAGCTGCAGTACTTCACCTTCGGTGATAACGGCAGCAGCATTGGCCAGAATCTTGAGGACGCGCAGCGAATCGCTCTCCACCATCAGCTCGAAAGATCGGCTGAAAAGGAAGTCGCCCACCAAAACGGTTGGCTGGTTGCCCCAGATCAGGTTGGCTGTTTTCTTGCCGCGCCGCATGTTGCTTTCGTCCACCACATCGTCATGCAGAAGCGTGGCGGTGTGAATGAATTCAACGGCGGCCGCTAAACCAATGTGGCGCTTGCCCTCATAGCCAACCAGTTTGGCGGACGCCAGCGTCAGCATGGGGCGAAGGCGTTTGCCGCCTGACGAGATCAGGTGCCCCGCCAGCTCAGGAATGAGGGCTACCGGGCTGTCCATGCGCTTCAGGATCGTCTCGTTCACAAGCTCCATGTCGTCGGCCGTCATGGCTTGAAGGCGGTCGATCGCCGCTTTGTCGGTTGCTGGCTGCTTGTGGTCGCGCATATTTACAACATTGCTGGACATTCGATCCCCACTTTCACTTTTGTTTTAGCGCGCGGACATTACTGCCTGAGGTCAGGGCTGGCAAGGAATAGCACGCATTTTAGGTCAATTGACCGCAGATAAATTCCACGTACAATTACAGGCATCAAATAAACAAGTGGTGAACAAAGCCCTGTGGACGACCAAGCCCAAGACAAAAGCTCCTATGTGTTTGCCGCCGACCCCGGCCTGAGGGACGGCGAGACAGTCGACGATTTTCTGGGCGGCGCGGTCAAGCTGATCCAGCCCAAAAGCGGCTATCGGGTGTCTATGGATACTGTGATGTTGGCTGCCTGCGTGCCGGCGAAGGCGGGTGAACGGGTAATCGAAGGCGGTGTCGGGTCCGCGGGTGCGGCGATTTGCCTTGCGCGCCGGGTGTCGGGGGTGTCCGTTCACGGCATTGATATACAGCCAGACATGCTTGGTTTCGCGCGCCGCAATATCGCCTACAATGGCCTTGAAGGCCGGGTGACAGTCGCTGAGGGCAGCATCACGGACCTGAAGCAGGCAGACGAAGCGACCTTTGACCATGTCATGGTCAACCCGCCTTATCTGGCCGACGGCAAAGGCATTCGTCCGCCAGCAGAAACCAAAGGCCTCGCGCACATGGACCTCAGCGCCGGGGTGCGTGACTGGGTCAAATTCTGCATTCACCTGGTGAAGAACAAGGGCACGGTTTCCATCATCTACCGGGCTGACCGGGTCGATGAAGTGATCGCGCATTTGCACCGGCGGGTGGGGGAGCTCAAGATCATGCCGCTCTGGCCGCGGTATGGCTCGCCCGCCAAGCGCGTGATCATTCAGGGCCGCAAGGGCATGCACGGCACGGCCAGCATCCTGCCGGGGCTTGCGCTGCACGGCGAGGTGGAGCGCTATACCCGCGAAGCCGAAGAAATTTTGCGCGACGGCGCGCCCCTTGACCTGAAAGCCTTTGCGCATCCGCGCCAAAGCCGTTAAATCAAGGGCTGAAGAAATATCCGCGTAACGATTATCAGAAGTAGCAAGCATGCCTTTTGGAGTGTCCAAATTTTTCTATGAACTGCGTCGCCGGCTTTTCGGTGATCCGCCGCCTGTTGTGGCGGTGGTGCGGCTTTACGGCGTGATAGCACCCGGCCAGCGGTTCAAGCAGAATCTGAACATGGCGTCGCTTGCGCACACCCTGGAGCACGCGTTCGCAGTGCCGGGCCTGTCTGCCGTTGCGCTGCAGATCAACTCGCCCGGCGGGTCGCCGGTTCAAAGCGCGATGATCACAAAGCGCATTCGCGACCTTGCGCGGGAAAAGGATGTGCCGGTTCTAGCGTTCGCCGAAGATGTTGCGGCATCGGGCGGCTATATGCTGGCGCTGGCCGGCGATGAGATTTACGCCAACGAGTCGTCGATCATTGGCAGTATTGGCGTGATCGCGAGCGGTTTTGGTTTCGACAAGGCGATCGAGAAATTGGGCATTGATCGGCGTCTTTATACCGCAGGTGAACGCAAAGCCATGCTGGACAGCTTCTCGCCAGAGAAGGAAGAAGATGTGGAACGCCTGAAGGAAATTCAGGAAGAGGTCCACGAACATTTCAAATCCCTGGTGCGCGAGCGCCGGGGCAAGCGCCTTAAAGGGCTGCGAGGACGCTTGTTTTCCGGAGATGTCTTTACGGGCGCCGACGCCGTCAAAATGGGTCTTGTGGACGGTTTGGGCGACGCGCGTGAAGTTCTTCGGGACCGGTTCGGCAAAAAGGTGCGTCTGCGCCTGATTGGCGAACGCAAACCCCGCCTGGGGTCGATCCTTGGCCTGCGCCGCGGAAGCGACACCCTGACGACCGGCGGGATCGGCCAGATCGAAGATATGCCGCATGGGCTTTTGGCGGCGATCGAGGAACGGCTGTTCTGGAACCGTTTCGGGCTCTAGAGGCCCAAGTAATCATACTGGAGGAAACGCTTTGACAAGCGAACAACACGAGACCCAGCTGAATGCCTACCGGGAAAGTATCGACAATATTGACGCCGCGCTGATCTTCATGCTGGCTGAACGCTTCAAGATCACGAAGGCTGTTGGCTTCTACAAGCGGGAACATGACCTGCCGGCGGCGGACCCAGGGCGCGAGCAGAAGCAGATTGAGCGGCTACGCACGCTGGCGAAATCCGCCAACCTGGACCCGGAATTCAGTGAGAAATTCCTCCATTTCATTATCCGAGAAGTGATCCAGCACCATGAGCGGATCAGAGAGAAAGGCGAGCTTTAAGGCATGACTGTTGACGGTCCGGACCAGCTTGAGAAGCTGAAGGAAATCGGCGCCATTTGCCGCGATGTGCTGGCAGCCATGGGCGCGCGGGTTGCACCTGGTGTGACGCCGCTTGAACTTGACGCGATGGCGGGCGAGATGCTGGCTGAGCGCGGTGCAACGTCTGCACCCCAGCTGGCCTATGACTTTCCGGGCTTCACCTGTATTTCTGTGGGCGACGCGGTGGCGCACGGCATTCCTGACAACACGCCGCTCAGGGATGGTGACCTGGTCAATATTGACGTATCCGCAGAAAAGGACGGTTTTTTTGCCGATACCGGCTCAAGCTTCGCAGTGGGGACCATCTCGCCAGACCTGCAGACGCTTCTGGACGCCACCAAATCTGCGCAGCGCAAAGCCATGTTCGCTGCCCGCGCCGGCCAGCCTCTGAACGCCATCGCCAAGGTGGTGGAACGCGAAGCAGCCAAGTTTGGGTTCAAGATCATTGAAGGGCTGAATGGTCACGGTGTGGGCGGTTGGATCCACGAGGAGCCGACAGTGTCGAACATCTATTATCCGCGCGAACGGGAACGCCTCAAGGAAGGGCAGGTGCTGACCATTGAACCGTTCCTCGCGACCCATAGCGACCAATATTACGAGGATGAAGACGGCTGGACGCTCCGCCTCGCTGATGGCGGCTTCGGTGCCCAGTTCGAGCATACCTTTATTGTGACAAAAGGCGCGCCCATTATCCTGACGGCGTAGGGCGCGAAAATCTTTGCTGCATCAAGGGATTCTCTTGCTTGACCCCATGGGGTCCGCCCGTTAGTTTGCAGCGCAACAAATCCGAGTAACAGATTCGATTTTTTAAAGCGGTCATCCATGACAGATTCTTCAGCTACCTTGAAACGCAATCCGGACGCCATGCCGTTCCAGAAAATGCTGCTGACGCTCCAGAATTACTGGGCCGATCAGGGCTGCGTCATCCTTCAGCCATATGACATGGAAATGGGCGCGGGCACGTTCCACCCGGCGACCACCTTGAAGGCGCTTGGGCCGGAGCCATGGAAAGCCGCTTATGTGCAGCCCTGCCGCCGCCCAACCGATGGTCGGTACGGCGAAAACCCGATGCGGCTGCAGCATTATTACCAGTTCCAGGTGATCCTGAAGCCAAGCCCTGACAATATGCAGGAACTGTATCTCGGCAGCCTGAAGGCCATCGGGATCGACGCCGAGTTGCATGACATCCGTTTCGTTGAGGACGACTGGGAAAGCCCGACGCTTGGGGCCTGGGGCCTGGGCTGGGAAGTCTGGTGCGACGGCATGGAAGTCAGCCAATATACCTATTTCCAGCAGGTTGGCGGCTTCGATTGCAAACCGGTATCCGGCGAGCTGACATACGGGCTTGAGCGCCTGGCCATGTTCGTGCAGGGCGTCGATAACGTCTACGACCTGGATTTCAACGGCGCAGGCGCGACCTACGGCGATGTGTTCCTGGAGAACGAGCGCCAGCAGTCAGCCTACAATTTCGAATTCGCAGACACCGACAAGCTGTTTGAAGACTTCAGAAAGGCGCAGGAAGAATGCGCTAGATTGCTGGAGGCCGAGCTGCCGCTTCCGGCATACGAGCAGTGCATCAAGTCTTCGCACACCTTCAACCTCTTGGACGCGCGCGGGGTCATTTCGGTAACGGAACGACAAGCTTATATTGGCCGTGTGCGGGACATGGCGAAGGGCTGCTGCGAGGCCTGGATCAAGAAAAATGGATGGGAGGTGTAAGTCATGAGTGACCTTCTGATTGAACTCCTGTCCGAAGAAATTCCGGCACGGATGCAGAGAAAAGCGTCCGATGACCTCAAGGACATGATGACAGCCGCGCTCAAGGAAGCGGGCCTGACGTACGAGATTGCCGAAGCGTTCGCAACGCCGCGTCGTCTTGCGCTGACCATCAGCGGCATCCCGGACAAGACGCCTGATATTTCCGAAGAACGGCGCGGCCCGCGCACCGACGCACCGGAAAAAGCGCTTGAAGGTTTCATGCGCGGCGCCGGCGTAACCCGCGACCAGCTTGAAGAACGCGAAGAGGCCAAAGGCACTTTCTTCTATGCAATCATCGAGAAGCCAGGCCGGGCGACCACAGATGTGATCGCCGAAGCGCTTGAAGCTACCGTGCGCAATTTCCCTTGGCCCAAGTCCCAGCGTTGGGGCGATGGCAGCCTGAAGTGGGTGCGCCCGCTCCAATCCATCCTGTGCCTGTTCGGCAGCGACGTGGTGGATATGGAAATCGACGGCATCAAGGCGGGCGACACCACCCGCGGGCACCGCTTCATGGCACCTGAGACATTCTCTGTTTCCGACTTTGCCGATTACCGCACCAAGCTGCAGGATGCCAAAGTGGTTCTGGACCCAGCCATGCGTATGGCCAAGATCGCTGAAGCCGCCAAAACACTCGCCGACAAGCAGGGCGTTGAATGGGTTGAAGACAAGGGCTTGCTGGCAGAAGTCGCTGGCCTTGTTGAATGGCCTGTGCCGCTTCTGGGCTCCTTCGACCCTGCGTTCATGGAAGTGCCGGAAGAAGTACTGATCCTGACCATGAAGAAGGACCAGAAATATTTCGTTACCCGCGACCGGGACACAGGCAAGCTGGCCCCACACTTCATCACGGTATCGAACCTTGAAGCCAAGGATGGCGGCGCGGCTGTGGCAACCGGCAACGGCCGGGTGATTGCTGCACGCCTCGCGGACGCGAAATTCTTCTGGGAACAGGATCTCAAAGGCAAGCTGGAAGACAACCTGCCTCAGTTGCAGGACATCGTCTTCCATATCGAGCTGGGCCGCATGTCGGACCGCGTGGGGCGCATGAAGGCGCTAGCGGGTTTCCTGGCTGAATATATCGACGACTGTGACCCCGGGGAAGCCGAGCGCGCCGCAGAGCTCGCAAAAGCGGATCTGGTTTCGGGCATGGTTTACGAATTCCCGGAAGTGCAGGGCATCATGGGCCGCTATTACGCGAAAGCGCAGGGCGAGAGCGACGCAGTGGCGGACGCCATTCGTGACCATTACGCGCCCGCTGGACCGTCTGACGATTGCCCAAGCGCGCCCGTGTCTGTCGCCGTGGCACTGGCGGAGAAGCTGGACACCCTTGTTGGCTTCTTTGCTATCGACAAGCGCCCGACGGGATCGAAAGACCCTTATGCGCTTCGCCGCGCGGCCCTTGGCGTTATCCGCCTGATCACGGAAAACGGTATCCGCCTGCCGCTTGAGCATGTTCTGGCCCTGGCGGCCAAACCGCTGAAGCCATACCTTGAACTGCACGCCGAAGGTGGCGAGGACGCGATCCTCAAGCATCTGGAAAATATGTTCGAAGAGCACCTTCTGCCTTTCTTCGCTGACCGCCTGAAAGTGCAGCAGCGGGACCTGGGCGTACGGCATGACCTGATCGATGCCGTGTTCGCCAAAGGCGATGATGATCTGGTGCGCATCCTGAACCGGGTGTCGGCGCTGTCGAACTTCCTGGAAAGCGATGACGGCTCCAATCTGCTCGCGGGCTACAAACGCGCGGCGAACATCCTGAAGATCGAAGAAAAGAAAGACGGCAAGTCTTATGATCAGGACGTTCTTGAAGCGGGGCTTGTTGACCCCGAAGAAGAAGCACTCGCAGTTGCGCTGACCCGCGCTGCAGCCGACGCGGAGCACGCGCTCGCAGCAGAAGATTTTGAAAAGGCGATGGCCGCCCTATCTACACTGAGAGCGCCAATCGATGCCTTCTTTGACAAGGTAACGGTGAACGCCGATGATGAAGCGCTCAGGGCCAACCGCCTTGCGCTTCTTAGCCAAATTCGCGCCGCGGTGAACACCGTGGCCGATTTCAGCCTGATCGAGGGCTGATCCTAAAATGGCCGGGCAACCAGATATAAAAACTGCCCGGCGCCCCGATGAAATCAGCGTGCCGGAAGGGGACTTGGGCGCGCGACAAAGGACTGTAGAGCATCATGACCAAGTGGGTATACAGCTTTGGTGATGGCGCGGCTGAAGGCCGTGCCGATATGAAAAACCTCCTGGGCGGCAAGGGTGCAAACCTGGCCGAGATGGCCTCCTTGGGCCTGCCGGTGCCCCCGGGGCTCACGATTACCACGGAAGTCTGCACCTATTATTATGCAAACGGCCAACAGTATCCCGACACGCTTGAAAGCGAAGTCAACCAGGCCATTGCCAAGATCGAGAAAAGCGTTGGCGCCAAATTCGGCGACAAGGACAACCCGCTTCTGGTGTCTGTGCGGTCTGGGGCGCGGGTCTCCATGCCGGGCATGATGGACACGGTCCTGAACCTTGGCCTCAATGACGAAACGGTCGAAGGTCTGGCCAGGAACAGTGAAAACCCGGGTTTCGCCTGGGACAGCTATCGCCGTTTCATCCAGATGTACTGCGATGTGGTATTGGGCGTTGACCACTATCATTTCGAAGAACTGCTGGAAATCCACAAGGAAGAAAAGGGCGTGGACCTGGACACTGATCTGGATGCCGACGATTGGAAAAGCGTCGCCCAGCAGTTCAAGGCCAAGGCCGAAGAGGAACTGGGCTACCCCTTCCCGCAGGATGTGCGCGAGCAGCTCTGGGGTGCCATTGGCGCCGTCTTCTCCAGCTGGCAGATTGAACGCGCCAAGGTTTACCGCAAGCTGAATAACATCCCGGAAGACTGGGGCACGGCCGTTAACGTACAGGCCATGGTGTTCGGCAACATGGGTGATACGTCGGCAACCGGCGTGGCCTTCACGCGGGATCCATCCACTGGCGAAAACGAATATTACGGTGAATATCTCATCAACGCGCAGGGCGAGGATGTGGTGGCGGGTATCCGCACGCCGCAGAACCTGACAAAAGCCGCCCGCGAAGCCGCTGGCGCCACGCTGCCGTCGATGGAAGAGAGCATGCCTGAGGTGTTCAAGGAGCTTGCCGATGTGTTCGAGAAGCTTGAGCAGCACTATAAGGACATGCAGGACATTGAGTTCACCGTGCAGCGCGGCAAACTGTGGATGCTGCAGACACGCTCAGGCAAGCGCACCGCCAAGGCGGCGCTCAAGATCGCCGTTGAAATGGCGGCTGATGGTCTGATCGACGAGAAAACCGCAGTGCTGCGGGTTGAGCCAGCAGCCCTTGACCAACTGCTGCACCCAACGCTGGACCCTGACGCACCGCGTGACGTTCTGACCCGTGGTTTGCCTGCGTCCCCAGGCGCGGCATCGGGTGAGGTGGTGTTCGACGCGGATCATGCTGAAGCGGCCGCCAAGGATGGCCGCTCAGTGATCCTGTGCCGGGTTGAAACCAGCCCAGAGGACATCCACGGCATGCACGCAGCCAAAGGCATCCTGACCGCCCGCGGCGGCATGACCAGCCACGCGGCTGTGGTGGCCCGCGGTATGGGCCGGCCTTGTGTGTCTGGCGCTGGCCAGCTTCGGATCGACGGCAAAGCCGGCGTGATGACGTGCGCGGGCCGCGAGGTCAAGGAAGGCGATATCATCACCATCGACGGTGCGTCTGGTGAAGTAATGATTGGTGAGGTCAAGACCCTCCAGCCTGAATTGGCAGGCGATTTTGCGCAGCTCATGGAATGGGCCGACAGCTATAGGAAGCTGAGGGTTCGGACCAACGCCGACACGCCGCATGATACTTCAACCGCCCGCGAGTTCGGCGCCGAAGGCATCGGCCTGTGCCGCACAGAGCATATGTTCTTCGAAGGTGAGCGTATCATCGCGGTGCGCGAGATGATCCTGGCGGACGACCTTGCCGGGCGTAAGCACGCACTGGAGAAACTCCTGCCCATGCAGCGCGGTGACTTTGAGGAAATCTTCAAGATCATGCGCGGCTTACCGGTAACCATCCGCCTGCTTGACCCGCCGCTGCATGAGTTCCTGCCGCGTGAAGAGGACGAGTTTGAAGACGTGGCGAAGGCCATTGGCGCGAGTGTGGACCATCTGAAACGCCGGGCGTCCGAACTGCATGAGTTCAACCCGATGCTGGGCCACCGCGGCTGTCGCCTGGGGATTACCTACCCGGAAATCTATGAAATGCAGGCCCGCGCCATCTTTGAAGCCGCGATCGCGGTTGAAAAGGAAACCGGCGAAACGGTTGTGCCTGAAATCATGATCCCACTGGTGGCAACCCGCAAGGAACTGGGCATCCTGCGTAAGGTGGTGGATGCCGCCGCCGAAAAAGTGTTCAGCGAGCAAGACCACAGCGTTGAATATATGGTTGGCACCATGATCGAGCTGCCGCGCGCTGCCCTGCAGGCGGGCAAGATCGCGGTTGAGGCTGACTTCTTCTCCTTCGGTACCAATGACCTGACGCAAACCACCATCGGGATCAGCCGGGATGACGCGGGCCGGTTCCTGGATGAATATGTGAAGAAAGACATTTTCGCGCAGGACCCATTCGTTTCCATTGACCAGGAAGGTGTGGGCGAGCTGGTGGAAATCGGCGCAGAGCGTGGCCGCTCCACCAAGCCTGACCTGAAGTTGGGCATCTGTGGCGAACACGGCGGCGATCCGGCATCGGTGGAATTCTGCCACCGCACGGGGCTTGATTATGTCTCCTGCTCGCCGTACCGCGTGCCGATCGCGCGCCTCGCGGCCGCACAGGCGGCGCTTAAAGGTTAAAGAATAGAGGGAGGCCCCGCTTCGGCGGGGCTTTGCATGTGCGACCAATAATTTTAATCGGGAAAGTACTGCTGCTGATCCTGGTTGGAATCTTGACAGCTGATCTTGGTAGCCTGGCCTATTATGAGACGGGTATTGTTTCGAACGCTCTCGATATCAAGTTAAACGATCCTTCTTTGGTTTCAGGTTTGATCGCACAATTGATTGTCGCATTTCTGGTGTCAGGAGTGACGCTTTTATGTACTTTGCCTCTTGGGTTTGCTGTTCGAAAACGCCTCGGCAGTATTGGAGGCGCGCTCGTGGCAATTGGATTTGGGTTTTGCCTCGCAGTGCTTTCAATTTCCTTTTCAAGTGTTTCTGGTTTTGGTGAGATGGTCGCGAATGTTATTATCGGTTTAGTCCATGTGACTGCGATGGTGGTCTTGGGGTTTGTTCTATGGCCTGCAAAGACATTGAATGTTCATAAGGTTTTCGAATAGTCCCCTTGGCTTTTCTTTTGGTGGTCCTGGGCTATCTCATGCCTTGAAGGGGGACTGGCCATGAAGCACGCAGAGATTATCGAGACGATCAAGGACCAGGGGTTTTTCATCATTGAAAACCTGATGCCTCAGGAGAGGCTGGACGCCTGCCGCGCGGTGCTGGACCCGATCTTTGAAGGCCAGCGCACGGGCCGCAACCAGTTTGAAGGTTTCAAAACCCAGCGCATATACAGCCTGCCCAAATATGGGCCCGCGCTATGGCCCTTTTTTGACAATGAAGACGTGCTGAAGATCATCAAGCCGCTTCTGTGGGGAGATTGCCTGATCACGGCGGCCTTGGCGGCCAATGTGCTGCCGGGTGAACAGCCGCAGGCCTTCCACACGGATGACAGTTTCTATCCCGTGCCGCGCCCGCGTCCGGCTTTTTCTGTGGGCGCAATCTGGGCGATGGATGATTTTACGGCAGAGAATGGCGCAACGCAGCTGATCCCCTATAGCCATACATGGAGCGACGAGCAGAAACCTGAAGGCGTGCTTGGAACCGATGACGCGTTCCAGATTCATGAACCCGGGCAGGCGGACGGTTGGGCAAGCCCGGAGGGGGCAGAAATTGTTACCGCAGAAATGCCGCGAGGGTCAGTCCTCATCTTCCTGGGCAGCCTGTGGCACCGGGCAGGGGGCAATGTGACAGACCACGGACGTCTGGGGCTGTTCCCACAATATTGCGCCACCTGGGCACGTCAGCAGGAGAATTTCTTTCTGTCGATCCCAAAGGAAGATGTTGCCAAGATGCCGGAAGCCATGCAGGCGCTTCTGGGCTATCAGATACACCCGCCCTTCATGGGTCACGCAGGCGGCAGGCATCCAGCGAAGCTTCTGAAATGATTAGTTGGCCATCGCCAGTACGATAATCAGGATGGACGCGACAGCAGCGCCCAGCACAAACAGATTGTGCCGTTCGTGCGTCTTGTTCTTTTCCTGTGTGCGTTGTTTCTTGCTTTTGGTCATGACCCTTCCCCGTTTGCCCAATGGCACCACAAGCCAGGCAAAAAAACAAGATCATAAGTGAGGGTGCGTCATTCAGTGCGCGTCAGCAGCTCCTGGTGCCAAAGCTGCCAATATTTTGCTTCCTGGCCCGGCGGCATCAGCCAAAAGGCATTGGCGTTCGTGAATTCATCTGTCTTCCTAAGGTCAGTCAGGATTTCGTTGATGTGCGCGACCGCCTGACGGCCCAGGGGGGTGTCGTTGCAGGCTATGCCGCCCATGCCAAACTCGTTCTCGTGTTCCAGGATCGGATAGTAGCGATAGTGGCTGCTGTTGCCCTCTGTCAGTTCATGGAAACGCAGCATGGCGTAATAATCGACAAAATAGTCAAAGCGCCCGGCATCCATCATCTTGAACATGCTTTGGGTCAGGCTGGTGCGCCCAGACCAGCGAAACATATTCTTGATATTCGGATCGTTCGAGAAAATATCGTTCAGCCAGCGGCTATATACCCGACCGGGCTGGAAAGCGCCTGTCGTTGTTTCGTCAGCGATCAGCGCCTTGAAGTCCACTCGGCCCTGCTCCTCGTGGGTCATGATGTGTGGCGCTGCTTCTTCTGACGCAATAATGCCATGGTAGAAAAACAGGAATGTCGGTGCGCTGAACACGAGCCCTTCGCGCTGTTCGGCACTCAGGTCGATTCCGTGATAGGGGGCCGTTGCAAAGCATGCATTCATTGTCTTGAGGACTGTGTATATGCGGACATTCACGACGGCCTGCTCCGTATGCCTGAATTCAGGCATACGCGTTTGAAGCAGGCGCTCTGACGCCTGAGCATAGCCCTTGCCCGCCCAGGGGCCCTCTTCAATCCAGGCAGGCTGCCAATCAAGGTTCAGCCAGGCGATGGTGGGTTTGTCCTCTGCGCGTGCTGAATTGGTTCCGGCACACAGTGCCAGGACAAGGCCGATCATACTTCGCTTAAGTCCTATGCCCACGCAGAAGACCCCAACTTGGATATTACACTCGACCCCGACACTAGAGTGTGCAGGTTAAAGAACTGCAAATGCAAGTGCTATAGCAGGATGACAGGCTTTCCGTTGCATACGAGTGTCGCGTTTTCATGCTCCAGCCGGAAATAGGCAAGCGCAAAGTCACCGTTTGACGTGCGGATTTCGCCGGCTGCTTTACCGTCAGCCGTTTCAATAACGGTGCCGTCATCCGGTGCGCCGCCTTCCACACAAATGGGGCGCAGGATTTTCTTCAGGTTGGTACGGTGCTTCATGCGCGCCGTCAGTTCCTGGCCCACGTAACAGCCTTTGGTGAAGGATACGCCGTTCAGCTTTTCTGCTGCGGTTTCCAGCCAGAAATATTTCTCTATCTGCATATCGCGGCTGCCGTCAGGCACGCCCAGGCGGAGGCGGGTTTGTTCATAGGTGTCGCGGTCGAGCGCAGGCCCCTCAGGCTTGTCCGCCGCCACGAGGCGCCAGCCCAAGGCTGCGTGGCGCGGGTCGGGCACTGCCACGCCCTTGGCTGACGGCTCTTCAAGTGACACCCAGATGCTGAGCCCTGGCTCGTCCGTGATGGTCACATCTGCCCGCAGTTTGTACATCATCAGGCGCCGCATCAGGTCAGCTTTGCGCGCGGCTTCCACATCCAGCAGCAGGTCGTCACCATCTGCCATAATGATCATGTCGTACATATATTTGCCCTGGGGGGTCAGCATGGCGGCATACACCGCTTTGCCTGGTGCCGCAGCCATCACATCGTTGGTCACCAGCCCCTGCAGGAAGCTGCGGGCATCGGGGCCCTTCAGGCGAAGGACGGCGCGGTGATCAAGGTTCAAGTGGGCGACTGACATAATAATCCTATCTGCTGCTGACCGTGAGGCTACACATAGCCACTTTCTTGCGGCTTTCAAGTTGTAAGCTGGACCGAACACCGTTACAACAGCCCTCAAACAGGTATGAAGTAAAAACAGGGATACTCCGATGAACGCGCCCGCTTCCCAACCGTCCAACGCAACTGTGAGCCGCCTGGTCATTCGCCAGCCCGATGATTGGCATGTTCACCTAAGGGACGGTGCCATGTTGGAGACGGTTGCGGCCTACACAGCACGTCAGTTTGCCCGTGCGATCATCATGCCGAACCTGACGCCGCCTGTGACAACGGTCGCGGCCGCTGAGGCCTACCGCAACCGCATTCTGAAAGCCGTGCCGTCAGACCTTCAGTTCACGCCGCTGATGACCTGCTACCTGACAGACAGCATCGACCCGGCTGAGGTTTCCAAAGGCTTTAAGGAAGGCGTGTTTACTGCCTGCAAGCTCTATCCTGCGAACGCCACGACCAATTCAACTTTTGGTGTCAGCGACGTGAAAAACATCTATGGCGTGCTTGAAGAAATGCAGCGTATTGGCATGCCGCTTCTGGTGCACGGTGAAGTGACGGACAGCCATGTGGATATTTTCGACCGCGAGGCCGTGTTCATCGAACGGGTGATGAAGCAGGTGGTTACCGATTTCCCGGAACTCAAGGTGGTCTTTGAGCATATCACTACGGCGGACGCTGCCGATTTTGTCCTGGAAAGCGGCGACAATATTGGCGCCACCATTACACCGCAGCACCTGGCCTACAACAGGAACGCCATGCTGGTGGGCGGGATCAAGCCGCACTTCTATTGCCTGCCGGTGATCAAGCGCGAGGAGCACCGACTGGCACTGAGGCGTGTTGCCACTTCCGGTTCGCCGAAATTCTTCCTGGGTACAGACAGCGCACCACACACCAAGGAAGCCAAGGAAAATGCCTGCGGCTGCGCCGGCGTCTTCAATGCGCCGTTTGCGATGGAAAGCTACACCAAAACATTTGAGGAAGAAGGCGCGCTCGATAAGCTTGAAGCCTTCGCTTCCGAGAATGGCCCTAAATTCTATGGCTTGCCGCTGAACGAACGCCGGATTGTGCTGGAACGCGCGCAGGTCAGTGTGCCGGACCATGTCGAAGGGCACGGCAACCGCCTCGTTCCGTTCCTTGCGGGCGAGACGCTGGAGTGGCGGTTCGCCGGGTTCGAGGACGCCTGAACCACGGCGGCGGGGGGACAACAACGGTGATCGGTGGCTTGGAATATACCTTGTGGGGTGTGGCTTTCGGGTTCGCCCTCTCTGCGCCCATCGGCCCCGTAAATATCATTTGTCTGCGCCGCAGCCTTTTTGGTCGCGCGCGTGACGGGTTCGCCATCGGCACGGGGGCTTCGCTTGGCGACGCTTTCTATGCCGGGCTTGCAGCGCTGGGGCTGAACGCCTTTCTTGCAATCATCGACAGTTACGACACGGTCCTCAGGCTTGTAGGTGCGGCCATCATGCTGGTGTTCGCTGTCCGCATCTGGCGGGCTCACCCGCACCTGGACCAGGAACCCATGGAAGGCGGCGTCAAGCGGGGCATGCTCGGCGCCCTTGTACTGACGCTTACCAATCCTGGCGTTTTCTTTGGATTTCTCGGCATGTACGCCCTTGCTGGGATCGGCGACCTGGGGGCGGCATCAGGGCATGCATCAAGCGACGCCATCATGCTGATCGTCGGGGTGTTTCTGGGCAGTTGCGGCTGGTGGGCGCTTCTGGTGGGGATCGGTCGGTATCTCCGGGACAAAGTTAACGACAATCTGCTGACGATGATCAACCATGTGTCGGCGGCCATTATCGGGCTTTTTGCCCTCGGGACCCTATTCAGCCTCCTGCCGATTTGATCAATCATGACATTTTTGTGAAAATCCGTCGGAAATTTCACGTCGAAACAAGTATTTGTCCTGTTTTGATTGCTTGATTGCGACAGATTCGCGTTCTATAGTTGCCACGAACTTCGGATATCGCTCACCGGCTTTCTGGAATAGAGGAGGCAGCGGGAGTGATGACACATGTATATAACGCGGGGAACCCCCGCTCCGTTGGAGGGAGCAATAATGACGTCCGAGCGCCTGGGCAAGAATATCGCCATCATTTCCGCGGCTGCACTGATTCTGGCAGCCTGTTCATCCACACCTGAGCCACGGACGGATACATCCTCCACGGATACGTCTACAGAACAATCGCAAGCAGATACTGGTGCTCCTATGCAACCTGATACGGGCATGGTTGAGCAGGACGCTTTGGATCCGATTGCTGTGCCCGGTCAGGAAGGCCTGACAGCCTATGCTGGTGACCGCGTCTTCTTCGAATATGACAGCTCTGAGATTTCTGCAGAAGCACGTGTGACACTGATGAAGCAAGCTAGCTGGCTTGGTCGTCACCCACGCGTTCGCGTGTCCATCGAAGGTCACTGCGATGAGCGCGGCACCCGCGAATACAACCTCGCGCTGGGTGAGCGTCGCGCGACTGCCGTCAAGAATTATCTTATCGCCCTTGGCGTTCCGGCTTCCCGCATGAACACCATCAGCTACGGCAAGGAACGCCCTGCTGTTGTTGGTAACGGTGAAAGCACCTGGAGCCAGAACCGTCGCGGTGTGCTCCGCGTCCAGTAAGCCGTAGGCGCACTCAGGACAAGTGGCCCCGTGCCCGGATTGCCGGTGCGGGGCCGTTTTTTATTGAGCGCCAACCGTCCATGAAGGCGCAAAAGCCATCATCGGGCCGCATTTAATTTATATGTCTGTACCCGCAATGGCCCCGCATGGGCCTGTCAGTTAAGGAGAACCAGGACATGATCTGGCGTGTTGTTGCCATCTGTATTCTCACTTTGTCGGTAACCATTCAGGCCGAGGCGCAAAGCCGCGCGGAACTCGCGCTCAAGGTCGAGCGGCTCGAGCGCGAGATGATCGCCCTTGAAAACCGGTTGCGGGGTGGGGCCTCATCCGCGGGCCAGACGGACACCCCGGCGGGCACCCAGATTGGCACAGGCGACAGGGCGCTTCTCGCGGACCTTGCCGCCAAGATCGGCACGGTCGAACGCCAGATGCGCGCCATGACCGGGCGCATGGAAGAGCTTGAGTTCAAGCAGCGCAAGCTGGACGAGGCCACGGACCTGTTGCGCAGAGAACTGCAGTTCCAGCAACAGGAAGCCGCGAACTACCGGGCGAGCCAGGCTGCACAGCCGGCCCAGACGCCTGCCGCGACTGCTTCAGCCAGCGCGACACCTGCCGCCAAGGTCGAAGAAGTCCCTACGGAGCCAGAAATTGCGCTACCGGAAGGGGATCCGTCGGACCAATATCAATATGCTTTCGGCTATATCCAGAAGAATGATCTTGATAGCGGCTTCAAGGCGATGGACATGTTCCTGAAGGCCCATCCGGATGATGCCCTTGCGGGCAACGCCAAATTCTGGCTGGGGCGCATTCATCTTCTGAAGGGTAGGCTACCACAGGCGGCGCAACAGTTGCTGGCGCTCATTGAAGAGCACCCCAACCATGCCAAGCGCGCTGATGCACTCCTCGATTTGGCTGACGTACTGATCGGCCTTGGCAGCAAGCCTGACGCCTGTAACGCACTGGCTGAATTCCGCCGCAGCGCCGACAAGGCCTCCGACCGCCTGAAAACCCGGGCTGAGCGGACGGCTTCTGAAGCTGGCTGCAGTTTCTAGCAACACGTTTGGCAGGCGATCCTTTTGGCAGAGCAGCTGACAGCTTTGGAACTTAAAGAGGCGCTTGGCGCCTGTGGGGTGCCTGAGGGCGCCCCTCTTGCTGTTGCTGTCTCAGGCGGCCCTGACAGCCTGTGCCTGGTGCTTTTAGCCGCTGAGATCAGCGACGTGACCTGCCTGACGGTCGATCACCGCCTCAGGCCAGAATCAGCCGCTGAAGCGAATGCGCTTGGCAAGCTGATGGCAGACAGGAATATCCCTTTCCACAAGCTTTTGTGGGAGGGCGAAAAGCCACAGGGTAATGTGCAGGCGGAAGCCCGGATCGCGCGCTACCGGTTGATGAATGACTGGTGCGCCAGAAATGACGTCAAATACCTGCTGACAGCCCACCATCAGGATGACCAGGCAGAGACCTTGCTGTTGCGCCTGGCGCGTGGCAGCGGTGTCTATGGATTGGCCGCCATGGCCCCGACATCGGGGGTTCCCGGCACTGATGGTGCGGTCACGCTGGTGCGGCCCCTTCTGGGTGTGCCGAAAGCCCGGCTCCTTGCCATGCTGGAAGCCCGGCAGCTTGGATGGGTTGAAGACCCCAGCAACAAATCAAGCCAGTTTGACAGGGTGAAGGTGCGGGCGCTTCTGGAAAATCCGCCCCTTGAGGGGCTGCAGGCTGAGCGTTTGGCGGCAACCGCCACCCGGCTCAGGCGGACCCGCAACGCGCTTGAATATTATGAAAACCGCTGGCTTTCTGAAAACGTAGAACTCAGGAATGACGGGACGCTGGTGTTTGCACCCGAAGCTCTCGATTCGGCACCTGATGAGATCATCCTCAGGGCAATCGCGACCCTGTGCCGGACTGTGAGCGGCGAACGCTATGTGCCCCGGATGGAGAAGCTGGAACGCGCCGCCATCGCCATGCGCAGGACCGGCTTTTCAGGGCTAACGCTTTATGGTGTCCAGTTTATTTCGCTGCCTGATGGCCGCGTGCTGGTGAGCAGGGAACTGCGGGCAGCCGAGGGCAGGGTGGCCGTGACGGACGGCGGCAGCTGGGATAACCGTTTTGATATTTCGGCCAAGGGTGATATTGCAGGGCTGGAAGTTGGCCCCCTTGGTCAGGAAGGCTGGAACAAGGCACTCAGCGCGTGGCCTGATATCAGGCAGACAAACCTGCCGCAAGCCGCACGGACCGTGTTGCCTGCAGTGTTTGATGGCGCTGATGTGGTGGCTGTTCCGCACCTTAATGTGGCACAGGATCGTGGAAATGCGGTAAGCTTGTCGCTTAAATCACACGATTGGCCGAAAAAGTAGCAATATTGGCCGGTTTACCCTTGCAAGGGGGGCGGCCACGCTTATCTCTTGGGTAAGCAATTTTAAAGGAAGAATGCAGGATAAATGCATCCGACGCAGTCGCCGCCAAAGGGGCGACATATGAAAGGCAGTTATAGTGAATGGTTTTATGAGAAACGCGCTGGTCTGGGGACTGATCATCCTGCTGCTGGTGACGCTTTACAATCTGGTTCAAGGCAGTGCCCCGCGGCCGCCTGAACTGGCCTATAGCGAATTTGTCCAGGCCATTGAACAAGGCCGTGTGGAACGCATCGAAAAGCAGGAACAGGATATCACCGGCACCTACAAGGGGTCGGGCGAGAAATTCACTGTGACAGCACCTTTCATGATTGGTGACAGCCTTTCGAAACTCGCGATCGATAATGGCGTGACCTACAAGGTAATCAAGCGCGAGGAAAATGGCTTGCTCAACGCCATGATCGGCTGGTTGCCGTTCATCCTGCTGATCGGGGTGTGGATTTTCTTCATGCGTCAAATGCAGGGTCGGTCCGGCGGTGGCGGTGCCATGGGCTTTGGCAAGAGCCGCGCACGCCTGTTGACGGAAAAACAGGGCCGTGTGACGTTCGAGGACGTTGCGGGCATCGAGGAAGCCAAGGAAGAGCTTGAAGAGATCGTGGACTTCCTCAAGGACCCACAGAAATTCCAGCGCCTGGGCGGCAAGATTCCCAAGGGTGCGCTGCTGGTGGGCCCTCCAGGTACAGGTAAAACACTTCTGGCGCGCGCCATTGCGGGCGAAGCCAATGTGCCGTTCTTCACCATCTCCGGTTCTGACTTCGTAGAAATGTTCGTGGGCGTGGGCGCAAGCCGCGTACGTGACATGTTCGAACAGGCAAAGAAAAACGCACCGTGCATCATCTTCATTGACGAGATCGATGCCGTTGGCCGTCACCGGGGCGCTGGCCTTGGTGGTGGTAACGACGAGCGCGAGCAGACGCTGAACCAGCTTCTGGTTGAGATGGACGGCTTTGAAGCCAATGAAGGCATCATCATCCTGGCGGCTACGAACCGCCCTGACGTTCTGGACCCCGCCCTTCTGCGTCCGGGCCGCTTTGACCGTCAGGTTGTTGTGCCGAACCCGGATATCGACGGCCGCGAGAAGATACTTGGCGTTCACATCAAGAAAGTGCCGCTGGCACCGGATGTGGAGATCAATACCATTGCGCGCGGTACACCTGGTTTCTCGGGCGCGGACCTGATGAACCTGGTGAATGAGGCTGCACTTCTGGCGGCGCGCCGCGGCAAGAAGGTTGTTGCGATGGCCGAATTCGAAGATGCCAAAGACAAGGTGATGATGGGGTCCGAGCGCCGGTCCATGGTAATGACCGACGACGAGAAGAAGCTGACCGCTTTCCACGAAGGTGGCCATGCCCTTGTTACGCTGCACTGCAAAGCGTCTGATCCGATCCATAAGGCAACCATCATCCCACGTGGCCGCGCCCTGGGTATGGTGATGCGCTTGCCGGAACGGGACGAGTATTCCCAGAGCCGCGAAAAGATGCATGACAACCTCGCAATCGCGATGGGTGGCCGTGTGGCTGAGGAACTTGTGTTCGGTCACGACAAGGTAACCAGCGGTGCCTCAAGCGACATCCAGTATGCGACCAAACTGGCCCGCGCGATGGTGACCCAGTGGGGTATGTCGGACAAGCTTGGTCCGCTGCAGTATTCCGCCAACGAACAGGAAGTCTTCCTGGGTCACTCGGTGGCGCAACAGCAGAATGTGTCCGAGGCGACGGCAAACCTGATCGACGAGGAAATCAAGCGCTTCGTGACTGAAGCAAACGATCGCGCAAAACAGATACTGACCGATCACCGCGATCATCTGGATATCATCGCCAACGCCCTCCTTGAATATGAGACGCTGTCTGGCGACGAGATCAAGAAGCTGATCGCTGGCGAAAAAATCCGCACGGAACCGAAGAAGCCAAGCGGCAAGTCTGACGTACCGCCAGTCGCGCCAACGGCTGTGCCGTCTGCGGGTATCGACCATGGCGAACCGCAGCCTGAAGGCTAACGGTCGGTGACGGTTGAAGCGCTGAAAACACTGACCGACGGGGCGAGAGCATATCTCGTGCCCGTCGGTGCCGTTTGGGGGACCCTCCAGGGGTTCAGTTCCGGTATTCCCGGGCTTTCCTTCCCTGCTTTCCGGCTGGTTGTACGCGACGGCACGACCATTGAACTTGATCACACAGTCCCGGCTGACAGCCTGACAGCTGCCCTTGCGCCGCTGCCTGAGGCCGCGCGCGCGCAGGCCGAAGCCCAGCTTGAACGGCTTGCCGCCCCGCGCCCGCCGATGGCGCTACCGGGCAGGGACGCGCCTCTTGGCTTCAGCCGCCCGCTGGTGATGGGCGTTTTGAACGTTACGCCAGACAGTTTCTCTGACGGCGGCCAGTTCCTGGATACAGACGCCGCAATCATGCGGGGACGCCAAATGCGAGCGGAAGGCGCGGACATCATAGATCTTGGTGGTGAAAGCACACGCCCCGGTGCTACCCCGGTGTGGGAGGGCGAAGAGGCCGAGCGCGTTGTCCCGGTGATTGAAGCGCTCAAGTCCGATGGCATCCCGCTTTCCATCGATACCCGGCATTCGACGGTGATGACAAAGGCCGTGGAAGCCGGCGCCCATATCATCAATGATGTTTCAGCGCTGACCTATGACGGCGACAGCATGAAGGCAGCGGCGGCGACCGATGCGCCGATCATCCTGATGCACTCCCAGGGCACGCCCAAGACCATGCAGGACGCGCCTGACTATGATGACGTGCTGCTGGATGTCTATGACTATCTGGAAAGCCGGATCGACGCATGCGTCGCGGTTGGTATCGCCCGGCACCGTTTGATCGTTGATCCGGGCATCGGGTTCGGCAAGCGCGTGGTGCAGGACAATCTGGCGCTGATGAATGGCCTTGCCATCTTCCATACGCTGGGCTGCCCTGTGCTTCTTGGGGCGTCGCGCAAACGATTCATCGGGGCGATCACGGGTGTCGAGGAAGCCACTCAGCGCATGCCGGGGTCAGTGACTGCGGCCCTCAAGGGCGTGGAGCAGGGCGTGCAGATCGTGCGGGTCCATGATGTGGCGGAAACGGTTCAGGCGGTCAGGCTTGCCCAAGCCATGCATGACGCGGCCATGATGTCAGTTGGCGGATAACGCCATTCAATATGCCTTCCATGTGGACGCTTGGGGCCGAACTGGTTACAATTGCGTCCAATTTTAGAAATCCATTCATTTGACTATTAGGGACTAGGGTATGAGCCGGAAATATTTTGGCACAGACGGCATGCGGGGTGAGGTCAACCAGGGCTTCATGACCCCCGATGTCGCGATGAAGGTCGGCCTCGCGGCGGGGCGTGTTTTCCGCCGGGGTGACCATGTGCACCGGGTGGTGATCGGCAAGGATACCCGCCGGTCAGGCTATATGTATGAACCCGCACTCGCCGCCGGTTTCACCGCCGCCGGAATGGATGTAATCATGGTTGGCCCGATGCCGACCCCCGCGATTGCCATGCTGGTGAAAAGCCTGCGTGCCGATCTGGGTGTGATGATTTCCGCCAGCCATAATCCGCACCAGGATAACGGCATCAAATTCTTTGGCCCTGACGGCTTCAAGCTGTCGGACGAGACAGAGCTTGAAATCGAGGCGCTGGTGGATAACGGCTTTCACAAGTCGCTTGTTTCATCGGAAAAGCTGGGGCGCGCCACGAGGCTTGAGGACGCCCGCGGGCGATATGTGGAATTCGCCAAGGCAACCGTGCCACACGGGGTGACGTTTGACGGCCTGAAGGTGGTGGTCGATTGCGCCCACGGTGCCGCCTACAAGGTGGCTCCCATGGTGCTGTGGGAACTGGGCGCGGACGTGATTTCAATCGGGGTTGATCCGGACGGCTTCAACATCAACAAGGATTGCGGCTCCACCCACCCTGACGCCATGTGCAAACGGGTTGTGGCAGAAGGCGCTGATCTTGGCATCGCGCTTGACGGTGACGCCGACCGGCTGATCCTGTGCGACGAAAACGGCACCATCGTGGATGGCGACCAGATCATGGCGCTGATCACACGCAACTGGCACAAGCGCGGCGTGCTGAAGGGCGGAGGGCTTGTTAGCACTGTCATGTCCAACCTGGGGCTCGAGCGGCTGCTGGAAAGTGATGGCCTGACGCTGGAGCGCACCAAGGTGGGGGACCGCTATGTAGTGGAACGCATGCGCAAGAAAGGCTTCAACGTGGGCGGGGAGCAATCCGGCCATATCGTGCTGAGCGATTTCGCCACCACCGGCGATGGTTTGATCGCCGCGCTGCAAGTGATGACAGAAATCAAGCAGTCTGGCCAGAAGGCGTCACAGGCCTGCCGCCAGTTCGAGCCTGTTCCGCAGCTTTTGAAGAATGTCCGCTATGGGGGCGGTGATCCGCTTTCGACCGCGCCGGTACAGGCGTCTATCGCAGCGGCCGAAGCTGAACTGAACGGGTCGGGTCGGCTGGTGATCCGCAAGTCGGGCACCGAACCGGTGATCCGCGTGATGGCGGAAGGAGACGACGAAGCGATCGTTACCAGGGTTGTTGACCAGATTTGTGCCGAGATTGAAGCAAGCACTTAACGGGAAGGCCTGAAAACATGGAACAGAAGCCAAGAGAGATGGGGCGGGTGCTGATTGTCGCCGGGTCGGACAGCTCCGGTGGGGCCGGCCTTCAGGCCGATATCAAAACAGTGACCATGCTGGGCCAATATGCTGCGGCGGCAGTGACGGCCGTGACCACGCAGAACACAAAGGGTGTGACAGACGTGGAGGCCATGTCACCTGGTATCGTGGCGTCGCAGATGCGGGCCGTGCTGTCGGACATTGGTGCGGATGTGATCAAGACCGGCATGCTCCATGACCAGGCTGTGATTGAAACGGTTCTTGCGGTGATCGATGATGTTGCGTTCGATGGGGACCTGGTGGTTGACCCGGTTATGGTGGCCACGAGCGGCAGCATGCTGCTGCAGAAAGATGCCCTCGCATCTCTCAAGACCCTGATTTCCCACGCCAGCCTGGTAACGCCAAATGCCAATGAGGCCGAAGTGCTGACCGGGCGGCTGATCAACAGCGTGGATGACATGGTCGCTGCGGCGAATGACATTCTGGAGACAGGCGCAGAAGCGGTGCTGATCAAGGGCGGTCACCTAGAGGGACCAACATCGACCGATGTTCTGTTGAGCGCGCGGGGCGAGTGCCGTATCACCAGTGACCGCATCGATACCACCAACACCCACGGCACTGGCTGCACGCTGGCGAGCGCCGTTGCTGCGCTCTTGTCCGCGGGGCTGACGCTTGAAGCCGCGTTTGAGAAAGCTCACACCTTCGTCCATATGGCGATCAAGGCCGCGCCTGGCTTTGGTGGCGGCCATGGCCCGCTTGGTCACGCTCGTGTTCATCTGGAAATTGACTGATGGACCTCTTTTGCCGGACACGCGGTGAGGGACCACCGCTTATGATGCTGCACGGCCTTTTCGGGTCGGCCGACAACCTGGGCGGACTGGCGCGCGCGATGGAAAAAGAGTTCCGCATGGTGATGGTGGACCACCGTAACCATGGCCGCAGCCCCCATGCCCCCACGAACAGCTATCCGGAAATGGCGGAAGACATCTTTGATGTGATGGACCGCGAGGGCATCGACAAAGCGCATGTTTTTGGTCATTCGATGGGCGGCAAGGTGGCCATGCAGATGGCCCTTCTGGCGCCAGAGCGTATCGACCGCATGGTTGTGGGGGATATCTCCCCCGTGGCCTACAGCCGCCACCACGACACCATCCTCAAGGGCATGGCCAAAGTGGCTGAAGCCGCCCCGCAGGACCGGGCGGGGGCAGAGGACATCCTGGCGCCGTTTGTGGAAGAAGCTGATGTGCTTAGCTTCCTGCTGACCAACTGGCGGCGCGATAGTGACGGGATTTGGCGTTGGCGCCTGAATTTTGACGCGATCCGCGACGACTATGAGTCCATCATCGCAGGCGTCGATGGAGACCCGGTTGATACACCGGTCCTGTTCCTCAGGGGCGGCGCTTCCAATTATGTCACGGCTGACCACCGCGATACGATCCTGCGCCTGTTCCCCAAGGCTACTGTTCGCACCGTTGAAGGGACGGGGCACTGGTTGCATGCGGAAAAGCCGGATCTGGTTGCGCGGGTGGTGACACGATTTTTGAAAGATGAACTTTAAGCAGGGACATGGTGTGAGACGTCTGAAGGCAGTAATTTTCGGCGGTATTTTGGGGATAGCATTTGTTGGGTGTATGCCGGGCGTGCAGGCTGCCGGCCTGATTCCCGATTTTGAAAAAGAATTTCAGCGTGAGGTGGAAACCAACAAGGTGCCTGGTGCCGCTTATGCCATTATCAAGAACGGGCGCGTGGTCGCCGTGAAGGTATATGGGTCTCGCGCTGTGGACGCGGACCTGCCGGTGACTAGCCAGACCGTTTTCCGCCTCGCGTCTGTTTCAAAGACTTTCGCTGCTGATCTTGCAGCGATTCTGGCGAGCGAGGGTAAGCTGGATCTTGAAGCACCGGTCACTAAATTTGTGCCGGACCTGAAATTCAAAACGGCAGGTTTCGCGGGCAAGGTGAAGCTGAAGCATCTGTTGAGTCATAGCGCAGGCATCACCCCGAATGCCTACGACAATATGCTCGAGGACGGCTGGACGCTGGACAAGATCGTGCCCCGGTTTGACCGTATCGAGCCCATGTGCCAGCCGGGCGACTGTTACGGCTACCAGAATATCCTCTTCAGCCTGATCGAACCTGCGATCGAGCAATCGACCAGGAAAAGCTATCCGTCCTTGGTGGAGAACCGGCTTCTGAAACCACTGGGAATGGATCATGCCTCAGTAGGGCTTGAAGCCTACCTATCCACCGCGAATCGTGCGGAACCTCATATCTTCACCCGCCGCGACGGCTGGATCAGGGTGCTGGTGGACCGCAACTATTACCGCGTGGCACCCGCCGCCGGCGTGAACGCCAGCATTGAAGACCTTGCTAAATGGGTTGTGGCCCAGATGGGCTACAATGATGCGGTCCTGCCGTCGCCGGTTCTGAAGATGGTGACGGAAAAGCGAGTGGATACATCCCGTGAACTCCGTCGCCGGGGCTGGCGGGGCAAGCTGACGGATGCACACTATGGCTTCGGCTGGCGTATTTACGCGGTCGATGGCCAGGATGTGGTGCTGCACTCGGGCGGCGTGCGGGGCTTCAGAAGCTTCGTGTCCTATTCCAAGGACCTCGATGTAGGTTTCGCCATGGTAATGAACGCACAAACCCGCGCCATCGACCGGCTGTCATCCTACTTCTGGGTCACTGCGTTCGATGATGTGCAACCAACAACCACAAGCCGCTAATGACACCCTAATGGTTCACCTTGTTCCCCATAGCGCCGATTGGCGTGCCGAGTTTGACATGCAGGTACCCCTGATCGGGGCTGCCATGGGCGACAATTTGGTAGCTGTCCACCACATCGGAAGCACAGCCATCCCTGGCATATTGGCCAAACCCATCGTGGATATCCTGGTTGAGGTGACGAACTTGGAGGAGGTCGATGCATGCACCTTCGCCATGCAGGAGGCCAGGTTTGAAGCAAAGGGCGAATATGGCATTGCCGGGCGGCGCTATTTCCGTCGGTCCGACGCTGAGGGAACGCGCACGCATCATATTCATGTGTTCGAAGCCGGAAGCCCCCATGCGGGACGCCATCTCGCGTTCCGCGACTTCATGTTAGCCCACGAAGATAAGGCCAAAGTCTACTCTGACTTGAAGGCGCGCCTGGCTGCGTTGCAGGGTTCAGCTTATCAGGACGCTAAAAGTGATTTTGTCGAAGAGATGCAGGATGCTGCCCTCATCTGGGTAGAGGCTGGAAGGCCTTAATCTCCCGTCACCATCGGGCCGCCACCACGGGGTGCACGACCGCCTTGGCCAGTCCGCCCGCCCGGGCCGCGGCCTTCACCGCCGCCTGCGCCCATCTGTGACTGCCGCACCATCGCCATGGCTTCATGCGGGCTGATATAGCAGTCGCCATCCCCGTCCGCGTTCAGGAACTGGCTGTGCGGTACGGCCACCATCTCTTCCAGTTCCACGGCACCTGTGCCATTGGTGTCAACCCGCAGGAAATCAAAGAACATGAAGCTTTTGTCTTCAAACTTGGCGTGGCGATATTCGGCGGAGACCAGCTTGCCGTCCTTGTTTTCGTCCAGCATGCGGAATAGGCGGCTGCGCTGGACACTGATGTCCGCACAGGTGGCTTCGCCGTCGCCGTTATAGTCCCAGCGTTCGACAAACTGTCTGTAAACCTGTGCCACGCGTTCGGCATGGGCTTCCGGGTTCATGTCCATCTGTGGCGGGCCACCGCGCCCGCGTTCTGGCCCACTCGCACAGGCACTGAGGCCGAAGACAGCTCCAAAGATGATGTAGTGAAAGACTCGCACCCGCATTGTTTTTCTCCGATTTGGTCGTGACCGGGCAGGGCCGGTGTGTTGTAGTGATACGGCTGCGGTGCGCTAACCCTTCGGAATCCTGATGATTTTTTGGGCTTGAAATATCGTTACAAAAACTTCTGCTGCCCGACACAAATCTTTCGTTGACTCTTTCCAGTGTTTCACTATTTTCCGGCCTTGGTACTTCCCCCAACTGGGAAGCTGTCGTCTGTGAGGTCGGCGCACATTTTTGGGACACGCCTCCCCAACGGGGCGCAACTATCTGGAAGGATAGCCATATGACAAAGCCTATCACGGCACCCGCACGGCCAGAGTTCAGCTCTGGTCCTTGTGCAAAGCGTCCAGGTTGGAGCGTGGACGCGCTTAGTGACGCCCTTACGGGGCGGTCTCACCGGTCCAAGCCTGGCAAAGCCAAGCTGAAATACGCCATCGATAAAACTCTTGAAGTTCTGGGCGTGCCTGCGGACTACCGCATTGGCATCGTGCCTGGTTCCGACACTGGCGCCGTTGAAATGGCGCTCTGGTCGCTTCTGGGTGCACGCGGCGTGGATATGCTTGCATGGGAAAGCTTCGGCTCTGGCTGGGTAACGGATGTTGCCAAACAGCTGAAACTTGAAAAAGTACGCCTGTTTGATGCCGATTACGGTCATTTGCCGGATCTGGACGCGGTCGATTTCACCAACGACGTTGTCTTCACCTGGAACGGCACCACCAGCGGGGTGAAAGTGCCAAACGGTGACTGGATTGACGATGACCGCGAAGGCCTGACCATCTGCGACGCCACTTCGGCCGCTTTCGCGATGGACCTGCCATTTGAAAAGCTCGACGTCGTCACCTACAGCTGGCAGAAAGTGCTGGGCGGCGAAGCTGCCCACGGCGTCATCATTCTGTCCCCGCGTGCTGTCGAGCGCCTTGAAAGCTACACGCCAGCTTGGCCGATGCCGAAAATCTTCCGCCTGACCAAAGGTGGCAAGCTGATCGAAGGCATCTTTGTGGGCGAAACCATCAACACCCCATCCATGATCTGCGTTGAAGACTATATCGATGCGCTGGAGTGGGCCGATGGCCTTGGTGGCCTCAAGGGACTGATTGCCAAGTCCGAGGCCAACCTGAAGGTGCTGGAGGACTGGGCGGAAAAAACCGAGTGGGTCGACTTCCTGGCGGCTGACAAAGCTACGCGCTCGAACACCAGCGTGTGCCTGAAGGTTGTGGACCCATGGTTCGCGGGCCTGGACGCCGAAGCGCAGGCGGCGGTGCCGAAGAAGCTGGCAGCCATCCTGGACGCTGAAGGCGTGGCCTATGACATCGGTGCCTACCGCGATGCCCCTCCGGGCCTTCGTATCTGGACCGGCGCGACCGTGGAAGCGGCAGACCTGCAGGCCCTGACTGCCTGGCTTGATTGGGCTTACGCCGAAGCTAAAGCCGCGCATTCATAGAAGATTTGTATCCGGGGCCCGGCAAGTGCCGTGCGGCCCCGGCTGTTTCCCAACAGACATATGAAATAGAAAAGGATCGATCATGCCTAAGGTGCTGATTTCCGACAAAATGAGCCCACTTGCCGAGCAGACTTTCAAGGATCGCGGCGTGGAAGTTGACTATAAGCCCGGCCTCGATAAGGACGAGCTTCTGAAAATTATTGGTGACTATGATGGCCTTGCCATCAGGTCTTCCACAAAAGTAACCCCAAAGATGCTCGAGGCCGCCAAGAACCTGAAGGTTGTTGGCCGCGCGGGTATCGGCGTGGACAACGTTGATGTGCCAGCCGCCACCAACGCTGGTGTGGTGGTGATGAACACGCCTTTCGGCAACTCCATCACGACAGCCGAGCACGCGATTGCCATGATGATGGCGCTGGTACGCCAGATCCCGCAGGCCAATGCGTCCACGCACGCCGGCAAGTGGGAAAAATCCAAGTTCATGGGTATGGAAATTACCGGCAAGACGCTTGGCTTGATCGGTTGCGGTAATATCGGTTCCGTGGTGGCAGAGCGGGCGCTGGGCCTCAAGATGAAGGTTGTTGCTTTTGACCCATACCTCGCGCCAGAGCGTGCGGCGGACCTGGGTATCACCAAGGTGGAACTGGACGACGTGTTCGCCAAGGCAGACGTGATCACCCTTCACACGCCGCTGACGGACCAGACCCGCGGTATTGTGGGCAAGGAAGCCTTCAAGAAGATGAAAGACGGTGTCCGTATCGTTAACTGTGCCCGTGGCGGCCTGGTGGACGAAGCGGCCCTTCTTGACGCCCTCAATAGCGGCAAGGTGGCTGGTGCTGCCCTTGATGTGTTCGCCGTTGAGCCCGCGACCGAAAACCCTCTGTTTGGTCATGAGAATGTGATCTGTACGCCGCACCTTGGCGCATCCACCACGGAAGCACAGGTGAATGTGGCGCTGCAGGTGGCAGAGCAGATGGCAGACTACCTGCTGACGGGTGGTGTCACGAACGCACTCAATATGCCGTCTTTGTCTGCCGAAGAAGCACCAAAGCTGAAGCCCTACATGGCGCTTGCGGAACAAATCGGTGGTTTTGCAGGCCAGCTGACGGAGCACGGCCTGAAGCGCATCATGGTGGAATATGAAGGCGCTGTGGCTGAACTCAACACCAAGCCGCTGACGGCTGTGGTACTTGAAGGTCTTCTTTCGCCGCTGATGTCCAGCGTCAACATGGTCAACGCGCCTGTGATCGCGAAAGAGCGTAATATCCAGGTAACAGAAGTGAAGCACGATCGGGAAGGCGACTATCACACCCTGATCAAGCTGACGGTTGAAACCGAAAAGCAGACCCGCACGGTGACCGGTACGCTGTTTGCCAACCAGGCGCCGCGGATTGTGGAAGTCAACGGGGTGCGCCTTGAGGCGGAAGTTGAGCCCAACATGCTGTATGTCATCAACGATGACAAACCGGGCTTCATTGGGGCGCTTGGGTCGCTTCTTGGCTATAACGGCGTGAACATCGCAACCTTTGCACTTGGCCGCAAGATCGAGGGCGAAGAAGCCGTATGTCTGGTGTCCGTTGACCAGCCAGTTCAGGATATTGTTCTTGACCAGGTGGCGGCTCTCGCGCATGTACGGCAGGCAAAACGTCTGACGTTCTAAGAAACCACTAGAGGCGGTCGCTACAAAAGTGGCCGAATGACACGTGAATGGTCCTATGAAACAGATGGCGGGTGGCGCATACGCCCGCCAGGCACTTTTGCCGGAAGGCTTTCGTGATCAACTGGCACCCAAGGCTGAACAAGAAGCAGCCCTGGTGCGCGGTCTGGTGGATACATTCCTGTCGCATGGTTATGACCGTGTGGCCCCGCCTCTTGTCGAATATGAAGACAGCCTGCTGGTTGGCGCCGGGAAAACCCGCGCCAAGCAGATGTTCCGTCTTATGGACCCGGATACCCAGCGCATGATGGCTGTTCGCGCTGATATGACCATGCAGATGTCCCGCCTGGCTTCAACGCGTCTTGCAGATGCCCCGCGCCCGCTCAGGCTGGCCTATACCGGCAATGTGCTGCGGACCAAGGGCAGCCAGCTTCGCCCGACCCGCCAGTTTGTGCAGGCGGGTGTGGAACTGGTGGGTAGCCCAAGCCTTGAGGCCGAGCTTGAAGTGATAGCAGTGGCCGTTGAAGCCCTTGCTGCGGTTGGTATTGGTGATCTGTCGCTTGACCTCACGATTGCGCCCCTGGTGGCCATGATGTGTGACCAGCACAAGCTGTCGGGCGATGTGCGCGAGAGCGTCGTGGCGGCTCTTGAAGCCAAAGATATCGGTGGCCTTGCCATCTTGGGCGACGCCAGCCGGGCCGCGTTCGAGAGACTTTTGCAGGCTGCCGGCCCAGCCAAGCAGGCCAATGACATGCTGTCTGGCCTCGAACTCAAGGGCGGCGCAGGCAAGCTTGTTGCCCGCCTCAGCCGCCTGACCGAAATGGTTTCGGCGCGACTGCCTGACCTGTCGCTGACCATCGACCCATGCGAAAGCCACGGGTTCGAGTACAAGAGCGGAATCGGATTCGCGCTCTTTGCAAAGGGTGGGGAAGGGGAGCTGGGCCGTGGTGGGCGCTATATGGTAACGCATCCAGACGGCCATGAAGAGGAAGCGACCGGTTTTTCTGTCTATCTGGACAGCCTGATGAAGGCGCTTCCTGAGGCGAAAAAGGCCGACCATCTGTTCCTGCCATTTGGCACAAAAGCCAGTGATGGCAATAAGTTGCGTCTTGAGGGCTGGCGTACAGTGCAAGGCCTTGACGCGGGCGCCGATCCGCTTACCGAAGCAAAGCGCCTCGGTTGCAGCCATATCTTGCTTGATGAACGGGTTCGACCCGTATAAAAGCTCTGTTTTTAAGAGACCAGTAAAGGGGATTTCGCATGGGCAACGTTGTTGTCGTCGGTAGCCAATGGGGCGATGAAGGCAAGGGCAAGATTGTCGATTGGCTTTCAGAGCGCGCTGATGTGGTAGTGCGTTTTCAGGGCGGCCACAATGCTGGCCATACGCTCGTGATCGACGGAAACGTCTATAAGCTGTCCCTGCTGCCTTCCGGTATTGTCCGTGGCGGCAAAACCAGCGTTATCGGCAACGGCGTTGTTGTTGATCCCTGGGCTCTCCTCAAGGAAATGGCGACGCTGCGCGGGCAGGGGGTCGATATCAACCCACAATCGCTGCAGATCGCTGCCAATGCCACCATGATTATGCCATACCACCGCGAGCTGGACGCCATTCGTGAAGACGCCACCAAAGGCGTCAAGATCGGCACCACCCGTCGCGGTATTGGCCCTGCTTACGAAGACAAGGTTGGCCGCCGCGCGATCCGCGTGTGTGACCTGCAGTCCCGCGAAATGGTCGAGGCGCGCCTTGAAGTGGCACTGACGCACCATAACGCTGTCCGTCGCGGTTTGGGCCACGACGAGATTGACGGCAAAGCGATCGCTGATGAGCTGATGGATATGGCGGCGGAAATTCTGCCTTATGTGACCAACGTTTGGCGCACACTTGATGATGCTTCCAAAACCGGCAAGAAGGTGCTGTTCGAAGGCGCGCAGGGCACGCTGCTGGATGTTGACCACGGTACCTACCCGTTTGTGACGTCCTCGAACACCATCGCAGGCCAGGCGGCAGGCGGTTCCGGCATGGGCCCATCATCGCTTGGGTATGTCCTTGGTATCACCAAGGCCTACACGACTCGCGTTGGCTCCGGTCCTTTCCCGACCGAGTTGAATGATGAGGTCGGCCAGTATCTTGGTGAAAAGGGCCATGAGTTTGGTACCGTCACCGGCCGTTCGCGCCGCTGTGGCTGGTTCGATGCCGTGCTGGTGCGTCAAAGCCTGACCATTGGTGGTGTGACCGGTATCGCGCTCACCAAGCTGGACGTGCTTGACGGCCTTGAGGAACTCAAGGTTTGCGTCGGCTACAAGCACAACGGCGAAGTGATTGATTTCCTGCCATATGGCATGGAAGATCAGGCTGACGTTGAGCCAGTTTACGAGACGCTCGAAGGCTGGAAAGAAAGCACGTTCGGTGCCCGCAGCTGGGCGGATCTGCCAGCTACTGCGGTGAAATATATTCGCCGTATCGAGGAGCTGATTGGGGTGCCTGTGGCGCTTCTGTCCACGAGCCCTGAGCGCGACGACACGATCCTGGTACGCGACCCGTTCCTGGACTAACGTCATTGCAGTAATCTGCAGCCCAAGAAAAAAAGACACAAAACGCCGCTAACTCCCCGGAGCAGCGGCGTTTTTTTTGGTGAATATGTTGCATCTTGGGGCAATATGACTTTAATTTGTTAACTGTATTCCGGCATAAGGGGTGCGGGAATAATGTGTGGCGCTGTCAAGGGGCACGGGGGCGTCGCCTTTGCATGCTAAGGGGAATTAGGCTTGAGCGGTGATATTGCACCAGTTCCGGGCGGTCAGAGCGCTTTCGGTGACCGGTACGACGTCAAGACGTCGGCACCGCTTCCCGAGTTCTCAACCCATGGCGGCGATGCCTTTATGGCTGTCGACAAGGAGCGCCCTGGTAAAGATATCTACGCGCTGGTGCAGCACCCCACCATCCCTGTCAGGAATGAAGTCTACAAAAGCCTGAAAAGCCGGCCGATCGCCAATGTGGTCAACCCTATTGATCGTGGCTTGATGAACCTGGATATAAGCGGTCAGCGACAGCGCCTTGTCACCATTTTCGAACGGCCCACCGGTGGTGCGCTGTTCGGCCCCGACGGCAAGGTGCATCCGCGGGTCAACACCAACAAGCTTCGGCAGAGTGTGGTCCTGTCGGCACTCAAGGCGATTGCCGCTGTCCATAAACGTGGCTTCACGCACCGTAGCATCATGCCGACCAACATGTTCTTCGCGGCCCCTGACGGCGACGAGGTGTGCATTGGTGAATGCTATAGTGCGCCGCCCGGCTACAAGCACCCTTTCGCGCTTGAGCCTCTGAAGCTGGCGCTGGCGGATGAAACAGCTCGCGGTGAAGGCGATATCGAAAGTGACTTCTATCAGCTTGGCGCGTGTCTCCAGAGCCTCTATTTCGGTGAAGCCCTATGGCGGGGCAAGGACCGCGACAGCCTGTTGATGGCGCGGGTTAACCAAAGCTCCTTCTGGGCCCTTAGTGGCGGGCGCGAAATCCCTGGGGCCCTTGGCAACCTGATCCGCGGCCTGATGGCCGATGATGAGGACGAGCGCTGGGGTGCCGAGGATATCCTTGACTGGTTCGAAGGGGTAGGCAAGCCCAAGCGCACCAGCATGAAGGCTTGGTCCATGAACCGGCCAACCAGCTTCAAGGGTGTGGCCTATGTGGACCGCCGGCTGCTGGCAGATGCCTTCGCACGTGACCCGCGGGAAGCGGCCAATTTCCTTAAGGGAATAGATTTCCCAGCCTGGGTTCAGCTGTCCTTCCGTGATGAAATCCTGACAGAACGCCTTGAAGCAACACTGAATGTAGTGCCGGGTGGCGGCCTGGGTGGCACCCGGCCCGATGACTATAAGATGGTAGCGCGCGTATGCATGTTCCTGCATCCGACGGGGCCAGTTCACTTCAAGGGTCACTCCTTCTTCCTTGATGGCCTGCCTTCAGCTCTTGCAGACGCATTTTCCCGGGATGACCGTGACCTGATCGGTGTGATCCTGGACCTGTTTGACGAACGGTTCCTCAATGCTCTGGCTGAAGTGTGTAGCGAACGGAACGAACGCTTCATGACCCAGGTCAGGGGGCTCAGACCGATCATGATCCATGGCAGCAGCAAGTCGCTTGGTCGTGGGATGGAGCGCGTACTCTATGCCATGAACCCGATTTTGCCATGCATCAGCCAACGGTTCAGCAATGTCTGGATTGGCTCCATCAAACAGATGATGCGCGCGCTTGACCGTATGGCGGCGACAGGCCCGCTCAAGAATATCCTTCTTGATCGACACATCGCAGCCTTCTGTACCGCGCACGGCAGTGACCTGGAACGCGATTTCAACAAGATTGCGGCAGCGCAGAACGACCCTGTGCGACTGAACAGCCTCAGTGCAGAGTTCTTCGGCATGTTGCAGCGCCGCTTCAAGCTTGAGCCGCTCCATAACCTAACCGAAAAGCTGGTGGACGGATTGGGGACAACCGTCAAGGGCCTCAAGAACAAGAAACGCCGGGAACGGGTGGCAGCGCTCTTGGAAAAAGTTAAGAAAAGCGGTGACGTCCACAAGTTGACGACAGAGCTGAACATGTCGCGTATCCAGGTTGAAGACGCGCGGGAGTTTTCACAGGCGCGGACCGCCCTGATGAAATTGGACCGGGAGAAAGCCAAGCTGACACGGAAGATTCAGCCAACCGACCCGGATGCGCGCGCCAAAGGGCTTCGGGGTAGCAGGCTGGTGGCTTTTGTGGTTATGCTGTTTGTGGGCTTCATGGCGTTCTTCCCCGCTTAAGGGAACGGTTACCGGCTCGTTTTGGAAAGAAGAATGGCAAAGAAGAAACAAGTTACGCCAATGCGGATGCGCCGCAGACTGAACCAGCGCCAGGAAATCAGTGCGTTTGGTCCGTTGCTTGTTGCGGGCTTGATTGGCCTTGCGATTGCTAGTCTGAATGCTGTTGCTGTCGCGATTGTTGGGCTCGCGCCAACCATTGTGCTTGGCCTAACGGCAAAAGGCGTGAACAAATCCGAACGCGTTCAGTGCGTTGGTTTCATGAATATCGCAGGCGTTATTCCCTTCATTGCAACGGTGATGGATCAGCCCCGTGAGCTGATGTTCATCATCTCCAACCCGATCAACCTGGCAACCATGTACGGCGCTTCGGCTGTCGGGTATGCGCTGATCCACGTCGGTCCAATGGTTGCTGCCATCGTTCTTCAAAGCCTGGCGCAAGAGCGCATCAAAACGCTGAACCAGCAGCGGCAGGCGCTGATTGAACAGTGGGGTGCCGATGTGATCGGGGATAAGGACGACCCTGAGGCAGAGCCCAGCTGGGCCCAGGGCAGGCGCCCCAGCGCCTAGCTTCTAGTCCTGGTGCTTGCCGGGATTGCCGAGGCCCGCTTCGGATGCGGCAAGGCGCATCGCCTTCTGAACCTTTTCAAATGCCCGCACTTCAATCTGGCGCACGCGTTCGCGGCTGACGCCATATTCCTGGCTAAGCTCTTCAAGGGTTTTAGGCGGCTCCGCCAGACGGCGTTCCTGGAAGATGTGGCGCTCGCGCTCATTGAGGTCCGCCATTGCGTCCGAAAGAAGCTCAAGGCGCTGGTCGCGCTCTTCCTTGTCGGCAACCAAGGTTTCCTGGTCGGGGTTCTCATCCACCAGCCAATCCTGCCATTCGCCTTCCGCGTCGGCCCGCAGCGGGGCGTTAAGCGAGTGGTCCATGGCGGCGAGGCGACGGTTCATGTTGACCACGTCGTCTTCAGGCACATCCAGTTTCTGGGCAATCTTTGCGACGTGCTCTGGCGTCAGGTCGCCTTCTTCGACGGCGGCGATCTGGCCTTTCATACGGCGCAGGTTGAAGAACAGTTTCTTCTGGGCTGCCGTGGTGCCAATTTTCACCAACGACCAGCTGCGCAGGATATATTCCTGGATCGCGGCGCGGATCCACCACATGGCATATGTCGCAAGGCGGAAGCCTTTTTCGGGATCGAAGCGTTTGACAGCCTGCATCATGCCAACATTGCCTTCGGCGATCAGGTCAGCCACCGGCAGGCCATAGCCGCGGTAGCCCATGGCAATCTTGGCCACTAGGCGCAGGTGGCTTGTTACCAGCTTGTGGGCGGCTTCCCGGTCCTCGTGTTCGGTCCAGGCCTTGGCCAGCATATATTCCTCTTCCTGCGCCAGCATCGGAAACTTCCGGATGTCCTGCAGGTATTGGCTCAGGCTGCCTTCAGGCGACAAAGTAGGTAGATTGCTTGGAGTCGACATAGTCCTATCCCTAACCGCTTTTATTGTTTGCCGCTTAGTTTACTGCGGCTTTTCTGTTTTCGTCAAACACGCAAAAAAGAGGCACCTACACCCTGTAGGGTGCCAGTGTCTCCAAAAGCTCTTTCATATCATATGGTAAGTCGCTTTCGAATTTAAAGGTCTCACCTGTAATCGGGTGCCGAAAACCCAGCACGCGGGCGTGAAGCGCCTGACGCTTGAAGGACTGGAGCGCCGCCCGGGCCGGGCCCTTGATGCTGCCCGGGATAGTGGAGCGGGCGTAAACCGGGTCGCCAACCAGGGGGTGGCCGATGTGGGCCATATGGACACGCACCTGATGGGTGCGGCCGGTCTCAAGCTGGCATTCTATCAGGCTGGCCACAGGGACGCCGTTCTGGGCGTAGTGCGCCTGGGTGCGGTAGTGGGTGGCGGCCCATTTGCCGCCATGGTCGGTGACGGCCATACGTTTTCTGTCAACCGGATGGCGTGCGATGTTGCCTTCAATCCGACCATTCGGGGGCACCGGGTGGCCTTTGCATACGGCGGAATACAGCCGCTCGATCGAGTGGTCCGCGAATTGTTCGGCGAGGCCGTTATGCGCCTTGTCATGCTTGGCGACAATCAGAAGTCCGCTGGTGTCCTTGTCGATCCGGTGCACGATGCCGGGCCGCTTCACGCCGCCGATGCCACTCAGGCTGCCGCGGCAATGATGCAGAAGCGCATTTACCAGCGTGCCGGATGGGCTGCCCGCCGCTGGATGCACCACCATGCCGGGCGCCTTGTTGACGACAATCAGGTGCTCGTCTTCAAAAACGATATCCAACGGGATGTCTTCGGCCTGCGGCTCTGGATCCTCTGGTTCGGGCACGCTGATGTGGTATGTTTCACCGGCCTTGACCTTGCGCGACGCACTGATTTTGCCGCCCGCTCGCTGTTCCGCAACCTGGCCTTCTTCGATCAGCGCCTTGAGGCGCGAGCGCGAAAAGTCTGGCATTGCGTCGGCAAGCACTTTATCAAGGCGGCTGCCGGCAAGTTCTGGCTCGATATGGATTTTGAATGTGTCGCTCATGGAGACATCTTATGATGCCACAAGACCAAAAAGTCACGCCCCAGAATGAAAGCGCTGCGGTTTCGGGGGCAGACGCGGAAGATATTCCCAAGCATACGGGCATGAAGGTGCTGGTGATCGCGCTGGGGATCGCCATTCTCGCGATGGTCGGTTTGATGGTCTACAAAATCTCTGAGCGCGCTGCCCAGAGCCTGATGGAAGAGGGCCAGACCGAAACTGTGACTGAGGCGCCTGTGGTGCCCGCATTAATGCCGACTGAGGCTTACGACGACTATCAGGTTGAACGCCCAGCTGGCGCGACGCTTCTGTCTGTCACGGCCCAGGGTGCCGAACTTGTGTTCCATTTCCGCTCGAACACGGGTGACACTATTGTCACGCTCAACCGCATGACGGGTGCACAGGCCAAAGTGGAAATCCCGCTGGTATGGCAGGAACAGTAAACGTCAGGCTGAGCGCCACCCTCCTTGATATGCTTGAGCGTACCGCCTGGCAAGCTGAACCCCATGAAGCCTGCGCGCTCCTGCTGGGTGAGGTGGGCGAAGCTGGGATATGCGTCACCCAGGCCGTGGTGACCGACAATGTCACCGAAGGCAACCCCGAGACCAGCTTCGAGATTGAACCCAGTATGCATATCCTGCTGCAGAAAGCCGCGCGGGCCGGTGGACCGCAAATCGTGGGCGTTTGGCATAGCCACCCGAATGGGGTCGCGAGGCCATCTGCGGCGGACAAATCCCAATCGGTCGAGCCCGGTTGGGTATGGCTGATTTCCGGCGTCCGGGAAGGGGTGGCAGATCACGCGGCCTTCCGTGCAGCACAAGGCGATCCCCACCAGCTTGATGATTGTGTGCTCACAGTCATGTCAGGCGAGTGAAAAAGCGCTATAAAGCGTTTGAAAAGGCCTTGCGCAGACCTATAGTCTATCAAACGCTTGAATCTACCGCTGTTTGGGAAGGCAGCGGTGTTTTGTTTTCGATTATGGGGAGAAGTGCCTGTGCTGGGACAGATGCAAGACTGGCCTTTGCTGGTATCCAAGTTTCTTGAGCATGCCGAAGTAAACCATCCACGCCGCGAGATTGTCGGGCTGCTGCCGGAAGGCGGCAAGCTCAAATATACTTATGCGGACTGCGCAGTGCGCGCCAAGAAGTGCGCTCAGGCGCTTGGCCGCCTGGGTGTGAAGCTGGGGGACCGTGTGGCCACGCTAGCCTGGAACAGCCACAGGCATATGGAAATCTGGTATGGCGCGTCTGGCATGGGGGCCGTAACCCACACGGTGAACCCGCGTCTGTTCCCGGAACAACTGATCTACATCATGAACCACGCGGAAGACAAGGTGCTGATGCTGGACATCACCTTCGTGCCGCTGATTGAAGCCATCCAGGAACACCTCAAGACCATTGAGCATTATGTGATCATGGTCGGGCGCGACCACATGCCCGAGACCAAGCTTCCGAACGTGTTGTCGTACGAAGAGCTGCTGGACGCCGAAGACGGCAACTACAGCTGGCCGACATTTGATGAGAACACCGCCTGCGGGCTTTGTTACACATCCGGAACGACCGGTAACCCGAAAGGGGTTCTCTATAGTCACCGATCGAATTTCCTGCACACGCTTCTGGCGATCTCCGGCGATACGCTGGGGATCACATCGCTGTCCACCATCCTGCCGGTTGTGCCGATGTTCCACGCCAATAGCTGGGGCATTCCGTATGCCGCTGCGGCCACGGGCGCAAAGATTGCCTTCAACGGCCCGCACCATGAACCTGATGTGTTGCACAAGTTGATCATGGACGAAGATGTGACAGTGACGGCGGCCGTACCAACCGTATGGTCCGGTATGCTCAAGTTTCTTGAAAGCACCGGCAAGGATATGGGCAAGCTGAAGATCGTGACCATTGGTGGGTCCGCGGTGCCAAGAAGCATGATCCAGACCTTCCAGGAAAAATATGGTGTCCGGGTGAACCATGCCTGGGGCATGACGGAAACCAGCCCTCTCGGGAGCCTGGGCAGCGAAAACGCGGCGGTGGCAAACCTGCCGGCAGAAGAAAAGCTGGATGTGCAAACCAAACAGGGCCGGTCTGTGCTGGGCGTTGAAATGTGCATCAAGGATGATGACGGCAATATCCTGCCACGTGACGGTGAAACGTCAGGCCGGGTGATGGTGCGCGGCCCATGGGTGATCGAAAGCTACTATAAGGGCGACAGCGGCACGATCCTGGATGACGACAATTGGTTCGATACCGGCGATATCGCCTGCATTGACGAATATGGCTATATGCAAATCACCGACCGGGCCAAGGACGTGATCAAGTCCGGCGGCGAATGGATCAGCTCCATCGACCTTGAAAATGAGGCGATTGCGCACCCGGATGTGGTTGAAGCCGCCGTGATTGGCGTGCGCCACCCGAAATGGGACGAACGCCCGCTGATGATCATCGTGCCGGAAGAAGGCAAAACGGTCTCGACCGAACAGATGAATGCTTTCCTTGAGACCCGCGTTGTCAAATGGTGGCTGCCGGATGACGTGGTCATGGTGAGCGAGATCCCGCACACGGCCACGGGCAAGATTTCCAAGAAGGACCTGAGGGACCAGTTCAAGGACTATAAATTCCCAGGCACCTGAGGATTAAGGTGATCAAATGAAAGAAGCCGCGGTGTTTGTCATCGCGGCTTTTTCTTTATCAGTGGTTCACTCGGGCTTCTTGCCGCCCATCCAGTAGATCAACTTCTTGGCGGGCCATATCCACAACAGGCCAGCCACCAGATAATAGATGGTCTGGATCGCGACCGACCATTCGGACATCATGCTGCCTATTCCGGCTGCAAGGAAGGCATAGGCCATCAGACCGAAAATCAGGGCCAGCATCCCAATCGCGCTGCGGGAGGATGGTTTGTCGTCGGTCATACCTAGTGCCTTTCGGAAAGCTGTCGCATCTTGTCAGCCGCCAATTGGATCAGGCGGCGGGTCTCTGTCCATAGCGGAAGCGCCAGGGCTTCATCAAGAGGGAAAAAACGGGCGTCGACCGCATCGGTTCCGGCAACCGGGTTGCTGTCGCTTGTCAGCGCCAGATAATCGATCAGGGTATAGTGAAATTCAAGCGAGCCATCGGGGGCGTGGTCGATATAGTCCACAACGTCCAACAGGCAGGTTGGTTGGATTACGAGGCCGGTTTCTTCCTGAACTTCGCGCGCAACCGCATCGTAGGTGGTTTCCCCCAGCAACTGGGCGCCGCCCGGCAGGCTCCATTCATTTTTCTTTGGTGGTTTGCCGCGCTTGATCAGGAGAACCTGATCGCCGTTCATCACCACAGCACCCACACCGACAACGGGACGGGTGGGATTTTGCCGGTGATCCGGCTTTTCACTTGCCTCAGTCATAAGCATGCTATTTCTTTGCACATGAGCCCCACAATGGGTGTGGAAGACGAAAGAGGCAAGGGTTTATGTGTGGACGCTATATGATGACGTCGCCGAAGGAAGCGATGATCAGGACGTTTGGCGTGCGCGCGGATGCCCATATCCCGCCCCGGTACAATATTTCCCCCGGCCAGCCTGTTCTGGTCGTCCGGTCAGGCGGGGGTGGTGCACCTGAACTTGCAGCCGTTGAATGGGGGCTGGTACCTGAATGGAAAAAGGAGCCGGGCGGCAAGCCGCTGATCAACGCACGGATGGAAACTGTAGTCGAGAAGCCTTCTTTCCGCTCGCCCATGAAGCGCACGCGGTGCCTTGTGCCCTTTGATGGCTGGTTTGAGTGGAAAAGCATGAACGGGCGCAAGCAACCTTTCCTGATTACGCCTGTGGGCGGTGGCCTGCAGGCCTTTGCTGGCATCTGGACCACCTGGCATGGGCCCGCGGGCGAGCATTGGCTGGAGACCATGGCGATCCTGACCGGCCCGACAGTGGGGCCGATGCGCAGCCTGCACAGTCGGGTTCCTCTGGTGGTGAAGCCCCACCAGTATGAAGCCTGGCTCCCCCCCCATGATCCGCTGCCGCGCGGGTTCCTGGAAGGTTTTGACTTCATGCCTGAGACCGCGTTCGAATGGCGCGCCGTGAGCAGTTGCATCAATGATGCGCGCTATGATGGGCCGGACTGCATTGCGCCGCCAGAGCAAGAACGCCAACACACTCTGTTTTAAGGAACATCCTTTCAATGACTGACCTGAATGATCCCAACAGCCCTGTCTTTCTTGAAAAAGATGGCCCGATTGGGCGGCTGGTGCTGAACCGGCCCGACAAACGCAATGCCATGTCAGAGGCCATGTGGGCATCGATCCCTGACGCCGTGGCGCGACTGGACGCTGACCCGGATGTGCGGGTGATCATTGTGTGCTCTTCATCAGAGAAGGCCTTTTCCGCCGGGGCAGATATTGCCGAATTGGAGCAGATTTCAGCGTCACCCGAACGCCAGGAAAGCAACCGACTGGCTATCCGTGACGCCCAGCGCACGTTGGCTCGGGCACAGAAACCAACAATCGCACAGGTGGCGGGCGCCTGCATGGGCGGTGGTTGCGGCATAGCTATCCACTGTGATATGCGCTTCGCGGCCAACACGGCGCGGTTCGGAATTACACCGGCCAAGCTGGGCTTGATCTATCCGCTTAATGATACCAAGCAACTGATGGATCTGGTTGGCCCGGCCAAGGCCAAAAGCATGCTGTTCACCGGCCGGGTGGTGGACGCCGGGGAAGCGCTGCGTATTGGCTTGGTGGACGAGCTGTTCACGGCCGAGGAGCTTGCGGATCGGACGCTGTCTTTCGCCCAGCAAATGGCACAGGTGTCGCAATATTCGGTGCGCGGTATCAAACAGACCATCCGCCTGATCCTGGACGGCCAGCACGATGACGACGACGTCACGGCCAAGATGTTCAAGGACGCCAGCACGGCAATGGACGCCGTGGAGGGCGTTCGGGCCTTTCTCGAGAAACGCAGCCCTGCGTTCCGCTGGAACGGGGAAGGCGATTAGGAGGGGCGAAGGTCGCGAAAGTCCGGCACCTGATAGAGCGCCGCGACATGTAGGGCCGATGTCACGTACACAACGAACCCCGACACGATCATGGCCATCCGGGCTTCGAAGTCCTCGGGAACCAGGCTGATGGCCAGCGCGCCAATGGTCAGGTAGAAGACTGAAGAGGCAAGCAGGATGGCGCCGAGAGACGCAGCGATCGGCACCATGAAAAGCCGCGCCCGCATGAATGCGGAGGGCAGGGTTTCCCGCCTGTCGCGGGATTCTGCGGCGATGGCAAGGTGCGCCGTGCTGGTCAGCACAATGGACATCCAAAGCACCAGGCCTCCGCCAACCATGGCGAGCGCATTGGCCATTCCCGCCAAGGCCAGCGCCAGCCCCGCCATCAGCGACAAGATGAACAGTCCCCCAAGGATGGTGATGCCGTTCACGGCAACCATATGAAGGAACGACCGCAGGCCCCTGACCAGGAAAGCCTTCAGCCCGCCGCCCGCCGGTATCAGGCTCCCAGGGGCAGAGGCCCGGGCAAATGGCACCAAAAGGAAAGTGGAGACCGCCGTCGCAGCAAGATGGCCAAGCAGCAAGGTGGACAATCCATCATTGAAGGCTGCTGCAAATTCAGCACTGCCTTCTTTGGACCCGCCAGACTGTTGCTGGATTTCGAACAGATGTTCCACAACAGCCATCGCCGGGGCATAGACAATGCTGCTACCAATGCCTGCCAGAAGGCCCAGCAGCACAAGAAGCTCCGTCCTGGCTTTTGCGGCCTGGACAGCGGCCGCTACAAGGCCAGCGATGGTTGGTGTCTGGAACTGCATCTGGTTTGCTCCGGTTGCGATAAATCTAAGGGAAGGGGCTTGTTTTGAAAAGGGAATTCACTGCGCTGTAATGGCGCAGCCATTTGAAGCCGCAAGGTTTCGCCTTATTATCAGCAACTGGAACGCCCACAAGGGCTTTAAGGGGAGAATATCATGTTTGCAGGTCAAACCGTTTGGATTACCGGTGGATCATCGGGGATCGGCGAAGCGCTGGCGCACGAGTTTGCGGGAGAGGGTGCCAAGCTCATCCTGTCCGCCCGCCGTGCTGAGGAACTGGAGCGCGTACGCGACGCCTGTGTAGCTGATGGCGCAGACAAGGCCGATATCATGGTGCTTCCCCTGGATGTGACGGATGAGGCGGCGCTTGAAGGCAAGGTTGCGGAAGCCAAGGCATTTACGGGCCGCATTGATATGCTGATCAACAACGCGGGTATTTCCCAGCGGTCGCTTTGCGTGGATACTGAAATGGCCACTTACCGCAGGCTTTTTGAAGTGGATGTGTTTGGCCAGATTGCGCTGACCAAGCTGGTGCTGCCGATCATGTTGGACCAGAAATCCGGACATCTTGCGGTCACGGCCTCAGTTGCTGGCAAGGTTGGGGTGTCGCAGCGCACGGGTTACTGTGCCGCCAAACACGCCATGATGGGGTTCTTCGATGCACTTCGGGCCGAAGTGGCCAAGGATGGCATCAAGGTAACCACCATCACGCCGGGCTTCATTCGCACCAATATTGCCAAACATGCGCTGAAGGGCGATGGGTCGGAGTTTGCCAAAGTGGACAAGAATATCGCGGGCGGCATGGATGTGGATGCCTGCGCAAAGGTCATCATGAACGGCTTCAGGAAGGGGCGGAAGGAAATCCCGGTGGGCGAGGGCAGTGAGATGAAAGCCTTGTGGGTGAAGCGCTTCTTCCCCAACATGCTGTTCAAGATGGTTGAAAGAATGGGCTGAAGATGGCCCGGGAGCATCAGCACTTGGAGTGCTACTTCAAGCACCTGTCTCCCGACCATCCTCCAGGAGGATCTCTACGCGTCCATGAAAGTGTCGCTGCCAGCCCGCGGGCGTGACGGCATGAAACGGTCCCACCAGCGGGGTTCCGGCTCAGGCCTTGGCCGCAGCGCTGGTTTTTCAAATGTCACCACAGGTCTGCCGCGCCCCAGATCAAGGAACTCGATGGTGGATACCTTCTGGTGATCCAGCATCAGGCGGTCGTTGATCCGGCCGTAGCGGGGCTGCTTGAGGTAAACCGAGCAGCCGATGATATAAGTTGCCATGCCGTCGTCGTCCGCGAGGGGCAGATAAAGCGATTCCACCTCCGCGCTGTCGCCGCTGCGCCGCCTGACAGTCTCCTGCATCTGCACACCGCTGGGCTGGTCCAGGATCGCTTCATACAGCCGGGCTGTGTTTTCCCGCATATTGGGTGTTGTCAGGTCGAACGCGTTGATGCCTGCCATGGGCGCCTGCCACAAGGCATCCTGTGTTGTGCCAATCATGGATACCTGCACATCATAGCGGTCGATGCGCTTCATCAGCGAGATGCGCGGTAGCAGCTCGTGCAAATCTGTTGGATGCAGCACACATTTCCTGGGCAGGGCCGCGCCTGCGTCGCGCGGCAAAGTGTGCCAATACTCAAGTAAACGCCCCAAAACACCGGAAACGGGCATACACGCCTCCTCTTCCCTCAGCTGGAACCCCTTTGGTAGGGAAATCATGAGGCGCGTTTGCGACGGTTTCAAGACAAGGCTGCTGACCTATTATTGGCCTGCTTTTTGCCGCGCTTCAAATGCCTGAATCTGCTCGGTGATTCCATCTGCCAGATCATTCGGCAGCGGGAAGGTCAGATGGTATTGAGAAATCTTCCAGCCGTCATTTGTGCGAATCAGTACACCTGTGCCCCGGCTGGTGCCGTATTTGGCATTATCCAGAAGTTCGTCGAACCAGGCGGTGTTGCCGTCAGGCGTAAAATTGACGTGGCGCACGCGAACCGTATAGGTCCAGCCGTTCGTTGGTCGGGCATAGGCTTCAAACGTTGGTTTGTCCCAGCGTTCTGATGCGTCCGTGCCAAGGAATATGCAATCCTCGGTCAGAAGGCCGAAATACCTGTCCCACTCCGCCCCCGCAGCGGCGTCGTGAAAGCTGTCCAGCGTGTTGTTCACGGCGATCCTGTCGGCTTCTTCCGCCGCCAGGGGTGCCGAACAAGCGGCCAGAAAGATGAAGCATACCATCAGGAAGCGCATGGGATTCTCCGCGACAATAAGCAGCGCCGACGGGGGCCGGCGCCGACTGTCGGTTATGTGTTGGCTTTGATCGCACCAGACCGGAGGCGCGACAGATAGTCTTTCAGGTCCCGCCGAAGCTCAGGCATCATGATGTAGATGCCAATGACGTTTGGTACCGCCATAAGGAAGAACATACTGTCCATTAGCAGATAGACCTCGTCGGCAGAGAAGACAGCACCCGGCACCAGCGCCACACAGAAGATGATCTTGAACAGGTTCATCGACTGGCTGGACCCACCGAAAACAAATTCCCAAACCTTGCTGGAATAATAGCCCCAGCTGATGATGGTGGAATAGGCGAACAGGAAGGCCGCAACTGCCAGAACCCATGGGAACCAGCTGATCACGCTGCCGAAGGCTTCTGAGGTTAGCGAAATGCCTGCCGTGCCTTCTGTTTCCAGGTAGACGCCGGTTACCACGATCACCAGTGCTGTCATGGTGGAAACCACAACTGTGTCGACGAAAGGCTCCATCAGGGCAACCATGCCCTCGGATACCGGTTCTTTGGTTTTGGCGGCAGCGTGCGCCATGGTGGCGGAGCCAAGCCCGGCTTCGGTGGAATAGACCGCCCGGCGCATGGCAATGATGATGGTGCCGATCAGGCCGCCCATGCCTGCCTCAAGTGAGAAGGCAGATTCGAAGATGGTGACGAAAGCTGCAGGAACTTCGCTGATATGGGACCCAATGATGATCAGCGCGCCCAGTATATAGATGCCGGCCATCGCGGGCACCAGCCGTGCTGTAACACTCGCGATCGACTTGATGCCGCCGATGATGACGATGGCTGTCAGGAGGGCAACAACCACACCGAAGCCCCAGCGGCTTGCTTGGCTTTCAATGCCGGTGACAGCTGCAACCGCCTCAAAGGATTGGTTTACCTGGGCCACCTGCAGTAGTGTTGGTACAGCTAGGATTGCGTATGTCCATGCTAGGTATTTGCCAACCTTGCCCCAGCCTTCGCCGCGCGTTTTGAGGCCGCGCTCGAGGTAATACATGGGGCCACCCGCCACGGTGCCGTCTTCGCGAACGTCGCGGTATTTCACACCGAGCGTACATTCCGCGAACTTGAGCGACATGGCACAAAAGCCGATGAGGATCATCCAGAAGGTTGCGCCCGGGCCCCCAGTGGAGATGGCCACGGCAACACCAGCGATGTTACCAAGGCCCACTGTGCCTGAAAGGGCGGTTGAGAGCGCCTGGAACTGGGTCACTTCACCATCAGCGTTTTCATCGTGGTAATCGCCTTTGACGATGCGCCACGCCCGTTTGAAGCTGGTCAGGTTCACAAAGCCGAAATAGATTGTGAGCAGGATCATCGGGATTGCGAGGAAGGCCACGATCCATTCAACTTCCAGGCCGCCAATGGAGATGGTCCCGAAAACGAAATCGCCCAGGCTATTGATGCCATCAACCCACAGCCTTACGATCCAGCTGCGTTCGTCGGTTTCTGCTTGCGCCATGGATGGTGCTGTGATTGCTAGGCAGGCCGCAAGGGCCGCCAAAATACGCTTGAACTGAAACACGTCCTCTCCCCAGAGTTATCTTGTGTTATTTGCCGGGCAGAGTAGGCGAGGGGACCCAAGGATGGAAGCCCAAAATTGGCTGGCCGCCCTCAAACGGCGAATTCCCGCACGAAATTCTGATTCCAAAGCTTGGTGCCAAACAATCGACTGGCCCTGCATGGGGGCAAACCCTAATCAGCCAGATGAAAAGAAAAGCGGTATTTTACGTCTTCCGTCGCTACAGCCTTGCCATCTTCAAAGCGCGGCACGTAGCGGAACTGTTCCACGGCTTCGAGTGCGGCTCTTTCAAAGCTTGACGCCCCGTCCCGCTCAACTACATGGGGGTTGCGCACGAAGCCGTCTTCATCGACCGTCAGGGCAACGACGACATATCCTTCCTGCCCTGCTACCTGGGCACCTCGAGGATAATTGGGGAAGGTTCTGAACACTGGCATATAGTCTTGTGTGGGATCGTGCGGTTTCGCGGCACCAATGGCACGGCAATGTTTGGTTGCTTCGTCCCGCAGGCCTCGCTTCTCATAGGCGTGGATCAGGAAGGCATGGTTCGTCATGGTCATCGATGCGTTTGGTGCGTATTTCTCAAAAGTGGCAAGCGACGCCAGCAATTCTTCGGTGGCATTCTTGTAGCTGTTTGTCGCGATACGGTATTTGCCGATCCAGAAGTTCGCGCGGGCTAATCCAATTTCAGCTTCCTGGTCATCAAACCTGCTGAAAATCTCTTTCGCCTCTTCCAGGTAGCGTATGGCTTTGCGGGATTGAGCCTGCTGGAGGGCGATCTGTCCTACCTCCAGATTCAGAAGGCCTACAAGCTTGCTGTCTTCGCCGTCCTGTTCTTCCGCTAAATCAAGCGCCCGGCGGTAGTATTTCACGGCTGGGGTCAGGCGCCCATATTCCACTTCCACCTTGGCCAGGTCCATCAAGGGGTCAATCAATTCAGGCGCATCTTCCCCATAGACCTTGATGTAGATCGGCAAGGCTTCGCGGAATATTTTTTCTGCCTCTTCGCTGTTCAGCAACCGTCCGTAGTTGGATGCCAGTGCCGCAGTGTTGGCGTGTGCGTCACCAAAGACTTCCCGCCCCGTGCGGTAGGCGATTTCCGCCTGTGTCCGGGCCTCGTTCCGGTCTTTGTTCTTCACAGCTTGCTGATATGCGGCGTAGGCGCGTCGGAATTCGACTTTGGCATCTGCATCCGCAGCTTGTAGCTGTGGTGTTGTCAAGACGAGTGCAGCAGCTAGCAGGCAATATTTCATGATAACAGTCCCCCCAACGAAAGTCAGAGGGATTTGTATCAAATACAATTACTGATGGCAATCAGGCAGTCTATTTTTCGCCGTAGCGGGGCATCATCTCAACGAAGTTGCAGGGGCGGTAGCGGTTGTCGAGCTGGGTGGCCAGGATCTTGTCCCATGCGTCCTTGACCGCACCGGTGGAGCCTGGCAGCGCGAACATCAGCGTTGTGCCCGCAAGCCCGCCCGTGGCGCGGCTCTGGATCGTGCTGGTGCCGATCAGGTCATAGGAAAGCATACGAAACAGTTCCCCAAAGCCGGGGATCGACTTGGTGTAGAGCGCTTCGAACGCCTCGGGCGTAACATCGCGGCCCGTCAGGCCCGTGCCGCCTGTTGCGATGATGACATCCACGCCACTGTCCTCGATCCAGGCTTTGGCCTGCGCGGTGATTGAAGGTATGTCGTCCTTTATGATCTTGCGGTCGGCAACCTTGTGACCTGCAGCCTCGATCCGCCCAACCAGCGTGTCGCCAGAGCGGTCGTCGTCGAACGTGCGGGTGTCAGAGATGGTCAGGACGGCAATGTTCACCGGAATGAACGGGCGGCTATCATCAATCTTCGGCAATGGTTCGGGTCCTTGTAACTGTTCTGGTTTGTGCGCGCTTCATGGCGATGGCGGTCGCTTCCGTGTCCAGCCGCTCCAAGACCGGCCAGGCGCCAGATGCCGTTGCATCCAGGCTTGGTGTTTCCTGGCCCAGGCGCATGCGGTAAAGCCACAGGTTCGCCATCACCCGTTCGATATAATTGCGCGTTTCATAAAATCCAATGGACTCGATGAACAGAAGAGGATCCTGCTCGTAGATCACTTCCTTCTGCCACTCCATCAGGCTGCCTGGGCCGCCGTTATAGGCGGCGAGCGCCATGAAAAGGTTGCCTTCAGCGTAATCGGAATCGATCAGATATTCGATATATTGCTGGCCGAGTGCCATGTTGAACTCAGGCTCATAGAGCTTCTTCCTGTCGCGGCGGAGGCGGCGGTTCTTGGAAATATAGCTGGCGGTTGCCGGCATCACCTGCATCAGGCCGCCTGCGCCCGCATGGCTTCTGGCGCGAATGCGGAAATCGCTTTCCTTGCGCACCATGGCGAAAATCAGCGCCCGGTCGACGGTGAAGCCACCCGCAGGTTCCCAGTCAGGCAGCGGGTAGCGCACGGCAGTTGACGCCGGGTGCCCGGTGCCGCCCACGCGCCCCAGCCTGATCTGGATATTAGGCAGGTTCAGTTTGGCGGCCAGCGGTAGCAGGTCATCCTGTACGGCGGTGCCTTCGCGGCCCCACAGAAGACGAAGCTCTTCATCCGCGATATGGTGCCAGCCAACCTCGGCCAGGGCGATGGCCCGGCGCGTTGCCGGGTGCTGCATCAGGTTATCAAGCGCTTCCTGTTTAAGGTCAGGTACGGACCAGTCGATCTTTGCCTGGATGCCCATCTGCCGCGCGGCAATCATCCCATAGAAGGTCTCCTGGAAAGTGGCGGCAGCACGCAGGTGCTCGTTGGCGGTGATCGGGTCACCCAGCTGGTAAGCGGCGCGCGCCGCCCATACCTGGCCGCCAGAGGCCAGCCAATCACCTGCACGCTCGGCTTCGCCCACATACTTGAAGTGCTCGTAGGCGCGGGCATAGTCCCCGTCCCGCCAGTAGGCAAGGCCTGCGATCCAGTCGGCGTGGGGTTCAATTTCCCGCGCGAAGTCGGCTGCCATGGAGGCCAGAATGCGCGCCTTGTCATTATTGGATTTATAGTAGTAGCTCGATGCAATGCGCTCCAGCGCCTCGGCTTTCTCATAGGGCACCAGAAGCCCACGCGCTTCCATCGCCCAGTAGCGTTTCTCCGCCCGTTCCGGCAGGCCGTTCCGTACATACCGGCGGACGTTGGCGAAGAAACGGGTGACCGCTGTTCGCTCAAGCCGGCTGCGCTGCGGCAGCGGTGGTTTGGGGGCAGCGGCCTGTCCGGTCACGCCAGGGTAGCGGGTGTCGATCGGTCGGCGCGGGGCGCGGGCATTGCCCTGGCGTTTGCGGGCCAGCCGGTATACCTGCCAGGCGTTCGGGTGATCGGCATAGGATTTCAGCCATCCGGCCAGTTCGGAATATTTGCTGCGGTACCCGGTTGGGTGCATATAGCGCTGGAACCAGACATGACCCATCAGAATCGGGTCCTCAATATATTTGATCATGCGGTCCGCTTTTTCCCAGCGGGCTTGCTCCTGAAGTTCAAAGATACGTTGGTAGCGGTTGATGTCTTCCTTGCTGAGGACTTTAGGGATGTCCACATCGGCCCGCGCTGGGGAACCGAGTGTAGCGCCAGTCAAAACAAGCGCGAAGACAAACAGCAGACAAAACGCAGCACGCATACTCATGACAGGGACAGTTTCCTCTTCACAGACAGGATGTCGCGCCAGGCATGGCCCTTGAGCGCGGGCTGGCGCAGCAGATAGGCAGGGTGATAAACAGGCAATGCGGCGATTTTCTGGCCGCCGATGTCCAGTTCCTTCCACCGGCCGCGCAGGCGGGTGATACCTTCTTCCGTCCCCAGAAGGGCTTTGGCCGAGACGCCGCCCACCATCAGGATCACCTGTGGCTTAGCCAATTCGATATGGCGTTTCACGAAAGGCATGCACATGGCGATGGTGGCACCGTCCGGCGTGGCGTTCCCCAGCGGCCGCCACGGCACCATATTGGTGATATAGACATTCTGATCGCGCGAGAAGCCGGCAGCTCCAAGGATCTTGTCCAGCAGTTGGCCCGAGACACCCACGAACGGTTTACCTTCCCTGTCCTCGTCAGCGCCTGGCGCTTCCCCGATCACCATGATCGGCGCGCCGGGTGTGCCGTCAGCAAACACTGTATTCTTGGCAGATCTTTTCAGAAGTCCGCCGTCGAATGCCTCCATTGTGGCCTTGAGTTCTTCCAGCGTGTTCGCTTGCGCGGCTACGCGGCCAGCGGCTTCTGGGCCAGCGCCAACAACCGCTTGCACCGGCTTCGCCGCTACCGGGCGCGGTCCGGCCGGCTGTGCGGGCTTCGTGGCCTGTTGCTGCTGTCTTGGGATGACCGGCGCCTGCACCTCTGTGGTGAAACGGTCGATCGGATCGATATCGATCGCTTCGTCCGCCCCCATGGCGATATGCCATGCCAGAAGGGTTGCCGGGTCCATATGTTGGGGCTCAGGAGAACTCATTTTCTACCAATATTGTTTAATCGTCGGCCTCAGTTGAGCCCCACTATAGCCAGAGGGTGGTAAAAAATGCATTGAATTTTTGCTCAAACTTTCTGCTTTTGTCGGGCGGAAATTTTTCCAGCCTGACGTCGCGGCATCAAGGACTTATGTTGCAGTGCGAAAATAAACTGCTTTCAAGCGTTTGACCTTTGTTCTTGCGCACGGCATAAACACTTGAAAATGATTGTATTCGGTCCAGTTTGGGATTGTGGCCGCACACGATGGGCGGCAAAGTTAGGCACCGGACGTTTAGGGAAGTTTGAAGGAGCGCAACATGGAACGTGAATCCATGGAATTTGATGTCGTGATCGTGGGCGGTGGACTGGCAGGTCTGTCTGCGGCGATCCGGTTGATGCAACTGGCCCAGGAAAAAGACCAGGAATTGATGGTCTGTGTGATCGAGAAGGGCTCGGAAATCGGGGCGCATATCCTGTCGGGCGCGGTTGTTGACCCCATAGCGCTCAATGAACTGATCCCGGATTGGAAAGAAAAAGGCGCGCCGCTCAATACGCCTGTTACGGACAATCTGCATTGGGTGCTATCTGAAACTGGCAAGACCGCGTTGCCGCACATCATGATGCCGCCCCTGTTGTCCAACAGTGGCATGTACACGCTGTCGCTTGGCAACCTGACCCGCTGGCTGGCTGAACAAGCCGAGGCGCTGGGTGTTGAGATTTACCCAGGCTTCGCAGGTTCTGAGGTGCTGTATCATGAAGATGGCCGCGTTAAGGGCGTGGCCACCGGTGACATGGGCGTTGCGCGTGATGGTAGCCAGAAGGACAGCTACACGCCGGGCATGGAACTGCACGCCAAATACACGCTGTTCGCGGAAGGCTGTCGCGGCTCGCTCTCCAAGGAGCTCGAAGCCAAATTCGCCCTGCGTGAAAACTGCCAGTTCCAGACCTACGGCATTGGCATCAAGGAACTGTGGGATATTGACCCATCAAAGCATGTGCCGGGCCGGGTGATCCACACCCAGGGCTGGCCGCTTGGCAACACAGCAGGTGGCGGCTTCATCTATCACCAGGAAAACAACCAGATTGCCATCGGTTTCGTGGTGACGCTGGATTATGAAAATCCGTACCTGTCGCCGTTTGATGAGATGCAGCGCTTCAAGACGCACCCTGAAGTGCGCAAAATTCTTGAAGGCGGCCGCCGCGTGGCCTATGGCGCACGCGCGATCAACGAAGGCGGGCTGCAAAGCGTACCGAAGCTTTATTTCCCGGGAGGCGCGCTGATTGGCTGTGCCGCTGGTTTCGTGAACGTGCCGCGCATTAAAGGCACCCATAACGCGATGAAGTCAGCCATGCTGGCGGCTGAAAGCGCGTTTGACGCCATCGCGGCGGGCTCGAACGGTGAAACCGAGCTGAGTGGCTATGAAGATGCCTTCAAATCCAGCTGGATCTACAAAGACCTTCATAAAGTACGGAACGCGCGCCCGGCGCTTGCCAAGTTCGGCGCCAAGTGGGGCACCATCTATGCCGGTTTCGATATGTGGATGAACACCATCGGCCTCGGCTTCCTGATGCCGACGCTGAAGCATGTGCACAAGGACAATGAGGCGACAAAGAAGGCGGCGGACTGCCAGCCGATTGACTATCCAAAGCCGGACGGCGTGATCAGCTTCGACAAGCTGTCATCCGTGTTCCTGTCGAACACCAACCACGAGGAAGACCAGCCGATCCACCTGAAGCTCAAGGATGAAAGCATCCCCGTGAGCGTGAACTGGGCGGACTATAACGGCCCAGAGCAGCGCTTCTGCCCGGCAGGTGTTTATGAATTTGTTGGCGAAGGCGGCGAAGAAAAGCGCCTTCAGATCAATGCGCAGAACTGTGTTCATTGCAAAACCTGTGATATTAAGGATATTACACAGAATATTAATTGGGTGGTGCCTGAGGGCGGTGGAGGCCCGAACTACCCCAACATGTAACGTTTTGAGCACAAAGGGCAGGCATGCAGCCTTTAAAATCACTGGCTTTCGCCTTGGCGCTGGTGGGATGCGCAAGTCAGGGTTCCGACCCTGACACGCTGGCCCCGGCGCCATCGGCGCTTCATAGCGAATTCAATGCGGTGGACGCGGATAATACTATGTATGGTCCGTTTGTTGCCGCCACGCTTGCCCAGCAGAATGAACAGCATGCCTCTGCGGCGCATTATTTCCTTCAAGCCCTGAATGCGGACCCGGAGAGCGGCTTTGTCGCTGACCGGGCCTTTTTCCAACTGGTCTATGCGGGCCGTATGGACGAAGCCGCCGCGCTTGCGGTCAAGATGCAGCATTCAGAAAATCCGGTCGAGGATGACCTCCTGCATCTGATGTATGTGCTGGAGGCCTATAAGCAAGAAAACTGGGCTGAGGTCCGGGAGCGGCTCGCCGAGCAGCAGGGTGCGGGCTACGGCTTCCTTATCACGCCGATCCTGAGTGCCTGGAGCTACGCCGCGGAAGATGACCTGGTGGCTGCGAGCAAGGCGCTGGCGCCACTGATCAATGACCCACGCCTTGGGGTAATCGGGCAGGAGCACTACGCCTATATCCTTGATCATCTGGGCCGCTATGATGCGGCATCAGCTGCCTACCAAACGCTGGCGTCAGACGAGCGTCCGGCGTCCCTGCAGCCGCTGGTGGCCTATGCCGACATGCTGACGCGCACGGGCAAGGAACAGCAGGCGCGTGAATTCCTGGGCGAGCAAACGAAACGCTTCGGCGACAACCGCTTCCTGCTGCGTGAGGGTATGCGCATCACTGGCGGTTTCGGCCCAAGCCAGGACGCAACCAACCCGCGGGGTGCTGCAGGCCTTGTATTCTACCGTCTGGCGACAGAGTTTGCCCAGAGCCAGTCACAACAAGCTGCGATCGTCTACCTGCGGGTGGCTTCCTACCTGACGCCCGAGGTGTCTGAGATTTATTTCCTTTTGGGCAACCTTCTCGAGCAGATCGATACCCCTGAATCCGCCGTGGCCGCCTATGGCGCCGTGCCGCAGACCAGCCCGCTGAAGCCGCTTGCTGAACTCAGGCGCATTGGCGCGCTAAGGTCCGCCGGGCGGGATGACGAGGCCGAGGCCTTGTTGCGAGCGGCGCTTCGCGATGCCCCAAAGTCAAGCGCCCATCTCTCTGCGCTGGCAGACCTGCTGCGCGATGAGGAAAAGTTTGAAGAGGCTGTGCACTATTATTCGCAGGCGATTGGCCAGATCAGGAGCGCCCAGCAGTCTGACTGGTTCATCTTCTTCGCCCGCGGTGTTTGTTACGAGCGCCTGGGGAACTGGCAGCAGGCCGAGGCTGACCTCAAGACCGCGCTTCAGCTCAATCCTGGTGAAGCCAGCGTGCTGAATTATCTGGGCTATAGCTGGATTGACCGTGGTGAAAATATCGATGAAGCCAAGGCCATGATCGAGCAGGCGGTGGCAGAACAGCCCGATGACGGCTTCATTGTAGATAGCCTGGGTTGGGTTCACTATCTGACGGGCGACTATCTGGCCGCTGTCGAGTATCTGGAAAAGGCTGTGCGCCTTGAGCCCACGGACCCCACCATCAACGATCACCTTGGTGACGCCTACTGGCGGGTCGGGCGCAAGATCGAGGCCCGCTTCCAGTGGCGCCATGCCATGGACAACAGCCCGTCGGATGACGAGAGAAAATCCCTGCTGGAGAAGCTCGAGTTGGGGCTTGAAGAGCCGTCATGAGCACCCCTTTATGGGCCGCGCTGCCACCTGTCAGCGTGACGGCGCCGGCCAAGGTTAACCTGTTCCTGCACATCACCGGGCGCCGCGCGGACGGCTATCACGAGCTGGAGAGCCTATTCGTCTTCACCCATGGGGGCGACCGCGTAACCGTATCCGCATCCCCGGACCTTACCTTCTCACTGGGAGGCCCGTTTGCGGGCGCGCTTGAGGCCCTGGGCGGGGCTGGCGAGGGCAATCTGGTTATGCAGGCCGCCCAGCTATTGGCTGCCCATGCGGGGATTGAGCCCAAAGTGGCTATCACCCTTGAAAAGAACCTGCCGGTGGCTGCGGGAATCGGTGGGGGCTCTTCGGATGCGGCGGCGGCGCTTTTGGCGCTCAACGCTTTCTGGAAGCTGAAGCTGCCCATGGATGTGCTGGAGCAGATCGGCCTTCAACTCGGTGCTGACGTGCCTGCGTGCCTGCACCAAGTGCCCTTGATGGTGCGCGGCATAGGCGAAGAGCTGACCCCCGTATCCCTTGGCTGGCAGTCGGGCATTGTGATGCTGAATCCGATGGAGCCGCTATCCACCCCGTCGGTCTTTAAGGCCTATCATGACGCGGGAATGGCGTTTGACGCGCCACTCGTGGATGCTGGTGCGCTTTGCAGTGATGTGCGCGCCCTGACGGCGAAAACGCGGAACGCGCTCCAAGGCGCGGCGCGGGCGATCTGCCCGGCAGTTGCGGATGTCCTTGATGTGCTTGCACAGCAGCAGGGCGTAATGCTTGCGTGTATGTCTGGCAGCGGGGCCACCTGTTTCGCGCTGTTTGGGTCGGCAGGCGAGGCCGCTGAGGCAGCCGAAAAAATCCGCGAGGCCCATAAAAATTGGTGGGTTATGGCAGACCAAATCGGCTGAGAAAACGACCGAAAAAGTCGCGGAAATTTTTGTGAAGTTCGTCCGTCATCGAAATCCAAAAAAAAGTACAAAAAAAAGTCTTTACAGTCTGGGGCGGTTCTACTAAAACCGCGCCACGAACCAGTTGGGGCGTCGCCAAGCGGTAAGGCACCGGTTTTTGGTATCGGCATGCGCAGGTTCGAATCCTGCCGCCCCAGCCAGTTCTCTCTTTCCAAGATTTTCCAAGAAAATTTATCAGAAAAAACACGGCGCTGATGCGTTGTGTTCAAGCTTGTTTTCTGCAAGTGTGGCGCGCATGGACACTCAGGAAACATTGCATATCCGCTGCGGCAGCGACATAGAGGCTACCCTGAAGGATGCCGGGATCGAAGGGGCTTTTCTGGATTTCTCAGATCCCTTTTGCCAGGGGCCGGTTCTTGACCTGCCACAGGAAGCTTTTCTCGAAAAGCGGCTCGACTTCGTTGTTGGCGCTTATGGCCTTGATCCTGCTGACGCTCGCAAGAAACAACGGTTGAGATACGCCCGGCTTGCCAATGCAGGCGCCTTTGCCCGTATCGTGCTGTGGTTTGAACACGACAGTTATGATCAACTGATCCTGATGTATCTGCTGAAGCACTTTGCTAGCCTTGATGAACGTCCGGTGCTCGATCTTGTCTGTATTGGGGACTTTCCTATAGAACCACGCTTTATCGGCCTTGGCCAGCTCGGCCCTACTGACCTGAAGGGCCTTTATGACAATCGCCAGCGCGTTACCGCAGAAATGCTCGCGCTCGGGCAATCCGTTTGGGGGGCGCTTGTTGAAGAGACGCCGCATAACCTTGTCCGCCTTGCCCAAAGCGGTACACCCGCCTTGCCGCTGTGCGCGTCCGCGATCACGCGCCACCTGAAGGAACTGCCCGCACGGTCAAGCGGCCTCAGCCTGACGGAGGAACTGACGCTGAAGGTGCTTGCCGAAGAAGGCGCCCGGACCGGCGGCAAGCTCTTCAAAACCCTGACGCTGGAGCGAGAGCCGCTGCCCTACCTTGGGGACCAGATGTATTGGTATGACCTTGACCGCCTGCTGGCAGGCGGGGCGATTGAACGGTTTGGGGATAGCTGGCCGTCTGCAAGCGTGTCCATCACCCACCTTGGCCGCGCCTGCCTTGAAGGGCGCGAGGACTGGATGACCCATGTGGGCACTGAACGCTATGTAGGTGGCATCCGCGTGGCGCCAGACGGCAAGATCTGGCGCCGACAGGGTTGATTGATGGCCCACTATTCCAAAATGTCTTCCAGGGACTTGTCTGGTTCTTTTATTGCCAGGTTGCCCGTCTGCCTGAAAATCCAGAACAGTACCATTCCTAATGGGAAATAGAGATTCAGTATCCAGGGGGCATGCGGGCCATCCGCCGAGAAGCCAGCACCCAGCAAGCCAATTTGCAGAGCTTGAAACGAGGTTTCCCCGGTGGTCCAGTTCATCGCCAGGCCGCCAAAGCCAAATAGGATGAAGAAAAGCCAGCGCTTTGGCCGTTTCAGGGATTTGCACATGCGGAAGGCAATGACGAAAGTTGCGATGATCAGAAGCGGTATCAGGATCACGGCCAGCATCATGAACTGCTTGCCAATGGATGCCTCGCCAAAATTGAAGGCGTTGACTTCACGAAGGTCATCTGTAAGCGGGCTCAAGCGCAAGTTGGTCATGCTGACGGTGTCATCCTGCTCCCTGAAAACCATTTGTATGTACAGCCAGCCGTCTTCAAATCCATACTGATAGTAAAAGTGGTAGTCCTTGTAGGAAACGCCATTTTCCCAGCGGCTAGAGGCATTTACCCCGGCAAGGCTGGTGTCAATGAGGGCGCCCCCTGGGACCTGTGCCCAAAGGTTTGCTGCAACGGCATCGAAATTGGGGCCGACGGCACTTGGATGAAGGACGCCTTTGATGCCTTCAGTATCTCGCGCGACGACCATGTCACCGACCTGGGAGGCAAGCTCCTGGATATGCTCAGGCGCAATTTTCTTGGCGGCCTCATCGAGGACAGCTTGGGTGTCGCACCCAGCAAGGAATAGGCACAGCAAGGCAGCCAGAAGTAAGTGAAGTGATCGCATTTAAGCCCCCATCATATTGTCCGGAACACTATAATGGGAGCTAAAGCCAAAACAAGAAAACAATGGTGGCCTAGGTCACGGCGCCTTTTTCGTTGAAGCGGGCTTCTTTCCACATGCCGGTCTCGAAGATATCGGTCATGATCTCGACGGCGCGGTAGATGTCCTCAAAGCCCAGATACAGCGGCGTGAAGCCGAAGCGCATGAAGTTGGGGGCGCGGAAATCACCAATCACACCGCGTTCAATTAGCGCCTGCATCACCGCATAGCCGTTCTCGCACTTGAGCGACACATGGCTGCCGCGCTTGCCCGGGTTTTCGCTGGTGGCAAGGCCCACGCCATGGTCCGACAATTTCTCGCGGCACAGGGCGATGAACAGGTCTGTGAGCGCTTGGCTTTTCTTCCTGACCACCGTCATATCGACGCCGTCAAAGGCATTCAGCGCCCCATCAAGCGCGCTGGCGGCCATCACGCTTGTGGTGCCCACCAGCATGCGGCGGATATCGCCCGCGGGTTCATAATCATCAAGGAACTCGAACGGTGTCTTATGGCCGAACCAGCCGGTGAGCGGCTGCTTGACGGACGCCTGGTGGCGTTCGGCTACATACAGGAAGGCCGGGGCCCCGGGGCCACCGTTCAGGTATTTGTAACCACAGCCCACGGCGAAATCAGCGTTCGCCCCATTCAGGTCCACCGGCACGGCGCCGGTTGAGTGGCTGAGGTCCCAGACCATCAAGGCGCCTTTTGCGTGCGCGGCTTCCGTGACGGCTTTCATATCGAACATGTCAGCGGTGACATAATGCACGTGCGTGAGCACCACCACAGCCGTGTCCTCATCAATGGCTTTGATGATCTTGTCGCGGTCAACCACCTGAAGCGCCACATCGGGCCCAAGGAAGTCAGAGAGGCCCTGTAGCATGTACAGGTCTGTCGGGAAGTTGCCGGGTTCGGAAATGATCTTGGTGCGGCCCTTGTTCATGCGGCAGGCGGCTGCAGCTACCTTGAAGAGGTTCACCGACGTGCTGTCGGCCATCACCACTTCATTTGGCTTGGCGCCAACAAGCGGCGCGATCTTCTTGCCAACGCGCGCGGGCAGGTTAATCCAGTCCGCCGTGTTCCAGCTTTTGATCAGGTCACGGCCCCATTCGTTTTTCACCAGGTTTGCGATGCGAGCGTCCACGCCCTTGGGCAACACGCCAAGGCTGTTGCCGTCCATATAGATGACGCCGTCAGGCAGGTCGAAACGGTCTTTCATCGGGGCAAGCGGGTCATTCCTGTCTTGCTCTTGGCACCAGTCAAGTGAAGTCGGTATCACGATAGTTCCCTCAATACTGCGCGAACGGGGCTTCCGTCCGCGCCTTCAATCTTCAGTGGCAGGGCGATCAGTTCATAGTCGCCTTCAGGTACGCCGTCGAGCACAAGGCCTTCAAGGATAGCCATGCCCGTGGCGTCAACTTTGAAATGAGCATCCAGTGTTTTGCTGTCCTGCGGGTCCAGGGACGGCACATCAAGGCCGATCAGCTTGCAGCCCCGGTCCGCCAGAAGCTGAATGCTATCCGGGTGGATTGCCGGAAATCTGGGGTCCCAGCCGTCGTGCGGGAAGGTGTCAAACAGCTTGATCAGCACGCGGTCAACGCGGGTAGGCAATTTGTCCTTCAGGTGGGTTGGTTCAACAAGTTCACCAGATAGCACCTCGGACGACAGGTCAATCAGCGTTGCCGGGCCGATGTAGGCTTCAAGCGCGGTTGCCGCGCAATCGACCCCCTTGTCATCAAAATGCAGGCGGCTGTCCGCGTGGCTGCCGGTGTGGGTGGACATCACAAGCTCGCTCACGTTCACCGGGCAGCCAGGCTCGATATTCCAGGTGCGGTTGAGCGCGAACGCCCGGTCACCGGGCCAGACGGGGATGCCAGGCCGGATGGTTTGGCTGATGTCGTAAATCTTGGTCACAGGCTTGTCCGGAGCGTCCAAAGTTCAGGGAAGAAGCGGAGGTCCAGCGCTTTCACTAGGTAGGATACACCGCCCGTGCCGCCGGTGCCCTTCTTGTAGCCGATGATGCGCTCAACGGTCTTCATATGGGCGAAGCGCCAGGCGTGGAAATGATGCTCCAGGTCCACCAGCTTCTCGGCAAGCTCATAAAGGTCCCAATATTTGGTGGTGTCCTGGTAAATCTTCAGCCAGGCATCTTCGACGCTCTTTGATGCCTCATAGGGCTCGCGCCAGTTGCGCTCCAGCTTGTCAGCCGGGATGTCGAAGCCGCGTCGTGCCAAAAGCTGCAGGCACAGGTCATAGAAGCTGGGGGTGTCGAGCACATCCTGCAGGTGCTGGTAGCGCGCGGGCGAGGCTTTGTGGGCTTCGGCCATGCGGGCATTCTTGTTGCCAAGGCGATATTCGATCTCGCGGTACTGGAAGCTCTGGAAGCCGGAGCTCTGGCCCAGGTCGTCGCGGAAGGCGGCATAGTCGGCGGGTGTCATGGTGGAAAGGATCTCCCATGACTGCTGCAGGTTCGCCTGAATCTTCGCGACGCGGGAGAGCATTTTCTGAACCGGGCCAAGGTCATCGGCTGCCAGGTGTTTCATCGCGGCACCCAGTTCGTGAATGCAGGCTTTCATCCACAGTTCTGACGCTTGATGGATCACAACAAAAAGCATCTCGTCATGCTGGGCAGAGAGCGGGTTCTGGCATTCCAGTAAGCGGTCCAGTTGCAGGTAGGAGCCATAGCTGATGTCCTGGTTCCAGTGGATATCCTCTCCGGATACATCAACGGATGTCGCGGGGGGTGTCGCGGGGCCGTGGTCTTCTTTTTGGTTGGTCGCCATCTTCTCACCTGCATTTATTTTAGGCCTAAACTAAATGCATCATATCGTATAATTCCGGGGAGTTCAACAAGCCTGAGCACGATCAGTTGCGCGCCAGATTTTCGGCTTTTTCTGCCACTTCTTTTGTGTCAGTTGCCAGATCCACCACCTTGCCGGTGACCCGAACGACCGTGCTGGCTGTGTCGACAGTGGTCTCAACGGCTGTGGCGGCAACCTTCACCGGTGCGGTGATCACAGAGCAGGCGCCAAGCACAGCTGCCAGCCATATCATCAACAGATGTTTCACCCCAGTGTCCTCCCCACTTTTCCTGGGCAGTGTGTCCTATCTTGAAACGCGGTGGCAAGGACATAATTCATGGGAACGGCCAAGGCATGCGCGGCTTGCGCCTGCTTTCCCAGCGGGGTAGGGTGCAGCCGAATTGGCGCCACAAGGAGTAACTGATGTTAAAAGCGCAAATTGTTCCGGTAACGGCTTTCCAGCAGAACTGCAGCATCATCTGGTGTGATGAAACCATGGAAGGTGCGTTCGTGGACCCGGGCGGGGAAGCAGACAAACTACTGGATGCGGCCAAGCAGCTGGGTGTGAACGTGAAGCAGATATTGCTGACCCACGGGCACCTGGACCACGCGGGCGGCGCGAAAGACATCAAGGAAAAGCTGGGCCTGCCGATCATCGGGCCGCACAAGGACGATAAGTTCTGGCTCGACCAGATCGAAGAACATGCCGCCAACTATAATATGCCGGGCCTCAGGTGCTGCACACCTGACCAGTGGCTGGATGACGGTGACGAGGTGAAGGTGGGAAATGTGACGCTGCAGGTGATCCATGCGCCCGGCCACACGCCCGGTCATGTGATTTTCTTCGAACCTACCCACAAGGTGGCTTTCGTGGGCGACGTACTGTTCAAGGGCTCGATCGGGCGGACGGACTTCCCGCGCGGCAACATGGATGACCTTGTGAATGCCATTACAAAGAAGCTGTGGCCGCTCGGGAACGATGTGACCTTCGTGCCTGGGCACGGCCCGCTGTCCACCTTCGGGGCAGAACGGCAGTCGAACCCGTTCGTTGGCGACAGGGCGCTCCGGAGCGCCTGAACCTAAGCGTGTTCATAGGGCTGGCCTCCTAAAAAGTCTTTCGGTATAAAGACCTTAAGGGGCAACAGGGGGCGGCTTTATGAAAAAGCTTATCCAGAAATGGATTCTGCAACTCAAGCGCAAGCGTTATCACAAGCAACTGCGGGCGGAAGGCAACTACAAGACGCTGGAAAATTCCATCCGCGAGACTGGCGCGCTGTGCAGCAACTGCAACGCGCCGCTCACTGGTCCCTTCTGCCATATCTGCGGCCAGAAGGACGATGACCTGAAGCGCCCCATCTGGACGCTGCTTCGTGAAATTCTGGACGATGTTGTCTCAACCGACAGCCGCCTCTTCAAGACGCTGGTGCTGCTCGCACTCGTGCCGGGCGGTCTGACCCGGGCCTTCAGGGACGGGCGTCGAGCGCGCTTTGTGCCGCCGCTCAGGCTTTATATCGTCATGTCGATCCTGTTTTTCGTGATCCTGTCGGTGGCGGATATCCTGATCCTGGATATCAACGTGCAGCCCAAGGAGCAGGCGGAAATAGAGAAACAGGAAGCCCAGGACCAGGCCGACGCGGCGCTTGAGGCCGCGACGGAGAGCATTGCCGCTGATATGGAGGCCAAGAATGCTGCTCCTCAGTCGGATGCGGTGGCCGGTGAGGATACGACGCCCAGGGAGTTGACACCCGAGGAGCGCAAAGCCAGGGCGCTGGAGCGTTTGAAGGCGGTCGCTGACAATACAGAACGTGACGTGCTCGGCAGGGCCAATTTGTCAGACGAAGAAAAGAAGGCGCGAGCGGCGGAAGTGGATGACGCCCTGCGTGATCTTGTGGGTGAAGAGTTCGATCATATGCCGGAAGTCACCAAGGATATGTTACGCGAAAATCTGACGGGTGGCGGCATGAATGTGGACTTTGGTGGGGACGACAAGGTCGCTGAGGGCGGCGGCGAGACAGACAACGATTGTGCGATTTTCGATCCCGGAGGGCCTTACCGTTTCTGCATCGCCATGTTCGTGCCCAACAAACACGTTGACCGCGAAGGCCTGAAGCAGGCCGACATTGACCGGATCCTGAACAACCCCGATACGCCGGCGGCGGTCAAACGCGCGACCACCAGCCTCGCGGAAGCGCTCAGGGACCCAGAAAAATTCAATGACCTGTTCAACGACTGGCTACCGAAGGCGCTGTTTGTGCTAATGCCGTTCTTTGCCTTCCTGTTGCGGATTTTCCACTGGGGCAAGGACAGGCGCTACTTACAGCAATTTGTCTTTGCGCTGCATTTCCATACGTTCCTGTTCATGCTTCTCTTGGCACTCATGATCGTCATCCCGAAGGTGGGTGGCGATATGGGGCTGTCCATCTTCTGGTGGGGCACATCGCTCTACCTGATCATCGCGCTCAAGATCGGGCAGGGGCAGGGCTGGTTCAAGGCTTTCTTCAAGGCCGGCTTCATCTGGGTCAGCTATTTCATGACCATGATGATTGTGATGTTCTTTGTGGTGTTTGTAGGCCTGAGTGATATCAGCCTGTTGCAGCTGATCCGGGGTGATACGTCTGATTTCGAGACGTCGGCGGAAATGGTACCTGCCCAGCCCACTGAGCAGGTACCCGATGCCGAACCGACGCCGACCCCAACTGCGGGGCCGGAAGGCCGTTAGGCCGCCAGCGCCTGGCTGAGCTGCGTTTTGGCGCGTGCCAGGCTGGCTTCGGCATCCATGGCCATCTGATCGGCGGCTATGATGGTCACATCGTCAATGCCGACGAAGCCAAGGACATGCTTGAGGTAGCTGGTAGCGAAATCGACCTCAGAGCCCACGGGCGTGCCACCAGAAGCCACGAACAGATAGGCTTTCTTGCCCTTGAGAAGCCCCTCAGGGCCATTTTCCGTGTAGCGGAATGTTACGCGGGCGCGGGCAATCATATCCACCCAGGCCTTCAGGGACGCGGGGATGCCGAAGTTATAAACCGGGACGCCAATGGCGATAATGTCAGCGGCCTTAAGGTCAGCGATCAGGTCATCCGACAGTTGGAGTTTCTGCTTCTGCGCTTCTGTGCGATCCTCATCGGGCGTGAAGTTTGCCCCCACCCACTCCTCGTCAATCAGCGGCAGGCCATTCGCCAGATCATGGACAAGAACGGCAGTGTCGCCGCCTGCGTCCAGTTCCTCAATGAACTGGCTGGTAAAATCTCGGCTTACGGAGCCGTTTTTGCGCGCGCTGGCGTCAACACGCAGGATGGTGCGGGGGGCGTTTGTAGAAGTGGTCATGGGTCTTTCCTTCATAATCTGGCAGGCGGTGCTGCGTTTGAAGGAAAGATAGAGTTGCTCGCGGTGTTTCAGTAGATGGATAAAATGGAAGGCTGCGTTGCATAAATGCGAACGCTAGCCTTCACTTGGCTCGAGCTTCAAGGACGCGCTGTTGGTGCAATAGCGGAGGCCCGTTGGCTGGGGCCCATCGGGGAACACGTGGCCCAGGTGGCTGTCGCATTTGGCACACAGGATTTCAGTGCGCACCATGCCGTGGCTGGTGTCTGTCTTTTCAGCGACTGCATCTTTGCTGATGGCATCCCAGAAGCTGGGCCAGCCCGAGCCGCTTTCATACTTGGTGTCGCTGGAAAAGAGCGGCGCACCACACCCGGCGCAGTGATATGTGCCAGGTGTCTTGGTGTTCCAGTATTCGCCGGTGAAAGGCGCTTCGGTGCCGCCACAGCGGCACACGGCATATTGTTCTGGCGTCAGTTCCGCACGCCATTCTTCGTCTGTCTTGCTGACTTCAGTCACGGCTATTCCACCTTGCACAAGAGGCACAGGGCATAGCTGGCCATTGGGTCATTGAAGTTCAGCAGCATGTCGGCTTCGCCCTTCAATTTCATCGCGGTATGCATTACAGGCGACAGGCTTTGGGAGCCCTGCGACTGGAAACCAGCACCAATGCTTGAGTTCAGAATGTCTGCGACGATCTGGTCCCATTTGCTTGGATAGTCGCGGTAGAAGACAACATTATAGTCTTCAACGCCCGCGGCAGCGGCCGCGGCAGCCACGGCAGCATCGAAGCCGCCCAGGTGATCAACAAGGCCCAGGTCCTTGGCCGTAGCGCCAACCCAGACACGGCCTTGCGCGATCTTGTCCACGTCCTCAACGGTCATGTTGCGGCCCTCGGCCACCAGCGACAGGAACTGGCTATAGCCGTTTTCAATAGACTGCTGGATCACATCCTTGGTCATGTCGGAAAGCGGCCGCGCGGTTGAGAAGGCGCCTGCCATTTCGGTGGTGCCGACACCGTCGGTGTGTACGCCGACTTTGGCTAGCGTATTCTCGAACGTCGGGATCACCCCGAAGATTCCGATGGAGCCGGTGATGGTGGAAGGCGCAGCCCAGATTTCATCGGCAGTCGCGGAAATCCAGTAGCCGCCAGACGCCGCGACCGGGCCCATGGAAGCAATGACCTTCAGGCCCTGTTCCTGCGCCGCCACAAGTTCCTGCCGGATCAGTTCGGACGCGAAGGCAGACCCGCCGGGGCTGTTGACCCGCAGCACGATCGCCGCAGTATTCGGGTTGTTGCGGGCATCGCGGATGTAGCCCACCAGCGTTTCAGCGGCGCTGACAGTGATCGGCCCATCGCCCATGACAATCTGGCCTTGTGCCGTGATGACGGCGATCTCATTGCCGCCATGGCGGTTGTCCTGCTTGGTGGCCAGGTAGTTCTGGTAATGGATTTGCTTGAAGGTGTTGCCGCCGCCAGGGTTTTCGCCGAACTCTTCCTTCAGCGCCTGTCGCCATACGGTGCGCGGCGCCAATTCATCCACAAGGCCGCCATTTTGCGCCAGCTTGGCAAAGTTGCCCTGGGCTTCACGCAGTCGGTCTGGCAGGGCGTTGATATTGGCCGTTAGCGCACCGGGTTCCAGGCCGCGGGCCTCAACAACAGCGCTTTCATACTGGTCCCAAAGGCTGCCGAGGAAGGCCATATTGGCTTCCCTGGCCGCAGGGGACATGTCGTCCCGGATGAAAGGTTCAACGGCTGATTTGTAAGTCCCAACGCGGAACACATTCACGTTGGCTTCAAGCTTATCCAGGAGGCTTTTGAAATAGGTCGGGTAGAAGCCATAGCCGTTCAGGAAAACGCTGCCGGCCGGGTTCATGTAAACCTTGTCGGCCTCAGAGGCCAACAGGTAGCCCGCCTGGCTGTAAGCGGTGGAGAGTGCATAGATCTTCTTGCCGCTTTCCTTGAAGTCCTTCAGCGACTGGGCAATTGTGTGCAGGTGGCTTGGACCGATGGGGCCGAGCGAGTCGGTAATCAGTGCCACTGCCGCGATCCGGTTGTCTGTTTTCGCCAGTTTGAGCGCTTTTGTGACGTCGTGAATGCTGGTCTGCGGCGGCCTGCGGCTGAACTCGGATGCGAAAGCGGCCTCCAGCGGATCAGGATATTCCACCTGTTCGACGATCGCACCAGCAGGATCAAGTACCAGAACGGCGCCGTTCGGCACAGTCACGCGGGGTTCGCCGCCACTGGAGAGTGCCATCACGACCACAAACATCAGGAAAAGGGTCACCAGCCCGAGGGTAAGGGTACCCAGGCCCTGGATGAACTTGAAAATGGATTTAATGATTTCCCAAACGCCCTTCATAAGGAGCCTCTCCAAACCTTGAAATATGCATACAAAAATGCCTTCTTAAGTATGAAAGTGCGATCTCCGGCCCCGAGCGTCAAGGGTCGCTCGCGAGATTGTGCCCGCTTTTGAAGAATTAATGAGAAAAAACCAAGGAAGACAGCAAATGAACAGTCACGTGCCAGAAGTTCCCGTAAGCCACCACCGTAGGTCCGCCACGATTGCGGACGATGTGGATTTCGAAATCAAGGGCCATGAAATGCAGTTTGTCGAGGTGGAGCTGGACCCGGGCGAATCCGCGATTGCCGAAGCTGGCGCCATGATGTTCAAGGACCAGCACATCGGCATGAGTGCCGTGTTCGGCGACGGCTCGGGCCAGGAAGGCGGCTTCATGGGCAAGCTTCTGGGCGCGGGTAAGCGGCTGCTGACGGGTGAAAGCCTTTTCACCACCGTCTTTACCCATGAAGGCGGAGGGAAGGCGCGGGTGGCGTTCGCAGCACCCTATCCGGGCAATATCCTGCCCATCAAGCTGACAGACTATGGCGGGCGCCTGATCTGCCAGAAGGATGCGTTCCTGGCGGCCGCGCGCGGCGTGCAGGTGGGTATCCATTTCCAGAAGAAAATCCTGACCGGCTTGTTTGGCGGTGAAGGCTTTATCATGCAGCGCCTCGATGGTGACGGTTGGGCCTTCATCCATATCGGCGGCACGCTGGTTGAAAAGGAACTGCGCCCGGGCGAAGTGCTGCATGTGGATACAGGCTGCCTGGCAGCCATGACCGATACGGTCGACATGGATGTCGAGCGCGTTGGCGGTATCAAATCTATGGTCTTCGGTGGTGAAGGGGTATTCTTTGCCCGCCTTCAGGGGCCGGGGAAAGTGTGGCTTCAAAGCCTGCCGTTCAGCCGCCTTGCAGGCCGCGTGCTGGCGTGCGCGCCGCAGGCAGGGGGACGGGACAAGGGTGAAGGGTCAATCCTTGGCGGTGTCGGGCGCATGCTTGACGGCGACAATTTCTAGGCGCGCCAAAGTGGGATTACACATACAGGAACACCGAGTACTTTACCGAAACGAACGCTTCTTTGCAGCGTTCCCCAGCGTTGTTGCCACATCTGCGGGCGAGATATTGCTGGCTTTCCGGCGGGCGCCGGATCACCGATGGATGTTGGGTGACCATGGCGGTGAGCATTTTAATACCGTGGATCACGTCCATTTCCGGTCCCACATTGCCTTTCAGGCACTGGATGGCGGTTTTGCCCCAAAGCATCCGGTCAGGATTTTACCATCTCATCCTGAAGCGGCGGATCAGGATGCTAATCTGCTGCTGACCAGTACAGGGCGGCTGATCCAGTATGGCTTTCTTTGGTATCCCTTACCTGCCGCAGACGCTGAAAGGTTGGCGGCAGATGGGCTTCCCATTTCCAACAGGCCTTCTGAAGGCGGTGAAGCATATATTTATTGGGGTGGTTACACGCGCTTTAGTGATGATTTCGGTACGACCTGGACGGACCACCAGATGGTTCCTGTGGACGATAAGTCATACGATTTCGGCTACAGGTATCACCCCGGTGGTGCGGCCCTGCGGGGACGGATGGTGGAGAAAGATGACGGCACATTGCTGATGGCTGGCTATGAAGGAGGGCTTGCAGGCCGCATCCATCCGGCGCTCAGGATTTTCCGGTCATCTGACATGGCGGAAAGCTGGCACTTGTATCCAGAAGTGGTTGATATGGACGATGTCGGGTTGCAGGAGCCAGCAATGGCCTTGTGGCCCAGATCTGACATTACGATTTTCAATCGCACGACAAACAATGACGACAGGTTGGTGACAGTTTGCTCTCGCGATGGAGGGGCAATGTTTGAGGCGGCGCAGTCAAGAGAGGTCGTCGGCCATCCCTATGACCCGCTTGTGCTGGAGGGCGGACGCTTGTTGCTGGTTTACGGCTATCGGCATGAACCCATGGGCGTCAGGGCCCGGTTGGTCGAGCCGGGACAGGCAATTGAAGATGCGAGCGAGATCGTGATCCGGGATGATAGCCCCAGCCGTGATACCGGATATCCTTCAGCGACGCGATTGGCGGATGGACGAATCGTGATTGCCTACTATATCACGGATGAAGCAGGTATCCGCGGCATTGAATGTACCTTGTTGACGATTGATTGAGGCAAAATATATGACCATTGACACAAATGAAGACCTGCTTGCAAACGGCTATGCCACATGGGGCGACGCGGATCCCTTTGAGGACCTGATCGGTCCCTTCTATTTGAAGGACAACGGAGACGGCACCAATAGGGCAGCTTTTGTGGCGGAAGCCGAACGGCACTGCAACGGCGGCGGCATGCTGCATGGCGGCCTGTTGATGAGCTTCGCGGACTTCGCGCTGTTTGCTATTGCCAAGAAGGTCCTTGGTGGGTTTGGTGTTACCGTGGCCTTCAACAGCGAATTTGTGTCTGCCGGGCAGGCGGGAGAGCTGGTTGAAGCGACCGGCGAGATCATGCGGGATACAAAGTCACTGATATTCGTGCGCGGGAAGATCTTTTCTGGTGACCGCACGATCATGTCTTTCAGCGGCATCATCAAGAAAGTGAAGGGCCGGGGCGAGCACCAGGGCTAAGTCGGGTAGGAGGGTTTTCAGGCCTTGCTTTCGGCAATCCGCACCATCTCATTGATGTCGGTATGCTTGCGCCGGGGCGCGCCGCCTTCGGCCAGGGCTTCTTCTGACGCTTCAATCTTTTTCCAGTCCTGGAAGGTGATGATGCGCAGGCCTCGCTCCTCAACAAGGGCATCCAGGCCAGCGCGGCCCGGGCGGCCCGCGGGTCGGACTTCCTCAAGGATTCGCTGGGCGACTTCTGCGCCGTCCGGCTTGTTGGTGCCAATGGTGCCCGTGGGGCCGCGCTTGGCCCAGCCAACACAGTAAAGCCGGGGCTCGATAAGCCCGTCTTCATTTTCAAAGCAGCCGTAGCGATCATCATGGGGCACATCTGGGATCGGGCTTGTGCGGTAGCCGATGCAGGGCACGACAAGGCCCACGGGCAACACCTCGGTCTTGCCGGTGCCCACGCACTTGCCGTCTTCAACTTTGGTTTCCTCCAGCCGCAGCCCGCAAACGCATTCCTCGCCCAAGACCGCCATAGGCCGCAGGAAGAATTTCACGTGCAGCCGCACAGGTTTGCTGGCCGGATCGTTCCCGGCCATCTGGCGCAGGGCGTTCATATTCTTGCGCTGGGCGCCGGTCATCATGTCGTCGATTTCCTCACCCGGCAGTTGGTCGCCGTCCACCAGTGCGACGCAGTTTTCCAACTGGTTCAGTTCGCCCAGTTCCTTGGGTGTGAAGCTGGCCTCCAGGGGGCCGCGACGACCAAGGATATAGATATCGCGGATGGGGGAGCCGTGAATTGACCTTGCGGCATGGGCGGCAAGGTCCGTGTCTGCCATTTCGCTGGCAGTTTTCGCCAGAATGCGTGCCACATCAACGGCCACATTGCCATTGCCGATAACGGCCACAGACGCCACCCGCAGATCCGGGTTCAGGTCTTTGTAGTCAGGGTGGGCGTTATACCAGCCCACAAAAGGGCCAGAGCCAATCACCCCCGGCAGGTCTTCGCCGTCAATGCCCAGGGGGCGGTCCTTGGCGGCACCGGTTGCCAGCACCACGGCGTCATAGATATCCCGCAGTTCCGCAAGCGTGATATCGCGGCCCAGTGACAGGTTGCCGACAAAGCGGACATTGTCCCGGAGGTTGGTGGCTTCATATCTGCGCGAAACATTTTTGATGGACTGATGGTCCGGTGCCACGCCTGCGCGGATCAGGCCAAAGGGGGTGGGGAGGCGGTCAATGATATCGACGCGTACGTTGGAGCCGTTCTTGGTGAGGGCCTCGGCGGTATAGTAGCCCGCGGGCCCCGCGCCGATCACCGCAACTGATAGCGTGTCCGATCCATTCGCTGCACCTTCTGCCACCATATGTCCCTCCCTGACATTTGAACGAAGCATGCCATGAATTGACGGTTGGGCCAAGAGGGCGAAAGGTGATTTGCTGCCCGGTTTCTGATATAGTGCAGGGCAAGTGGGGTTCGGAAGGACGATGAAATATATTAGGGCCTTTGCGGTCTGATAGGGGGATTGATGAAGTCATTGATAGCACCGGCTGTTTGCCTTGCCGCGATTGCGGGCGTCCATACCTTGTTGCCTGCGCCGATTGTGACGGAAGGGGGCACACACAGTTTTAACCCGGGCGAAATACGCCAGAATATCTGTGGCCCGATCGGATCAAGGCGTGGCAGGCTGTTTCGGCCGGACATCGCCCACCTGATCGCCAGCGCCGCACAGGCCAGTGATGCGGTCGATGCGTCGGTGCCGCTGATTGCGGGTCTGGACCATAGGGCTTTCGCCATCTCAAGCCGGAGCGCGGAAGCCCGTGCCTATTTCCGCCAGGGATTTGCGCTCCTCTATGGGTTCAACCACTGGGAAGCCATTCGCGCCTTCAGGACCGCCCAGATGCTGGACCCTGACTGTGCCGCTTGTTTCTGGGGTGAAGCCGTCGCGCTTGGCCCCAATATCAACGCGGGCATGGACCCGGGTGCAAATGAAAAGGCCCTTGCAGCCATGGCGCAAGCCCTTGCCCTGCGGGATAAGGCTGATGCGCGCGAGCAGGCGCTTATCGACGCGTTGGCCGTGCGCTACCGTGCGGGGATGGACGTGGATGCGCAAGGCTATGCGGACGCCATGGCTTTGGTTGCGGCCCGTTTCCCTGATGACCAGGACGTGGCGACGCTTTACGCGGAGTCCCTGATGGACCTGAGCCCCTGGGATTATTGGGAACGGGATTTCACCATGCCCAAGGCACATATCAGGACCGCACTGGACCAGATTGAAAAGGTGCTGGCAGCCAACCCGGATCATTATGGTGCGATCCACCTCTATATTCACCTGTATGAAGCCAGCACGATGGCAACGAAGGCTGAGCCCTATGCCGATAGGCTGGCGGGGCTGGCGCCCGGGGCAGGGCATCTGGTGCATATGCCGGGACATATCTATTTCCGCATTGGGCGGTATCTCGACAGCCTTGATACCAACATCGAAGCAGTGGCGGTGGACAAGGCCTATCTGGAAAGTGTGAGCGGATCGAACCTGTACCGCTATGGCTATTATCCGCACAATGTCCACTTTGTCCTGGTTTCGGCCCAGATGGCCGGGGACGCAGATGTGGCGCTCGATTATGCCCGGCGCCTGGACCAGCTGGTGCCAGCGGAAGTGCTGGCGGAAGCGGAATGGATCGCCCCCATCAAGGCCGCGCCTTATTTTGCCTTCGCCCAGTTTGCTTCCCTCGATGACGTGATGGCACTGCCGGACCCCGGAAATGCTGTGCCTTACCTGAAGGCCATGTGGCATTATGCCCGCGGGGTGAAGCTGGCTGAAGCCGGGGATGGCCAGGCGGCGGACGAACAAGCCGCCATTGACGCATTGATGACCCATGAGAAGATAACCGGGGCAGGTATCCCTGCCGCCAGCATCCTGGAGCTTGCCAGCTGTAAAATTCACTAGAGGAATGGAGCGGCAAGCTAAGCTATGAAAAATAAAGACAAATTTCCAGTACATCCAAGCCAAAACAAGCGATTGACAATAGAGTATTTACATCAAGAGTGCAGAGGACTATCTTCATTTCCTCAAAAGAAAAGCGGAGTATTTCCTTTCCGTCCCACAGCTATTTCCGAGGAAGACGCTGAATTGGGCGCTTTTCTCGGGAAAACTATAGTATCGTTGCTGGATAAAATGGAAAAATCTGTCCCTGCTAGAGACCTAAAACTAAATCACCGGAGCATCACAGGCTGGATATCCGGAGGGTCAGATGAAGGTCAGATCCAATTCGAGTCAACGCTAGAGCGAGACTTCGCCTACCTGGCATTTTTTGACCGCAGGGTTTTTGGGCTGCAAGCACAACCATTCACACTTGAATATAACGACTCTCAAGGCACCCCCCGCGTATATACCCCAGACTTCCAACTTCAGTACCGGAAGTCTCGGGAACAAATTGCTACAGCTGTAGTCGAAATCAAATACCAGCAGGAACTCGAAGAAAAGCAGGACGAATTCGCTGACAGGTTTGCCGCAATGGAAAACTGGTGTTCATCCAACAATGCAGAGTTTCACATTGTTACTGATTTAGAAATTCGAAGCACGCGCATTTCCAATGTAAAAGCTCTCTATCCGTTCAATTTATCGGAAGACGATGACGGCAAGAACACTGCGGATCTTGCCAATTTTGTCGCCCAAAATATGCCCCTTACCATCAAAGAGATTCTTGACCGGCGATCGAATAGCAAAGAAGACCGTGCAAGAACTCAACATAACCTTTGGTGGCTAATCGCAGCAGGAAGCGTATGGATAAATTTGGACGAACCAATAACTTTTGATACGCAAGTTTTTTGCCATCCCATCGCAGATACTTACGGACTATTTTTCTCGCGCTTTTCATTCGAGTAAGGAGAGATCTTTGGCTGGCGACACTTATAACGACGGCGATATGACCGGCACTGATTTAGCTAATTATTCCAAGGAGGAATGGGATCGAGCCGTCGAAGTCAGAAACGTCATTCTAAAATTGTTAGATTTGCCGAGAATAATCGAAGCAGATGTTGAAAAATATGCATCAGATCTACAGATGTCCCGGAGCTGGCTTTATGAGCTGATCGGGCGGTTCCGGGCCGAAGGAACTGTAAGCTGCCTGGTTCCAAAGCGCCCAACTGGCGGACGCGGACAAGGGCGTATCAATTCTGTTCATGAACAACTCATTCAGGAAGTTATCGAGACGACATACCTCACAACGCTGAAGCTCAAACCCGCCAAAGTCTTCAAGGGCTACAAAAGCGCCTGCAAGCGCAGGGGCATCAAACCCGTTTCGGAAAATACCGTTCGAGCCCGTATAAACGAAGTTCCAGCAAGACTCGCCATGAAGAAAAGAGAAAGTGGCCGTAAGGCGCGCGATAAGTTCGATCCGGTTGTAGATGAATTTCCCAAGCCAAAATGGCCACTTGGCGTGGTGCAAATGGATCATACGCCGACAGACATCATTGTTGTAGATGAAGAACTTCGCCAACCGATCGGTAAACTGAATCTAACCATCGCGGTCGATATATATAGTCGAGTAATTTTGGGATACCTCATGTCGCTGGAGGCACCAAGTGCCACGACAGTCGCACTTTGCCTTGCACACGCTGTCGCTCCAAAAGGGCCTTGGTTGAAGGACCGTGGCATTGACGCTGAGTGGTCTATGTTTGGTAAAATGGACGTTCTTCATGTGGACAATGGGCCGGACTTCAAAAGTGAAGCACTTAAACGTGGATGTGATGAACATAACATCGTTTTGGAACATCGACCGGTCAAACATCCCAAATACGGCGGTACCGTTGAACGACTATTTGAGACCTTAAATGAGGAAATTCATTCTTGGGACGGCACTACAAAATCCAACATCCAAGCCAAGGGTGAATATAACTCAGAAGGTGAAGCATGCCTTACGATGGCTGAACTTGAACGGATGCTTGTCCGTGTCATTACCAAGATTTATCATGAAGAAATTCACTCCAAACTTCTCATAAGTCCAAAACTGGCTTGGGAAGAAGGCATTTATGGTGTTGATAATAAGCCCGGCCGAGGGCTTCCGCCGCGGATTAGAAACGAAAAACGTTTCCTGATCGACTTTCTCCCTTTGAAACACCGAACCATACAGCGCTATGGCTTCGTCTGGGACTATATCCACTATTATGACCCCATCCTTCGCACCTATTTGGATCGGGAAGACAAACGGAAATTTATCATCAGGCGGGACCCCCGAGATATTTCCAAGATCTACTTTTTTTGCCCGGACACGAAACAATACTATGAGATACCTTACCGCAATCTCGACAATCCCACTGTCACACTTTGGGAATGGACCGCAACTCGCGAACGCCTTAAACAGAAGGGCCTCAACGCGCGCGACGAAGACACTATTTTCGAGGCATATGAAGAAAACAAACTTGAACTTGAGGAAGCTAAGCACAAGACCAAAAGAGCACGCCGTCAATTTGAGCGCACAAAGCAAGCTGAGCGATCGCACAAAAGACTGGCGCCAGAGGCCGATCAAAAACCTACTCGTGCCCTACCTGACCGGCCGGCACAACTGGTCGACTCCGATGTCGATGATGATTTCGACTTTGACACCACCTTCGACGATATAAAACACACATAGGCGGTGCCAATGGAACATCTAGAGGCTCAAACAAGAGAAATGCTGGCAAAGCCGGCAGCAGAGCGCATTAGGTATATCAAAACAATCAAATGGATCGGCTATCCGAAAACCGTGGAGATACTCGATGAAATGGAGGATTTGATCGACCACCCTCCCTCACATCGCATGCCAAATCTCCTGATTGCCAGCCCCACAAACAACGGCAAAACGATGATCATGCAACACTTCCTGGAGCTTCATCCCGCGTCGGATGAGCCCAACGCTGATGCAGCCTCTGTTCCTGTTCTCGACGTGCTAATGCCGCCGCGTCCAGACCCAAGGCGCTTCTACATGAAGATCTTGCAAAAGCTTTTTGCCAGCTACAGGGATTCAGACAACCTCGCACGATTAGAAACCCAAGCGATATCGCTGATGCAGTCCTGCGGCGTAAAAATGCTATTGATCGACGACCTGCATAACATGTTGGCGGGCCGCGTCGACGCCCAACGACAGTTCTTGAACATGCTTCGTACCTTGGGTAACGAATTGGAAGCTTCTTTGGTCTGCTTTGGAACCAAAGGTGCATTGAGAGCAATCCAAATCGACGATCAATTGGCTAATAGATTCATTCCCTATATTTTGCCAACTTGGCAATTCGACAAGGAATTCAGAACATTGCTGAACACCTATGAATCGCTGCTGCCATTCCCGGAGCGATCATATCTGGCAGCCAAAGACACAGCGCAATATATTTTGACGAAGTCTGAGGGTACAATTGGCGAAGCATTTACCCTCATCAACAAAGCCGCTAAAAAGGCAGTGCAGTTGGATAAACCGCGCATTGAAGCGGCTCAGCTGGAGAACTGCGGCTATGTATCTCCCAAAGAGAGACGGCGCGCCGCAGAACAACGTTTTTAATTATGCTAAGCGGCAAATATTGGCCAGTTCATCCCAAGCCCCAAAAGGATGAACTGTTTTCTTCATGGCTCACCCGCGTCGCTCTGGGGAACTCTACGCGAGTCCACAGTTTTTGCCATTTGATTTGGCCTGGAAAACAAATTTGGAACCGAGATATCGATGTGTTCGGCAACAAAGATCTAGGGTCTGAACTCAATTCGGCTTATTGATTTTCGGGTAATTTTTTGATTCAAGGCTTCGAAAGAAGGAGCTTTGAATGGCACGGTTTGATTTGACGGATAATGAATGGGCGATTATTGAGCCTTTA
>Ga0209578_10000173_pt1 | contig 120303 bp, 109 predicted proteins | sample tdAd472_FD_187127 | JGI IMG/M metagenome (GOLD analysis project Ga0209578, IMG submission 187127) | Marine sediment microbial communities from the Atlantic coast under amendment with organic carbon and nitrate - tdAd47.2 (SPAdes)... | ecosystem: Environmental > Aquatic > Marine > Coastal >...
TCGTCATCCAGTAACGCCCGGGTCACGGCCCGCACATAACGGCTTGGGCGAAAAGGATTTTTCGCCTATCATGCCGGGATGCGGGGGTTGCGAATCATTCTGATAGGCATGGCGCTCGCGGTGGCGATCGCGGCGCCGCCGCCTGTCGGCGCGCTCAGGCCCATGCCGGCCCATGCGCAACTGGTCAAGCCGTTGCCGCCGGCGGAATGCAACGAGGTGCGCCGCGCGCTTGAGGACGGCCTGCCCGTCGGGCCCGGTTTCCGGCGCATGGAGTTCGAGTTTCCGCCCAACGAATTCGGCATCAAGGGCCGCATCTGCCGGCTCCTGACCGTTGGTTCCGGCGCCTATTTCGAAGGCCCGGAAATCCGCACCCTGGTCGACATGCACGCCCATATCCGCGCCGCGCTGACGCTGGCCGGCTGGTCCGAGACCGAAGAGACGCGCAAATTCACCGAGCGTTCCGTGGCGGGCCGCGACGTTTTCGCCCTCTATAAAAGCAACGCCATCTGCGTCTCCACCATCCTGATCGGCATGGCGCCCGGCTTCCGCCCCGGCACCGACGTCAAGGGCGACGGCAACGTCTACCTGGGGGCGCTCTATCCCTACGAACGGGAATGGTGGGTCGCGGTCGACTGCTTCCACCTGTAGTTTCCCGGGTTGGAAGGGCACGCATCCAAGCCCGCCCAGTGGATCACGCGTCGAGCAACGACCGCCATTTCGCCAAGGCGGAGATCAATTGGAAGCTGGCGGTGGAATAGGCGCTGCCTGACGAAAGGTTGGCGCGCGCCGCGTCATTGGCGCCGGACAAGGCCTGTTCCAGAACTTCGGCGGCGCAATGGTGAAATTTTTCGTGCGCCGCATGCACGGCGAGGAAGGTTTCGTCGCGAAGCTCCTGTGGAACCGAAGCCAGCCACTCACCGAGAGTGCATTTGTCGTCCTGTCTCACCTGCTCGGGCGACCAATCGCTCTGGCCGCCTTCGATGGCGGCGAGCAGGCGCTTCTTCCACGCTGCATGCGCGGCAATCGCGGAGCCGACTTGATCGTGGAACCCCTGGAGCGAAGCGATGTTATCCATGTTTCCTTCCGAGCTTTGCACGCCCATTGATTGAGGCGGCCATTTTAGCACGGTTTCGGAAGATCGGTGAAATACACCTTCCGTCAATTGGCGGGGCTCAGGCAGCGACGAATTCGTCGCGGCAAAGTCCTTGGTAAAAAAGCAGCGTCGTTAGGTCGCCGTGGTCGATGCGCGCCGGGGCCACCTCGGCGACCAGCGGCTTGCCGTGAAAGGCGGCGCCGAGCCCGGCGGCCTGGATCATCAACAGGTCGTTGGCGCCGTCGCCGATGGCGGCGGTTTCGGAAAGCGCCAAACCGAGGCGCCGGGCTTCGGATTCGAGGGCGTCGAGCTTGGCGTGGCGGGTGAGCACCGGCTCCGTCACCTCGCCGGTGAGGTGACTTTTCTCAATGACGAAGTCGTTGGCCATATCGGCGTCGAAACCGACACGCGCCGCGACGCGGCTGGTGAAGTACTTGAAGCCGCCCGAGACCAGGACGCAGCGCGCGCCCTGGGCCTTCATGGTGCGCACCAGGCATTCGGCGCCGGGGGTCAGTTCGACCCGCTCATAGGCGCGCTTCAGGAGGTCTTCGTCGAGCCCCGCCAGCATCCGCACGCGCTCCTTCACCGAGGCTTCGAAATCCAACTCGCCGGCCATGGCGCGCTGGGTGATGGAGGCCACTTGCTCTTTCAGGCCGGCGAAATGCGCCAGTTCGTCCAGCGTTTCGCCGGTGACGATGGTGGAATCCATGTCCGCCAGCAGCAGCTTCTTGCGCCGGCCTTCGGCGGCGCCGGCGTGCAGGTCGATGCCGCGGCGATTGCCGTCGATGGCATCGCGCACGGCGATACGCAGGCCCTCGGTGCTCGCGGCCTGGAACGGAATATCGCAGGCGCGGCCCGGCGCCAGCCAGTCGGGCGCGCCGGTTTCCAGGTTTTCGGCATTGAGGGCGGCAATCGCCTCGGCGACAATGGCCTCGGTCAGCCCTTGCGCCCGCGCGGCGACAAGGGTGAGGACGAAATTCGGGACGGCGTACATCACGGCGTCCATTAGACGAAGGCGTCGGCGGATGCAAAACATCTCTGCTGCGGTGCAGCAAGTAACCGCATGAGCGGCCCGGTGATCATCGTCGCGGGGCCGACGGCGTCGGGAAAATCGGCGCTGGCACTGGCCTTGGCCGAGCGCTTCCATGGCGAAATCGTCAACGCCGACAGCATGCAGGTCTATCGCGAGCTGCCGGTGCTGACGGCGCGCCCGACGCCCGCCGACGCGGCGCGCGTGCCGCATCATCTCTATGGCGTCCTATCGGTGGCCGAGGCGTCGTCGGCGGGGGCCTGGCTGACCATGGCGTTGCAGGCCATTACTGCCATCCGCGCGCGGGGGAACCTCCCCATCGTCTGCGGTGGCACCGGGCTCTATCTGAAAGTGCTGACGGAGGGCATCGCGCCGGTGCCCGAGGTGCCGGCGGTGGTGACCGAGGAGGCCAAGCGGCTTTACGACGAAGAAGGCGGCGAGGCGTTCCAACGGCGGCTCGCATCGCTGGATGCCGATGCCGCCGGGCGCCTGGCCGCCGGCGACCGCCAGCGCCTGGTGCGCGCCTATGCGGTGGTGCGGGCGACGGGGCGGCCGCTCGGGTCCTGGCAGGACGCGCAACCCGAAACCCCGCCGCTGGATGCGCGGTTCCTGAAGATCGTGCTGATACCCGAGCGCGCCGCCCTGTACGCGCGCATCGACGCGCGGTTCGACGCCATGCTGCAAATGGGCGCGCTGGAAGAGGTGGCGGCGCTGGCGGGGCGCGGGCTGGACCCCGACCTGCCGGCGCTGAAGGCGCTCGGCGTGCCGGAGTTCCGCCGCCATCTGGACGGCGCGTGCGAATTGGCGGCTGCCGCCGACAAGGCCAAGCAGGCGACCCGCAATTTCGCCAAGCGCCAGCTCACTTGGTACCGCCACCAACTGGCGGCGGACCTCCAGATCGAGGATTTCGGCGGTACCGAAGCTATCGAACGTGCCGCGTCCAAGGTTCAGGATTTCCTTGCCGCCGGATAATCGTGTTAGGCTGCGGCCATGTTTAGATTGCTGATGATATTGGCGCTCGGCGCCGCTCTCGTTTCCCGCCCGGCGCTGGCCGCCGATACCGACATCAAACGCCTGACCGCGTTCTTCGAGGACGTGGCGTTCGGCGCCGAGTACACGGCCAAGGGTTCCAGCGTGGTGCAGAAATGGGAAAGCCCGCTGCGCATCAACGTTTCCGCCATGGAAGGCAAGCTCATCGACAAGGCCGGCGGCGGCAAGGAGCTGAAACTGCAGAACGCGACCCCGGCGGCGGCGAACATCGACATCATCCGCATGCACCTGAAGACGCTGATCCAGGTCACCGGTCTCAAGGCCGAAAGCCCCAAGGATGTCGGCAAGGCGCCGAACTTCTTCATCAAGTTCGTGCCGCGCCTCGCCATGCACGCGCCGTTCCTGGTCAAGGGCGCTAGCCCGGACCTGTTGAAACGGTTGGCGGCGCCGGGGGTCTGTTATTTCCTTACCGCCGCCAAGGAGGGCCGCATCGTCTGGGCGACCATCGTCGTCAACAATGCGCTCGAGCCCGCGGCCATGACCGCGTGTCTGTTGGAGGAAATGACCCAGGCACTCGGCCTGCCCAACGACAGCGACCTGGTCCAGCCCTCCGTGTTCAACAACAGAAGCCAGCCGGTGCAGCTCGGCCGCTCGGACCTGATCGTCATCCGCACGCTTTACGATGCCAAGCTGAAGGCCGGCATGGGCAAGCGTGAAGCCATGGCCATCGCCGGCTCGGTCATCGCCGAATTGGACCGGAAGCTGACGAAATGAAAATTTTATGACGCGAAAATTATCTGTCACGAAACTTTCAAAAAGAATGATCTAAAAAAACTTTCCAAAAATTCTTGTTTTTGTGTTGACCATCCGGGTCCGAGTGACTAGGTTCCGCCTGCTCGCGCCCCCGGCAGGCCCGGTTGCGCGGGAAATTCAGACTGGAAACCGGTTCGAACGGCAGACTGGGACGCCGTGGGGGCCGGCTTTTTGATGAGCGAACGGAGAGCAAAGATGGCCAAGGAAACAATGAGCGGTTCGGAAATCGTCTTGAAGGCGTTGGACGAACAGGGCGTAACCGATATCTTCGGGTATCCGGGCGGCGCCGTACTGCCCATTTACGATGCCATCTTCCAGCAGAACCGCATTCGCCATGTCCTGGTGCGCCAGGAAGGCGGCGCCGTGCACGCCGCCGAGGGTTACGCGCGCTCGACCGGCAAGGTCGGCGTCGTGCTGGTGACGTCGGGTCCCGGCGCCACCAACGCGGTGACCGGCCTGACCGATGCCCTGATGGATTCGATTCCGGTCGTCTGCCTCACCGGCCAGGTGCCGACCCACCTGATCGGCAACGACGCCTTCCAGGAAGCCGATACCACCGGCATCACGCGCCCCTGCACCAAGCACAATTACCTGGTCAAGGACGTCGACGACCTGGCGCGTGTCGTGCACGAGGCCTTCCACGTGGCCCGGTCCGGCCGGCCTGGCCCGGTGGTCATCGACCTGCCGAAGGACATTTTGATGGCCATGGGCGAATACCTGCCCAAGACCAAGGTCAAGGCGCGCAGCTACAACCCGCAGGTCAAGGGCGACATGAAGCAGGTCAAGGCCGCCGTGCAGGCGCTGGCCAGGGCCAAGAAGCCGATCATCTACGCCGGCGGCGGCGTGGTGAATTCCGGCCCCGCGGCGTCGCAACTGCTGACCCAGTTCGTCAAGTTGACCGGCGCGCCCTGCACGCTGACGCTGATGGGGCTCGGCGTCTTTCCGGCGTCCGAGAAACAGTACCTCGGCATGGTCGGCATGCACGGCACTTATGAATCCAACCTCGCCATGCACGGCTCTGACGTGATGGTCTGCATCGGCGCGCGTTTCGACGACCGCGTCACCGGGCGCCTGGACGCTTTCGCGCCGGACGCCAAGATCATCCATATCGACATCGATCCGTCGTCCATCAACAAGAACGTCGCCGTCGACATTCCGATCATCGGCGACGTGGCGCACGTGCTCGAGGACATGATCAAGGTGTGGCGCTCGTCGCAGGCCAAGATCGATGCCAAGGCGCTGAAGGCCTGGTGGCAGCAGATCGACAAGTGGCGCGCCGTCGATTGCCTGAAATTCGAGCAGAAGGGCGACGTCATCAAGCCGCAGTACGCCATCCAGCGGCTCTATGAACTGACCCGGAAGCTGAAGAAGGACGTCTATATCTCCACCGAGGTGGGCCAGCATCAGATGTGGGCGGCGCAATATTTCGGCTTCGAGAAGCCCAACCACTGGATGACGTCCGGCGGCCTCGGCACCATGGGCTACGGCCTGCCCGCCGCCATGGGGGTGCAGATCGCCTACCCGGATGCGCTGTGCATCGATATCGCCGGCGAATCCTCGTTCCTCATGAACGTGCAGGAGCTGTCCACCATCCGCCAATACCGGCTGCCGGTGAAGTCGTTCATCCTCAACAACTTCTACATGGGCATGGTGCGCCAGTGGCAGGAACTGCTGCACGGCGGGCGCTATTCGGAAAGCTACATGTCGAGCCTGCCGGACTTCCAGAAGCTGGCGGAATCCTTCGGCATGGTCGGCCTGCAGGCGACCAAGCCGAGCGAGGTCGACGACGTGATCAAGGAAATGATCAAGATCGACAACGGCGTCATCTGCGACATTCACGTGGACCAGACGGAGAACTGCTTCCCAATGATCCCGTCGGGCGCCGCCCATAACGAGATGCTGCTCGGCCCCAACGACCAGGCCGAAAAGCCGATTTCCGAAGACGGCATGGTGCTGGTCTAGGGCCCGCAACGGAGTAACCAACGTGAACGCCAAACCACAAATCGAGAATACCCATACCATCGCCGTTCTGGTCGACAACGAACCGGGCGTGCTGGCGCGCGTCATCGGGCTGTTTTCGGGCCGCGGCTACAACATCGAGAGCCTCACCGTGGCCGAGACCGATGCGGCCAACGCGCTCAGCCGCATCACCATCGTCACCACCGGCACGCCGATGATCATCGAACAGATCAAGGCGCAGTTGGGCCGGCTGGTGCCGGTGCACACGGTCAAGGACCTGACCCTGCAGGGTGCCAGCGTCGAACGCGAGTTGGCGCTGATCAAGGTCGCGGGCTCGGGTGAAATGCGGGTTGAAAGTCTGAGGATTGCCGATATCTTCCGTGCGCGCGTGGTTGATAGCACCAACACTTCGTTCGTGTTCGAGATCGTCGGCAAGTCGAGCAAGGTCGACGCCTTCATCAAGCTGATGGAGCCGTTGGGCCTTGTGGACGTATCGCGCACCGGGGTCGCCGCCATTTCGCGCGGCGCCAAGGCCATGGATCGGGCGGGCTGAGCCGCCAGCAACTTTTTGGGTTTAGAAAACCGAGGGGAAATACGAAATGCGAGTTTATTACGATCGCGATGCCGATGTGAACCTGATCAAGGACAAGAAGATCGCCATCGCCGGTTACGGCAGCCAGGGCCACGCCCATGCGCTGAACCTGCGCGACTCCGGCGTCAAGGACGTCGTCGTGGTGCTGCGGCCGGGGTCCGGTTCGGCCAAGAAGGCCGAGAACGACGGCTTCACGGTGATGACCGCCGCCGAAGCCGCGCAGCAGTCCGACATCTTCATGGTGCTGACCCCGGACGAGGGCCAGGCGCAGCTCTACAATGAACACCTGGCCGGCAACCTGAAGGAAGGCGCCGCCTTGGCCTTCGCGCACGGCCTCAACGTGCACTTCGGCCTGATCGAGCCGCGCGCCGATCTCGATGTGTTCATGATCGCGCCCAAGGGCCCGGGCCACACGGTGCGCTCCGAATACGCCCGCGGCGCCGGCGTGCCGAGCCTCATCGCCGTCGCCCAGGATGCGTCCGGCAACGCCCAGGATATCGGCATCTCCTACGCCGCCGCCTTGGGTGCGGGCCGCGCCGGCATCGTCGAGACCACGTTCAAGGAAGAATGCGAAACCGACCTGTTCGGCGAGCAGGCCGTGCTTTGCGGCGGCTTGTCGGCGCTCATCATGGCCGGTTACGAGACCCTGGTGGAAGCCGGCTACGCGCCCGAGATGGCCTACTTCGAGTGCTGCCACGAGGTGAAGCTGATCGTCGACCTGATCTATGAAGGCGGCATCGCCAACATGCGCTATTCGGTCTCCAACACCGCCGAGTACGGCGACTACATGTCCGGCCCGCGCATCATCACCGAAGAGACCAAGCAGGCCATGCGCGATGTCCTCGCCGACATCCAGACCGGCCGCTTCGTCAAGCAGTGGATGCTGGAAAACCAGGCCGGCCTGCCGAACTTCAAGGCCGAGCGCCGCCTCGCCGCCGAGCACGGCGTCGAGCAGGTGGGCGAGAAACTGCGCGCCATGATGCCGTGGATCGCCGAGAACGCGCTGGTGGACAAAGAGAAGAACTAGGCCGCGACCTTTCGCCGGCCAAAGGCTCGAGCCCCGCATGCCGTTACGGTGTGCGGGGCTTTTCCTTGCCCGTGTCCGGCGGCCGTTCGCGCAGCTTGTCGAACACCTGCTGGAAGAAGTCGGCCATCGGCTGGTCGGAGCGCGCCGGTTCGAAGTAATAGACGTTGAGCCCGTGATTGACGGTCTCGCCGTCGTCGGAGAGCGGCATCCTGAGCACCAGGGCGCGGCCGAGGATGCCGTTCATGTTGCGGAACTCCTTCACCTCCAGGTGCGGCGCCCGCTCCGCGACCAGCCGCCCGCAACCGCCGGTGTTGGCGATGCCGAGCGCCGCCGGCGGCACCAGTGCCGGCGACTTGCCGGAAAAGTCGCCGCCGTGGATTTCGGTCAGCTTGGTGCCCCAGAACCGGTAGGTGGAACTGAGCGGCTCGGCGACGATGTCGGTGACGCTGATCATCGGGATGACGCGCGGCGGAAAATCCATCAGCGACAGATCCGTCCAGGCCGGCGCAAACCGGTCGCCGCGACACTCATTCCAGTAGTGCAGCGCATCGAGATGGTAGGCAACGGGCGATCCGGCCGGGTCCATGAAGGTCCGGACGATATCGATCTCGCCTTCGATGACAGGAACCCCTAATGCCATCATGGCGCGAGTCTAGTATGAATTGGTCCGAAAACCTACCCGCCGGTGGCTCATATTAGGGTCAAGGGCCGGTCCAATTCGGCCGCGCTCCCGCCTCTCCGGGTGTCGCGCGTTAACTCTTCCGCAAGGCCGCGCGGCGCACAATCGGGCGACATTCGGGTTGACAACGGTCGCCAAAAGGGTGTTTTATCTCGAGGAGTTTCGGCCATGGCCGGAAAAATTGTATGGAACTGCGCCAAGCCCATGATCGACGCGATGCACATTTCGTTGATTGATACCGCCGCCCAACTGGGTGCCGCGGCGCTTGCGCTTTCCCTTTCGCTTCTGCTTATCCCGGCAGGGGCGCTTCGACTTAGGTGCCCCTGAGCGCAGTTTGTGAGCCGCCGCACCGGTGGCCGCGTTCAGGGGATCGATCCCGTCCATCTCGATCGTCAACCTAAGTCGAACCGAAGGAACCTACTCATGAATAACTTTACGGACACGGACCCGAACCGGGTCATCATCTTTGACACCACCTTGCGTGACGGCGAGCAATCGCCCGGCTGTTCCATGAACCTGGAAGAGAAGCTGCGCGTCGCCAAGATGCTGGAGGGCATGGGCGTCGACGTCATCGAGGCCGGCTTCGCCATTGCGTCGCCCGGCGACTTTGAGGCCGTCAACGAAGTGGCCAAGGTGGTCAAGGATTCCGTCGTCTGCTCCCTGGCCCGGTCCGGCGCCATGGACATCGACGCCGCCGCCGAAGCCCTGGAACCGGCGGCGCGCAAGCGCATCCACACCTTCATCTCCACCAGCCCGCTGCACATGTCGGTGAAGCTGCAGATGGAGCCCGAGGAAGTGCACCAGGCCGTCATCGACAGCGTCACGCGCGCGCGCAACTACTGCGACGACGTGGAGTGGTCGGCCGAGGACGGCACCCGCACCGAACACGATTTCCTGTGCCAGTGCATCGAAAGCGCGATCAAGGCCGGCGCCACCACCATCAACATTCCCGACACGGTGGGCTACACGGTGCCGGAGGAATACGCCGCCTTGATCCGCATGGTCATGGACCGGGTGCCGAACGTGGACAAGGCGCGGCTCTCCGTGCATTGCCACAACGACCTAGGGCTGGCGGTCGCCAACTCGCTGGCCGCCGTCAGTGCCGGCGCGCGCCAGGTGGAATGCACCATCAACGGCATCGGCGAGCGCGCCGGCAACGCGTCGCTGGAAGAGATCGTCATGGCGCTACGCACCCGCGCCGACGTCATGCCCTTCGAAAACGACATCGTCACCACCGACATCACCAAGGCGTCCAGGCTGGTCTCCAGCGTCACCGGTTTCCAGGTGCAGCCGAACAAGGCCATCGTCGGCGCCAACGCTTTCGCCCATGAGGCCGGCATCCACCAGGACGGCGTCTTGAAGGATGTCCGCACCTACGAAATCATGACCCCCGAATCGGTCGGCCTGACCGCCAACAAATTGGTGCTGGGCAAGCATTCCGGCCGCCATGCCTTCAACGAGAAGCTGAAGGAGCTGGGTTTCGATTTGGGCGACAACGCCCGCCAGGATGCCTTCCGCCGCTTCAAGGAACTGGCGGACCTGAAAAAGGACGTCTTCGACGAAGACATCGTGGCGTTGGTCGACGACGGGGTGATGAGCGAATCGAACCGCATCCAACTGACCAGCCTGGAAATCATGTGCGGCACCGTGCACCAGCCGCCGAAGGCGAAACTGGAACTCTCCATCGACGGCGAGGTGAAGTCCTGCGAAGCCACCGGTGACGGCCCCGTGGATGCGGCGTTCAATTGCGTCAAGGAACTGTTCCCGCATACGGCGCGGCTGCAACTCTATCAGGTGCATGCCGTCACCCAGGGCACCGACGCCCAGGCCGAGGTCAGCGTGCGGCTGGAAGAGAACGGAAAGTCCGTCACCGGCTCGGGCGCCGATACCGACACCATGGTCGCGTCGGTCCGTGCCTATGTGCACGCCTTGAATAAGTTGCTGGTGAAACGGGAAAAAACCGCTCCGGCGGCGCTTTCGGCCTAGTAACGCACCGTGCAAGCTTTTATAAATGCGGAGTCGCCTGGGAAATTATTTTCCCGGGCGGCGCCGCATTAATCTTTCGTTGACCCTTTTTCTTTAACGAGAATCCATGTTTTCGCGACTTTTCGGATTTCTTTCCGCCGACATGGCGATTGATTTAGGCACGGCCAACACGCTTGTCTACGTCAAGGGCCGCGGCATCGTCCTGAACGAACCTTCGGTGGTCGCCATCGCCGAGGTCAAGGGCAAGAAGCATGTGCTGGCCGTCGGCGAGGAGGCCAAGCAGATGCTCGGCCGCACGCCGGGCAACATCCGCGCCATCCGCCCGCTCCGGGACGGCGTTATCGCCGACTTCGAAGTGGCGGAGGAAATGATCAAGTATTTCATCCGCAAGGTGCACAACCGCCGGAGCTTCGCCGCGCCCGTGGTCGTCGTCTGCGTGCCGTCGGGTTCGACGGCGGTGGAACGCCGCGCCATTCAGGACTCGGCCGAGAACGCCGGCGCGCGCAAAGTCTATCTGATCGAGGAACCCATGGCCGCCGCCATCGGCGCCGGGCTTCCCGTCACCGAGCCCACGGGCTCCATGGTCGTCGACATCGGCGGCGGCACCACGGAAGTCGCCGTGCTGTCGCTCGGCGGCATCGTCTATTCGCGGAGCGTACGCGTCGGCGGCGACAAGATGGACGAGGCGATCATCGCCTACATCCGCCGCAACCATAACCTTCTGGTGGGCGAAGGCTCGGCTGCGCGCATCAAGGAAGACATCGGCTCCGCCTGTCCGCTCGAGAACACCGAGGGCCAGACCATGGAGATCAAGGGCCGCGACCTGATGAACGGGGTTCCGAAGGAACTCATCATCTCCGAGCGCCAGATCGCGGAAAGCCTGGCCGAGCCCGTCGGCGCCATCATCGAGGCGGTGAAGGTCGCGCTCGAGCACACGGCGCCGGAACTGGCCGCCGACATCGTCGACAAGGGCATCGTGCTCACCGGCGGCGGCGCGCTTTTGGGCAACATGGATTTCGTGCTGCGCCACGCCACCGGCCTGCCGGTCTCCATCGCCGACGATCCGCTTTCCTGCGTGGTGCTCGGCACCGGCCGCGCGCTCGAGGAAATGAAGCGCCTCAAGGACGTCCTCACCACCATGTACTGAGGCGGCCCTGTTCCACCGCCCCTCCGACACGCACGACCGTATCGATTGCCGTTGCAATGCCTTGGCAGTATCACCCCATGGGATTTCTCCGGGGTAGGGCGATGCTGAAGGTGGCCATAGGGCACCGTGAGATGGTTGATGTCGAAGACATCGTGGACGAAATCATCGACCAGGCCGAAGACGGGTTGGACGGCGCCGAGCCGAAAGTGGCGATCGTCTGCGCCGCCGCCGATCTCGATTGTGCGGAAATCCTCAACGCGCTGCAGGAAAAGTGGCCTGGCCTGCAGGTGGTCGGCTGCACGACGGATGGCGAGTCGCCGTCGCAACCGGGCTTCGTAGACGACTCGATCGCAATCGGATTTTTCGCTTCGGACGACATCGACATCACCGTCGGCGCCGGCCGCGACACCAGCTTGGATATCCGCAAGGCCGCCGAGGCCGCCTGTGCGCAGGTCCGCGCCATGAAGGGGGCCAAGACAGGGCTGGGGTATCGCGGCATCCCCGCGGCATCCCTCACGCCCAGGCTGACGTGGAACTCCAGGGGCCGCAACGCCACGCGTCGAATGCCGGCCGGGTCTCCGGGAAGGTCGGCGGCATCGGCCAGCAGCCACTCGCCGAAATCGCCTCCGTGGTTCGGCTAGCCGTTCACGGGAACTACCGGATAGACTCCGTCCTTGTCGTGCACTTCCGCGCCGGTCAGCGGCGGATTGAAGACGCAGATCATGCGCATTTCCTCGGTGGCGCGAAGCAGGTGTTTCTCATTGCCGTCGAGGGCATAGATGGTGCCGGGTTCGATCGGGTAGGTGGGGCCGTCGGGCAGAACCTCGATTTCGCCGTTGCCTTCGATGCAATAGACCGCTTCCAGGTGGTTCTGGTACCAGATCATGGTTTCGGTCCCGGCATGGATCAGGGTGTCGTGCATGGAAAAGCCCATTTTGGCGTCGGCGAGGAGCAGCCGCCGGCTGGTCCAGTTGCCGCCCTTGACCTCATGCTCGGTGCCGAGGACGTCATCGAGTGTCTTTACGATCATGTCGGTGTTTCTCCGTTCGTGTTGATTGTCTACGCCGCCGTCGCCGCGTTTCGCGCCACCACCCGCGAGACCGCCGCTTCGAGGATGTCGAGCCCCGCATCCAGGACGGCCGCGTCGATGGTCAGCGGCGGCATCACCTTGGCGACCTGGGCGTGGACGCCGGCGGTCTCCATCACCAGGCCGCCGGCGAAGGCTTCATGGCAGATGTCGGCGGCGAGGCCGTCGATGGTGCTCGCCAATCCCTGGATCAGGCCGCGCCCGCGCGCCGACAGGCCGGCACCGGGGTAGCGGGCGGCCAGCTTGTCCAGGCGTTCGCGGACGCGTTCGCCCTTGGCCAGGACGTCCGTTTTGAGGGCGTCGTCGCGCCAGTAGTCGAGCGCCTCGGCGGCGGCGACGAAGGCCAGGTTGTTGCCGCGAAAGGTGCCGTTATGCTCGCCGGGGGACCATTGATCGAGGTCGGGCCGGATCAAGACCAGCGCCATGGGCAGCCCGAGCCCGCCGATGGCCTTCGACAGGCAGACCATGTCGGGCTCGATGCCGGCGTCTTCGAAGCTGAAGAAACTGCCGGTCCGGCCGCAGCCCATCTGGATGTCATCGACGATCAGCGCGACGTCGTAGCGGCGGCAAATCGCCTGCAGGCCCTGCAGCCATTCGCGGCTGGCGACGTTGACGCCGCCCTCGCCCTGCACGGTCTCGACGATGGCGGCGGCCGGCAGATCGAGGCCGGAGCCCTCGTCCTCGAGAAACGCCTCGAAAACCGCCAGGGTGTCGGCGTCGGTGCCCAGGTAGCCGTCGAACGGCATGGCCGTGGCATTGCCGAGCGGCACGCCGGCACCGGCGCGCTTGGCGGCATTGCCGGTCAACGCCAGGGCGCCCAGCGTCATGCCGTGAAAGCCGTTGGAGAAGGAGACGATTTCCGTGCGTCCGGTGGTTTTGCGCGCCAGTTTGATGGCGCTCTCGACGGCATTGGTGCCGGTGGGACCGGGGAACTGCATTTTGTATTCCAGCCCGCGCGGCTGCAAGATCACCTCGTCGAAGGTCTCCATGAACCGGCGCTTGGCCGCCGTGCCCATGTCGAGGCCGTGCAGAATGCCGTCATCGGCCATGTATTCCATCACCGCGCGTTTCAGCTTTTCGTTGTTGTGGCCGTAATTGACGACCCCGGCGCCGGCGAAGAAATCGATGTAGGTATTGCCGTCCTCGTCGGTCAAATGGGCGTCCTTGGCGGTCGTGAAGACCACCGGGAAATCGCGGATGTAGCCGCGCACGTTCGATTCCAGTTTTTCGAAGGTTTTCATGATCGGGTGTCCTGGTCTGTCTCTCGTTCGGTTATTCGACGGAATGGATCGGATGCACGACGACGAGGCGCTCGCGCTCCTGGGGTTCGTCGTCCGGGAATTCGTCACGCGCGAAGCCGGCGCCGAACTCGATCGCCGCGCCGCGCCCCTTGGCGAAGGCGGTGAACAGCGCTTCCGACGCCTTGTTGCTGGGCGTTACGGTGGCTTCGAGCTTGCGCACGCCCGTGCATGCGGGCAGCTCGACCAGCCCTTCGAGCAGGCGCTGGCCAATGCCGAGGCCCCGGAATTCCGGCAGCACCGCGACCTGCCAGACGAACAGCACCTGCGGCGCCTTCGGCAGCCGGTGCGCGGTGACGAAACCGGCGGGCGTTCCGAAAACCTCGGCGACGGCGCAGGTCTCGTGGAAGTTCCGGCATTGCATCATGTAGGCATAGGGGGTGTTGAGGTCGATGCCCCCGGCATCGCGCGCCAGTTCCCAGAGCAGCGCGCCGTCGTCGATGATGGCGCCCCGGACCGCGACACCGTCGGGGTCGAGCATGACCTCCCGGTCGGTCATCGAGAGCGTCGAGGGCGCGGCGGGCCGTGTGACGGCCGTTTGGTTGCGGAGATCGGGGTTGGGTGTGGAATTGGTATCGGTCATGGGTCTCGGTTCTTTCGAGTTGGAATTGAATAAAGCAAACCGGCCGCGTACGCCGAAGCGAACACGCCGATGAGGCGCCGGCATCGGTGGGCCGGCGCGCCGGAGATCTCAGGTGCGGAAGGGGATCAAATGCTCGGAGCGCGGCATGGAATAGGCACCGCAGAACGCCGCGAGGCGCACTTTCTGCGCATCCGAGAAGCGCGGATAAAAAGCCGCACCACGATCATGAAAAAGGATAATGTTCTTGTCGATCATTCAAGGCAATCATACGGATTGCGCGGCCGCTGTCAAATCGGCCGCTAAAATCGGCCGAATTGTTCGGATCAGATGATCTCGTCCTCATCGAAAAGCGGATCGTCGTCGATCGCGTCTTCGATCGAGCTGATGCGCTTTTCCACCGACTGTGGGCCGTGCAAACGCGCCACATGGAAGAGGGCATCGCCCGGATTGACGATGGGCAGGTTGCTGCGGCCGATTATCAGCCCGGCCAAGGTGGCTTCCACTTGTTCCTCGGATTCGCCCCAAGGATTGGATACGTAGCCGAGGACATCTCCCGATTTCACGCTATCGCCGATGGTCCGGACGGCCCGGAAGATTCCGCCCGACGGTGCCCGCACCCATTTGCTGGAGTTCGAAATAACCGATTGGGCGCGCGATGGCCGGATCCGCTTGCTCGTCAACATGCCGATTTGTTTCATCACGTTGAGGATGCCCCTGACACCGATGCGGACCGAGAATTCGTCGAGCCGCAGCGCCTCGCCGGCCTCGTAAAGAAGCATCTCGACGCCATGTTCCCGTGCCGCCATGCGCAGCGACCCGGGCCTGAGCGGCGCGCTGAGGACCAGGGGTGCCCCGAATGCGAGGGCGGATTCGTGGATGCTTCCGTTCCCTGCGTCGTATCGCACCTGGGGCAGGTTGACGCGGTGCAGGGCGGCGGAATGCAGATCGATGCCGAAATCGGCGCGGGACACGATCTCGGTCAAAAACAGATGGGCGAGCTGACCGGCGAGCGATCCGCCGACCATGCCGGGGAAAGAGCGGTTCAGGTCCCGCCGGTCGGGCAGGTAGCGCGACTGGTGAATGAAGCCGAATGTGTTGACCACCGGCACGCAGATGAGCGTGCCGCGCAAGCCGGTGATGGCGCCGCTGCTCAAGAGGCGCCGGATGATCTCGACGCCGATGATCTCGTCGCCGTGTATCGCCGCGGAAACGAACATCACGGGGCCCGGGCGATGGCCATGGATGACGCGCACCGGCAAGGTGCTCGGCATGTGATTCAGAAATGAACCGACGGGCAAATCGATGGTCAACCGGCTGCCCGGCGCCACGGCGCGCCCGCCGATCTCGAACGGTTCGCGCATGGTCTAGCCTTTGCCTCGGGTTTTGGTGCGGCCGGGCTTGGCGTTCTTTTCCAGGAATTCGATGATCTTGCCGGCGACATCGATTCCGGTGGCCTTTTCCACGCCTTCCAAACCCGGGGACGAATTGACCTCCATGACCACGGGACCATGGTTGGAGCGCAGCATGTCGACGCCGCAAACGTTCAGCCCCATGCATTTGGCGGCGCGTACCGCGGTGCTGCGTTCCTCGGCGGTGATCTTGATGGCCTTCGCCGACCCGCCGCGATGCAGGTTGGAACGGAAATCCCCTTCCGCGCCGGTCCGTTGCATCGAGGCCACGACCTTGCCGCCGACCACCAACGCGCGGATGTCCGTCGATCCGGCCTCCTTGATGAACTCCTGCACGAGGATGTTGACCTTGGCGCCGCGAAAGGCCTCGATCACGGACTTGGCGGCCTTCGGCGTTTCGCCAAGCACCACGCCGACGCCTTGCGTGCCTTCAAGCAACTTGATTACCACCGGCGCCCCGCCGGCGATCTCGATCACTTCGTCGGTCATGCTGGTGTCATGGGCAAATGCCGTCACCGGCAACCCGACCCCGACGCGCGCCAGGAGCTGCATGGACCGCAGCTTGTCGCGCGAGCGCCCGATGCCGACCGATTCGTTCAACGGATAAACCCCCATCATCTCGAACTGCCGCAACACGGCCAAGCCGTAGAAGGTTACGGAGGCGCCGATGCGCGGGATCACCGCGTCATATCCGGTCACCTTCTCTCCCTTGTAACGCAGCTCGGGGCGGTGCGAGGTGATGTTCATGTAGCACCTCAGTGTGTCGTAGATATCGATTTCATGGCCGCGTTCTTCGGCGGATTCGACAAGACGCCGGTGGGAATAGAGGCTGGCATTGCGGGCCATCATTGCGATTTTCATTTTTGACTCCCTAGATGATTGTCGGCAAACCGGAAACGCGGGTTATTGGCTGTTGCCGACCAGGTAGGAACGTCCTGCATCCACAAGAAAGCGGCCGCGTATGGCCGTGCGGCCGAGAAGAAGCCGGAAACCCATGGCGTCCCGATTTGTGAGCGAAAGTTCCACCGGATAAACTCTGTCACCGATGCGCAAGGCGGTTTCGATGACATAGCGTTGCTCGCTATGCCCGCTGGAGCTCGTCACCCGGCGCTTGGCCGTGAGCGGCGCCCGGCAATGAACAGTCACCTTGTTGTTGCGCTGTAATGGGTGAACCTCGAAAGCAACCCATTGCGCACCGTCCACTTCAATCGGCGTGATGTTCCAGGCGTGCAGCGCAGAAGAACGCGCGCCCGTATCGATCTTCGCTTTTAGCTGATCGATGCCGAGTTCCGGGAAACCCACATACTCCCGCCAACCCGCGACCGGAAGCTGGGCGCGTTTGGTACGGCGAGTTTTGCGTTTTCGATTTGTGGGCCCGAGCACAAGGCAATCCGATCCGCGCAGAAATGTAGCTCCGACAGCATAATGCTGTTGGACACTCAATACGCCCGCAAAAGGCAAACGTCGATTGAAATCGGGTTCCGATTTGGGAACGGAAATGCGGGTTTCCAGTCGATCGGGCCCGGCCAGGCGGATTCGGTCGAGGTCCTTGGAATTGTCGTCAAGAGCATCCTCGATTTGAGAGACTTGCTGCGGCAGGCGTTCAAGGAGATTGAGGATCTGATTGCGTTCATTGGGCGAGAACCCAACATCGCCGATGATCCGTTTTCCTGCGTGGTGCTCGACACCGGCCGCGCGCTCGAGGAAATGAAGCGCCTCAAGGACGTCCTCACCACCATGTACTGAGCCGGTGCGCCTCGCGCTCTCTTAAAATGCGATGTCTGCTGTCGACCTGGAAGCGGTTTGCTTTTGGGGAGCGGGCGTTTGTACGCGATTAGCCACGAGCAGAAATCTCTTGGATTATTTCGACATGGCCGTAACAGTGATAGATGGTGGTTTTATCGCAACGCATACTGATGGAGTCCGTCCTTGCTCTTCGCACAGGGTGACAACCTAAGAGGCGCCAAGACCTTAGAGAACTTAACCGTCGATATCGCCGACATCGACTCGCCGCTCATCCAAGGTGCCTGCGCGCATTGGAACCACGTCCGCGGTGACAAGTTTGCGCCTACGCTTGCGGAGTTCAAACTCGATGACCTAGCCCCTTCGATCATTCCCTATATTACGATTGCCGACTTCGAGGGGCCGCCGTTCGACTACCGCTACCGGTTTTTCGGCACCAAGGTGGTGGAGATCGCAGGAATGGAACTGACGGGAAAGAGGTATTACGCGGACAGTATCGAGGGTTTCGGATTTGCGAATGCCCAGGCATTTCCGGTCATGATCGAGACACGTAAACCCGCTGCAACACGTACGGTTTGGCTTTCGGTCAAATCACTTCGATACACTGCAACAACTCTACGCTTGCCCCTCTCGGCGGACTCGAAAACTGTTACCGGTGGGGTAACCGTCTATCATTTCGAATAGCTGTCGCCGCGATCCGCCCGACCACGCGATCCGTTACATGACGTCTACGCCTGTTCAGCGTGATTACGACGCCAGGCTATACGGGCGGGTTTTATCTCAAGAATTTTGAATGGCTGGTTAGGGTCACCAACGGAAGTTCCCTCGCGGAACCTTTGAAGGCCGCTTTCCGCTCGATATCGGACGCTCGACCTTTGGCGATTGCATACAAACCCACTAATAGGAAATAATTGACTTTTCGAAAAGGCCGTGCTATATGCGGTTCGCCGCGTCGGTTCCGGCCGGCGGCAGGCCGCTATTTCAAAATCGAATCAGATTTGGGCCGGGGCCGATGGTTCCAGGTTTGGGGATGCGTTGGGGCCGGCTGTTGGGTGGAGCCTTCGCGTCGAGGATTCCCCCCACCCTGGCCCTCCCCCACAAGGGGGGAGGGAATTATGTGGCGCTGCCGCCTCGCCCCTTTCCCCTTGAGAGGAGGAGGCCGGGATGGGTAAAACCCTTAGGCGTCGTCCCCGCGAAGGCGGGGACCCATGGCTCGCTTCATTTGCCTTTTCCATGGGCCCCCGCCTTCGCGGGGGCGACGGGTAAAAAGCCGTTGGGGAAAATTGGGTTCGTTCCTGAGATTTTTTTAAGTTCTCAAGGAAATCAATGGCTTCCAACCCGCGAAAAACGCTTCCGAAACGAATTTCCCGGTGCTCAGGCGGCGATGATGTTGGCGTCGGGGCCGTAGGGGAAGCCGGTGATGTCGTCGGCGCCATCGTCGGTGACCACCAAGATGTCGTGCTCGCGGTAGCCGCCCGCGCCGGGCTGGCCTTCCGGTACCCAGAGCATCGGCTCCATGGAGACGACCATGCCGGGCTCCAGGACCGTGTCGATGTCTTCGCGCAGTTCCAGCCCGGCCTCGCGGCCGTAGTAGTGGCTCAAGATGCCGAAGGAATGGCCGTAGCCGAACGACCGGTAGTCGAGCAGGCCTTCGTCGGCGAAGAAGCGGTTGATCTCGGCGCAGATGGCGGCGCAAGAGATGCCGGGCCGGATCAGCGACATGCCGAGCTCGTGCGCGGCGACGTTGGCGTTCCAGATCCTGAGCGACGCCGCATCGGGTTCGCCCAAAAACAGGGTGCGCTCGAGCGCCGTGTAGTAGCCCGAAATCATCGGGAAGGTGTTGAGGCTGAGGATATCGCCGCGCCCCAGTTGCCGCGACGTCACCGGGTTGTGGGCGCCGTCGGTGTTGAGGCCCGATTGGAACCAGACCCAGGTGTCGCGCAGCTCGCTTTCCGGGAACGAGCGGGCGATTTCCAGTTCCATGGCATCGCGGCCGGCGATGGCCACGTCGATTTCGCGCACGCCTTCGCGGATGGCGGCCCGGATCGCCTCGCCGCCGATGTCGGCGATGCGCGCACCTTCCCGGATGAGGGCGATTTCCGCCGGCGATTTGACCATGCGCTGCGCCATCACGGCGGGCGCGATGTCGATCAGTTCGCGGCCGGGAAGGGCGGCCGAGAGCGCGTCGCGCGCGGCAAGGGTCAGGTGGTCGGCCTCGATGCCGAGGCGCGTGCCGGCGGGAACGACCTGGCTGACGGCATGCCAGAAGTTGTCGCGCCGCCAGTCGGTGTAGATGAGGTTATCGCCGACGCAGCGCCGCCAGGGCTGGCCGGCGTCGATGTTGGGCGTGATGGTGGTGCAGTTTTCTTGCGTGACCACGCAGCCGAAGGGCCTGCCGAAGGCACAGTACAGGAAGCCGGAGACATAAGCGATGTTGTGCATCGAGGTGAACAGCACGGCCGGAATGTCGGCGTCGGCCATGTGCCGGCGCAATTTCGAAAGCCGGGCTTCGTATTCCGCGCGCGGGAAGGTGTTTTCCGCCTTGTCGCCGTTGTGGCAGGTGAAGGTGCGGCGGCGGTTGGAAAGCCGGTCGTTGATATCGGGCATGCGCAAATCCTCGCGTTGGGCCGGGTCGAGGCCCGCGCGATGCGCGGCGCCCATGGGACCCGGGGGGGGGCTGGCATCCGGGCGTACAGGATATCGGGGGGTTCGGGGTCCGAAGCCCGTTTCCGGGCGGATGCGGCGACGCCATCGCCGCGTGAACCTGGCTTTTCAATAATCGATGCGTTTTTTCCGGTCAAGGGGCGGATAAGGCGCGGAAATCTTTTAATCTTTGGCTAAGTATCGGTTATTATCCTTGAAGTCGCCGATTCGATCTTTTATTCCCCGAATGCTTGGCCCGCGAAAGCGGCAAGGCCCCAAGGATTCCTGAGGTGACGAGGCCCGTTTGAAAGACACACGACGGACAGTCAACCGCATCGCGCAGCCGGTGAAAACACTGGCGCAGCGTTTCGCCTTCGTCGCCGGCATGCTCGGCGCGGTGGCCCTCATCGTGCTCGGCCGGGTCGACGTCTCGACCGTCGAGACCGCGCGCCAGCAGGTGGTCGACGCCGCCGCTCCGATCCTCGATGCGCTGTCGCAGCCGGTGGTGACCGTCAACCGGCTGATCCAGGAAGGGCGCGAGATCCTCAATGTCCGCAGCGAGAACGCGGCGCTTCGCGCCGACCGCGACCGGTTGATGCAATGGCAGGCCGCGGCGCGGCGCCTGGAGACCGAGAATCGAATCTTGAAAGGCCTGTTGAACTTCCAGCCGGGCCCGGCAGTGAACTTCGTTTCAGCCCGCGTCGTGGCCGATACCGGCGGCGCCTTCGTGCATTCCCTGATCCTCACCACCGGTACCGACGCCGGCGTGCGCAAGGGCCAGGCGGTGGTTACCGGCGATGGGCTGATCGGCCGGGTCGCCAGCGTCGGCAAGCTTGCCGCGCGGTTGCTGCTGATTACCGACTTGAACTCGCGGATCCCGGTGGTCATCGAATCGACCCGCGTGCGCGCCATCATGGCCGGCAACAACACCAACCGGCCGAAACTGATTCACCTGCCGACCGGCGCGGTGATCTCCAAGGGCGACCGGGTGGTGACGTCGGGGCACGGTGGCGCCTTCCCGCCGGGGCTGCCCATCGGCATGGTCGCGGCGGTCAGCGACACCGGCATCGAGGTGCAGCCTTTCGTCGACCGCGACAGCGTCGAGTACGTGCGGATCCTCGACTACGGCCTGCAGGGCATCATCCGCGACCTGCCGAGCGCCGGCGGCACCGCCGCGAGCCGGCGCAAGTGAGGCGCTGATGCAGAGGACCGTCTGGCACCGCATGGACGCGCTGAGCCGGCGACTGACTCCGGTTCTGCTCACCCTCGTGCTGGTGATCGTCGGCGTCGTCGCCTCTCACATACCCGGCTGGGCCCGCGTGGCGCCGCTGCTGTCGCTTCTGGCGGTTTACCATTGGGCCGTCTACCGGCCGGACCTGATGCCCGCCTATGCGGTGTTCGCCATCGGCTTCCTGCAGGACGCGCTGGCCGGCACGCCCATGGGGCTGTTCACGCTCCTGTACATGTTGGCCTATGGCGTCGTCGTCTCGCAGCAGCGCTTCCTCACCGGCAAGGCTTTCTTCGTGGTGTGGATCGGCTACGTGCTGATCTCGGCCGGCGTCCTGGCCTTGGGCTGGATCCTGATTTCCGCCTTGAGCGCCGGCGTCGTCGATCCCGAGGCGCTGTTGTTCCAGTATCTGCTGGGCGTCGGGCTCTATCCGCTGCTGGCGCGGCTGTTCCTGGGTTGGCAGACCCGCATCCTGAGGCCCGTCTGATGCTGCGCGACAACGAACGCCACAAGCTGTTCAACCGCCGCACGGCCATGCTGGCCGGCGGCAAGGCGCTGCTTTTGTCGGTGCTGGCGGGGCGGCTCTATTACCTCCAGGTGGTCGAGTCCGAGCGCTATCGCACGCTCGCCGACGAGAACCGCATCAACCTGCGCCTGCTGCCGCCCTTGCGCGGCCGTATCGTCGACCGGTTCGGCGATCCCATCGCCGACAACCAGCAGAACTATCGGGTCCTGCTGATCCCCGAGGACACCCGCGACCTGGACATCACGCTCAACGGGCTCGGGCAGATCATCCCCATCGGCGACGGCGAGCGCCGGCGGATCCTGCGCGATATCCGCCGCAACCGCAGGTTCGTGCCGGTCACGGTGCGCGAGAACCTGAGCTGGCAGAGCGCCGCGCAGATCGAGGTCAATTCGCCGGACCTGCCGGGAATCATGATCGATGTCGGCCAGAGCCGGTCCTACCCGCACGGCGAGGACATCGCCCATGTGCTCGGTTACGTGGCGGCGGTCTCGCCCAAGGACCAGACCGGCGATCCGCTGCTGGAACTGCCGGGATTCAGGGTCGGCAAGGCGGGCCTGGAGCGCGTTCACGACTTGGCGCTCAGGGGCAAGGGCGGTTCGTCCCAGGTGGAGGTCAACGCCTACGGCCGGGTCATCCGCGAGTTGGAGCGGCGCGAGGGAGAGCCCGGCGCCGAGGTGCAGTTGACCATCGACATGGGCCTGCAGCAAATGGTCTCGGAACGCCTGGCCGATGAAAGCGCCGCCGCGGTGGTGCTCGACGTGCACTCCGGCGAAGTGCTGGCCATGGCGTCGTCGCCTTCCTACGACCCGAACGCCTTCAACAAGGGGCTCAGTACCCAGGAATGGAAGGACCTGATCGGCAATCCGCGCGCGCCCTTGACCAACAAGGCCATCGCCGGGCGCTACGCGCCGGGTTCCACCTTCAAGATGGCGGTGCTGCTGGCGGCGCTGGAGAAGGGCGTGATTACGCCGGAAAGCCAGGTCTTCTGCACTGGGTTCATGGAACTGGGCAACGCGCGCTTCCATTGCTGGAAGAAGCACGGCCACGGCCTGGTCGACGCCAAGTCGGCGATTACCCAATCCTGCGACGTCTATTTCTACGAGATCGCCAAGCGCACCGGGATCGAGCGGATCGCCGCCATGGCCAAGCGGCTCGGCATGGGGACTCCCTTGGGGATCGACCTGCCGGGCGAGATGGGCGGCCTGGTGCCGACGCCGAAATGGAAGCGCGGCGCCCTGGAGGCGGCCTGGCAGAAGGGCGAAACCGTGATCACCGGCATCGGCCAGGGATACCTGTTGGTGACGCCGCTGCAACTGGCGGTGATGACGGCGCGTCTGGTCAATGGCGGCATGGCGGTAACGCCGCACGTCACCCGCGCCGTGTCGCGCCCGGACGCGCAAGCGCCCGATGCCGCGGCGCCGCAGGAAAGCCTGGGCATCCGGCCGCGTCACCTGGATTTGGTGCGCGAGGCCATGAGCGACGTGATGAATTCGCCTTTCGGCACCGCCAGGCGCGCGCGCATCGAGAAGCCGGAATGGGCCATGGGCGGCAAGACCGGCACCGTGCAGGTGCGCCGCATCACCAAGGCGGAGCGTGAAACCGGCGTGGTGAAGAACGAAGACCTGCCCTGGGAAGACCGTGACCACGCGCTGTTCGTCGGCTTCGCGCCGGTGGACAATCCGCGCTACGCGGTCTCCGTGGTGGTCGAGCACGGCGGCAGCGGTTCCAAGACCGCCGCGCCGATCGCGCGCGACATCCTGGAAGAGGCGCAGCGGCGCAATTCCGCCGGCGTCACCATCGCCGAAACCGCACCGGGGCCGGGCGACGCCGGCAAGCGAGGCGAGGGATGAGGGAAGACAGTCTCAATCCACCGGCCTTCAGCCTCGGCCAGAAGCTGTTGCACATTCACTGGTTTTTCGTGCTGCTGGTCTGCGCGGTCGCCGGAATCGGCGTCGCCATGCTCTATTCCGCCGCCAACGGCAGTTTCCAGCCCTGGGCCAGTCGCCACGTGGTGCGCTTCGCCTTCGGGCTCGTGGTCATGCTTTCGGTCGCCCTGGTCGATGTGCGCATCTGGCTCCGGCTCGCCTATTCGTTCTACGCCGTCAGCCTGATGCTGCTGGTGCTGGTCGAGGTGATGGGGTTCATCGGCATGGGCGCGCAGCGCTGGATCGATCTCGGCTATTTCAACCTGCAGCCCTCGGAATTGATGAAGATCGCCCTGGTGCTGGCGCTGGCACGGTATTTTCACGGCCTCGGAATGGAAGACATCGGCCGCCCGACGCGGCTGGTGGCGCCGCTGTTGATGATCGGCATGCCGGCCGCTCTGGTGCTGCGCCAGCCGGATCTCGGTACCGCCCTGATGCTGGTCATGGCCGGCGGCGCCATCTTCTTCGCCGCGGGCGTTCGGTTGTGGAAGTTCGGCGTGGTGTTGGCGCTCGGGCTGGCGGCGCTGCCGGTCGGCTGGCAGTTCCTGCACGAATACCAGAAACAGCGGATCATGACCTTCCTCAATCCGGAACACGACCCGTTGGGGGCGGGCTACCATATCATCCAGTCGAAGATCGCACTCGGGTCCGGCGGGCTCTCGGGCAAGGGGTTCATGCTCGGCACTCAGGGGCATCTCCGGTTCCTGCCCGAGATGCAGACCGACTTCATCTTCACCATGCTGGCCGAGGAGTTCGGCATGATCGGCGGCCTCGGCCTGATCGGGCTCTATGGCCTGTTGCTGGTCTACGGCATCGCCATCGCCACCCGTTCCTACAGTCATTTCGGGCGGTTGGTGGCGATCGGCGTGACCGTCACCTTTTTCCTCTATGTCTTCATCAACATCGCCATGGTGATGGGCCTGATCCCGGTGGTCGGCGTGCCGCTGCCGTTGATCTCCTACGGCGGCACCGCGATGATCACGCTGCTGATCGGTTTCGGGCTGTTGATGGGGGTGTGGGTGCACCGCGACGTGATCATCGGCCGGCGCGGCGGCGACGACGATTAGGCGCGCTCGCAGTTTATAAGGGACTCGCCTACCGGCGGCCCCCTATAATCCCGTTGGGATAGAAAGCCATTTTGGACAGCCTTCCGCGATGAAGTCATTTCAACCACCGGCGGTCGCCAGCCGCTCCTTGGTCGAGTCGACGACGACGTTCAATTCTCCGGTGACCAGGCGCCTCCTGGACTATTGGGACATCCTGCGCTGCGGCCGTGCGCGGCCGCGCCTGCGCGACTTCGAACTGATGGAGATCTACGAAATCGCCCCGACCCTGGTCATCCGCGACCTGATCGACGGCGGGGCGGAGTTCCGCTGCCGCTATTGGGGCACGCGGCTGGTTCCCTTCTTCGGTTTCGATGCGACGGGGAAGCTGCTCATGGACTGTTATGTGCCGGACAGCGCCGAGGTGCTCAGGAACCGCATGCTGACGGCGATGACGGCGGAGATGCCGATCCGTGTCGCGGGAATCGTCGATCTCGTCGATACCATCGTGCCGAAATCCTATGAAGCGGTGTGGCTCGGTCTCGATGACGACGACGGCCGTCCCGCCCATGCCGTGGCGGTGTTCGATGTGGATTACCGGCTGACGCCCGAGGACAACGCCCGCCACCAGGCCGCCACCGAAGCCGACGCGATCGTCTATTCCCGGACCTGAAAAAGGCGGTGTAAAAAGCGGCCAAGGGGAATCGACAAACCCCGGCGCGCCTGCTATATGACGGCCTCCCAAATCGGGGGCGCTTAGCTCAGTTGGTAGAGCAGCTGACTCTTAATCAGCGGGTCACAGGTTCGAATCCTGTAGCGCCTACCATTCAAGTCAAGGGCTTGGAGAGAAATCTCCAGGCCCTTGTGCTTTTCGGGGCGTTTCAGGTCTTCACCACCAGCCGGTGCACGATCCTGCGCGCCAAGGGCGCGACGACCAGGACGACGGGGAAGGCGACGGCCCAGGATGCCAACCAGCCGCCCATCCAGAGGCTGACGAAGCCCTCCACCAGGCCGGCGGCGCGCAGCGTCGAGATACCGGAAACGATCAGCGACATGAGCCCAGACAGGACCAAGCCGAAGAGCGCGTGCTCGAACCGTTGTGGAATCATCGAAAGGACCTTTCGTCGTGCGGGTGGGGGAACCGGCGGATGCATCCTGACATAGAGCCAACACCGGGAAATGCAAGCCGGCTATCGGGTGCCGCCGCCCGTATCCAGTCCCTGGCGCAGGAAGCCGACGAAGGTGCGGGCCAGTTCCTCCGGCGTCGAGCGGCCGGGGCGGTACCAGGTGAAGGCCCAGTTGAGCGAGCCCAGCAGCATCAGTCTCAATTCATGGCGGTCGGTGCCGCGCGGCAGGATCAGGTCGTCCAAGAGGCGCTGGAAGATGCGTTCGTAGTTGTCGCGGGTGGCGCGGATGCGCTCCAGCGCGTCGGCGTCGAAGACGCTGGGCAGTTCGCGCATCACCGCCTGGAAGATCAGGCCGCCCTCCAAAAGCGCCTGCAAGTGCGCGACACAGGCCGCCTCCAGCCGCGCCCAGGGTTCCTCGACGCCCTCGATGGCGGCAACAAGGGCATCGCGGATGCGCGCCAATCCAGCCTCGTGCACGGCGACCAGCAGGTCCTCCTTGGAAGCGAAGTAGTGATAGAGCGTCGAGGTGCCGATGCCGGCGGCCTCGGCGATGTCGCGTACGGACGCGGCCGCGTAGCCCTGGCGCAGGAACTGCCCGGCGGCGGCTTCCAGGATGCGCTGGCGCTGCAACTCGCCCTTGCGTGTGGCGGCCTCGGGGGCGGCGATGATCTCGGCGCTCGCCATTACTTCTTCGGTGCTTTCGGCGCGCGCTCGGCGCCCAGGTAGTCGTACCAGCCGCCCTTGCTTCCGGGTTTCAGCTTGGCATCGCCGAGATAGCCGGCGTCCATCAGCTCCGTCGCCAGTTCGGGCACGGCATAGCGCTCGCCCAGGTTCTCATTCAGGTATTGCTGCGCGTGGTAGAAGGCATCGAAACTGGAATCGTCGAGCAACTCGAACACGCCCATGGGCCAGCCGAGCCCGGTCTTGACCATCTCGTCCACTTCCGCCGGCCCGGCGATGCCGAGTTCCACCAGCCGGATGGCCTCGGCCAGGTAGTTGTTGATGAACCGCGTCATGAAGAAACCCGGCGAATCCTTCACCACCACCGGCTTCTTGCGAAGCTGCGAGAGATAAGCGCAGACGCGTTCGAGCCGGGCGGGATCGGTGGCGTCGCTGCGGGCGACCTCGACCAGGGGCATGACATTGGCCGGGAAGAACCAGTGCGTCCCGACCAGCCGGCCCGGGTCCTTAAGCTTTGCCGAGAGCTCCGAAATCATGATCGATGATGTGTTGGTGGCCATGGTGACGTCGTCCGGCGCCAGCGCCTCGGCCTGGGCGAGGATATCCTGCTTGAGCGCGCTTTCCTCGGGGATGGTCTCGAAGATCAGATCGCAACCATCGAGCGCGGCCTCATAGTCGGTGGTGCCGGAAAGCCGCGCCAGCGCGCCGGCCATGGCGGCCTCGTCGAGCTTGCCGCGCTCGACCGCCTTGCTGAGCCCGAACGGGCCGGCCTCGACGGCCTGCAAGCCGTGCGCGACGGTCTCTGGGCGCCGCGACACGATGACCACCTCGGCGTCGCTTCCTTGCAGGCAGGCAAGGGCGATGCCGTGGCCCATGACGCCGCCACCGCCCAAGATGACGACGCGGCGGAAGCCATCCCTATCCCCGGCCATCAGCCGTCCCGCCGCCAATTGGGGGCGTTGGCGAGGATCAGGTCGCGCGCCTGCTCGGCGCTGGTGCCGGGCCCGAAGATCGCCTTGACGCCCATGCCCTTCAGCGTCGCTTCGTCGTCGGGTGGAATGACGCCGCCGCCGATGACCATGACGTCGGTCATGTTCTGTTGCTTCAGGCCCTCGAACAGGTCCTCGAAGATGGGGATCTGCCCGCCGGCGGAGACGGAAATGCCGATCACGTCGACGTCCTCTTCGGCCGCCGTGGCGACGACCTCTCCGGCGAGCAGGAAGTTGGTGAAGATCACCTCGAAGCCGTGGTCGCGCAGCCGGCGCGCCACCAGGCGCACGCCCCGGTCGTGCACGTCGTGGGTCGGTTTGGCCAGCAGCACGCGGATGCCCTGGCCGCCGGTGGCCGGTGGCGTGGAAGCGGTCTCAGAACTCATGCGGGGCCCTCCATCCCAGGGCGTCCTTCAGGACGCCCATCATCTCGCCGGTGGTGGCGTCGGCGCGCGCCGCGTCGACGGCGCATTCGGTCAGCTTACAGGCGCGGAGGTCGGCGAAATCGGCATCGGCGAACGCCTGCGCCGCTTGGTGGAACCGGGCCATGGCCTTGTCGTACTTGGCGGCGTCGCGATTGGCACGCAGTTCCTGGACCCGCCGGATGGCGGTTTCCTCGACCTTGGGGTCGATCTTGAAGATTTCCGGCTGCGCCGTCTCTTCGGCCTCATCCTGGTAGCAATTGAGCCCGACGATGCGGCGTTCGCCTGAGTTCACCTGCTCGCGCCAGCGGTCGGCGGACGATTCCACCTCGCGCCGGATCCAGCCTTTCTGCTGAGCGGCGATATAGCCGCCCTGTTCCTCGACGCGGTCGACCAGTTCCAGCGCCGCCTTGGCGATCTGGTCGGTCAGCGCTTCGACGAAGTAGGAACCGGCCAGCGGGTCGGAGACCGACGTGATGTTGGTCTCCTCCTGGATCACCTGCTGCACGCGCAGCGCCAGCGTCGCCGATTCCTCGGTCGGGATGGAGAGTGCTTCGTTATAGGCGGAGACCTCCATCGCCTGCACGCCGGAAAGTGCGGCGCCGAAGGTATGCAGCGTGGTACGGATCAGGTTGACCAGGGGCTGCTGCGCGGTCAAGGAGGCGCCGGACGTGTGGGTGTGGATGCGCACATGCATGGAGCGCGGGTCCTTGGCGCCGAACTTCTCGTGCATGGTGGTGGCCCACAGCCGCCTAAGCGCCCTGATCTTGCTGACCTCCTCGAAGAAGTCGTTGGCCTGGGCGATCTGGAACCCGACGCGGGGAAGCGCCTTGTCGACGTCCATGCCGGCCGCCGCCACGGCGCGCATCAGGTCGATGCCGTAGGCCAGCATCAGGCCGATTTCCTGAACGGCGGTGCCGCCGGCCTCCTCGACGCCGTAGCCGAACATGTTGGTGGTGTTCCAGCGCGGCATGTGTTCGGCGCAATAGTCGATCAGCTCGACCGCCAGTTTGTGGCCCTGCGGCGCAGGAAAGGCGCTCATGCCCACATAAGCCGATTGGTGATACCAGTTCATGGAGTTGCCGCGCAGATCGGCGGCCGTGAGGCCCCGGTCCTCGGCCAGCGCGATGTATTGCGCCAGCGCCGGCAGCACCTGGTAGTATGTGATGTGGACGACGTTCATCTTGGCGAGATCGAGCCCGTCGAACATGCGCGCCATGTCGGCCTTGGAATAGACCGCCATGCCGCACTGGCCGACGCGGCCGCGCGCGGCAGGGTGGTCGGGATCGAGCCCCTCGTGCGACACCAGGTCGTAGACCAGGTTGTAGAATTTCTGGCCGAAATAGCCGGTCATGCCCTTGGCCGACATCAGGTCCATGCGTTCGCGGGTGTCTTCCGGCAGGCCGTAGCCCATGACCGGCTGGTTGGCCCAGTTCATCACCTGGTACTGCGCCGCCAGGTTGCCGCGCGTGAACGGGTAGGCGCCGGGCGCGCCGATGGCGCCGAAATCCAGCTCCGCCACGTCGTGCGGGAAATAGGCGCTCTTCAGCGGCAGGCCGGAGTGGCTGTGGGGATCGCGTGCGTGCGCCGGGGCGGTATCGCCGAATTTATCGACGATGCGCTGGTAATCGGCGTCGCGGGCCTCGGCCGCGGCCCTGGAACGCGCCAGGGTTTCGTCGTCGAACATGTTTCCTCCCTAAAATCTAAAAACCGATCAATTGTTCGATTTCTAATGAGATTCACGGCTAGCGTCAATGGCATAAAATTGTTGCATATAATTCAATTCGATGTATTTTACCGAACGATCGTTCTGTTTTTATGGATGGAAGCGCCGCCATGCCCGCCAATGCCTATCTCGCCCATGCCAAACGCAGCCCCATTGGTTCCTTCGGTGGCAGCCTCAAGCCGTTGCGCGCCACCCAAACGGCGACGCAAGTGGGCAAGGCGCTGTTCGCCGATGGCGGCATCGCGCCGGAAGACGTGGACCTGGTGATCGGCGGCATGGTGCTGCAGGACATGACCGAATCGAATCCGGCCCGCATCCTGGCGCTTAACTTAGGCATTCCCGACAAGGTACCGGCCTATACGGTCAATATGCAGTGCTGTTCGTCGATGGCGGCGCTGATCCAGGCGTCGCAGTCGGTAGCGCTGGGCGAGGCCGACGTGGTCTTGGTGGCGGGCATGGAATCCATGTCCAACGCGCCGCACATGGTGCCGGGCTCGCGTTGGGGGCACCGGCTGGAACATGCGCAATTCATCGATACCTTGCGCGAATGCACGCTGGCGGGCTCGAAGATGTGGGGCGATCCCTGGTACATGGTCGACGTCGCGGAGCACCATGCCAAGGAAGACGGCGTCAGCCGCGACGAGATGGACGAATACGCCGTGGTCTCGCACACCCGCGCGTTGGACGCCATGGCGGCCGGGCGCCTGGATGACGAAATCGTCGCCATCGAGGTGCCGACACGGAAGGGCGGAACCAAGCGGTTCGCGGCGGACGAGAGCCCGCGCGCCGAGATCAGCCGTGAAACCCTGGCCGGCCTTGCGCCGGTCCAGGAAGGCGGCGTGATTACCGCCGGTAACGCCGCTCCCATCAACGACGGATCGGCCCTGGCGCTGGTTTGTTCGGAGGCCGGCATGGCCAAGCTCGGCCTCGATCCCATGGCGCGCATCCTGATGCCGGGGACGGCGCTGGTCGGCTGCGATCCGCATTTCATGGGTTATTCCTGCGTCGATGCCTTGAACGCATCCCTGGCCCGCGCCGAGATGACCGTCGACGACCTCGATCTGATCGAATGCAACGAGGGATTCGCCGTGCAGCTCCTCGCCTGCCGGCGCATGGGCGGCTGGGATGCGGCGCGCACCAACGTCGACGGCGGCGCGGTGGGACTCGGCCATCCGGTCGGCATGTCGGGTCTGCGCATCGCCATGCACCTTGCCAACGCCTTGAAACAGCGCGATTTGAAGCGCGGCGGCGCCACCGTGCCGGCCGGCAGCGGGCTCGGCGCTTCGGTGCTTTTGGAGCGCGTCGGCGCTTAGTCGTTCCGGCTGGCGAAACAGTACCCGATTCCGGGCCGGGCCGGCTTGACGCTCCAGGGCGGGCTCTCCACAATCCGCGTTCGGCTCGCGTTGCGGGCCTGGGAGTTTTCGGGGGAGGAATCCGGATGACGCTCCGCGACACGGCCAACTTGGGCGACATCTTCCAGCCCGAAGCGGCGGCGGACAAGCTGGCGCTGATCGACTGCCGCGACTGGGCGGCGCCGGTCGAGTATAGCTACGACGATCTCGATGCCCGGGCGGACGCCTGCGCGCGCGGCCTGCTGGCGAAGGGCTTCAAGCCCGGCGATGCCATCGCCATCCTGTCGTCCAATCGCGCCGAATTCGTCACCGCGTTCTTAGGGATTCTGCGCGCCGGCATGACCGCCGTGCCGGCCAACTTCAAGTTTCCGGCGGAAACCCTGAAGTTCATCTTCGAGGATGCCGCCGTCCGCGCCGTCATCAGCGACGACCGTTTCGATCGGGCGATCGCGGGCGCGTTGCCGGTATTCGATTTCGACGACGCGGGACCGGACGGCTTTGCGGCGATGCTCGACCCCGGCCCGTTCGAGACCGCCGATCCGGGACCGGACGGCGTCGCCATGGTGCTCTATACGTCGGGCTCCACCGGCCGGCCCAAGGGCGTTCCGCTCACCCACGCGGGACATCTCTGGGCGCACAACTTCCGGGTCGAACGCTCACCCGATAGCGATTTTCACCGGCTTCTGGTCGCCGCGCCGCTCTATCACATGAACGCGCTCTGCGTATCGCTGTTCGCCTTCGGCATCGGTGCGACCATCGTGTTGCTGCCGGAATTCACCGCCGAGCGTTACGTCCACGCCATCGAGCGCTTCCAATGCACCTGGATCACCTCGGTACCGACCATGCTGGCCATGTGCTTCTCGGACCCGGAACTGACGCGGAACGCCGACCTTTCATCGGTGAAGGTGGTGCGCATGGGCTCGGCGCCGGTGTCGCCGAAGCTGTGGGAGCGGGTGCAGACGGCGTTCCCGGAAGCCTCGATCATGAACGGCTACGGCACGACAGAGGCAGGCCCCGTGGTGTTCGGCCCGAAGCCCGGTCAACTGCCGCCGCCGCTGTCGGTCGGCTGGCCGTCGCCGGGGGTGCGCCTGAAACTGGTGGACGCCGCCGGCAACGAGGCCGACGAGGGCGATCTATGGCACCTGACGCCGGCCATCATGCCGGGGTACCTGAACCTGCCGGAAAAGACCAAGGAAGCCTTCTCCGACGACGGCCTCTATAAATCCGGCGATGTCTTTCGCCGCGACGCGGAAACCGGCGCCTATTTCTTCGTCGGCCGCGTCGACGACATGTTCAACTGCGGCGGCGAAAATATCTATCCGGCCGAAGTCGAGGCGACGCTGGTGGCGCATCCCAAGATCGAGATGGCCTGCGTGGTGCCGGTGCCGGACGAGATCAAGGGCATGAAGCCGGTCGCCTTCGTGGTGCCGGTGGCCGGCGAGAGCCTGAGCGAACAAGAGGTCAAGCAGTACGCGCTCGACAACGGCCCGGCGTTCCGCCATCCGCGCATGGTGATTTTCCTGGACGACCTGCCGCTGGCGGGACCGGGCAAAGTCGACAGGAACGGCCTGGAGGCGCGGGCACGCCAGATTTGGGAACAATCGCCGGACGCCAAGGCCGGCTGAAATTTCGAAGTGAAGAGGAAACGACATCCATGAAAGCAGCAGTCATTCACGAGCACGGCGGACCCGGTTCCATCGGCATCGAGACGAATTTCCCCGACCCGACACCGGGCCCGGAAGACGTGATCTTGAAGATCGGCGCCACGTCGCTGAACTACCATGACATCTTTACCCGGCGCGGCATGCCCGGCATCAAGGTGCCGATGCCCTGCATCATGGGTCTCGATTTCGCCGGCGAGATCGTCGAGGTCGGTTCCGACGTCACCGACTGGAAGGTCGGCCAGCGGGTGCTCTGCGATCCGGTCGACCGGGTCGGCGGCGGTGGCCTGATGGGCGAGATGTGGCACGGCGGCCTCGCCGAATACACCAAGGTGCCGACGCACCACCTGGTGGCGTTGCCCGATAACGTTACCTTCGAACAGGCCGCCTGCCTGCCGGTCGCCTACGGCACGGCGTACCGGATGATGTACACCATCGGCAACATCGAGGCCGGCAACCGGGTGCTGATCCTGGGCGCGTCGGGCGGTGTCGGAACCGGCGCGGTGATGCTGGCCAAGGCGCGCGGCTGCGAGGTCATCGCCTGCGCCTCATCCCAGGAAAAGCTCGATAAGCTCGCGGATATTGGCGCCGACTACGGCGTCAACTATACGGAGCAGGAGTTCCACAAATGGGTTTGGGCCACCTATGAAAAACCCCATCGGCGCCGGTGGGAAAACGGTGTGAACGTGGTCGTTAACTTCACCGGCGGCGACACCTGGGTTAACGGCCTCAAGTGCCTGCAGCGCGGCGGCAAGGTGCTGACCTGCGGCGCCACGGCGGGCTTCGATCCGGTGGAGGACCTTCGTTACATCTGGTCGTTCGAATTGCAGGTGCTTGGCGCCAACGGCTGGTTGCGGCCGGAACTGGAAGGATTGGTGGATATGGTCGCCAAGGGCGAACTGAACCCCATCGTCGATAAGGAGCTGCCGCTGGAAGAGGTCAACGAGGCCTTCCGCCTGATCGAGGACCGCGAGGTCTTCGGCAAGGTCATCGTCAAACCGTAGAGGGAGAACAGGTTGATGAACGAAAAACAGGAACCCGAACGCCTGGACAAGGCGGCCATGCAGGCGATCTTCGATCGCTCGCCCTTCATCTCGTCGTTGAACCTGGAAATCCAGACCCTCGACTACGACAACCAGGAAATCACCATCCGCATGCCGCAGGGCCCGACCATGGAACGCCGGCCCGGCACAAAGCAGTTCCACGGTGGTCCGCTCGCCGCCTTCATCGACATCGTCGGCGATTTCGCCATCGGCATGATGGTCGGCGGCGGCGTGCCGACCATGAACCTGCGTATCGACTACCTGAAGCCGGCCGTCGGCGACGCGGTGATCGGCGTCGCGCGGGTGCGCCGGCGCGGGCGTTCGGCCTGCGTTGTCGATATCGACGTCTCCAACGAGGACGGCGCGCTGGTCGCCGTCGGGCGCGGCACCTACGTGCCAATTGCCGGCTGATATATTCACCGGCGGTTGCCTTGTCTTTCGAGTGGACTGCAAGAAAAGGGCCTCACTTCAATATCGAAGCGAGGCCCTTTTTATTCTCGAACACCGTTTCAACTCAATTCGGCGTCAAACCCAAATGACGACGGGGCCGCACCTTTTACTCGGCGGCTTCGCTTGGGCTCAATGCCTGAATTGCTGCCAGGACTTTTGGTGGCGACATGGGATGATCGCGCATCCGCACACCAGTCGCATGATAAATCGCATTGGAAATGGCAGCCAGTGGGGGAATGATCGGCACCTCGCCCACACCGCGAACACCGTAAGGATGATTCGGGCTCGGAACTTCGATGATTTGCGTGTCAATAAACGGCACATCGGACGCCACGGGAACGCGGTAGTCCAAGAATCCCGGATTGCTGAGAACCCCGTTGTCGTCATAAACATACTCTTCATTGAGCGCCATGCCGATGCCCTGGACCGCACCGCCTTGGAACTGCGCTTTGACGTATTCAGGGAACACCGCCTTTCCGGCGTCTTGAAATATCGAATAGCGCAAGACTTTCACCGCGCCTGTCTCGGGATCGACCTCAACATCGACCAGATGGGTGCCGAACCCGGGACCGCCACCGACCACATTGATTTCCGCATGACCGGCGATGGTACCGCCAAGAAAGCCGGCCCGCCCGGCGATATCGGCAACGGACAAGGGTTCAAAATCGCCAACGTTCGTGCTTGCCGGCCGGGCGTGGCCATCGTCCCAAACCACCTCATCGACACCGACCTCCCAAATCCGCGCGGCCACTTCGCACATACGCGCGATTGCGTCACGCGAGGCCTTGACCGCCGCCATGGTCCCCGCTGCCGTGCCACGACTGCCGGCAGTAATGAAATTGAACCCAAGAGCCGAGGTGTTGCCCTGTATGGCGCGCACTTTCTCGAGTGGAATTCCAAGTTCTTCCGCGACGACCTGGCTGAACGCCGCCCGCGCGCCCCCGGCGACATCGACAATTCCATATAACAGTGTCGCCGTGCCATCCTCACCGATATTGAGAGTGGCTGAAGTCTCATTCCCAATGGTGAACCAAAATCCAGAAGCGACGCCGCGGCCCTGATTCGGGCCAAGTGGTTGTTCCAGATGTTCGCTCGCTTTTGCCGCCTTTAAGGTTTCGACGAACCCGATGGCGTCCAAGGTCGCGCCGAAATGAGTTTTCGTACCTTTCTTGGCTGCATTGATGAGCCGAAATTCCAAGGGATCGATGTTCAACGCCTCGGCGATTTCATCCATCACGGATTCGACGCCGAAAGCAATCATCGGCGCCCCCGGTGCCCGGTAGGCAGCGACCTTCGGTCGATTGGTGGTCACGTCATGGCCAACAACGTGGACATTCTCGATATCATACCGGGTGAACACGGTAATCGTCGCCAACGGCAGTGAAGAACCCGCAAAGGCGCCCGATTGGTAATTCAATTCGGCTTGGGCGGCTGTGATCTTGCCGGTCTTGCTGACACCGATCTTGACTTTGGTATTGGTACCCGATGTCGGCCCGGTCGCGCGAAACACTTCGTCACGATCCATGACCATTTTCACCGGCCGGCCGGATTTTTTCGACAGCATAATCGCGATCGGCTCAAGATAGACTGTCGACTTGCCGCCGAACCCACCACCGAGTTCCGCTGGAGTCACAGTTATCTTGGCCACGTCCATTGCCAGCAGTTTCGCGATTTGCTGGCGAAACACGAAATGGCCCTGGGTTCCGGTCCAGACCTCCACAACCCCGCCATCGGCAAATTGGGCCACGCAAGCATGTGGTTCGATATAACCTTGGTGTACGGGTTTGGTATTGAATTCCCGCTCGACGATCAAATCCGCTTGCGCGAAGCCCTTGTCCACATCACCCAATCGACTTTCCATCCGAGAAGCGATATTGGACGGCCGGTCGGGTTTCGGGTCCATGCCAACGGTAAACTGGGTCTCGTGCAGCAGCGGCGCATCGGGCCGCATTGCCTCGACCACATCAATGACATGCGCCAGCACCTCGTATTCGACCTTGATTCGTTTCAATGCCTCCTTGGCGACCACCTCATTCGTCGCCGCGACGGCTGCCAGCGGATGACCGTCATAGAAAACCTTCTCGCGCGCCATCATATTCCGGGTCAGGTCACGAAAATTGATATCCAGTTCGCCGGCGGCGGCGACTTGCGATTCTATTTCTGGGAACTCGCTGCCAACCAGTACCGCCTTCACGCCCGGCAGCTTCTCGGCCTCGGTGGTGTCGATGGCTAGTATCCGCGCATGCGCATGCGGGCTTCTTAGCACCTTGCCGATCAATTGCCCGGGCAGGGAAAAATCCGCCGCGTAACGTGTCCGGCCCGTTACCTTTTCCACGGCGTCCGGCCGGTCGGCCGGATTTCCGCCGACCACCTTCAATTGCTTGTTTTCGTACGTGAACGATGTGCCGAAAGGCGATGGTTTGCGTCCCACGGCGTCAAGCCCCCCTCATTTCCCGGGCCGCATCCAATACGGCTTCGACCACTTTATGATATCCCGTGCAACGACACAGATTGCCGGCCAGCCCATCGCGCACTTCCTCGACGGTAGGGTCCGGATTGGCCTCCAGCAGGCTGCGTGCCGCAATCAAGATACCCGGCGTGCATATCCCGCACTGCAGCGCCACGTGCTCGACGAATTTCCTTTGCAAGGGATGCAGCCGATCGCCATCCGCCATGCCTTCAATGGTTTCGATTGCCATCCCACCGACTTCCGCGCCGAGTACCAGGCAAGAACATACCAGTTCGCCGTCCAACGTCACGCTGCAGGCCCCGCAATCGCCCGTACCGCACCCCTCTTTCGTGCCGGTCAGATGAAGTTCATCGCGCAGGACATCCAGCAGCGTCTGTTCCGCCCGGCACAGAAATTCAACCGCGTCACCATTGACCGTCGCCGATACGTGATATTTCGCCATCTCAATCATCACCTTATAGTCCTGGCTCGTTGCAGGGCGATATCGGCAACGCGGCGCGCCAGCACGCCGGCAACCTTGATCCGGAATTCCCTGGTGCCCCGTTTGTCATCGATCGGCCGGCACGCTGCCATGACCGCATGCCGCATATCGTCCATCGCGGCCGTGTCCAAGCGGCTGCCGATCAAGGCGTCGCCTGCTTGCGCGGCGACAATGGGCCGTTCGGCGACCGCGCCCAGGGCGACCTTCGCGTCGGAGCAAAAACCGTCGTCATCAAGCGAAAGACTGATACCGACCCCGACCACGGCGATATCCATTTCGGTGCGCGGCGTGAAACGCTGATAGGCGCTGGCGGTGCTAGGCGCCGGGCGGGGAAGAAAGAAGGATTCGATAAACTCGCCCTCTCGAAGCACTGTCTTTCCGGGACTCACGACCACGTCTTCGACGGGAAGTTCGCGCCGGCCACCGGGGCCGATGATGCTCGCCTTTGCCCCGACGGCAATCATTCCCGGGATACTGTCCGCCGCCGGCGATGCGTTGCAAAGATTGCCGCCAACGCTCGCCCGGCCCTTGACCTGATGCGACCCGATCAATTTTATTCCATCGACAACACCAGCCCATCGCGCGCCAAGCTCGCCATGCTTCATCAACGAGGCACAACTCATCGCGGCACCGAAGCGTATCCCATCGTCCGACACGTGGATCTGCTTCAGTTCCACAATTCGCTTAAGGTCCACAAGAACGCCGGCTTCCATTCGATCCATGTGCATTTGCACCAGGACATCCGTGCCGCCGGCAAAGACCTTGGCCTTGCCGGGATTTTCCGACAATAGCGCAATCGCTTCGGTAATGCCGGAAGGAGCTTCGTATTTCAAAAAATCCATGATGACAGGCTTTCCGCAGCGTTGGTCATGGTTAGCGACGGATGTCCGCGAGCGCCTGGGCATCGTCATAGGCCATGACTATGTTCAGAACAGCCTGGCGTTTCTCCACGTCGATGGCCTTCAAGGCCCGCTCCAAGGCCGCCGGCAATTCATCGGGCGCGGTCACGCATTCGCCATAGCCGCCGGAAGCCTCGACGATACGCTCATAGCTCGGCGAGGGCTCAATGGCCGTAAGCGGTGCCCTGTTCAGGCGGGCGGCCGCGCCGTTCGGGTGCATGCCTAGGGTCGCCTTTCGAACCGAGCCCCACATCCGGTTATTGAGAATCAAGGTGCATACCGGCAGGTCCATGGAAGCTCCAACGAAATGCGTCGGCGTTGGATTCCCGAACATATAGCCGCCATCCCCGACCACAGAGAATACCCGCCGATCACGCGCGCCGAGCTTGATCCCAAGGGCCGCCCCGCAACACCATCCCAGCCCGCCCGCGGGACTGTTGCCGAAATAGGTACCGGCCTTGCGAACGCCGAGAAATGCAATGGGGAGCTGGCTTTCATTCACCAAGATATCGTCCTCACCCATAACCTCGCCAAGGCAATGAGCAACCCAGGGAAGCTCAATCGTCGATGCGCTGGCGGCGCTTTCGACCGCTGCCTGTCGCGCGGCTTGAGCCTGCTCCTGAATTTCCGATACCTTCGCCCGTCTTTGTTTCTCCGGGCCGGCGTTGACACCCGACATACCTTCCAATGTCTCTGTCAGGGCCCTAATCGCCGCGGCCGCGTCCGACACGATTGCCAGGTCGCATTGGAACCCACGGATCGGATAGCGCGCGAAGTGAGGGTCGATGCCAATGTGAATGACCTTGGCATTGGGATTGAGTTTGTGATTGCTGGGAATCCAGGGGACATCGGATTCAAGAACGATCACGACATCCGCCTCGGCGAACGAACCGACGAGGTCGAAGCCCATGTGCATGGGGTGGTCGGCCGGCAAGGCCAAATATCGCGACCGATAGGAAATAACCGGAATTGCATGGTCGTTGGCAAAGGTTTCCAAAACCGCGACATCGTCCGCACATTTGCCGTATGAAGAGGTGATGATCATCGGCATCTTGGCATCGGCGATCCAACGCGCGGCCTGAGATATGGCAGCTGCGTCGGGGGCCGGCGGTGCGGCGGGTCGAACCCGCGACGGAGATTCGAAGCTGAAGGTTCCCGGCTCTTCTGCCAACACTTCGCGCGGCAGCGTCAGATAGACCGGTCCGCGCGGTTCGGTCATCGACATGCTAAGCGCACGGTCAACCACGGTTTCCAACTGAACGGCGTTGCGCAGTTCGTAGTCCCATTTGACAAATTCGCGCAGCATGCCGGCCTGGTCATACATTTCCTGGCCCCAATGGATATAAATATTGCGCCCGCCAGGCACGTCTTCTTCATTGATTGGCGTGCGGCCGGCCGTAAACAGCATCGGCACCCGCTCTCGCGATGCGTTCATGATGCCGCAGATGCCGTTCGCCGTGCCAACACTGACGTGAAGCATCACCACCTGTGGCCTGCCGGTGACCAGGTAGTATCCTTGTGCCATCGACACGGCCACATTCTCATGGGGAACCGTCACCGGAATAGGTGTCTCGACCTCGCCCATTTGCCCCTTAGAAAGGGCCTCGATGATCGACGCAAAATCGGTCCCGGCATTTCCGAAAAAATAATCGACGCCGCGATCGGCTAAAAGTGCGAAGTAGGCCTCCGCCACGGTATCAGGTTTAATCGTCTTTTTGGGCATTTCGCGGGTTTCCATACGTTCATTTTGGTGAACACTTCGGCACCGTCCGACCTCTTCCGCCGGACAGAAGCCGCGCACTAACTCAATTCAGCGGCGAACGCCGATCCAACAAGGCAGAAACGGCCGAGCTTGTCCTGCCACAAGACTTCCGTCTCGTGCAGCATGCCGATGGCCCGCGACAGGGCCGGCACGCCCCGATCTTCGAAGTCTTGCGACAGTTCGAAAAAATATTTCGGTGTTTCGGCGATGACGGCCCGCACCTCTTCAGCCAGATCGGCGACCTGCTGATCGGATATGACCGGAGCCGGATTCTTGGCAGGGCCTTCGCCGAGGACTTCCTGCAATCTTACCGTATCGGCAAACCCATACACGATCCGCTCATAGCGTTCGCGTGGCACATCGACAGGTATTGTTGCGTCGATGCCCATTTTCGCAGTCGTCGGAATTCGTCCCGGTGTCGGCGGCAAGCTCGGGTCGAGCGGCTTGGAGCGCGCGCCGGGAATAATGATCACATCCTTGTCGGCTTGAACTCGGGTCGCGATCGCCCATTCCACGTCGACACCATCGAAGACATCGATATCGTCATCAACGATAACCGCGTGCTTCATGTCGGCAACGGACAAAATCGCCATGATCGCATTCTTGCCGTCTCCAGGAAGCGGCTTGATCGAGGCAATGGTATGCCAGTGGCAGCACCCCCCAGGTGTTACGTTGACCGCCTTGACCTGAACGCCCGCCTCATGCATCGCTCGCCGCACCGCGGATTCATAGATCGGACCGCTCGGCCAAATGTTTTCCCACGGCATGTGGAGGGCATAGTAAGTCGCATTGGGGCGAATTCGGACGGCCTTGACGCGGACATGGGGATTCCAGTGGAGGCCGCCCATGAGCCGGGTGAATTCCCCGAACCGCCCTTCGGGCTTGGTCCAGCCTGTCGGCAGAATTTCGGCTTCGAGAACAATTTCTGCATCGGCGACGAACGGCAGATCGATCGTTCCGCACTGTGCCAGTTTCACAGCCTGTCCCCGGATTCCGCCGGCCAGGGCCATTTCATTCACACCCGGCGCCGCCTTGAAGGTGCTGGCAATCAATTCCGCCGGGTGGGTGCCGATATTGATTGATATCGGCAGAGGCTCGCCACGGGCATACGCCTTCTCGGCAAATTTCCGCAAGTTGTTCGGCGTGACAATGTCGATACCCGTGGTGTTCTTGTCTTTGACCAACAGGCGGTAAACGCCCGCGTTAAATCCAATCTCCTCATCATAGGCCAGGATTACGCCGGCGGTAATCATCGGCCCGCCATCGAGCGTACCGAAAATTGGCACCGGCAAATTAAAAAGATCGACCTCGTCACCGACCTGAACGACCTCATGCAGTCCTTCTGCGGAAACGCCCTCGGGCTCGATCGGCCGGTCCAGACCCCGTCGGAGCAAGGCTTCGATATCGGCGAAATCACAGCCCATCGCCGTCGCCAACCGCTCGCGGCTATTCATCACGCCGGAAACCACCGGCATGTCATAGCCTTTGACGTTGGTAAAGAGCAGTGCCGTGTCGGACTGGTCCACCAACGTTGCGATATGCCGGATATCTACCGGTTTCGTCACCTTGCGCAATTGCCCAAGGCGCTCCAACTCGACCAGGAGCTCACGAAAGTTCATTGAAGTCTTATGCGGTTTCATGTCTATCCCATCTCATGCATTTCGTGCGGACACGTATGATTTACCCTTGGAAAATTGCCGTAATCTCCCGCGACGCCGCGAAAAGGGCCGCGTCCTGATCGACAAAACCCATCACCTGCAACCCGAGAGGCATACCGTCCTCGGCTTCAAGCAGGGGCAAGGAAATCGCCGGCGCGCTAAGATAAGAGCTGGGCACGGCAAACGCCGGGTCGCCTGTCGACTCGAGCCCCTTCGGCGCCGCGCCGGCCGCAGCCAACGAAATGCAAAGGTCGAATTCCTCCGCCAGGCCCGCATAAAGCCTCCGCGCCTGGGCACGGCCTGCGATTAGCCGGCGGTAGTCCTCCTGGCTCAGGCTTTCGGCGAGTTTCAGGCGGTTCTGCGCGATCTCGCTCATGCCGGCGCGATCTATGTCGCGGGCGTAGGTGTTGAACGGCCATCGGCTTTCCCATGCATTGATGGTCAATGACAATTTCAAGGCGTCGGCGACGGCGTTCTCGACAGTATCGATATGCGGGCTAGACGTACGGTCTTCCATCGAAACGCCGAACTTGGCCAAATGTTCCCGCGCATCATTGAATGCTTGCTTCGCCACCGGTGAGGCTTTCTCCCAGCCGCCCATTTCGAGAAACGCAACCCTGTTGGGCTTTCTTGCCTCCGGCGGATGCATTGGCCCGACGACCCCGATATAACCGGCGTCACCCCCGCATCGTTCGGTAATTTCACGCGTCACGCACCAAGCATCTTCCAGACTTGTCGCCAGCACGCCGATGGAACTTTGACTGAAGTGATCGAAAACACCACCCCGGTTAATGCCACCAAAACTTGCCTTGTAACCGAAGCAGCCGCAAAAGCTCGCGGGCCGTAGGATCGACCCGATCACCTGGCTCCCGAGCGCCGCCGGCACCATTCCCGCGCCGACACTGGCTGCCGAACCCGTACTGGAGCCACCCGGGGTCCGCTCGGGATCAATCGGATTGCGGGTCGCGGCCGGCGGCAGCCCGGCAAACTCCGTGGTTACGGTTTTTCCCAAGATGACCGCCCCCGCTTCGCGCAAAGCCGATACGGCGGCGCTGTCGCGCCCGCCCTTCCATCCGGCGAACAGCGGCGAGCCCTGTTCCGTACCCATATCGGCGGTTTCCATGACATCCTTGATGCCCATGGGGATGCCATCAATGCTGGACAAGGGCGTGCCCGCCTTCCATCGCACACCGGATGCATCGGCCGCCGCGCGCGCCGCACTGAAGTTGGTCCTCACAAACGCACCGACCTCGGGCTCGCGCGCTTCGATGACGGCAATGCAGCGTTCCAAATAGTCTCGCGGCGTGTCGTCACCGCTTTCAAATCGGCTTTTGATGGCGTAATGCGAGTGGGCTTCTGTGTTCGATGGGTTTGGCATGGCTTTCCTCATGGGGACTTAACAGATGCGGGATACCGTGTTTTTTTTATTGATTACCGTTCATTCAGTAGCGGATCAGGCTTGGCAGGAAGGTCACGATCGCCGGAAAGAAGTACATGACCGTCACAGCAAGCATCAGCACCAACACGAAGGGATAGGTGGAGTTGTAGACATCGGTCATCGACATATTCGACGCCGCCTTAAACACGAACATGGTCATGCCGAATGGTGGCGTCATTCCGCCGATGGTGATGGTGATCAGGTAGAGCATCCAGAACCAGATTTCATCGAAACCAATGGCGCGGACGATGGGTGCGAAGACTGGCACCGAGATGAGCATGAACTCTGTCTGGCCCAGAAACATACAGGCGAAAAATGAGATCAGCATCAACATGGCGAAAATCGCACCCGGCGGCACATTCATGTCCTCGACAACCCGAACCAAAGCTTCTGGTGCGCCGGTAAAAGCCAGCAATTGTCCGAACAGATTTGCGCTCATGAGGATGACGAAAATGACACCGGTCGTACGAATGGCCGAGAACAGGCCTTCCCAGATCATCTTAAGGGAGAACGATCGCAAATAGACGGCCACCAGGATCGTCGCCAGAACGCCACATGCAGCGGATTCCGTCGGACTGGCCACACCGAGCAGGATGAACCCGATAACCATGAAAATCACACCGCCGAACGGCAATATCCGGAGGATCGCCAGCGAGCGGTCGGTTAGCGACCGGTTCGGCAGGTTCTCATCGATCGGCGGGGCTTTGGAGGGATCGAAATACACCCGCAGGGCCACATATCCGATGAGCATCGTCGCCATCAGAAATCCCGGGAAAAGCCCGGAGACGAGCAATTCGGCGATAGAAACCTCGGCCAGGGTGGCAAGGATAATGGCCAAGATGCTCGGCGGAATGATCGGCGCCAACGTCGCGCCAGACATGATGATCCCGGCGGACAGCTTTCGGTCGTAGCCACGCTCCACCATGCCGGGGAACAAGGTCCGGGCGAGAATAGCGGCGTCCGCCATCGCCGAGCCCGACATCGTCCCGAGAACCGTTGCCAGCGAAACACCGATGGCATAGAGCCGAATACGAATCTTGCCGACAAGAGTATCGAGGGCACCGTAAAGTTCGTCGATCGCGTTGGAGCGAAAGAGAAACTCTCCCATCAACAGAAAAAGCGGCACGCCGACAAGCGCCGGACTGCTCAGGGTCGCGACCATGGAGTTGATATACATGCCGAAGGCCGACGTGCCGAAGAACACAAACACACCGAGCGCGTTCAAAATCAAGAAACCGGCAAACAACGGCAATCCCGAGAACGTCATCAGGATCAGCAAGCCGAAACCGACCGAAAGAGTTTCGTACCAAGGGAGGCCCATTGCTTAAACGTCCGATCGTTGTACGACAGCGCCGGTCAGGGCTTGGCGCAGGAAGTGGAGCGCGGCTCCAAGAAAGCCGTAGACGACGAAAATGGATGCCCACCACATGGGGAAGATGACCTCGTCGTCAGTGGTGATTGACTGAACAATGTGGCGATAGGTTTCCGTACTTCCCATCCACGCGGACAACAGACAGACCATTGACGATAGCATCGCGATCACGACCCCGATCATCCTCGAAAATCGTTTCGGCGTGTGCTCGTATATAAATGTCATTGCGACGTGGTGGCCTTCCCTCGTAAGCCACGGCAGGATCGACATGATCGCAACCATGACCAGATATTTCGGGATTGAAGTGGAGACATTGGTCGGCTGCACCAGCAAGTAACGCGTGCCAACCTCGATCCAAAAAAGAACGACAACGACGCCTAGCAGCAACGCGGCAAGCTTTGCCATGGCATCCGTCACGAAATCCAGGCCCCTCAATAGTAGTCGCAACTCATTCTCCCGAAATTGCATTGCTGAAGAAAAGGACCGGGCATCCTTTTGAGTTCAAAAACGCCCGGTCCCATCTGGCTAGGAGCACAGCAGGCTCAAACCTGGATTACTTCAGCACCAGGCCTTTTTCTTTGGCAAGATCGACAATGGCTTGAGCTTCCGCACCATGCTTGTCGATCGCCTTCTGCCAAATTCCCGTGGCATAGATTTCTTCGATCCTGCCGGAATACTTCGGACCGAACTGGGTGAATTTCACACCTTTGTCGAGCATGCCCTTGGTGTTCTTGTCGACCTCGTCGGAAACGATCTTGTTGGCTGCCAGTTCGAAGGCCATCCCAACCTTTGCCATGGCGTCCTTCATTTTGGGACTGAGCTTGTTGTATTTGGCCATGTTCATGACCAAGACTTGCGTGCTTGAGCCGAAGGTCGGGCGGGCCATGTATTTGACGACTTCGTAGAACTTGCGCGACGTCAACGAGTGCAGAACCCACGCGGCGCCATCAATCAAATTCTTTTGCAACCCGGTATAAATCTCTGCTGCCGTCAACGTAACGACGGTGCCGCCAAGACCGGTGATCATCGGCGCGTAACCCGGATTGCCCCGGATTTTGAGGCCAGCCAATCCGCCGTCCGGCCCCACCGGCTTTTTCAGAATGATTTGATACCCCGGGGTGAGCGCGTATCCCAGCAACTTGACGCCGACGGTCTTCTGGTAGTGCTTGTCGATCAGATCGAACACACCGGAACTTCTCACCAGAGCCGGGTCTACCTTGAAGGTATTCCCGAGGATTCCGACCGACGTCGCCCCCGTATGGAAAGCCGGGCTCGTATAGTTGATGTCGAACGCGCCAGCTGCCACGGGCTGCATTTGCTTGAAGGTCGGGACGACTGATCGATCAAAAATCTTGGCCTCGAGTTCACCATCCGAGAATTTTTTAATGTTCTCTGCGATGGAATCGACGATACCGCTGTTGATCATCACACTGGTCCAAGGATAGAGGAGCTTCAGAGTCTCCTTGGCCGATGACGCGGATGAAAACATTGTCACGGCGAACAGCGAAGCGCCGAATGTGACAATTGTGGAAAACCTCTTCATGGCGTTGTCCTTCCTTTCCTTTTTCTCTATAATTAAGTCATATTTAGGCGATTCTTTAAAATATATTAGTCATTATCTTGACAAAAAAAATTTTTATTCGATAAAATTTAGATATATTTATAGAAATATTTTCTAATTATTTTATTTATACGAAATTATTTTATCTGATATCGTTGTCTCCTGCTGCGAACAGTCGGAAATTCTTTTTCCAAGAACGACGGATTCAGCAATCGAGAGTGAATTCGCGCTCCCAACTGCTCAAATGGCGCTTGAATTCGTTCCATTCGCCATATTTCAGTTTGGCAAAGGCACTCACCGTCTCACCGCCAAGCGCATCAGCCAGCACCTTGCTTTTTTCCAGGGCGCGAACCGCGTCCAGAAGGTTGAGCGGGAGAGATTTGGCGCCTCGCACCTTGTGCCCCTCTGCGTACATATCGATATCCAGCCGCCGGCCCGGGTCGGTTCCATTGGCAATGCCGTCAAGACCCGCCGCAATCACGGCGGCCGGCATTAGGTACGGATTGGCCGCGCCGTCGGCGAGTCTCAACTCAAACCGGCCGACATCGGGAATCCGCACCATATGCGTTCGGTTGTTGCCGCCATAGGTAATCGTGTTTGGCGACCAAGTCGCACCGGACGTCGTGCGCGGGGCGTTGATTCGCTTGTAGCTGTTTACCGTCGGATTGGTGATGGCACACATTGCCGGTGCATGTGCCAGCATGCCGCCGAGAAAAGAATAACCGAGCTTGGACACCCCAAGCTCTCCCTTCTTGTCTTCAAAAAGATTCTTCTTGCCGGTTTGGTCCCAGGCACTGACATGCATATGGCACCCGTTCCCCGTGAGATCGGCGAACGGCTTGGGCATGAAGGTCGCTCGAAGCCCATGAGCTTCCGCGATCGACTTCACCATGTATTTGAAGAACGCGTGGCGGTCCGCTGTCACCAGCGTATCGTCATACTCCCAGTTCATCTCGAACTGACCATTGGCGTCTTCATGATCATTTTGGTAGGGCTGCCATCCAAGAGCCAGCATGGCATCACAGATATCGCGGATGACCTCATAGTGGCGCATCAGCGCCGAAATATCGTAGCACGGCTTGGCTTGCCTGTCCTTGTCGTCAAAAATCGTGCCGCCGTCGGGAGAGATCAGGAAATATTCGCACTCGACGCCGTGCTTGAATCGGTACCCGCTTTTCTCACTGGCGGCCAATACGCGCTTCAGGGTATTTCGGGGCGCATGCTCGACCGGCTTGCCATCCATCCACAGGTCTGCCGCAAGCCATGCCACGTCGGGGTTCCAGGGGAGTTGGATCAAGCTTTCGGGATCGGGGATCGCGAACATATCGCTGTCCGCCGGCGTCATATCCAGCCAGGTGGCAAACCCGGCAAACCCCGCTCCGTCCTCTTGCATGGGTCTGATGGCAGCAGCCGGCACCAGCTTCGCCCGCATGACGCCAAAAAGATCAACGAAAGAAACCTGAAAATATTTAATTCCCTTTTTCTTGGCGATCTCCGAGAGGCTATTTTTCATTTGCCGGCTCCCTGTTGGAATTTCATCAATAACCGCCCTGGCCTGGAATCCAGTTCGTTCCGGCTAGCGGCACACGAGCCATGGCCGCCGCCTCTACGGTGAGGGCAACCAGGTCTTCAGGTTCAAGATTGCGCACATCGGACTTGCCGCAGGCACGGGCGAGTGTCTGACACTCCAATGTCATCACCTTCAAGAAATTGGCGAGCCGGTGTCCGGCGGCCACCGGATCAAGGCGCTTTGCTAGCTCATCGTCCTGGGTGGTAATACCCGCGGGATCGCGCCCTTCGTGCCAGTCGTCATAAGCGCCCGCCGTTGTTCCAAGTTTCTGGTACTCGGCTTCCCATCTGGGATCATTGTCGCCGAGCGCGACCAAGGCGGCTGTCCCGATGGATACCGCGTCCGCTCCCAAGGCCAGGCATTTCGCCATATCCGCGCCGTTGCGGATGCCGCCGGACACGATCAGTTGCACCTTGCGGTGCATATCCAATTCCACCAACGCTTCAACGGCCGGACGAATGGCGGCGAGGATCGGAAGCCCCGCATGCTCGATGAACACGTCCTGGGTAGCGGCCGTGCCGCCTTGCATGCCATCCAGAACCACCACGTCGGCACCGGATTTTACCGCCAATGCGGTGTCATAATACGGGCGTGAAGCACCGATCTTGACGTAAATGGGCTTTTCCCAGTCAGTGATCTCCCGCAGTTCGTTGATCTTGATCTCAAGATCATCGGGCCCGGTCCAATCCGGATGACGGCAAGCGGAACGTTGATCGATCCCTTTTGGCAGAGTCCGCATTTCAGCGACCCTATCGGTGATCTTTTGTCCGAGAAGCATTCCGCCGCCGCCTGGCTTCGCACCTTGCCCCACGACGACTTCAATGGCATCCGCCTTGCGAAGGTCATTCGGATTCATTCCGTATCGGCTTGGCAGGTATTGATAGACCAGGGTCTTCGAGTGGCCCCGCTCTTCCTGTGTCATGCCGCCGTCGCCTGTTGTCGTGGACGTTCCAGCCGCATTGGCTCCACGCCCCAGCGCCTCTTTGGCCTGGGCCGAAAGAGACCCGAAACTCATGCCGGCGATGGTGACAGGAATTTTCAATTCGACTGGCTTCGAAGCGAACCGGTCACCAAGCACGATGCCGGTGTTACAGGCTTCGCGATATCCCTCCAGGGGGTATCGGGATATCGACGCACCGAGAAATAGCAGGTCATCGAAGTGCGGCACCTTACGTTTGGCACCGCCGCCTCGAATGTCATACAAACCTGTCGCGGCGGCCCTGCGAATCTCAGATAATGTATAGTTATCGAAAGTCGCCGACATGCGCGGCAATGTGCGCGGAATGCTATCCATCTCAGTCATTGACGGCGGCTCATCTTTTCGTTTTTCAGTCATCTCGGCAGAAACTCAGTAGGCATCTATATTGTCGATTTTGAAGTTGTAGAGCTGACGCGCGGACCCATACCGGCGAAACTCATCGGTTTGCAAATCGAACCCGGCGCACTCTAGAAGCCCGGCGAGTTCCTCTTTGTGTTCGTCGCGCATGTCCTTTTCGATGCAGTCAGCGCCGAGGCTCGCGACTTTTCCGCGCACGTAGAGACGTGCCTCGTAAATCGAATCACCAAGCGCCTCGCCGGCATCACCGACGACAACGAGGCGACCCGCTTGCGCCATGAACGCCGACATGTGTCCAACGGAACCGCCAACCACGATGTCCGCGCCTTTCAGAGAAATGCCGCACCGCGCCGATGCGTCACCCTCGACGACCAGTAACCCGCCGTGCGCAGTCGCTCCTGCCGATTGGCTCGCGTCACCTTTGACCCGGACCGTACCGGACATCATGTTCTCCGCGACACCGGTTCCCGCATTTCCTTCGACGACAATGTCGGCGGCCTGGTTCATACCGGCACAGTAATAGCCCACGTGCCCTTTGATACTTACATGAACCGGCTTTTCGAGACCGCAGGCGAGCGCATGCGCGCCATTGGAATTCAAAATTTCGAAATCTCCCGCGTTCTGGGCCTTCAACAAGTGATTGACCTCGCGCAGGGAGAGCGACGCCATGTCCAATACGGAATTCCGGCCCATAACATCGTTCATGCCGCGTGGCTCCAGCTATATACGACCGCCGGCGCGGGCTCCCAAATTTCAGCGTTCACCACATCCGGCAAGGTCGCGATGGCACGAAATTCGGACGACATCGCAACCCAATCGTCGGTTTCGGCAACGATTGCGGGCTTGCAGGCGATTGGATCGCGGAGAACGGCAAAGCCGTCCCGCGTACCGATGGCAAATGTATAGAACCCGTCAAGTTCGACGAGCGCCTTTTCCAAAGCCGTATTTAGATCATCCCCCTCTCTCATCCGCCACGACAGAAAGCCAGCTGCGACCTCGGAATCGTTGTCGGTCTGAAACCCCTCGCCTTTGGTACGCAATTTCTCGCGCAGGCGGTTGTGATTGGAGAGCGACCCGTTATGCACCAAACAAGTGTCCGCCCCAGTAGCGAACGGATGAGAGCCGCTGGTTGTAACTGCGCTTTCCGTCGCCATTCGCGTATGTGCAATGGCGTGGGTGCCCGCATAGCCCGCCAGCCCAAATCGCTCGGCGACCCGGTCGGGATCCCCGACACCCTTGAAAACCTCAAGCGCATGCCCCTCGGAAAGGACGTTGATGTCGGGAGCATTTTGGATCAGCCAGCGCCGGGCCTTTTGACCATCCCCGTCGACCCTGAGGACCACATGATCGCTGATCTCGGTGGCGTCCGCATCCAGATTCAGTGCACGGCCCATCTCGGTGATGAGCGGCTTCCAATCAGTTTGGCCTGTCACCGACAACAGAACCAGTTTGTGTGCAGCCTCGGGTTCGCCGTAAACCGCAAAACCGGCACTGTCGGGGCCACGTTCGCGCATTTCGTGCAGCATGCCCGCGACCAGACGACCAAGCTCTTCTTGGTACTTCGGTGATTTTAAATAAAGGCCGACAATTCCGCACATCGTGGCTGCCTCCCATCCATCAATGGAGACAACCTAACAGAAGGAAATTAATTTTAAAGAAAAAATTTTTACTTAAGGGAAAATTCTTATTCCGCTATCGAGGCAATGGCAGATAAATATCTGCAAGGAAAAGAAATTATTTCAAACGGTCCGTGTGGCGCCTGCGCGTCGAAAAACAGGCTATCGCCGGAAAGAAGCCGATAATTTTTATCTGCGTGGCGATAAGTCAGTTCCCCTTCCAACATGTAAATAAACTCGACGCCTGGATGTTGGAATAGCGGGTATACGTCGGAATCCTGAGTCAGTGTAATCATGTAGGGTTCCATTTTGACCCTGTTGCGCAATGGCGCACCGAGCAACTGATAGATATGCCCCGATCGCGTGCCGCGTCTCTCAATGACCATGCCCTCGCCGGCCTTGACGAAACTGGCCTCCCGGGCCACGTCGAACTTTTGGAACAAACTGGTGATCGGAATATTCAGTGCACTGGCAAGCGCCTGCAGTGTCGAAAGCGACGGCGATATCTGCCCGTTCTCAACCTTCGAAAGCATTCCTATCGATACGGAAGCCGCTTTCGAAAGGTCCGCCATCGTCATCCCGAGGGCCGTCCGGATGGACTTCAACTGCAGTCCGATCGATGCTTCAAGTGTATTCTCGGAAATCGAATCCACCATGATGTAAATTTCCCTGATTCCAGATTGGCACCCTAAGCCCAGAGCAACAGACCGAGCAAGTTCCGCCAGTTTCGTCCTGGCATAGCAGCCTGCGCACGCCTCTCCATGCCATGGAGCCGAAATAAGTTTATAAAGCCATAAATCTCCGGAGAATTAAAAAAATATACTATAGAACATCCAAAAAACTGATATTTTTGTTATAATTGTAAGAAAGTAAAAGATAAATAAAAATAATTTTTCTGAATTTATACGTAAAATACATCAGCTTCAATTGGAGAAGCACACAAAATCAATAAGATGATCCTCCCCCACTGAATTGGTCCACGGCCTATGATAGGAAACGGAGGATCACAGATGGCAACGAAACGACACAAACCGGAAGAGATTGTCTCGAAGCTACGACAGGTTGATGTGCTTGTCGGGCAAGGTCAGGCTCGGATTGACGCGATCCGTCAGGTGCAGATTACGGAGCAGACCTACTATCGCTGGCGGAAGGAATACGGCGGCATGGGAACGGATCAACTCAAAGAGCTGAAGCGTCTGCAGAAGGAGAACGAGCGTCTTCGCAGAGCCGTCTCCGATCTGACGTTGGACAAGCTGATATTGGCCGAGGCCGCCAAGGGAAACTTCTGAGCCCCGCACGGCGCCGCCGCTGCATCGATCTGGTGCGGGGCAAGTTCGACATCTCGGAACGTCGTGCCTGCAAGATTTTGAAGCAGCACAGATCGACACACCGCTACGTCTCAAAGTCCCGCGATGATGAAGAGCGTCTGGTCCGGGATATGATCGAACTGGCCCGGCAATATGGGCGTTACGGCTATCGCCGGATCGCCGCCATGCTGAGGGATGCCGGCTGGCAGTTGAACGACAAGCGGGTCGAGCGCCTGTGGCGCCGTGAGGGGCTGAAGGTTCCCATGAAACAGCCAAAGCGAAGTCGGCTCTGGCTCAACGACGGATCGTGTATCCGACTGCGACCTCAGCATGTCGATCATGTCTGGTCATACGACTTCGTGCATCACCGGACGGAAGACGGCAGAGCGTACAGAACGCTGATGACCTGAGCCCCGCTTTCTCCTCCAGAATTAGGTAGAGTCCATCACCCCTTGGACTTGCTCCCAACGTTGTACCGGCCTGAGGCTGGCGACTGCCGTCAGCAGCCCAATAGGGGCCGTCCTTGTCGCCGACGATCTTGTCGATCTCGGCCTGAGCGTCAGTTGCGTCTACCATTGTATACATCTCTCCTTTCGGTTTTTGCGCCATCGGCTATCGTCTGACCCATGCTTATTCCACTCAGACCTCAAGAGTGAGCATGAACTTGGACCCGACCCGCTTCCCAGTGGGTCGGGTTCTTTTTGACCGTCGGCAGCGGTTGAACCCTCGATCCTGAATACAATTTTACTCACGTCTGGCCGATCTCCATAATTAAAGTATGCGCCGCTCCACCCCAGACTATGCGGCGCTTGGAAACCTCGGATCCGGCCAGGAACGACCGAACCTAGTCGGGTCTTTGTTTGGGCTAGCCGCTCATCGCTGATCCTCGATCTTTACCGGCGCGACGGTGCGGGTCATGGAGCCGGTCGGGCGCACGTCCACGGGCTGGTGGCTATGGTTCTGCCCGGTGTCCTCGCCGGTGGTGACGTGGCCGGGGCGCTCGGGTGTCGTCAAAGCACTGTGCATACCCACATGTGCTGAACCGGGTGTGTCTTTGACGGTCATGGGTTTCTCCTGATTTCCTCGTTTGATAGGGTTCGTCACACGGGAAGCCCCATGCTTTCCCCTCTGAAGCAAAACTCCAGGCCCGGTTGATATGTTCGACTGGGCCTCTCTTTTTGAAGTCGAGGAACCGGTCGGGAAGTGAAGCAACGAAAGCCTCGCCAGCGGCGTCGGGCTGGACGCCGTTTTCCTGCAAGATGCGGCGCTGTCTAACGTCGGCGCCCATGGGACGGATTGAGGCCCAGGGTGCGGCACCGGACATTCCCGACAAGGCCAACCGCAAGCAGCGCCACTGTTTCTCCAAGGCTCTTTACAAAGAGCGCAATCACGTTGAGCGCTTTTTCAACCGTATCAAGCATTTTCGCCGTGTCGCCATGCGATTCGAGAAGCTCGCCGCCAACTACCTTGCGATGATAAAGCTGGCGTCAATCCGGGTTTGGCTTCGTATCCAAAAAAAACCGGCGTGGGATGCTCCAACCAAAGTCTGCTTTCAGGGCCAGAGCAGGCAAGATAGGGGCTCTCGCTGAATAGCCGAGTTTAGCCATGAGCAGCCTACATAAAGATTTCCCAAAGATGTCGGCGTTCTGATCGGAAAGCGGAAATGACAGTTGGATTACCGCATAGACAGGTCATGACCCGTTGCCGAACTATTCATGCGAGGTCGCCCGCGCGTACTGATTGAATCGGGAGCAGAAGGAGAGCGCTTATGGCTTAAGCTTCCCGCTTATCGGCCGGGAATTCCTGGCAAGGCAACGTCGAGATTTTCGTTAACGCGCAAGCCGCGCATCAATCGTCGAAACTTGCTGTCGACCATATCCATATCGGCAGTAGCCAGTTGCATGTGCCGCCGGCCGGTATCGGGCTCGAAAGCATCTCGTGCGTGCAACATCCGGTGGTTGTCAAACATAAGCACCTCGCCGGGCTTGAACCGGAAATGCATTCGGTTGTCAGCCGAATTGATCATTTCGCTGAATTTGGCATAGGCCGCGTAGAACGGTTCGACGTCGTCGAACGGGATCGACAAGATCCGGCGCTGCTGGTTGGAAAAGCGGATGAAATGGAGGGCGCCGTCCCGGTCGAGTTCGATGACCGGCGCGCTGTGGCGAATGTCGTGATCGCCGGCGCCGATCTTGTAGGGAACCTTGACGCGGGTCAGGATGTCGAACGCCGACGGATCGGCGGCCTTTAATTTCTCCGCCACGGCGAAGCCGTCAACGATGTCGCTGTCGCCACCGACGGCGCCGTTCTCGATGCAGTGCAGGAACTGCACTTCGTAGGGATAGATGTAGTTGCTGCCGTCGATATGCGGCTTCACGTCACGGCTAGTGAATGCGACGTTGTCGTAGCTGGGTTCGCTGCGGATTTCTCGCACCCGGCCGAAAGCGACGTCGCGGACGTACCCCAGCCAGTTGCAAAGCGCCTCGACCACGCCGGGCGCCGCCGGCGCGTTCTCGATGAAGGCGAAGCCGTAGGTGCGGAAATCGCGAAGCATATCGAATGCCGCGCGATCGTTTTCCATGACCGCGTGGAAATCGTGGCGCTCGACGTCGGCGGCTACGCGGAACGGCCAGGGCGCCGGCTGCGGCAGCACCGTCTCACGGGTTTGCAGGTTGGCGTCGCCATAAGCATTGGCATGGAGCCAGTTCGCGGGATAGCGCGTAGGTTCATCGAGGCCGGGCCATGCAATGACCAGATCGCCGTTGCCGTCGAGGCTAACGCTCTCAGGCCTCGTGTTGCCGAGATAGGAATGCGCATCCACCAACCGCTCGCCGGTGCTTGGGTCGAAGAATGCCACATCCGGCAAATGGTCGCGCAGCCAAATAAAGTGATAGCGGTCGACCCGACCGTCCGACCACTCGATGGACAGAAGCCCGGAATCCGTTTTGAGGTTGTCGATTTTCATGCCGTTTCTCCCGCCATCGGTTCAATACCCGCGCGTTCGGTCAACGATGGGGAAAGGCTCCTCGCCGTTACGAATTCGCGCGATGTTTTCCGCCACCAGACGCGGTGCCCATACGTTCGTCGACGGCCCCGCCGCGTGCGGAGTCACATAGACATTGGGCAGCGTCCAATAGGGATCGTCGGCAGGGAGCGGCTCGGTGCGAAAAACGTCGAGCGCCGCGCCGGCCAGATGCCCGTCGCACAAGCAGGTGACGAGATCGCCATCGACGATGCTCTCGCCGCGGCCCATGTTGATCACGAACGCGCCCCGCGGCAGCCGCCGCAACCTTTCCGCACCGAGTAGATCGGCCAGCGTGTCGGTGGCCGGGAGCACCGAAACGAGGATATCCGATTGCTCCAGGACCCGATCGAGCGAATCGATACCGTTCATGCAGGTCACGCCGGGAATTTCCTTGGGCGAGTTGCTCCAGCCGATGACGGGGAACCCCATCCCGGCGAGGGCCTGCGCGGTCACCGAGCCGATGGCGCCTAGCCCAAGAACGCCGATACGCCGGTCCTGGTTGGCGGGATAGACGTGCCGGCTCCAATTCTTGCCGGCCTGCTGGGTATGGTAGCGGAAGAAATCGCGATGGAAGTGCAGCACCCAATGAACGGCATAGTGGGTCATGTCGCGGCTCAATTCGTCGTTGGCGAAGCGGACCACGGGAACCTGCGGCAGCGACGGGTCCTTGAGCACGAAGGGAACGCCGGCGCCAAGCGAGAAGATCGCCTGCAAGTTCGGGTAGGTTGCCAGATCGCCTTCCGGATGGCGCCAAACCAGGACGTATTCGATATCGGCCCGATCCCCGGTATCGGGAAACACCCGAAAATCGAGCGGTCCCAGGATGGCCTCCATTTCGCGGCGCCAGAACGCCACGTCTCCTTCCGGCCAGGCGAACAGTACCGCCATCTTTCGTTACTCCTTCATATTTCGCTGGCGCCCTCGCGCTCGATCTTGCGCAGGCGATGATTGACGACCAGGCCGAGCAATGGCTCGGGAGGCAACAGCGCGGCCTTGGGCAGCGAAAGCATGACGTCGAGAAGCTCGCTTGGTTGGCCGCAAATGTGCTCGGCCAACAACCGCCCGGCGATGGAGCCGCGCGACACCGGCGAGGCATCGGAAGAGATCGCCAAATAGATTCCGTCGTCGATTGCCCCAAACAGCGTCCCATCGTTGCGGGTGAAACCCAGCATGCCGCCCCAGGTGCTGACGAACGGAACGTCGCCGAGGGCCGGCCAACGGCGGCGGATCGCCTCGCGGTGCGCCGTCGCCAATCGCCGCAGGGTTTCGCCGTCGATCTGCTTGGAGCGTGCGTAACTAAACGAGTTTCGCATGAACAGCCGCCGATCGCGGGTCAGGCGCACGGTGGAGCCGTTGGGGTCGGCGGGCAACAGGCCGAATTCCGTTTCACTGCCGAATTGCGCCAATTCGTCGTCGGTAAGCGGGCGCGTCAGGCTGCCGTAGGTGGCAATGGGGACGATGCGCATCCGGCCGATACCGAACTCCTCGATGAACACGCTGGTGGTGAGAATCAAATTTTTCGCTTCAATGACGCCTTCGGGGCAGGTGAGGCGAATCCGTCCTTGCCGCTGGATCGCTTCGACCGGACTATTTTCGAGCACATCGACGTTGGCCGGCAGTGTTTCGGCGAGGCCGCGCATCAGGGCGGCCGGTTGCACGAGCGCCGAGCCGCGGGCGAACATGCCGCTCATGTAATAGTCGGTGCCGGTCATCTCGGCGATTCGTTCACGGCCGAGCCGCTCATAGAGGACATCGAGCTTGTCGTAATTGCCGCAAAGCTCCGTCAGGTGGTGGTCGCTGTGCGGGTCGACAGCCACGTACAGCCGGCCCCAGTCGCTCCAATGGCATTGGATCTGGTGTTCCTGGACGACCGACCGCAGATAGTCGACGCCGGCGGAACAGAGGCGCGAATTGCGCCGCTCGACCCGCAGGTCTTTGACCTCGCCGTGGGTGTTGTGGTTGAGCATGAAACCGGCATTGCGGCCGGATGCGCCGTGACCGATACGGTCGGCATCGATGAGAGCAATGCGGTCCTGGCCGCGTAACTCGGCGAGCCGGCGCGCAACGGCCAAGCCGCAGGCGCCGCCACCGACGATCGCCCAATCGGCTTCGACGGTGCCAGCGACGGCCTTTGCCGGCGGCGGCGGCGTTTCGAGTGTTTCATACCAGCCGTTCGGCTCGGCGCGATCTGGCAGGATTCGGGTTTTTCGCTTCGATGAACCGAACGTCATCGCGGTCTTCCTAGGTACACGCGGCGCTTTGCACGCGGCGATGCGGGATATGGGGGCGACGTTGACGCTGGGATGCGGCGATTGCCCGCGTCCCAGCGCCGGAAGTCGGCTCGTTTACTTTGCGGCTTTTGCGGCCTCTGCCACCCAGCCGTCGACCTTGGCTTGGTTGGCTTTGACCCAATCGGAAGCGATTTCGATCAGCTTCGCCGGTTCCTTGCCCTCGTCGTTCATGCGCAGCATGGCCGCGGACAGCTCACCCAACGGAAAACGGAACAGCGAGAAAAACTTCGCCGCCACCGGGTTCTTTTCGGCGAACTCTTTGTTGCAAAGCACGAAGTTGTTGTTGGCGACGAAACCGGGATTGGACCCGTCCGCCTGTTTGGTGTCGACCGAGCGCTCACCGGGAAGTGCGGTGAAGGGGACGTTGAGCTGGGCGACATCCTGGCCGGGGCGCAACACCGCGCCGATCCAGTTGGGCGCCCAAGTATAATAGAAGATCGGCTTGCCCTCCTTGTAGCGGGTGATGGTGTCGGCCATCAGCGCAAAATACTGGCCTTTGTCGTGGTTGATCTTGTCGCGCATTTTATATGCGTCCAACTGGTGCTCGATGACGCGCTCGCAGCCCCAGCCCGGGTTGCAGCCCGTGAGGTTCGCCTTGCCGTCGCCGTCGGTATCAAAGACCTTTCGAATGGCCGGGTCGTCCATTTGCGCGATATTGGTGATCTTGAACTTATCGGCGCTTGCCTTGTCGATGTAGTAGCCCTGGCCCGCGTTGGTATACATGGGGCCCAAGCGGACAAGCGCGTCATCGCCGCCGGACTTGTTGTAGTAGGCGAGGTGCAGACCGTCCCAGTGCACGGCCGTGAAGTCGGCGTCACCTTGCCCGAGGCTGAGGTGAATGGTCGGGTATGTGCCGATCTGCATCTCGCCGACCGTATAGCCGAGCTTGCGCAGGCCGATAAACAGCGCCTCGTAGATGATCTGGTGATCCGGACGTCCGACGCTCATGGGACGAACGGTGACGCCGTCACCCGGCATGGCCGCCTTTGCGGCGGAACCTGGCAGATCGGCGACCAGGGCACCAAACGACGTAGCCGTGGCGATCAACGCCGCGGCGAAAGTGGTCTTGAAAACGGATTTGGACATTGTGGAAACTCCCTTCTTCCAGCCGTGGCGCTTCGTGACGCCCGTTAAGCGTAATGTTAGGGAACATGAAATTGACGCAAAACTTGAGAAATCATTACATATGGGTAACTTGTAGTTACCCATGAGCATTTGGGCCATGCCTGCTCAGATGCCCCGGCCGAAAAGGCGGCGCACCAGGCCGATGGGGCCGACGTTGATGAAGGCGACATGCGCGCGGTCACGGCGGGTACGGCCGAAGCCTTGTGAGATCCGGTCGACAACGATCGCCAGCATGACGATACCCACGCCACCCACCGAGGCGCGGGCCATATCCAACTGGCCGATGCCGACAAGCACCATGCGCCCGAGCCCAGCCACGGAGATCATCGAGGCGACGACGCTCATCGCCAGCGACAGCATCACCGTCTGGTTGAGACCAGCCATGATCGTCGGCCGCGCCAACGGGAGTTCCACCTTGAACAGCACCTGCAGCGGCGAGCTGCCGAATGCCTCCGCGGCTTCCACGAGATCTATGCGGACCTCGCGAATGCCGAGATTGGTCAACCGGATCAGCGGTGGCGATGCATAGAGCGCGGTGACGATGACGCCGGGAACGTTGCCAATCCCGAACAGCATGATGATCGGCACCAGGTAGACGAAGGACGGTATCGTCTGCATGAAATCCACGAGCGGCCGCAACAAGGCCCAGAACCGATCGTTTTTCGCCGCCAGGATGCCGAGCGGCAAACTGAACAAGACAGCCAGCAGCACCGCCGTGATCAACACCGCGAGGCTGGTCATGGCGGGCGCCCAGGCGCCGATCAGCCCGATGAAGGTCATCGCGAAAATCGTCACCATGGCAACGCCCCGGCCTGCGACCTGCCATGCCAGCACCGCCAGCAGGGCGATGGTTACCGTCGGCGGTGTTCCGCGCATGCCGTTCTCGATGGCCTTCAACACCGCCTTGATCGGCTTCTTGATCGCCTGAAACAGGTCGCGATAGTTATCGACCAGCCAGTCGATGCCGCCGGTCATCCATTTGTCGAAGGGGATGGCAATGTGCTGGAAAAGATCGAATCCAGAGGGGTCCATCACGACCTCCGCGCGCCGGCGCGGCGCAGCAATTCGCTCAGGGAAGCATCGAACCAGGGCCGAGTTTTGCGTTCGCGGTGCGACAATCCGAGGCCCTGTGTCACCCGATCAACGACGATCGCCAGCAGGACGATACCGAGGCCGCCGACCGCCGCCTCGCCGACATCGAGCTTGCCGATACCGGAAAGCACCGTCCGTCCGAGACCGGCGACGGCGATCATCGACGCGACCACGGCCATGTTGAGCGACATCATTACCGTCTGGTTGAGGCCCGCCAGGATCGTCGGCCGCGCCAACGGCAGCTCGATCTTGAGCAGTGACTGCATGGGTGTATTTCCGAAGGCGCTGCCGGCTTCCACCAGATCGGCGCGCACATTGCGAATACCCAGGTTGGTCAACCGGATCAGTGGCGAAATCGCGTAAAAGCATGTGACGATGATGCCGGGCACGTTGCCGATGCCGAACAACATTGCCACCGGAACCAGATAGACGAACGACGGTATCGTCTGCATGAAATCCAGAATCGGACGGAGAATCGTCCAAAAGCGGTCGTTCTTAGCCGCCAGAATGCCGAGTGGCAGTCCCACCGCGGCACAAAGCACCAAGGCAGTGAGCACGATGGACAGCGTCGTCATCGCGTCGGTCCAGGCGCCAACCGCGCCGATCGTTACGAAACCGGCGACGCATAGGATGCCGCCTCGCAATCCGATACTCTGCCAACCGATCAGGAACACGATGCCAAGGCCGATTTCCGGCGGCAATGCGCGCAACCCGTCCTCGAAAAAGCGGAACAAGCCCTGAATGGGTTGTTTGATGCTGAGCAGCGGTCCCCGAAAAATCGCGACCAACGAGTCCAATGCCTCTTGGGACCAGGCACCGAATGGGATCTGAAAATACTTGAAGGGATCGAGGAGGATATCCAGTTCCATCGGCCCGCCGCTCACGCCAGTTCCTTGGTTAGGTCGCGCCGCACGGCGGCGACGACGGTCTCCGGCGTTACCATGCCGACCAGCCTCCCATCATCGCCGCGCACCATGACCTGCGGTTGCCCGTTCTCCAGCAGCGGCAACACCTCCTTGATGTTGGCATGGTGCCCGACCGATGGCGCGTTTTCGGCCGCGGCCTTCACCTCAGTCATCACCTCGGCGGCGGTGATGAACGCCAGGGTCGACATGCTGGAAACGAATTTCGACACGTATTCGCCTTCCGGTTTGGTGACGATGTCCTCCGGGCGGCCTTGCTGGACGATATAGCCGTCTTTCATGATCGCCACGTGGTGGCCCATGCGCACGGCTTCGTCCAGGTCGTGGGTAATGAATAACGTCGTCTTGTTCATGGTCGCCGAAAGGGCCAGGAACTCATCCTGCAACTCACGCCGGATCAACGGGTCGAGCGCGCTGAACGGTTCGTCCATGAGCAAAATCTTGGGGTCCGCCGCCAGTGCGCGCGCCAGGCCGACGCGTTGCTGCATGCCGCCCGAGAGTTCGTCGGGATATCTGTCCTGCCACCCGTCCAGTTTGACCTGGGCCAAAGCCTGGTCGGCCGCTTTGTGGCGGGCCGCGGCATCGACGCCTCGCACTTCGAGGCCATAGGAGACATTGTCGCGAATGGTGCGGTGCGGCCATAGCGCCATGTGTTGGAACACCATGCCGATGGTGCCGGAGCGGAGGCTTCTGAGTTCGGCGGGATTGAGATCGTTGACCTTGACGCCCTCGACAACGACATCGCCGGCGGTCGGTTCGATCAGCCGGTTGATATGCCTGATCAGGGTCGATTTGCCGCTACCTGACAGGCCCATGATACAGAAGATCTCACCATGCTGAACGCGGAAACTGGCATCGGCGACGCCCACCACGCAACCGAACTCGGCCAGGATTTCGTCTTTGCCCATGCCGCGTTCCCGCGCGGCAGCCAGTGCCTCTTGTTCGCGTTCGCCGAAAATCTTCCAGAGATTGTTGCATTCAACCGCGGCGCTGGGTTCCGCCAGCGCCTCCGAATTCATCATGCCATCTGCTCCCACGTCTCGGCGGGCGATTGCCCGGGGCTCGATTTAGCGGACGAGTATAGCGGTGCCGTGAACGGCTGTGCAGCATAGACATTTTTACTTATGGGTAATCTGATATTACCATACCAGCGAGTTGGGAGATTACCCTCATGGCCAAGACACCGCGGTTGCCGCCGTCCCGGGCATTGGTCGCTTTCGAAGCGGCCGGGCGGAACTTAAACTTCACCAAGGCAGCCGAGGAGCTGCTGGTGACCCGCGTTGCCGTCAGTCGCCAGATCAAATTGCTGGAAAAGCATCTGCGTACCGACCTGTTCGTCCGCGAACCGCGTCGTCTGCGGTTGACGACCGCCGGCGAGCGGCTTTACCGCGTCGTCAACCACAGCTTCAACCAGATCATGGAAGTCACCGAGGAACTGTCGCGCAACTCGACCTCGAACATCATCACCCTGGCGACCACGCCCGGGGTTTCGATCTATTGGCTGATTCCTCGGATCGGCGATTTCCGGCGCAAATGCCCCGAAATCGATTTTCGTATCAGCACGGGCACCGAACTCGCCGACCTCGCGCGCGAGGGTATCGACCTTGCAATCCGTTATGGGAGCGGCGATTGGGTCGGAACAGAATCGGCTTTGCTCGGCCATCAGCATACCGTTCCCGTGTGCAGCCCGAATTACCTGAAAGGGCGCCCGCCGCTGACTTCGGCGGAGGAACTGCTGGACGAGAACCTTTTGCATTTCGACACCCCCTACGACCGTGGCGCCACATGGGAGAAATGGTTCTTCGACCACGGCGTCAACTATCGCGGCGATCACCGCCAGAGCCGTTACACCGATTTCGTGAACCTGGTCCAGGCGATGCTCGATGGGCAAGGCATCGCGCTTACGGGGCCGCCTTTGATGAGACAATACTTCGACAACGGCCTGATTGTCCGGCCGCTCGATATACCGCCGGTTCGCCTCAATGCGTATTACCTTGTCTGGCCAACACGTGCGCCGATCTCTCCGGCGACGCGGAAATTCATGGAATGGGTTACCGTGGAACTGGTCGAAGACCCCGACATCAATGTGCCCTTGCCGCTTCATACGGTAATCTGAAGTTACGATTGGGGTGAGATTTTCCGGACTTGCCGGGTTCATGTTGCTGCCTGATTCTTCGCGTCATCGGCCCAATCGCCAGGGCACGCTGAAATCGGAGCAAGCGCAACATGGACGATACGGCATCACCGCTGAAGCGGCGAGGGCGCAAAGCCCGCCGGCAGGCGCGAACGCACGGGCCGATCATTCACCTGCCGACGTTGGTGCGCGATATACCTGCCTACGACCTCCTCGATCAAGATCGCGTCTACTTGGTGCACGAGACCGCCCTGGAGATCGCCCAAGAGATCGGCGTCGAGTTTCGCGAGGAAAGATCGCTCAAGCTATGGCGCGAAGCCGGTGCCGACGTGAAGGGTTCGAGGGTACGCATACCCGGCGACTTGCTGATGGACCTGGTCTCCTCGGTGCCGGAATCTTTCGACTATCACGCCCGAAACCCGGAAAGGAACGCCCACGTCGGCGCCCGGCACACCGTATTCGGTCCGCCGTACGGCACCCCCAACGTGGTCGATCTCGATGGCGTGCGCCGAAAGGCAACGCTTGAAGACATGCGGACTCTGACCAAGGTCCATCATGCGATCCCCGTTTATCACTATACCGGCGGCTATGTGGTCGAGCCTATGGACGTCCCTGTGGCGCACCGCCATCTGCACATGATCCAGACGGCCATTAAATACTCCGACAAGCCGTTCATGGGCGGTGTGATTTCGATAACCGCTGCTGAGGACAGCATGGCCATGGCACGTATCCTCTACGGTGATGACTATATCGACCGGCACGTCGTGCTCGCCGGTATGTTCAACTGCAATTCGCCGCTGGTCTGGGACGCGACGATGCTGGAGGCGATGCTGATTTACGCCGAGCACGGCCAAAGCATGTTGTGCTCGCCGTTCGTCCTCTATGGCGCCAGTTCGCCCGTGCATGTCATCGGCGGCTGTGCACAGTTGGTGGTCGAGGCGCTGTCCGGATTGGCGTTGACGCAATTGGTGCGGCGCGGCGCGCCGGCGGTATTCGGATTGGCGCCGTTCGGGGTCTCCATGAAAAGCGGCGCGCCGACCTACGGCTCGCCGGAAATCGCCCTAATGATGTATGTGACGGGTCAAATGGCGCGTTTCTACAAGGTGCCTTGGCGAACCCTCGGCACGCAGAGCGGCACGGTGCCGGCCGACGTATATGCCGGTTACGATTCCATCCTGAAGCTTTACCCCGCGGTTCTCGGCGGCGCCAACTGGATCACCCATTGCGGCGGCACCATGGAAGGCTCGTTGGCGATCAACATGGGCAAGATCCCGCTCGACGCGGAGCAGGCGGAAAACCTCTACGTCGTCGCCAGAGGGGTCGATTTCGACGATCTCGACGCGGTTTTGCGCGATCTCCGGGAAATCGGGCCCGGCGGCCATTTCCTGGGTACCGACTACACCCGCGAGCATATGCCGTTCCTACCCGATCTGCAGGACAACGAACGCTACGACGCTTGGGTGGCGACCGGATCCAGGGACGCCATCGATCGCGGCCGCGAGGGGTTCGCCAAGCTGCTGGAGAAATACGAGGAAAACGCCCCTTCTCTCGACCCGGCCATCGACGAGGCGCTGACCGAATTCGTCGAACGCCGGGAAGCGGAGATTCCCGTTGGCCCCGGCGGCTGAGCGAAGCGCCCGTCGGTTGCCTTTTCATATGAATCGGAGAACCCAGCCATGAGCGATGACGAAATCGATCTTGAAGCCCTCGGGGATGACGCACTGGTCGAACAGATGTACGACGATCTCTACGACGGCCTTGCCGACGAGATCGCCCTCGGCACGGAAATCCTGCTGCGCCGCGGCTGGGACCCGTCCGATGTGCTGACCAGATCGCTGGTGGAAGGCATGCGCATCGTCGGCATCGATTTCCGCGACGGCATCTTGTTTGTCCCCGAGGTGTTGCTTGCGGCCAATGCCATGAAGGCGGGGATGGCCATTCTCCGACCCCTGTTGGCCGAGACCGGCGCGCCGCAAATGGGCAAGATGGTGATCGGCACCGTCAAGGGCGACATCCACGATATCGGCAAGAACCTGGTCGGCATGATGATGGAAGGTGCCGGGTTCGAGGTCATCGACATCGGCGTCAACACCTCGGTCGAGGAATACCTCGAAGCCCTGGACAAGCATCAGCCCGACATCCTCGGCCTGTCGGCGTTGCTGACCACGACCATGGGCTACATGAAAGTCGTCATCGACACACTGTCGGAGAAAGGCATTCGCAACGACTATGTGGTGCTGGTCGGCGGCGCGCCGCTGAACGAGGCGTTCGCTCGGGAAATCGGTGCCGACGCTTATTGCCGCGACGCCGGCATCGCGGTGGAAATCGCCAAGGAATTCATGGCCGGGCGCCAAGGGTCATCGCTGGCGCAATCGCCGTGCTGATTATTCGATCGGCCGGCTAGAGGATCACGCCACTGTTCACGTATCACGACACGATCATCGTCTGTCGATAAGCCTGATTGTTCCATTGGCGAATAAAGCGCCTGCTCTTGGCACGAAGGGGGGGGGTGGCGCGACAACGGTCGAAATGTCCGGAAACTGATCCGCAAGCGGAAGTCTGGACGTTGAGGTCCCCAAGTCCGCACCGGGTCATTTCCGGTCCACGGGCGGCTGAACCGCCGAGGTCTGCTTTGCGATCAGTAAGCTGTCATTCGCCGAGACCACGGCGTTGGACGGCAATTGGCTACGCCCAGACTAATTTGGCCAGGGTGATTTCCGTCCGCTGCTAAAGGTTTAGCGGACACGATATGAGCGCGGATCGGTATTTTCGAAATCTACGACTGCTACGCCTTCAAGTGCGGACGTTTTCATAGCGGATTCGAAATGCGTGCTGCTTACTCTGAGCGTACGCGCTTTCGCAACCCGTCAAAAGCGGAAATGGCTCCCCGGTGATGCTATATTCATAGATTGTCAGGCTCCTGTTCGAGACCGTCATCCCCGCCCAATTGGTCTGACAAAACCGATCGCCGCCGATATTACTCGGCCTTTCGGACACACAGCCTGCGTGCAAGCATTGGTAATCTACCGGCAACGGCAGTATCCTTTGCAGAAATTAGCTTGTGCTAATTGTGGGAATTTGGAGGCCTACCTCTTGGCAAGCGCGGCATCGTTCGAACTGCGGGAACTGGAGATTTTTGTCGCTGTCGTCCGTGCCAAAAGCATGACCGGTGCCGGCAGGCTCCTCGGTCTCTCCCAGTCCGCCATATCGCAGAAGATAAAGAGCCTCGAGGAAAACCTGGACGTCGTACTGTTGGACCGCCATGCGCGGCCGCTCCGGCCGACGCCGGAAGGAGACAAACTATTTCAGGCATCCCAGGATTTACTGGAACAATCAGAACGGCTTGCGGCGGAAGTCCGACATGATAGCTCTTATACCTCCTCCCGTCTTAGTGTCGCTATTGTCGACAGCCTTTCCGGCATCCTTGTCCCCAAAATCCTTAAACGCATGGGTGACAAGGTTGGCCGCTGGGAGTTTATCGCCGGCCTGACGCCGGTTTGCGAACATGCCTTTTCCACCGGCAAGTGCGAACTTTCGATCGTCGCCGAAGACCGGGCTACATCGCAATTCCATGTCGATCCCTACCTGTTGATCAAAGAACCGTTCCTCAAGGTCTTTCCCAAGAACTACGGAAAGGACCTCTGCGATCTCCGCGAGGCTTCCACCAATCTACGGTTCGTCAGGTTCTCGCTCGATTCCACAGCAGGACGCTCGGTCGAGCAGCACGTCAACCGCTTGCGTATACAACTGCCGCTCTGGGTCGAAAGCGACAATCCGGTGGCCCAGTTGGAATTGATCGCGTCGGGTACCTGTTGGGGGTATCTCACGCCGACGTTCCTGTTGAGCGCGCCGCATCTTTTGGATGCTATCCAACTCGCCCCGTCCCATGAAGCCGCGTTTTTCCGAAGAGTACTCCTGCTGGTGCGCCACGAGCAAATGGGCGATCTGCCCAATGCCCTGAGCGAACAATGTCGGCTGGCTTTCAAGGAAGATCTGCTGCCGCCGTTCTTTGTACGGTTTCCCTGGACCGAAGAGTTGATCGAGATTCCAGCCTCTGCCGCAAACGGTTAATCAACACGAATGACACCGGCTCCGAACCCCCGCATCCGACCAGTCCCGACGGCAATTCGTGTCGTTAATCATGCTTATTAATATTTCTAATTAAGACACGCGCCTCTTGAGTGCAAAATCATTGGTCTTCACAATTCCGGCCATAGAGAAGGTCATGCCGCGCGACTGAAAGCGGCCATCGGAAACAGCGCGTTGCAGTTCTTTGCACAACTGCCAGGGTCGAGACTGAAGGCGTTAACAACTCGAATAAAATTGATTCCGGTCACGAAAGGGTAAGCTATTTTGTCATCGGCATTGTTCGCTAGGATTGCCGCCATTTCAGCGGATGTCATCCCCGGTTCACGGCGAATCGCGGCCCTCTTCACCCTTATTGCCGTCCCCATGGTCGTCGTCCACATGGCGCAGACCTACGGCCTAATCCTGCCGTCCGGACAATTCCGCAGCTTCCATCTGAATACCAGCATCCTGATCCTGTTAATCGCCATGATCGGCGGCACCGCGCCGCAGCGCCGCTGGACCAGATGGGGTCTCGGATTGCTCGCCCTGACCAGCTTGGTGCCGCTGGTCTACATTCACATGGAATACACAGCACTCGTCGACGACCGGCCGTTCCTGCCCAACACCAACGATCTCATCATCATCGTCATCATGATCGTCCTGACACTCTTCGTCGCGGTGCGGGAATGGGGCAAGGTGATCCCACTTGTTGCACTCGCGGGCATTTTCTACGGCTATTTCGGATATCTGCTGCCGGAGAGCTTGTTCTCGCATGGCGGCATGCGCATCGAGCGTCTGTTCGGTTACCTCGGCGTGCCATATTTCCGGGGCCTTCTCGGCGGCCTCACTGAGGTTTCCGCTGGCACCATTTTCATGTTTTTGGTCTTCGCCGGGCTGATCAAGGCGACGGGTGGCTTGGACTACGTCATGAAAGTGGCGTTCTCGGTGAGTGGCCGCTCCCGTTCGGGGCCGGCGCAAGCCGCGGTGATCAGCAGCGGCTTCATGGGCATGATCTCGGGCAGCATCATGGCCAACGTCGCTTCCACCGGCGCCTTCACGATTCCACTCATGAAGCGGGTCGGTTTTTCGGGTGCCTTCGCCGGCGCCGTCGAAGCCGTCGCTTCCGCGCTCGGGCAATTTACCCCGCCCAAGATGGGCTTGGCGGCGTTCCTGATCGTTGGCCTAACTGGCATTCCCTACAACGAGGTGATGATCGCCGCGATCTTCCCGTCCGTCGTTGTGTACCTCTATCTCGCGGTCGCGGTACAGGTGCGGGCCGCCAAGATTGGTGTCCACGCCGGCCAGATGGCGGAGACGGAACGTGAAACATTGCCCCTGGCGGACCTGACGCTCTGGCAGGCGACCGTCGAATACGGACATCTGTTCATCTCACTAGTCGTGCTGGTCTATTTCTTGCTGATCGGCTACGCCGCAGGCACGGCGGCGTTGTTCGGTATTCTGCTGTTGATGGCGACAGAAACTCTGAAGCAAATGATCCGTCATTCGGACAACCCGATGCACGGTCTGGCGGAAGCCGTCCGCATCAATCTCAGCGGCTTTTGCGGCGGCGCGCGCAGCGGTGCCATGGTGGCCATCGTCATCGCCACCATTTCGATCATGGTCGAGATGTTGATCGTCACCGGCTTCGCGCAGAAGCTTTCGCACTTGTTGTTGCTATGGACCGACCGCAGCTTGTGGTTCGCGCTCCTGGTCACGGCGGCGACGGCGCTCGCCTTCGGGCTCGGGCTGCCGACGTCCGCGGCATATATTCTGGTGGCGATCCTTGGCGCACCGGCGCTGGTCGAACTCGGCATCCCGACACTCGCCGCACATTTGTTCGTCTTCTATCTGGCCATTATGTCGGCGCTCACCCCGCCGGTAGCAACGGCGGCCCTGGTCGCCTCGAGTATCGCCCAATCGGGCTTCTTCAAGACCGGTTTCACGGCCATGCGGCTTGGGTTGCCCGGGTTCCTGTTGCCGTTCTATTTCGTGCTGCGCCCGGAAATGCTGCTGCTCAAAGGGACCGTTCTCGACACGTTGCTTGTCACAGCCGCAGCATTCATCGGACTGGTCGCCTTGAACTTCGCCATTGAAGGCTATTTCCTTAAACGGATGAGCTGGTGGGAACGCGCACTCATGATCCCGGCAAGTATTAGTATCCTGGAGCCAACCTGGATCACCACCTACGTGGGCTTGGCGCTGTTCGGCTTGGTCTTCGGGTACCAGATTTTTCAAATGCGACGTGGGCAGGCCGTCGGAGACCGCGCTGTCACCGAACAGGGAGTGAAGGGATGACCGTCTACAGGCCCGATATTGTCGGCAGCAAATATGCCATCTCTGCGGGCCACTACTTGGCCGCCGAAACCGGGTTTGACATCCTCAAAGGGGGCGGAAACGCCGTTGACGCAGGCGTCGCGGCGGGCTTGGTAATCGGTGTCGTGCAGAGCGATATCGTCAATATCGCCGGCGTCGCGCCGACCATTATCTGGCTCGCCGAGGAACAGAAGCTGGTCAACATCGACGGCCTCGGGGTTTGGCCGGCGGGAATCCCCGCCGACTACTTCCTGAAAAACTACGGCGGCGAAATACCCATTGGGATAGAGCGCACCATCCTACCGGCGGCCCCAGCCTCTTGGCTCAAGTCGCTCGAACTCTACGGCACCATGAGCTTCAGCGAGGTCGCCGAGGCAGCGATCCGATTCGCCGCCGAGGGTTTTCCAATGTATCCGCTGATGAGCGACTATATCTCCGAAAACCTGGCGAACTACAGTAAGTGGCCGTCGACTGCGGAAATCTACCTGCCGGGCGGACGCGCGCCGAAACCGGGTGAACTATTCGTCCAATCTGACCTCGCGCGGACGCTCCGTTACATGGCGGATGAAGAGGCCGCTCATGCAGCCGGCGGCCGTGCAGCCGGCATCCGCGCCGCGCGTGACGCTTTCTACAAAGGCGACATCGCCAAAGCCATTGCCGACTTTCACCGTGACAACGGTGGCTTCCTAACCCGAGAAGACCTTGCGACATTCGACGTCCGATTCGAGCCGACAGTGCGGGTGACGTTCGGCGACATTGATGTCCACTGCTGCGGCCCGTGGTCACAAGGCCCCGCTCTTGCGCAGAGCCTGGCGACGATCAAGGCCGCCGGGATTGACGGCCTGCAGCACAATTCCGTCGAATATATCCATCGCATCGTCGAAGCCCTGAAGCTCACCTTCGCCGACCGCGAGGCTTATGTGGGCGATGCCGCTTTCATCGACGTACCGCTGGACGAGATGATTTCTGATACATATGCCGAAGCACGCGCCGGCCTGATCGACGCGAACCGCGCCTGGCCCGAGATGCCTCCTGCCGGGGACCCCAGTGCCGGGCTTGCCATACGAGCTGAATTCCCACCAAACCCGCCCGGAGAAGACGGCCTGCCGCCGCAGCACGATACGTCTTATGTCTGTGTCGTTGACGAGGCCGGCAACGCCTTTTCCGCGACGCCGAGCGACGTCTCGCGCCACAGTCCGGTCATTCCGGGTACGGGGCTCTGCCCTTCCGAACGTGGCTCGCAATCCCGAGGCGATCCCGCGCATCCGGCCGGCATGGCGCCGGGAAAGCGGCCTCGCCTGACGCCCAATCCGGCGATGGCACTGAAAGGCGGCCGACCTTATTTGGTATTCGGCAGCCCCGGAGCCGATGTGCAAATCCAGGCGATGGCACAGGTATTCCTGAACATCTCTCATTTTGGCATGGGTGTTCAGGAAGCGCTGGAAGCCCCCAGGTTTGCGACATTCAGCTTCCCGGCCACGTTCGCCCCTCACAATTACTTCCCCGGCCGCCTCAATCTCGAATCCCGGTTCCCGGAAAGTACCGCCACCGCACTCTCCGCCATGGGGCACACGATCGAGTGGTGGCCGGAGACGACATGGCGAGCGGGCGCCGTTTGCGCCATCAAGCGCGATGAAGACCACGACCTTCTCCATGCTGGCGGCGACCCGCGACGTATGTGTTACGCGCTGGCATGGTGACGATTGTTTCACAACAACCCTAGACTCAGGAGGAAGGCGATGACCAATTCCAAGACACGCGATCAAGGTTCGAACGGACTGTCGAGACGGCAGGTACTTGCTGCAGGTGGCGCGGCGATCGGCGCGAGCGCGCTCTCGTCGTTGCCGTTTGCAGACGCACTGGCGGCGAACCGAATCCTGCAACTCGGATCGGCGAGCCTGGGTTCCACCGGCTACGTGATCGTCGAAACCCTTTCGGCGATAATCAACAAGTATTCGGACCCGAAGCTCCGCACATCGTCCATGTCGACGGGTGGCGGTGCTGAAAATATGGCGCTGCTGGGCGAAGGCTTCATCGATTTCGGCCAGACCACTTCGGCCGACTGGCATCCAGCACTAAACGGCCTCAAACCCTACAAGAAGCCGGTGAAAGCCTATCAGATGTTCTCTTACATGGTATGGACGCCGGTGCCGATCGTGCGTGCCGATTCTGGCATTAAGTCGATTGCCGACTTCGCCGGCAAGCGCATTTCCACGGGATCGTCGGGCGGTTCGGCGACACGCCTGTGGAAAACCCTTCTCGACGCAGCCGGTGTGCTCGATAAGGTCGAATTCGTTGCCACTGGCGGTTGGCGTGGCACTTACGATGCCTTTCGTCAGAATTCCATCGACATCACGTCGGCAATCCTCACCACCGGCAAGCCCTCACCGCTGGTCAATGAACTGGAAAGTTCGGTCAAACTCAATGTGATCGACGTTCCCGCGGATCTTCTCGAAGCGGCACGGAAGAAAAATCCGGGCGTGCTGACCTATGATCTGACACCGGACAAATGGAAGACTGTTACCAAACCCATGCCGGTACCAGCCTATGCCGGTATACTAGCAGCCCACCCGCGCATCGACGCCGACACCGCCTACAATATGACCAAGACGATCTACGAAGGGATCACAAAGGCTAAGAAGGTCCCGAAGCTGCTCGAGAACGTCCATCTCGGTTTTGCCACCAAGTACCTGATGAGGGACATTCCGGTCCACCCCGGTGCGGCCAAGTTCTTCAAGGAGAAGGGGGCATGGCGCGACGACCTTACGGTTGCCAAGCTCTAGGACACTGCCGCACGCCCTTTGCCGTTGGCAAGGGGCGTGCGGTATAGCGCTGATTGTTGTTGAACAGGAAACCGTTGTGGTCGACCGTGAGCAGCGTGACGCCGAACTCCTTGGGAGCTGATAAGCACTCGGATCATTGGATCAATGCCCTTGTTTTTCGGTTTCCGGATTGGGTCTTCAGCCGCCAACCCCAAATGGCTTCCTGCTAGACCGCTGCTGAAGTCAGAGCAGACTTATCCCCAAAATCTGTGGATAAGCGGCGGCGGGAATTCCGCTCGGCCTTCGGAAGCCGACGATATCACGCCACGCCGTCAGGGTCGCCTGCTAGCCGAGGCTGTTGAAAAACTCGCCAAGTAGGTATCGTCGAATTTTGGGCGATTTGATTTTACAAAAGACTGGTCGCCATAGATGGCATTTGTACTGCCCTAGGCGGCTGCAGGACGTCATTCCGTCTTCTTTGACCGGTCCCTAGCATCCAGAATGCGTGGCATGACCCAGTGGGCAAGAAATTTTCATCCGGATGCCGTTTTCAGAGTTTTTCAACAGCCTCGGCTATCACCAGCACTTCTACGTCCCTAAATTTTACGCATGCTGCACTTATGATAACCGACGCTTCTAGCCTCGCGCACGTATCGGTCGCTCTTTGTCCAACCCGCTGAAGCGGGGCACGATAATAGGGATGGATTACTTATGTCACTGGCGGGAATGCACGGACCGCATCCCCCGACTTCTTCTGAGGCCGCTTGGGAGTTACCCATCCAACATTCTCAATCCGATTGACGAGGCAGGCAATGGTGGCCATTTGGTCTCAAATTGAGTAAGTCGCTTTGTGGCTTCCCAATTAACTTTTCGACAATTAACGTTGTGAAGGGACAGTCGATGGTGGAGATTTCGAATTGAGCCGACTCGCAGATAAAACGTGCATCGTCACCGGCGCTGCAGCTGGTATCGGTCGGGCTACGTCTCTTCGGTTCGCTCACGAAGGGGCCAACGTTATAGCAATTGACCTAGATGAAAACGGTCTGAAAGAGCTTCAAGCGGGTTCAGATCGTATCACCATCCGGCCATTCGATGTATGCGACGCAGAACAAGTTAAAGAGTTCGGTTCCAGTTTGGAGCGGGCTGATGTGCTTTTCAATTGTGCTGGTCGCGTTGCTGTTGGCACCGTTCTATCGTGCACGGACAAAGAATGGACGGATACCATTAGTCTCAATGTGACTGCTATTTTCAGGTTGATTCGAGCTATCCTGCCAATGATGCTTGCTAGGCGCTCCGGAAGCATCATCAATATGGCCTCTGTGATTTCGTCGATTGGCGGAGCACCTGATAGGCTCGCATATGGCGCGAGCAAGGCGGCAGTTATTGGCATCACCAAGTCAGTTGCCCGAGACTTTGCTGGAGAAGGTATCCGTTGCAATGCGATCTGTCCTTCTGCTGTCGAAACCCCGTCGATGACCCGTCGGATTGAGGAGATGGCGGATCCCACTGCGGCTCGGGTCATGTTCAATGAACGTCAACCGGTTGGGCGGATGGGAACGCCGGATGAGATAGCCGATCTTGCAACCTACCTTGCCAGCGACGAGTCCGCATTCATGACCGGTAGCGCCATTGTCATCGACGGCGGCGCAAAGCTATGAGGTTTCACTAGTGATTAGGGCTGGGATCGTCGGATTGGGACGCTGGGGCCAGCGACTGGTTACGGCTTTGGGTACCGAGCATCATTCCCACCCAAGTTCGGAAATCCAGTTCGTGAAGGCTTATGCCCGTTCCCCAGCCAAGGTCGAAGGATTTTGCAGGAGCAATCTCCTTCAGTTATGCGCAAGCTTCGACGAACTTATAAATGCCCCTGATATCGACGCGATCGTGTTGGCGACGCCGCACAGCCAGCACGTCGATCAGGTGAGGGCGGCAGCGGCTGCGGGGAAGCATGTCTTTGTCGAGAAGCCATTTGCGCTCGATCTGCGGGGCGCTCGCGAGGCCGTGGCGGCATGCCGGCACGCCGAAGTTTCTCTTGCCGTCGGATTTAACCGGCGGTTTCTACCGGCCTACCGGGAGATGGATAGACGACTAAACGCCGGTGACATCGGCCTAGCCTTGCATATTGAAGGCAATTTCTCCGGACCTTTCGGTTACTCTTACGATTCGACCATGTGGCGGGGTACTGCGTCCGAAAATCCTGCGGGCGGCATGGCCGCCATGGGCATTCACGTCTTAGACGCCATGGTTCATTTGATGGGAGAAGTTAAGTCTGTTCAGGTAATGAGTACGAGACGCGTGTTGAAAGCCGAAATCGACGATACCACGGGCGTTGCATTGCGGTTCCGTTCCGGAGCAACGGGGTATCTATCTACATTGATGGCGACCGCGTCTCACTGGCGTCTACATCTATATGGCGCGGAGGGCTGGATAACTGTAAATGACGAGATGAACCTTGAATGCAAAAACCTAAAAGGCGAGACGTCCGCACAGGGCTTCCCACGTACCGATATTGAAAGACTAGAACTGGAAGCCTTTGCAGCGGAAATTGCGGGTCAGGATAGTTATCCGGTCAGCGCCTCTGAGATTTTTGCAGTGACTGCCGCTTTTGAGGCTATTTCCGAGTCTGCGCGAAGGGCTGGAGAAAGCGTGGAAGTCGGGTCTGTGCCGGACGAATAACAGGCAAAGCGTATTAGCCTATAAATGTCTGTTCTGGAAGCCGATGGGGCAGCTTACAATACAGGCTTTGATTCGCCCAATTCGGTCAAGGATAGGGTCTGTCTCACAGAATTATAGGTCCCGACGGCATTGTCAGACCAACTAGAGCGGCCCGATGGAACCTACAATTAACGAAACTCAGGCCGCAAGTTGACGCCATTCGGCCAGGGCGACGGCTCGGTCATATTTGAATTTGTCGCGGCGGTTGAGATAACGTTCAAGGTTGAAGTGGTTATGGATTGATCCCTGGGTGGCGGCGAATTTCTGCAAGGTCTTTGCGTCCCTGAATTTTGCCATTGCCGCCTCTCGTCGTCTGAACGGCTGGTGTGAATTCTCTGCCCGATTGTTGAGCCAACGGCCGCAGGACTGAGTTGTCGCATTGCCAATTGTATTCATCGCCGCTCGATTAGACCGAAGTTTGTCCGTGACGATCGAAGCCGGTCGACCGTAGCGCTTCATCGCGCGCTTCAAAAACTTAACCGCAGCCTCACGATCCCGCCGTTTCGCCGCGAAAACCTCAAGCACTTCTACTTCATGATCAACGGCACGCCATAGATAATGCGCCTCACCATTGATCCGCATGAACACTTCGTCCTGATGCCAACGCCAGTTCGATTGATAATGAGCTCGACGCTTTCGTATCTCGGCAACAAACATCGGACCAAACCGGTTCCACCAGAACCGAACCGTCTCGTGACAGATCTCGATGCCGCGCTCGGACAGCAGGTCCTCGACCTGCCGTAGCGACAGCGGAAACCGGATATACATCATCACCGCGAGCCGAATGACATCGGGCGAACTGTTAAAATAGCGGAAGGGACTTTTTCATCCGAAAAGGCTACGGAGCATCACCAACCTACTCAAGCCGATTTACTCTTACACTGCCCGCGGATTAGGTACCAAGGATGAGCGCGCTGGTCGGTGAAACGCCGAGCCCGCCAGCAACGAAACAGGTCTCAGCGCCGTCCACTTGCGACGTCGAGGTGCCGCGGATTTGCCGCACCCCCTCGACCACATGGTTGAGGCCATGGGTATAGGCCTCGGACAGATTGCCGCCTGCGGTATTGATCGGCAGTTCACCGTCAGGCCAGCAGATGGCGCCGCTCTCGACGAAGGGACCGCCTTCGCCGCGTTTCACGAAACCAAAATCCTCCAGCGCCATAATGACCAAACCGGTGAAATTGTCATAGATCTGGGCGACGTCGATTTCGCCCGGGCTGATGCCTGCGCGGGCGAACAATTCCGTCCCCAATGACGCGGCATTGACGCTGGCATAGGTCTCGAGCGGCATATTGTGCGATCCCAAAGGCCCGCTACCCCAGCCCGGCCCCGAACCATGGATGGCTGACAGCACGTGCGCCGGCTTTTGCGGCAGATCACGGGCCCGTTCGGCGGTGGTAACGATGACCGCGCAAGCGCCATCCGTTTCCAGGCAACAATCGAAAATACGATAGGGTTCCGCAACCATGCGCCCGGCCAAGTAGGTTTCCATGTCCAGCGTGCGGTCATGCATCACCGCGCGCGGATTGCGGTTGGCGTTTTCTCGGCAGGTGATGGCGACGTGACCGAACTGTTCCGCCGTCGTGCCGAACTCGTGCATATGCCGCATCGCGCTGAGGGCCGTCATTGCGGCCGGAGCATAAAGCCCGAACGGCGCCGTGAAACTACCATGCACCCGGCCGGCCCGGAACTGGCCGAAACGCCTCGATTGCCCCTGGCACAAGGACCGGAAAGCGACCACGGTATCGGCCTGACCGGATTCGACAGCGGCAACGGCGTGAGCAACAGCGCCGCAGGAACCACCGCCACCGCCGCCCCATACCATCGACGCGTAGCGCAATTCCGGAATCCCGAGCGCCACCTGCAGTAGCGCCGGCTCGCTAGCGTCGTTAGAAAAAGAGGTGAAACCGTCGATCTCCGATACCGGAACACCCGCGTCCCGTGCCGCGGCGATGATTGCCTGGCAGGCAAGATGGAATTCACTGCGGTCCTTGATCGTGCCCCAGCGGCCGTACTCGGTCTCGCCGATGCCGACGATGCATGCGCGCTTCGCCGGCTCAGTCATGGAATGCCACCAACGGGCGGAACCTGGGCAGATAGGTCCCATGCACCGGCCCTTCCCAGGCCAGCTCGACCGGCATACCGATGCGCATCTCGTCACCCCGGACACCAACCACGTTAGTAACCAAACGGACATCGTCCATGTCGGGGAACCGGACGACGGCAACGACATAGGGGACGACGGGCTCCACCGCCGGGTGCGAAGGATAGTGGATGACGGTATAGGAATAGACTTCGGCCATGTCCGGCGCCGTCTTCCAGACGATTTTCTCGGACAGACAACGCGGACAGATCGGTGTCGGCGGATGCCGGAACCGGTGGCAATCTCCACACTGTTGAAAGGTCAACCGGCGCGATTGGCAATGCTTCCAGAAGCCCTGCTCGTCCATCGTCGGTTCCCATGCCGGCATATCCGCCGGCAGGTAAAGTCGCATCGCTTCGGCACCGGCCGTCGCCGGACCTTGCTTCCGTTCACTCATAATCGCCCCTCTCGCGCTCGTAATCGCGCATCAGTTCCACCTTGAGAACCTTGCCCATTGAATTGCGGGGCAGATCCGGACGCAGGAGAACCCGCGATAGGCGTTGAAACTTGGCCAAGCGCTCATTCGCCCAGTTCAGCACCTCGCCCGCATCAGGCACCGCGTCCTTCCGCACCATCACATAGGCGACCGGCGTTTCACCCCATTCCCGGTGCGGAACTCCGATGACCGCGGCCTCGACCACGTCCGCGTGGCGGCTTAACAACTGCTCCAGGTCGCCGGCATAAATATTGATCCCGCCGGAAATGATCATGTCCTTCTTGCGACCGACGACATAGAGATACCCCTGTTCGTCGATGCGCCCGAGGTCGCCAGAGCGGAAATAGGTCTCGCCCGCCGGGCTAAGCCAGATCGCGGCCGCGGTCAGTTGCGGCTGGTTATGATATTCGCGGAACAGATAAGGGCTGTTGCCTGCAATTTCGCCGACCTCGCCGGGCGCCACCTCGTTTCCGTCATCATCGAGAAGACGGACATCCACCCCGATCACCGGCCGGCCGACGGAATCCGGTTTCTCCGTCATCTCGCTCGCCCGGATGGTGGTCGAGAACCCTTCCGTCGCCCCGTAGAGCTCCATGAAGGCATCGCCGATACGCGTCAGCATGACCTGCTTGATGTCCGCCGGGATGGCCGCGCCGGCGGTCAACGCCATACGTAAGGAGGAGAGATCGCGGTACTCCAGGTCAGGCACCTCCGACAAGCGCTGATACTGGGCTGGCACCATGAAGGTGTGCGAACATCGCTCACGCTCGACAAGGTCCATCCAAGCGACGGGATCGAACTTCGGCATGATTACGATGGTCGCGCCCACCAGCCAGGCCGGATAAACCAGGAGACAACTGCCGTTGTGGTAAAGCGGCGTCGTCACCAGCATCACTGAATCGCTATCGACACGGAAATCGACAGCACGGGTGAGAGCGAAGCTAAACCGCGCCGCATGGCCGTGGGTGATCCCCTTCGGTGTGCCGGTGGTACCGGAACTATAGATGATATTGAAGTCGTCCTCGCCGCGAATGCCGACGCCGGGCGGCCGATCGCCGAAACCGGCAATCCAATCATCGAACGGCCGCCATTCGCCACCGCTGCCGCCGTCGAAAACGATCCAACCGCCATCGATGACCGCGGCATCGGCACGGACCTCGGGAGGGAAGGCCTCGGTGTAGGGGTCTTCGGAGAACAGCACCTTGGCCCCGGAATCTTTCAGCATGAGTCGCAACGTCGGTATGTCCAGCATGGTCGAGAGCGGCACGAGGACCGCGCCCGCGGCCAAAATACCCGCCATGACCTGCAGCGTTTCGATGCTATTGCCCGTCAGCATCGCAACCCGGTCGCCGGGGGCGATGCCGAGTCCGATCAGCCCGTTCGCGACCCGGTTGGCCTCGCTCGCGTATTGCCCCCAGGTAACTCGCCTGCCGTCACAGATCAGGGCGGTTCGGTCCGGTTGCCAGCGGCCGTACAACTCGATCAACCGTGGGATGGTGCTGACCGGCCGGTCAAAAGCGGCGGGGGTCTCGGATACCGTCATGCTCATTCGACCGTCTCGTCGAGCGCGGCAGCATCTCGTTTTTGCATCCGCCAACTCCGGTAAAAGGGCCAAATAAACATTACGACGGAAATCAAAACGAAACTGAGCGCCAACGGCCGCGAAACGAAGGGCATCAGGCTGCCGGCGGAAGCCTGTAAGCCCGTCCGCAATTCCAGTTCCGCGACCGGCGCCAGTACCAGCCCGATGACGAACGGACCGAGCGGCACGCCGGCGCGCTGCAGACCAAAGCCAACGACCCCGAACAGCAGCATAACCCAGACGTCGAACATGGAGTTGCCCAACGCATATGACCCGGTCACGCAGCACACAAGGATGGCCGGATAGAGAAGGTGTTTGGGCAGGTACATGAGCTTGGCGATGTATCCGACCGCGCCGGTCATCACGGCGAACATGACGACGTTGGCAACCAGAAACACGGCAATGATGTTGTGGACCAGATCCGGGTTCGATTTGAACAGCAGCGGCCCCGGTTCGATGTTGTGGATGGTCAATGCGCCGATCAGGATCGCGTCGACGACGCTACCTGGAATGCCGAGTGCGATCAACGGGATCAGAGCGCCGCCGACGGTGGCGTTGTTGGCGGCTTCGGAGGCAACGATTCCCTCCTCCGAGCCGGTGCCGAAGCGTTCCGGCGTTTTCGACATGTTGTGTGCCGCCGTGTAGGAAATGATCGATCCGATACTGGCGCCGACGCCGGGCAGGATACCGATCCATGTACCAATCAGGGAAGACCGAACCAAATTTAGCGTCTGTTTTCCCCAGTCGGCGATTGACATGAACATGCCCTTGCGGTCGAACGGCACCACTTCCCGGCGCTCCTCGATATTGACGATATCGAGCAGGATTTGGCTGATGGCGAACACGCCGAGCAATACCGGCAGCAGGTTAAAACCGCCCATCAGGCTGAAGACACCGAAGGTCAGTCGCACCTCACCGGTCGCAGCCTCGATTCCGGGCAACGCCACCAAGATTCCCAAGAACCCGGAGAGCAGTCCCTTGGCGAAAGAACCACGGCTGACCGAAGCGATCAGCACCAGCGCCATCAGGATCAGAGCAAACAGCTCAAACGGACCGAACCGGATCGAAAATGCCGCCAACTGCGGCGTCAGCCAGAACAGGAACACCCACGAGATCATGCCACCGACAAAGGACGCCGTTATACCGAGGCCCAAAGCCCGGCCGGCGCGACCGCTTTGCGCCATGGGGTAGCCGTCGAAGGTAGTCATCACCGCCGCCGGCGTACCCGGCATCCGCAGCAGCGTGGCGCCGATCAAGGCGCCGCTGATGGCGCCCACATACATGGATACCAGCAAGATAATGGCGTTGTTGCTGTCCATGAAGAATGTCAGCGGCAGGGTCAAGGTGATCAGCATCGACCCGGTCAGCCCGGGAATGGCACCAACCACGATACCGGAGACCACACCCAGCACAGTAAGAAAAAACGGCATCGGCGTGATGACGAATAAAAGCGCGCCGCCAAGATCTTCGAAAGTCATGATGGATTGCCCGCAGATTCAGCGTTCATGGGAGGTCGACATAAAGCACGTAGGAGAAGAGCGCGTAGCCGCCACCACCGAGGATCACGGCAAGCACCGAAATCGCGGCGGCCTGGCGCGCCGTCGGCCGGCCCGACAGGACCAGAGAAGCAGCGATCACGAAGGCGATGGTCGCCGTGGTGAAGCCCACCAATTTAAAAGCCATGGCGCCGACGTAGATGATCGTTAGTACCGACACCAATCCGGCGAGGTCATGCCGTCGACGATGATCCCCGGCGCCCCTGGCATCCACCGGGCGGGCCATCGACGCGCGCACCAGAACGATCGCCGCAAGCCCGATAAGTATCGCAGCGACACCGAGCGGAACGCCCGCCGGGCCGATCGGATCGAACCGCGGTTCCGGCAATCCGGAGGCTTCCCAAATCACCAGCACGGAGATTGATATGACGGCCCCTGAAAGGGCCAGGTCGCGGATGAGCATGTTCCAAATTCCCATTGACCACTGCGCCCACGCGCCCAAGAGGCACGGTTGCCGGCGAAAGGAACGAGACCGAGCACCCGAGCACACCTGGTGACACTCGGTCTCCAGGGGAGGCGCTACTACTTCTTCTTTCGTTTGACGTCGAACTTCTTGGCAATGGCCACGAACTTTTCGTAATCGCCATGGACCTTCTTGCGATAAGCCTCGCCAGCCATAAAGGTCGGCTCCAAGGTCATGGTGTCGAATTTTTTCAAAACCTCCGGATCCTTCATCGCCTTGCCGAGCGCCTCGGCCATGGTATCGATGGCCTCATTGGGTGCGCCCTTGGGCGCCCACCACCAGCCGCCAACACAGAAGGTCATGTCGTAGCCCAGTTCCTTGTCGGTGGGAATATCCGGCCAGCGCGGATGGCGAGTGTCGCTCATGTAGGCGAGGCCCTTGATCCCGAGATCACCGAACTTGGCTAACGTCAGGGTCGACGAAAGCGTATAGGCGATGGTGCCGCCAGCCATCATCTTGGCACGTTTGGCGGAACCGCCGCCCTGAACATAACGAGTTTCGATGCCGGCCATGTCGTTGAACATCAGCGAATGAATATGGCCGGTGGCACCGAAGTTAACGCCTTCGGTAATGGTTTTTGGCTCCGCCTTCGCTTTCTTGACCAGTTCCGCGAGGGTGTTGATTCCTTGCGGCTTTCCAACCAGGTGCATGACACAGACCCGCGACGTCTCGGCGATCGGTTCGAACGCCTCCGGGCCAAAATCCAGCGCGCCCAGCGCAGACGCCGTCAGCGGCGTGTTGTTACCCATCAACAGAGTGTAGCCGTCGGGATCGGACTCCTTGACCTGTCGTGTCGCCAATGCGGTACCGGCGCCCGGAACGTTGACCACGACGATCGGTTGCGGAAGCAGTTTGTTTTTTTCAATGGCGTGCGTGACCGTCCGCGCGATCACGTCGGAAAGTCCGCCGGCCTTATAGCCGACAATTACCTTTATCGGCTTTTCCGGCCAGCTGGCGTACGCAGGTGCCGCCGTCACGGCGACGAGCCCAACAAATAAGGAAGTGGCGGCAATGAATGGTCGTTTCATGATGTTTCCTCCCGGTTTTCATGTATTGGCATTCTGTTGGACCTCGATCATTGTCACGAGGCCGATTTCTGGCCGAAGGGGTCGGCGTCCGCCAAGAACGCCGACAAACACTCGGCAAAGGCTTGCGGCTGTTCCAGGGGCGGACAGTGTCCAGCGCCGGAAATCTCGGTGAATTGGGCGTTCGGAAAACGATCGGTCATGGCCTGGGAATCGGCCTTGGCGATCGCCTGATCGGCAGCGCCATGAACGACAAGAACCGGTTGTTTGGTCTCTGACGTTCGCGCACTGAAGTCAGGCCGGCCAGCGATGGCTTCAGCAAGGCGGGTCATGCCCGTCAAGTCGTATCCCGCGACCTGCTTTTTCCAGTTGCCGAACCAAACGGCTTGTTCGGAAATATAGTTTTCCGACATTAACCGGGCACCCGTAACCTGCGCTGTCTCGGCGCTCCACTCGCCGGCGATGCTTTCCACGCGCAGGATGAAATCCTCGTTGCGCTGCCGCGGCCAGACGGTGTCCTGAATGCCCACCAGGCAGAGTCCAGCCACCATGTCCGGGTGGCGAATGGCGATGTTTTGCGCCAGGAATCCGCCCATGGAATGGCCCACAAACAGGGCGCGCTCGACGCCCATGGCCGTGAGCGTCCGCACTGTCCAATCCGCCCATGCGTCCATGGTGAAACCCGCCGGCGGCGCCATGGTCGGGCCGTGTGCCGGCTGCCAGGGCGCGATACAACGGACGTCACGATGCAGGGCATCCATTGCCGAGCGCCAGATTTCCGGCGACATCAGCCAGCCGTGCAGAAAGACGACAGCTTCCGATCCGCGCGGCTCGACGACGGCGAGGCGCTGGCCTTGGTCGAAAACCGTGATTTCCTCGCCGGCAACGGCGGCCACCGACGGCAAATTGCCGCGCGCTGCAGCGCGCAGGAAACGGCCGGCAACGGCCATGAATTTCTCCGGCGATTCCAGCAGGACCAAGGCGCCGGCGCCCGGCATCACCGCCAATTCCGACGATTTGACCTTGCCGTAAAGCCGGCGCGCCATTTCCAGGCTGGGCCAGCGGTCGAAACCGGGCGCCACGATCAGGGTCGGCACCCGGATCGTATCGAGTTCGGCATCGGTGTAGGACGGCATGCGCAGCGCACGAACCCATTTGAACACACGTTCCGTGTCCATCCGGCCGCGATCCGCCTCCATGCGCCGGTCAATGATTTCCTGGATGGCATCGAAATGGTTGAGCGCGTAGTCCCAAGACAGGCCCGACAGCAACCAGGAATTGGTGTACTCGCGAAGGCCCTTGTCGAGCAGACAACGTTGCACATCGAGTCCGATCTCGACGGGGCGGTTTTCCGGCAGAGTTGAGACCGGGCCGAGCAGCACGCAGGAAAGCAGGCGTTCGGGATGTTCGATGGCGCAACGGATCGCCACGTGCGTCCCACCGGTCCAGCCAAAGATATGAAAGCGTTCGTGACCTAGGCCCGCCGCCACCTGAATACAGATTTCGGCATAACCCCGAAAGATCGCAACCGGATCCTCGGTTTTGTCCAATTGCGGCGCCGGCAGGTCGAACTGAGCGACGGTGAATTCCTCGGCAAGGCGTTCCCAGATTCCGTCCCAGATCCCCATGCCGCGCGCAGCCATGCGTACCAGTAGCATCAGCGGCTTGCCGGGATCCTCAGAGACAAGAACATCAATCCCCCCGACGTCGACGTGTTTCTTCTCCGTGGCCATCTGCTCCCCCGTTTGCCTCCCCACCGCTTCTCAAAGAACCGCGTCGCCGTGGTCCTGAGTTCCACCTAAAAAAACACAAACACTGTTGCACTGCCTTCTGGAACAAGTTATTGTTCGGATATGCGGAACTTTGTTAGATTATTTAAAACACTAGTTGATATATCATGACGGGGCAAGAAATTTTTCCATTGGCCGATGCGGAAGGTTTCCACGCGGGAACCGGCGAAACCGGCGACCGCCGGTTTGCGACGACACTTGCCCGCGGCATTCAAGTCTTGCGGGCCTTCCGGCCGGACGACCCCGGCCCGCTCGGAAATATCGACATCGCGCGGCGTACCGGCCTGCCGAAGGGAACCGTTTCGCGCTTCACCCATACGCTGACCGCGCTTGGGTTTCTCGGCCACGATCCGCAAAGCGGAAAATACAGCCTGGGGCCGGCCATTCTGCCCATTGCACATTCCTACTTGTCGAAGATCGATGTGCGCCAGACGGCAAAGCGCCATATGGCCGAACTATCCGTGGATACCGGCACCTCGGTCCTGCTCGGCTGCCGCGACAGCCTCTCCATCACCGTCATCGAGGCCAGCATGGCCAACGTGCCGATCGTTTTGCGCGCCGATCTCGGATCCAGAATCCCGATCGCGACAACGGCGGCCGGACATGCCTACTTGGCCGGCGTCGACGATGCAGAACGCAACGGCCTCATCCAACAAATCCGGGCACGCAAGATCGGTGATTGGGAACCGCTGTATGCACGGATTCAGCGCGACGTGGAAGACGTCCACCGCCGGGGATTCTGCATTTCAAACGGCGAATGGCGGGCCGACGCGTTCGGCGTCGCCATCCCCATCGTCGGCGGCGGCGGCCAACCCGTAATGTCACTGAACTGCGGCGGGCCGTGCTATGGCATGACACTCGAAAAGATGGAAGAAATTGGCCTTCGGCTTGTCCAGATTGGCCGCATCATTACCGGTGAGCAGGTTCGCGGTTAGAACTTTTCTGGAACGGCAATCTACGGTTGTCACCATGCCCAGGTGGTTCATGTGACAATGCCGGAAATCAAATGTATCCGAGCCGCGCATCCTTGTCACAATCATCCGGATTACGATCGCGCGGGTTCCCGAACCCACCGCCACCCGGCGTGCAGAGGGTCACGATATCACCCTTGGTGAGCACATGTTGCTTGTGCACATCGACGGCTTCGCCGTTAATCCGGACGCTGCCCACTTGTCCCGCCTCGCCACCGTCGAGGCCGGGGGCCGGATTTTTGCAACGTTCGGTCATGAACAGCGCCACCAAGGGGCGCTCCGACGTGCATTCAAACTGCACTTCTTGGCCGAGTCCACCGCGTCGCCGCCCGCCGCCGCCGGAGCCCGGTTTCAAACGTTTGAAGTGGCAGTGCAGCGGGCCGTTCCGCTCCGCCACCTCAACCGGCGTCGAGGAGATATTTGACGGCCAAGACAAGCAATGTTCACCATCGGCGCCATGGGTGGCGCCCATACCGCCGTTGTAGAACAGCACATTTGCGAAGGTCTTTCCGGCATCATCGGTGCCGGTCACGGTGAAGGCCCATAGCGGCGAGCCCGCACCAGCCATCACCTTGTCGGGGATGATCTGCTTCAAGGCGCCGAATACGACCACCGGTACGTAATGTCCGGTGTTGGAACGCGCGACGACGGAGGCCGGATATTGCGGGTTGACCAAACAGTTTTCCGGTGCCGTCACCTTCACGGGGCGGAACATGCCTTCATTGTTGGGCAGCTCCGGCAACAAGGCGCACTTCACCGCATAGGCTGTCATGGCATAGGTGTAGGCCATTACGCAGTTGATGGCGCGGGGCTGTACTGGGGATGTGCCGGCATAGTCAGCAGTGATCTCGTCACCGGCCACGGTTACGGCGACCTGGAAGCGATAAGGCTGATCGGCACCGTCGGTCTCCATGGCGAAGTGATAAGTGCCGTCCGGCAATGCGCTGATGGCGCGCCGCATGGCGCTCTCGGTGCGGGTGAACAACTCGTCGGCGAAGTTGTCGAGTTGTTCCAGACCATAGTCGGTCATTAGGGCGGCGATGCGCTCGGCCATCAATTCGTTGGCGCCGACTTGGGCCCAAATGTCTCCGACGGTTTGTTCTGGCGTGCGCACGTTGCGGCGGATCAGATTGACAAGCGTGCTATCGGTTTTGCCGGCGCTGATCAGCTTCATAGGGGGAATCTGCAGGCCTTCCTCGAACACCTGGCGTGATTCAATGGCACGCAGCCGGCCGCCGATATCCGGCACGTGCGAGGTGGTGGCCGCGAAGGCGATCAGCTGGGTTCCAAAGAAGATAGGCCGCACAAGGCATATGTCACTCAAATGCCCGGTGCCGATCCAGGGGTCATTGGTGATCAGGATATCGCCGGGCTGCATGTTTTCCGTGCCGATTTCACCCAGGAAATGGCGAACGGTCTGCGGCAGGGTGGCGATGAACGATGGGATTGAGCCCGAATTCTGGGCCAATGAGTTGCCGCGCGAATCGGTGAGCACGCAGGCGAAATCGTTGGCTTCGTTGGACAACGTCGAGAACGAAGTTCGCACGATTGCCTTTGCAGCCTCGTCGACAATGGAAATCAACCGCGTCCACAGCACTTCCATGAAGACCGCGTCGAATTTTGGCGGGGTCGCGGTCATGGCGCCTCTTCCGGTTCCGGCAAGTCGACGATCAGATTGCCGCTTTGCGCCACTTGCCATATTGCGCGGGGTCCGATGATCAAGGTCGAACCTTGCTCCTCAATGATGGCCGGACCTTCATAGCGTTCGCCCGGCACCAGTCGGTTTCGCTCAAACACAGGCGCTGTGACATAGTCGCCGTTCTCAGGGAAGTAGGCCGGTCGTTCTCCCTTGCGAGGATCTTGGGCTGCGCCTATGTCCGCGGCTGTCCGCAATTGGGCACCGCCAGGCACCGGGGCGCGGGCGGTGAGGCGGATGTTGATGAACTCGACTGGCACGTCGAGGGGTGTACGCGAAAATTTCTCCATATAGGCGGTCTCGAAGGCAGCGAGTAGCCGGGCACGCTGGTTGGCGCTATCGCGTTTATTGTAAGGACCGTCCGGCAAAGGCACTACTAACTCGAAGCCTTGCCCCGTATACCGGCCATCGGCGCGGCGCTGGAAGGTGACGCTTTTCGGGTCGAGGCCGGTCTCGGCAATGACAGCGCGGGCATCTGTCTCAAGAGACTGGAAGGAAGTTTCCAGCTCTTCAAGATCGCAGTCCGCCAGTTTGGCGCCGACGGTGGCGACCCGATCTACGCGTCCGGGCGCTACCAGCAAACCCAGCGCCGAGGCAACGCCCGCCGCCCTTGGGCAGATCAGTTTCCTCAAGCCCAGTTTCTTGGCTACGTAATAGGCATGCACCGGGCCGGCGCCACCGGTGCTCAAGAGCGCATAGTCGCGCGGGTCACGGCCGCGCTCGGCGATATGGACGCGCGCCGCACTGGCCATATTCTCATTGACGATATCGTGGATGCCCCAGGCGATCTCAGTACGGTTAAGGCCTGCTTTTTCGGCGACCCTATCCAGTGCCTGCCCGGCAGCCGCCATATCGACGTCAAGCATGCCCCCGGCAAAGTAGCCCGGGTTGAGATAGCCGAGCTGAAAATCCGCGTCGGTGACAGTGGCCTCCCTACCGCCCAAGCCGTAAGCGGCTGGGCCCGGTTCGGAACCGGCGCTTCGTGGACCAACTTTCAGGAACCCCAAATCGTCCACATTGGCGATGGAACCGCCGCCAGCGCCGATCTCGATCAACTCGATGGTCGAGATACGGATCGGCAGGCCGCTACCCTCGACAAACCGTTCCTGGCGACCGGCCTCAAAGCCGTAAGCGATCATTGGCTCTCCGCCATCGACGAGGCAGAGTTTCGCCGTGGTGCCGCCCATGTCGAAGGCCAAGAGTTTACCGTCAACATCGTCACGGCCGAAGTGGGCCCCTGAGAGCGCCCCGGCGGCGGGCCCTGATTCTAGCATCTGCACCGGCTGGCGCCGCGCCTCTGCCACGTTGGTCAGCCCTCCGGACGAGATCATCAAATGCAGCGGCGCGGTGATGCCAGTGTCCGAAATCTTGTCGGTGAGCGACTGAAGGTAGCTCTCGGCCATCGGTTTGATGTAAGCGTTGGCGGCGGTCGTAGAGGCTCGCTCGAACTCGCGGATCTCCGGGGCCACCTCCGAAGAAATGGTGACGCTAAGGTCGGGAAAGCGTTGCTGAATAACCTCGGCGGCCCGGCGTTCGTGGGTGTCGTTCAAATAAGTGTGCAGGAATATAATGGCGACCGATTCCACGCCACCGTCAACCAACGCTTGAGCCGCGTCGCGGATCGAGCCTTCATCGAGTGGTATACGCACGTGGCCCGTAGCATCTAGTCGTTCATGCGCTTCCAGGCGCCAGTCACGTGGCACCAAGGGTTCCGGTTTTTTAATGGCGATATCGTAAAGACCGTACTTGCGTTCACGGCCGATCTCCAGCGCGTCGCGGAACCCTTCAGTGGTGATCAGGCCGGTTGCAGCGCCGCGCCGTTCGATCAGGGCGTTGGTGAACAGTGTCGTGGCATGTACGACGCGGGCTGTCTCAGTGGCCGGCAGTTCCCCAGCCTCGATCATCGCACAAATGCCTTCAATAACAGCGTTCGCCGGATCGTCGTGGGTGGTCAGCAATTTGCGGTTAAACTGACGGCCCGTGGCCGCGTCGAATGCCACGATGTCGGTAAAGGTGCCGCCAATGTCGATGCCAAGCGCGAAGGCTGCCACGCTGCTCCCCAATCGGTCATCAAATCCTGCTGGCACCATTGGGGATCGCCTAGCATCGGTCAAGTACCAGATGACACGCTCCTTGACGCGTGTCTGGCGGCCCATCTGCCCAAGCGAAACACTTCGCCACCAAACCCGGCAACAGCAACAGCGAGCCCATATTTGGACAAGACCGCACTCACAATGAGATGATCTGCTTAATGACGACGTAGAGATGGCTGGCTATGTAAAAATTGTAAAATCGATAAGTTTTCTAATATTGGTTGTTATTGCCGATTAATTTACCTCGGTGACTAAGTCTTGAGGTCGAGTTTAGCGACACGTCAATTAAACTGAGAATACTGTCGACCCGGTCGTTTCCCTGGCTTCGAGGGCTCTGTGAGCCGCAACAGCGTCGCGCAACTCGTAGGTTTGGTTGATCTCTATTTTCACACCGCCACGTACCGCCTCAAAAAGCGCATTGGCAATCTCAAGGGTGAGCTCCCGAGTGGCGGTGTGAGGCGCCAGTCCCGGACGGGTAAAATACAGCGCCCTGGCGGCCAAAGCCGAAGCCGGGACGGGCGGTATATGGCCGGAAGCCGCGCCAAAGTTCACATATGTGCCGAAGCGGGAGAGACAGGCGAGCGAGCCTTCATGAACCGCCGCGCCAACGCCATCATAGGCAACGGGGACACCCTCTCCGTCGGTGATCTCCATTACCCGTGCAGCGAAATCCTCGCGGCTGTAGACAATTGGATGGTCGCAACCGTGCGCTTTGGCAATCTCCGCTTTTTCATCACTGCCGACCGTGCCGATAACGTTCACCCCCTTCTGTTTCAACCACTGGCAGGCGATCAAACCGACCCCGCCTGCGGCGGCATGAAACAAAACGGTTTCACCCGCTTTGACCGGGTAGGTGCGGTGGATGAGATATGACACCGTCAACCCCTTGAGCAACATCCCCGCTGCCTGCGTGTCGCTAATATCGTCAGGCAAGGGGATCAGGCGTTCTGCCGGATACACACGTTGCTCGGCGTAGGAGCCGGGAGGTCCCATGACATAACCGACGCGGCTGCCGACCAGAGCATCGTCAACGCCCTCACCGACCGCATCAACGACGCCGACGCCCTCCATGCCGATCCGCGCGGGCAAATCCAGTTTGTAGCCGCCGGAGCGTTGGTAGACATCGATATAGTTCAACCCGACTGCCGTCTGATGTAGCCGCGCTTCGCCAGCGCTAGGTTGTACCTCGGGCACCTCTTCCCAACGCATCACTTCGGGTTCGCCTTGTTCGTAGACTCGGACTGCGTGCGGCATTTTTTAGATTCCCCCCGGCTTTAGCGTTGTCGACGCCGGCCATATCAACGGCCTATTGGAATGACGTCAAGGCTACTCATTTTTCTTTCCCTTGCGTAGCATCGGCAATTGTCCAATCTAGAATTGAACTCGCGTCGTGGCTGCTCCATCCACAATCAAGTTGGTGCCGCTGATAAAACTAGCTGCAGGACTGGCTAAAAACACCACTGCATTTGCAACTTCCTCGGGGGCCCCTAACCGTTTCAGAGGGCATCGATCAATGGCAGCCTCGTAAACTGCGGGGGACTCCTTCTTGCGCACATCCCAAACGCCACCCTCAAAGAAAATCGCACCCGGGGACACGGTGTTTGCCCGTATTCCTTTGGCACCAAGCGTTGTGCTTAGGCCTGACATATAATTTATAAGCGCTGCTTTCATACCGCTATACGCGCGAACAGCTCCAGTTGTATTGATCGCGGCTGTACTAGCAATCCCAACGATCGATCCACACGCAGATTTCTCCAAGTAAGGCATCGCGGCTTCGACCGCACGAACGGCGCCCAGAATGTCGACTTCCAAACCTGTCCGCCACGCTTCCTCGTCGGCTGAAGGGCCAAGTGCACTTGCGTTTGGGACTAAGATATCAAGGCCTCCAAGCGCTTCCGCAGCCTGTACAATCCAAGTTCGGAATTCGACACTATCCGTTACGTCAACGACGCCACCGATAACCTTCGGGCCGTAATCCGAAAAAGCGCCAACCGTCTCAGCGACCTGATCTCCTTGCCGTGCACAAAACCCAACATGGCAACCCTCAGCAACTAACAATTCGACGATTTTCCGGCCGATCCCGCGTGTCCCTCCCGTTACAATCGCCCGCTTACCTGTTAGACCTAAATCCATCAGTTACCCCCTAGCAGTATCATTGCTTCACGCCTGTCCGATTGTATTTTCAGAACTATCCCAGCCCATTCCAAATTTGTGAGATCAACAAAGAAGCGCGCCGAATGGCGCGCCTCTCATTTTGTATGCGCTAGGCGCCAGAACTCCGAACCACCAAATTACCAATCAAACTGACTTTTTAAGTGTCTGCCCGGCCTTAAACCGAACGGACTTGGACGCCTTGATTTTGATGCTCTCGCCTGTGCGCGGGTTGATCCCTTTTCTGGCCTCGCGTTTGCTAACGCTAAAAGTACCGAAGCCGACCAATTGGACCTTCTGGTTCTTCTTTAGAGAAGCACTCATCGTTCCAAGAATGGCTTTCACCGACTCCCGAGCCGCAAGCCCGGTGCAACCGGTCTGTGCCTGAATGACATCAGCGAGATGCTGTCGATCACTGACTCCCTCAGGCGTCGCTTTATATCTTGGCGCTGGTTTGCGGACTGGCACCGCTTTCTTTGCCGGAGCTTTTTTGGCAGCAGTTTTCTTTGTGGGTTTCTTCGCCATGGATTGGTCCCCCCTTTAGATTAGAAATGAATTTAAAAACGAAAATCAGGATTTGTGGACGCGGGAGTTTATCTTCCGAAACGCAGAGACACCCTAAACTCATATTCGCTGCAAAGGTATTGGAATTCCCTGCTCCCGTTTGAAAATTCCCTGATCTCTCCAAAAATTTCCCTGTTGATTTATTAGGGAATTTGGTCCAGAAGGCGCAGAAACCCTGGCCTTTATGGGCATGGCATAACCCGCTTAACCAGGAAATTGCAAAAATTCCCTGTTATTTCCCTGTTTATCAGGGAATTTCACTGAGACTAGCTAGCGCCAGACTGCGCCCACCACCAATCTTTCTGATACGGGCATTGTCACGTTAATGGCGTGGCTAGGTTGCACCCGGTTCGAATAGAACCACCTCGCAGGTGTCATCGAGCGCCACCGGGCAGTATTCGACCCCATGCGGGACGACAATGAACTCGCTTTCCTCGACGATCTCCTGACGGTCGCGGAACTTCATCAGCAGACGGCCCTTGTGCACGAAGAACAGTTCGTCCTCGTGTTCGCGGAAGTGCCAGACGAACTCGCCTTCGAACTTCGCGAGCTTGATCTGCATATTGTTGATCTGGCCGGCGACCTTCGGCGACCAGGTGTCAGAGAACCCCTCAAAGGCGGCTGTCAGGTTCTTCTTGGAAAACGGCGACAGGTGGTTATTGAGCCGGGCGACGTCCCGGATGATCGCCGAAAGCTGGCCCGGGAGGTCCTTGTCACCGGCAGGATATTTTCCGTCCAAGGCGGCGGTGCCGATGGTGAAGCCCGCGGCCCCGGCTTTCTTGACCGTGGCAATGCGCTCCGGCGTGTCGATGGAGCCGGCAATGTAGACGGGCTTGGCAACCGCTGCGCAGACGGCTTCCATGAGGGCCGGAACGTCCCCGTCGGAGCGATAGGCCAGAAGATCGAGGCCGTTGACGCCGTCGCGGGCGGCCAAGTCCCTGGCGCTGGTGACGATCTCGTCGATGCTTCCCTCCAGGACGCTCGGGTGGCCGGTGATCCGGCCGGGAAACGGACAATACTGAAGCCCGGCCCCATCGATGATCGGCAGGACATCGTCGACCCGGGTGCCGCCGAGAAGGACGTCGACGCCGATTTCCAGGGCCGCCTTGGCGGATGCGATTTCACTTTCGCGGTCAAGGGACACGACCTCGAGGTACGAGGTCGCGCCGCCCTCGGCGATCGTCGCTCTGAGTGCCTTCAATTGTTCGAGTGGAAGACCGACATCCTTGAATCCGATATGCCGAACGCCGAGACCGAGCGCCGTTTGCAGATGGATGTGCGCGTCCTCGACTGTCTGGTCGTTGCGCGTCAGCATGAAGATGAAGCGGAGTCCCATCATACGGCCCTTTCGAGATCGGGGGTATCGGACCCAGCGGCGATCAGCCGATGGGCATAGGCGATTGCGGTTTCCAGGCTGGCGGGATCGGCGAGTCCCTTGCCGGCGATGTCGAAGGCGGTGCCGTGATCGGGGCTGGTGCGCACGAACGGCAGCCCGAGCGTAATGTTCACGCCTTTTTCCAGACCGAGATACTTAACCGGGATCAGGCCTTGGTCGTGATACTGCGCCACGACGACGTCGAAACGACCCTCGCGGGCGTGCATGTAGACCGTGTCGCCCGGCCAGGGCCCGCTGGCATCAATGCCTTCGGCGCGCGCCGCATCGATGGCGGGGCCGATGATCCGGATCTCTTCGTCTCCGAACAGGCCGCCCTCGCCGGCATGCGGATTGAGCCCGGCCACGGCGACCCGGGGTGCGGCGATGCCGAGCGCCCGCCCACCTTCGTCGGCGAGGCGTATCGCCGACATTTGGGCGTCGTAGTCCGCGGCTTCGATAGCCGAACGCAGCGAGGTGTGAATCGTCACCAGCACGGTGCGAATCTCATCGTTTGCCAGCATCATGGCGACACGTTCGGCGCCGCCGAAATCGGCCAGGATTTCAGTGTGACCTGGATAGGATATGCCGGCGCTGGCCATCGCCTCCTTATTGATCGGCGCGGTGACGATACCGCTGACGGTGCCGGCCTTCGCCGCCTCGATCGCCGCAACGACGGCATCGAAGGCGGCCTTGCCGGAAACCGGGTTCACCTGGCCGAGGGGAGGTAGCGCCGTGATATCGGTCGCGTTGACCACTTCGATGCAGCCAGGCGCGAAACGCGCCTCCGCCGGGGTGGCGATGGCGCGGACCTCGATCGTCAAACCGAGCCGCCGGACCGCATCGGCCATGACCAGCGAACTGCCGTAGACGACAGCCCTGAGAGCGTTCCTGGAAAGAGCTTTCACCACGATTTCCGGGCCGATGCCCGAGGCATCGCCCATGGTAATGGCGAGGGGAGGATTTTCGTTCATGGCAGGGCCCGTCTTGTCAAAAAGGTTTCATGGCGCAGCCGCGCGAATACGCGCCGAAGCGTGTCGTCGTCACCGAAGCCGCCGGCCTTCATGGCGATCATCAGCTTCGAGCCGCCGGCCAGCGTGGCCCGGCCAAGCGGAAAGCCCGGCTCCAGTTCGGCCAGCAGTTCGAACGTATCGACGCCGAGGCGGTCCAGGATCGCGTCCAGTGTATCGCCCCCGGTGGCGACCAGCAGGTCGATGCAACCGGTCCGCACGAGCCGCGCGGCCCGGTTTGCGATTCCATCCAGGATGCCCGCCGGGTCGGTCTGGCGATCGCGAGGCCCGCGCAGCACCGTGACGTCCACAAGGCTCTCGATCCCATCCGCCTGGCGGTGACTGAGCGGATTGGCCGTGCCGATGGCAACGAGGATGCCGCCGGTCCCGGTATCCGGCGTCGTCGGGGATGTTCCGATGCCTGCGAGACGCGCCGCCAGGGCCTCCGCCATGCCGGGCGAGCCGACCCAAAGGGTTTCGCACGGGTCGTCGAACCCGGCAACCTTGGCGTTCAACTCGTCCTGGGTTGCCGCGTCGAGTATCACAACCTCCCCAATCCCGCCGGGAACCAATTCGGCCAGGGATGATGTTCTCGCCGGATGTACGGGATCGCGGCCATAAGAACTTTCCGACACGGGCACGCCGTCGACGTACTGAATGCCACGGACGGTCGTACGGCCGGCCGCCGGAAATGCCGGCGCGAACACCAGCGTTTTTCGCCGACTGTTCGAGAACGCCGCTGCCAGCTCAGCCGTTACGTGTCCGCGAAGGGTCGAATCGACGGTCTTGTAGAGAACCCGGCTGGATGCGAGTTGCGTCGTCAACGCCGCGACGTTCCGCGCCGCGTCGTCGATAGACAAGGACCGCGAGCCGCTGTCGACAGCGAAGACATCGCATCCGTCAACGGCCAATCTCCGCCGTCCGATCATCGCCCGCAGGCCGCGCGCGACGAATGGGCCGGCGCCGTCGGCGGCGCTGGTGAGGTCGTCCGCGACGACACCGACACGAAACCGTCCATTGGTTTGCATATCTCAATTATGAACACGGCTCGTAAAAGGAAAAGCGATAGTTTTTGTGTCTTTATGGTGATAATTACTCACCAATGAAACGTTCCGACATCCCCTCCCTGGACGACCTTCGCGCCTTCGAGGCGGTGGCGCGCCTGGGTTCCGTCCGGCGGGCCGCCGACAGCCTGGCGTTGACCCATGGTGCGGTCAGCCGCCGTGTCACCAAGCTTTCGGCGGATCTCGGTTTCAGCCTGTTCGAAAAACACGGGCGCGGCCTGCGGCTGACGGCCGCCGGAGAGACCCTCAACCTGACCGTCGGTCGATTCCTGAGCGAGCTCGAAACCACGGTGCAGGGCCTGCGCGCCGCGGGTGGCCAGGAAAGTGCCCTGGTCCTGTCGTGCGAACCTTCCGTCGCCATGCGCTGGCTCATTCCGCGCCTCGGTGCGTTCCAGGCCGCCAATGCGGATATCGCCCTGCACCTTTCGGTGGGCGGCGGCCCTCTCGATTTCGCTCGCGATCGTGTCGACCTGGCCATTCGGCGGCTCGATTTCGGGTTGCCGGAAAGCTGGCGGGTACAGCGCCTGTTCGCCGAACAGGTCGGTCCCGTCATGAGCCCCGGCATCGCCGCCGCATTCGAAAGCGGCAATTATATCGGGTTGGGATCGAAAACCCGTCCCGATGCATGGTCGCGCTGGCTGTCGGACAATCCCGGTATCGGGCGGCCGGCAGAGGTGCGCCACTACGACCACCATTTCCTGATGGTGGAAGCCGCGTCCGCCGGACTCGGCGTTGCGCTCAGTCCGTTCGTGCTGGCAACTGACGATATCGAACGGGGCCGGTTGGTTGCGCCAACGGGTTTCAGCCCCGACGGCACCCACTACGGCCTGCTTTGGCCCGGCGCGACCGCGCTCTCGGCAAAAGCCGAACGCCTGGCCGGCTGGCTGGAGGCGGAATGCCGTCGTGCGTTCCCCGCCTGACCCGCCGTGTTGCCCTAGCCGTGTTCGACGGCCGTGAATGATTTGGTGAAGCCGACCGTCTTTTCGATAATCAAAAGCAGTCCGACGATCATGAAGATGACGACGCTGGAGATCGAGGTAATCAACGGATCGTCGGCGTTCTCGAGATACTCATAAATCTCCACCGGCAGAGTGACGAAGCGCGAGGTGGTGAAGAACAGCGACACCACAATGTTGTCGAAGGACATGATGAAGGCGAAAGCGGCGCCGGCGAACATGCCCGGGAAGATCAGCCAGACGGTAATCTTGAAGAAGACCTGGATGCGGGATGCGCCGGCAACCGTGGCGGCGCGTTCGATATTGGGATCGATGCGCTCCATCGCCACCAACACCAAGCGCACCACGAACGGCAGGGTAACCAGTACGTGGCCGACGAGCAGGTTGAAGAACGACCCCGGCAGGCCCAGGCGGGACAGGTAAATCAAAAGCGAAATGGCGAGGATCAGCTGTGGCAGCATCAGCGGCGAGAGAATAAGGATATGGATCAACTCGCGTCCGATAAAGCGGAAGCGGTAGATGGAGATCGCCGTGGCGGTGCCGAGCAACGTCGCCACCAACGAACAGGCGACCGCCAACTGGAAGCTCTTCCAGGTGGCTTCGATGAACTGGGCGTTGTCGGCCAAGGCCAGGTACCAGCGCAGCGAAAACCCCTCGGTCGGGAAGGTGAGAAACTCGCTGGCCGTGAAGCTGATGACGATGACCATGACCAAGGGCGCGATCAGGAAGCCCATGGCCGCGAAGGCCGACAGCGCCAGCCAGAAATTACCCCAACGCACGTTCATCTGTACCTTCCCAGAATCCGTTCCGTCAGCCAGTGCTGCAACAAGAACACCAAGAGCACGACGATCAGCAGCAAGATCCCCACCGCCGCGCCGAACGGCCAGTTCAAGGTGACGAGGAAATTGTCGACGACCAGATTCGCCACCATGTTGACGTGGCCTCCGCTTAGGATGCGGGGCGTTACGAACGAGCTGGTGGCGATGGCAAAAACCAGCAGGCTGCCGGCGGCGATACCGGGCAGGCTGAGCGGCAACAGCACGCGGGTGAACACCGTCCAGTGTCCGGCACCGGTAATCGTCGCCGCCTGCAAGATGGCGCGCGGGATCGACTGCAGCGACACCAGCAACGAGATAATCATGAACGGCAGCAGCGCCTCGGTCAGACCGATGATCACCGCCAGCTCGGTGTAGAGCATCCGGATCGGTCGGTCGACGATGCCGACGGCCATCAGCAACTGGTTGATCAGACCGGAATCGGAAAGGATCACCAGCCAACCGAGCGAGCGAATGACAACACTGATCATCAGCGGCGCCAGGGCGCAGAACATGGCGATCGCTTTCCAGGCGCCCTCCAGCCGGGTCATCCAAAGCGCCAGCGGATAGGCGATAACCAGGCAGCACAGGGTAACAATGACGCTAATCCGCAAGGTGCCGAGCAGCACCTGGACGTAATAGGGATCGCTCACCAGGATCAGGTAGTGGCCCCATTGGAACGCCGGTTTCATACCGCCGAGTGCCGTGAAATCGTAGAAACTGATGGCGACGGTCAACAGCAGCGGATAGACCAGGAATGCCGCCAGGAACGCGACCGCCGGCCACACCAGCAGGGGCGGGAGACGGCGCTTAATCATGGAGGACGACGCAGTCCGGCGTTGCCCAACCGACGCGCAGGTCGTCGCCCGCCGACACCGGCGCCCAATCCGAATCCGGCACCTTCACGCTCCAATCCCGGCCGGCCGCCGACATATGCAGGATATGGGACGACCCGAGGAAGGCGTGCGACTTGACCGTGCCCTCGTTTTCGAACCCGACTTACTGCTGCTCGATGAACCGCTCGGCGCCTTGGACAAGAACCTGCGCGAGCAGATGCAGATCGAAATCAAGCGCATTCAGAAAACGTTGGGCGTCACCACCATCTTCGTCACCCACGACCAGTCGGAGGCGATGTCCATGTCGGATCGCATCGTCGTGTTTTCCGACGGCGTCATCGAGCAGGCCGGGAAACCCCTCGATATCTATCACCGACCGAATTCACGCTTCGTCGCCGATTTCATCGGCGAAAGCAACTTGCTGCCGGCGCGCATCATCGACCCGGCGTCGCGTCTGGTTGAGAGCCCGGTTCTCGGGAAATGCATTTTCACCGGTGTCGACGGCGTGAACTACGAGCGTGACCAGGAGATCGCATTGGTACTGCGGCCGGAGCACTTGAGGCTGTCGCGTGAGCCGCTCGAAGGCCGATCGAACGCGCGCATGGTCGTCGAAACCATCGTCAACTACGGCGACAACGCGCTGGTCATCGGCCGCGCCGGTGAGGCGACAATCCGTGTCCGGGTCTACGGCGCCGACGTCGTTATCTTGCAGGAAGGCGACGAGTGCAGTTTCAGCTGGCTTGAGGACGATATCTATATCGTTGCACAGTGATGGATGGCAGTGTCGGCATTGTCACATTAACTCGCATCCTCGCACAGTGAACCCGTCCGCGATTTGCATTCACGCTGCAGCCACACTCGCGACCCAAACATCGTACGCTTTCACGGACCTTCTTCATAGTCGACCGCGAAACGAGATGCCGTTGGATGTTGAAGTGGTTATAGAATGCTGAGAAGGTCGAAAGGGATTTTTGGGCGGACGCCGGTGATTTGAACCGCTGTAGTTTTCGCTCTCGCCTTCATGTCGGGTGGTGGGGGTTTTCTGCCCGGTTATTTTGCCATTTTCCTCGATCATGCTGGGCACTCGGAACAACATCGCGGATCGCAGCGGCGGCTGGTCGCCATTTATCAGTGACTATTGTCGCGGGTGATGTTCTCAAATTTCTCATAAGGCGGCGCAAGGGTTTGTTGGCAGCACGATCGTCCCGCCTCGATTGCAGTAGCACTTCCAGCCCCTCCCCTTCATCGTCCACGGCACGCCAGAGATACATTTGTTTGCCGTCGATCTTCACGAAGACCTCGTCGATATGCCAGGTCGAACTTGGCTTAGGCCGTCCTTGCCGCAATCGTATCGCATAGGCACGGCCGAGTTTCCCGGTCCAACGCCGGATGGTTTCAAAGAAAAGTCGATACCCCGCTCGGCCAGCAATTCTTCGACATCGCGAAAACTGAGAGTGAACCGATAGTAAAGCCACACAGCGCATTGGATGATATCTGGCGGAAATCTGTGACGGCGATATGAAATGTTATCCATCTCAGATTCCTAGCACGAGCCGGCGACCGTCGTTAACGTGACCATGCCGACAGCGGCTTCACTCCAGAACCGGTCCATCGTCATTGACACCGGCCCGAACGGCGAATTGGGATGATGCCGGCCCCGTTCCGACCTCAACAGATGCGCGGCAATTGTTCGCCCGACAGCCAATCGACCATGCGCTCCCCGCCGAAAGCCGTTTCCATGCTGACGAAATGGCGCGGGTCCGGGGCGACGTCACCGATAATGGCCGCGTCCCGGCCTAGTGGATGGGCGTGCATGACACCGAGCAGGTCGTCGGCGCGCTCGGGCGCGGCGATGGCGACCAGCTTGCCCTCATTGGCGACGAACAGCGGATCGAGGCCCAGGAGTTCGCAGGCCGCGGCGACCTGCGGGCGCACCGGCAGGTCCGCTTCGCGAATACGGATGCCGGCCTTGGACTGTTCGGCCAGTTCGTTAAGGGTCGCCGCAAGGCCGCCGCGCGTCGGGTCGCGCAGGCAACGGAGCCCGTCGCCCGCTTGCGCCACCATGGCCGCCACCAAGCCGTGCAGCGCCGCCGAATCGGAGACGATTTCCGTCTCGAATGTCAGGTTCTCGCGCTTCGACATCACCGCCACCCCGTGATCGCCCAGGTAGCCGCTGACCAGCACCTTGTCACCAGGGCGCGCCCTGTCGCCTGACAGGTTCAGGCCGTCGGGCACAACGCCGACGCCGGCGGTGGTGATGAAGACACCGTCGGCCATACCCTTCTCCACCACCTTGGTATCGCCCGTCACCACCGGCACGCCGGCCTCCCTGGAGGCGCGGCCGATGCTATCGGCGATGCGCTTGAGATCGGCGAGCGGCAGGCCCTCCTCCAAGATGAAGCTCGCGGACAGATAGAGCGGCCGGGCACCGGCCATGGCGATATCGTTGACCGTGCCGTGCACCGCGAGCGAGCCGATGTCGCCGCCCGGAAAGAACAAGGGCGAGATGACGAAGGCATCGGTCGACATGACCATGCGCCCCGCCGTCACGTCGAAAGCGGCCTGATCGTTGCCCTGGTTCAGGAACTCGTTGTCGAAGGCCCGGCGGAACACCTCGTCGATCAATTGGCCCATGGCGCGGCCGCCCGATCCGTGCGAAAGGTCCACCCGTCCCGTCTTCACATCGAGCCGGCGTCCTGCCATGTCAGGCGCTTTTCCTTTGCCCGTCGCGGAAGCGGCCGTAGGTCCAGTGCGCGGCACAGGCACCTTCGGACGAGACCATGCACGATCCCATCGGGCTTTCCGGCGTGCAGGCGGAGCCGAACAACTTGCAGTCCACCGGCTTCTTGACGCCGCGCAGGATATCGCCGCAGTCGCAGGCGGGATTGTCCGGCGCCGGGACGTAGTCCATCGCAAACCGGCGCTCGGCGTCGAAGACCGCATAGGCGTCACGGATTTTCAGCGCGCTCGCGGGGATCTCCCCAAGCCCGCGCCATTCGAAGGTATCGCGCCGTTCGAACACATCGGCCACCTGCGCCTGGGCAATCTCGTTGCCCACGCGGGTGACGGCGCGGATGTACTGGTTCTCGACCTCGGCCCGGCCCTCGTTCACCTGGCGCACCAGCATGAGGATCGACTGCATCACGTCCAAGGGCTCGAAGCCGGAGATGACGACGGGCTTGGCATAGGTCTCGGCAAACGGCTCGGCAAACGGCTCGTAGGGTTTGGTGCCGATCACGGTGGAAACATGCGCCGGCCCGACGAAGCCCTCCAGCTTGACGCCACCCGCACCCTCATCCGCGAGGATCGCGGCGATGGCCGCCGGGGTCAGTACGTGGTTGCAAAAGACCGATAAGTTCCGGAGCCCCTTCGCCGCCGCCGCCTTGATCGCAAGGGCGGTCGGCGGGGTCGTGGTCTCGAAGCCGATGGCGAAGAAAACCACCTGGCGCTCGGGCTCGGCCTCGGCGATGCGGATGGCGTCGAGGGTAGAGTAGACCATGCGGATATCGGCGCCGGCGGCCTTGGCCTTCATTAGGCTCGACCGGCCCGACGCTGGCACCCGCATCAGATCGGCGTAGGTGCAGAGCGTCACATCCGGGTTCCGTGCGAGGCGGATGGCGCTGTCGATCTGGCCAACCGGCAGCACGCAGACCGGACAGCCGGGCCCGTGGATCATCTCGACGTTCCCGGGCAGCAAGTCGAGTATGCCGTAGCGCGAGATCGCGTGGGTATGACCGCCGCAGAACTCCATGAAATGGTAGGTCCGCCCGGACGCCGCTTCGCGGGAAATGGCTTCCGCCACGCGCTTCGCCGCGGCGCCGTCGCGGTATTCGTCAACGTACTTCATCGGGCCGCCTCGCCAAGCTCGCCGATTTCATGAAACAACGCCAGGGTCTTCGCCGCCTCCGCCGGATCGATGACGGAGAGCGCGTAACCCACATGGAGGATGACATAGTCGCCGACGCCGGCATCGGGCGTCAGCGCCAGGGACACCTCCTTCTGCACGCCGTCGAGATCGACCTTGGCCATGTCGTCCGCAAGCCGCTCGACGATCCTGGCTGGAATGGCGAGACACATGGATCAGCCCTCCTGCTCGACGGTACGCGCGGCGACCAGCGCCTGGCCGACGCTGATGGCCGGATCGCCGGCGGAAAGCGCGTCGGGAAAATAGGCCGTAAGCCCGGCACCAGCGAGCCCCCGCGCCAATTCGCGGCTGAGAACCGCATTGAAGAAACAGCCGCCGCCCAGCACGACCTTGCCGATGCCCGACGCGTCAGCCGCCCGGCGCGCCCAATCGACCAGCGCGGCGGCGAGAGTCCCATGGAACAGGTTGGCGCCGGCGACGGGGTCCATTTCAGTCAACCGGGCCAACAAAGGCTTGGTGTCGAGCACGCCGGCCGTGTCGATTTGCCACCCTCCTTCCGTCACCTCGGGCGCATCGGCCAGCGTCTCCAATTCCATCGGCGCCTGGCCTTCGAACTCGGCCACGGGCCGAAGGCCCAGGAGCCCCGCCGCCGCGTCGAACAGGCGCCCGCAACTGGAGGTCTCGGGCGACCTGACACCGCGCGCCAGTATCGCCGCCAACATGGCGGCATGGGGCTGCTTGCTGAAACGCTCGGAAATTTCCTCGCCACGACCGAGCACATGCAGCGCCGCCGCCGCCATGCGCCAAGGTTCGCGCGCGGCCGCGTCGCCGCCCGGCTGCGGCAGATGCGCCAAACGGCCGAGGCGACGGTATCCGGCACCGTCCGCCAACAACAACTCCCCGCCCCAGGCCTGGTTCCCCGGCCCGAGACCGAAACCGTCCAGAGTGAGCGCCAGCACCGGTTCTTCCAGCCGGTGCTCGGCCATCAAGGCGGCGGCGTGGGCGTGGTGGTGCTGCACCGGCAGCGTCGGGAACCCCAGGGTTTCCGCGAAACGGGTGGAATGAAACTCCGGATGCAAATCGTGCGCGACCCTGCGGGGCGCCGCGCCGGTCTCGGACAGCAAGGCGTCGACATTGGCCTCGAACGTGCCGATGGCGGCGGGACTATCGAGATCGCCGAGGGTTGCGGACACGTAAGCCCTGTCGCCACGAATAACGCAGACCGTGTTTTTCAGGAAAGCGCCGAGTGCCAACACGTCGGGATAGGCCCGCGCCAGCGGTATCACCGTCGCGGCGGCGGTATCGGCAGGGACGGCAAGAGCCTCGGCGGAACTCATGCCACGTTTCGCCTTTCCGCCGCGCGGGCGCGGACCCATCCGTACCATTCCTCCAGCCCCTCGCCGTTGAGCGCGCTCAGGCTCAGCACCTCGATCGCCGGGTTTACACGCCTTGCGTATTCAATGCACGTGTCTGCGTCGAAGGGAACGTAGGGCAGCAGATCGGATTTGTTCAGCACCATCAGCCGGGCGGCACGGAACATGTCCGGATACTTGAGCGGCTTGTCGTCGCCCTCGGTCACCGACAGGATCGCCACCTTCGCCGCCTCGCCGAGATCAAAGGCGGCGGGGCAAACTAGGTTGCCGACGTTCTCGATGAACAGCACACCGCCCGGTTGCAGCGCCAGGGTATCGAGCGCCCGGCCGACCATGTCTGCGTCCAGGTGGCAGCCCTTGCCGGTATTCACCTGGATCGCCGGCACGCCGGTCTCGCGGATGCGCTCGGCATCGAGCGCCGTCTGCTGGTCGCCCTCGATGACCGCGATGGGCATCTCGCGGGCCAGGTCCGCTGCGGTCCGGGCCAGGAGCGTCGTCTTGCCCGAACCCGGCGACGACACCAGGTTCAACGCAAGCGTCGCGGCCTCGTCCAATCGTTCTCGGTTGTGCAAGGCCAAATGGTCGTTCTTGGCCAGGATGTCGGTCTCGATCTGGACGATGCGCGCCTGGCTCATGCCCGGCACGTGGGCGCCGCCGATCCCCTGGCCGAAATGCAGATCGCCCTTGGCGTCCGTGCGGTGGGTATGGTGGTCGAGGGCATGGCGGTGATGATGACCGTGATCGTGGCTGTGGTCCTGGCCATGGCCATGGCCATGCCCCGCTCCCGGTTTGGCGTTCGGATCGCCGCAGCCGCATATCGTGCACATGTCAGTTGACCTCCAGTTCGCGAACCCGCATTTCGTCGCCTTCCGTCACCCGCAGCCGATGACCGCCGCAATCGGGACAGGGCTCGGCCAGTCCCGGGACAGGCACCGACTTGGCGCAGGTCTCACACCAGGCCTTGCCGGGCGTGCGGTCGATCTCCAGCGCCGCGCCCTCTGCGATTGTACCCCTGACCACCGCATCGAAACAGAACCGTATCGCATCGGGCTCCGCGTGCGATAGCTGGCCGATATCCAGCCATACGGTTTTCACCCGCTGGAATCCCTGAGCCTCGGCCTGTTCCTCCAGGATCCGCAGGATACTCTCCGCAAGTGACATTTCGTGCATCGGTCACCACCGTGCCGCGCCGGCGGAAACACCGCCGTTGCCTTTTTCCATCGCTTTTGGAGAATACTGAAGAATGGGCGATCCGGAAACAGGGCGAGGCGGCGGATGATCATTTGCTGTGGCGAAGCGCTGATCGATATGCTGCCGCGCCGGGTGCCGGACGGCGGCGACGTCTACCTGCCAGTGCCGGGGGGTGCGCTGTTCAATACCGCCGTGGCACTCGGACGGCTGGGCGAAGAGGTGCAATTCTTCTCCGGCCTTTCCACCGATCTCTTCGGCGAGCGGTTGGCGGCGCATCTGCAAGCGTCCGGCGTCGGCACCGGGCTTTGCCACCGCAGCGCGAGGCCGACAACCCTGGCCTTCGTCGCCTTCCAGGACGGCAACGCGCGCTACACCTTCTACGACGAGAAATCCGCCGCGCGCATGTTGGAGATGGCCGACCTGCCGGCGCTGCCGCCTGAGACGAAAGCCCTGCAGTTCGGCGCCATCAGCCTGATCCCGGAACCCTGCGGGTCGGCCTTCGAGGAACTGATGCGCCGCCATCACGAGGACGCGGTCGTCGCCTTCGATCCCAATATCCGCGCCGGCTTCGTTGACGACGAGGCCGCCTATCGCGGGCGGCTCGGGCGCATGACCGCCATGAGCGACATCATCAAGGTGTCCGCCGAGGACCTGGATTGGCTGGCACCGGGCCGGGGCTTCAAAGCGGTGGCGCATGACTGGATTGCCGCCGGCGTCAAGGTCGCGATCCTGACGCGCGGCGCCGAAGGGGCACGCGCGATTTCGGAAACCCTGGATGTGTCGGTGGCCGCCCGCCCGGCCAAGGTGGTCGATACGGTCGGCGCAGGCGATAGTTTCAACGCCGGTTTCCTGGCGGGTCTGCGGCGGCAAGGCGCGCTCTCCAAGGAAGCGCTCGGCGCGCTGTCGGAAGAAACCCTTTCGCAGGCGCTCCGTTTCGCCGCCGACGTCGCCGCCTGCACGACGGAGAAAGCCGGCGCCGATCCGCCGTGGTTGGAGCAGGTGCTTTCGAGAGGAGTGGACTGAGCCCGGACGTCAGTGCTGCGCCGCTTCACCCACGTTGCCGCGCAGGAAGCGGCGGCGCTGGCGAAGCGGATTGTCGCCGGTAGCGCTGTGCCAGGTGCAGCGGTTGTCCCATACCAGCGTATCGCCCATGCGCCATTGGTGGCGCGCCTGGTAACGCGGCTGCCCGCACCAGGCATAGACCTCGTCCAGCAGCTCGACGGCCTCGCCGTCATCCATGCCGAGAATGCCGACCGTGTGGATGGGATTGACGAAGACCGATTCCCGCCCGGTATCCGGATGGCGTCGGACGGCCGGGTGGTCGATCAAAGGCTTATCCCGGTCGGCGGGGTCGAGCCGGTTCTGCACGTCGGCACTGCGGCCGCCGAAACGAAACGTGCCGCGCCGGTCCCGGAGCCGGGATTTCAACGCATCCGGCATTTCCGCCCAGGCCATGGCCATGTTGGCGAAAAGCGTGTCGCCGCCCTTTTCCGGGATTTCCAGCGGATGCAGCATGGTCGCCCGCGCCGGAACGTCCAGGTAGCACATGTCCGAATGCCAGCCGAGGCCGCGGCGCGATTCGAACGCATCGACCTCGCCGTCGGCGTTGAGGTTGGTCATGACGATCAGCTCGTCGATTTCCGGATGCCGGTATTTCTTGGTCACGTGAACCAGCGGCGTGCCGAACACTCGCTCGAATTCCACCACCTGACGAGGCGTCAGGGAGCGGTCGCGGAAGACCAATACCTGATGTTCCAGGAATGCCGCATAGATCGCGTCCCGCGTCTCCGCATCGAGCGGCAGTGAGATGTCGACGCCGCGAACTTCCGCATAGAGCGGTTCGGCCAGTTTGATGACTTCCATCCCCATACCCGGCACTATACAGCAGCGACAACGATCAGGCGAACGTTTCAGCCAAACCCCGGAGCGCCGGCATGTCGTCGGTCACGACGAACGTGGGAATCGCCGCCAGATAACCGGAAAAGCGGCCCTTGTCCGCGAACCGCGCGCGGAAATCGGAACGGTCGAAGGCCGGTCCCAATTTGCCGACGACACCGCCAGCGACATATACCCCACCCCGAGCGCCCAGCGACAAGGCGAGGTCGGAAGCCACCGTCCCCAGCAACCGGCAAAACGTTTCGACCGTGTGGCCGTGGGCGGACCCTGGGTCGGCCAGGGCGCCGGCGGTAATCTCATCCGGTGTCGGCGTGCCCGGCTCGCGCCCCGCAATCACGTCCAATGCCTGGTGCAGGTTGACCAGGCCGGGCCCGGACAGCGCGCGCTCCGCCGACACATGGCCGAACCGCTGGCGCAGAACCTCAATGATCTTGGCCTCTTCGCCATCCATGGCCGGCAAGGTGACGTGGCCGCCTTCCGTCTCGAGCGCGACAGGACCGGCGTCGGTCCGGATCAGGCCGGTGACACCCAGTCCGGTCCCCGGCCCGATGATCCCGACAGGCGCATCCGCCACCGGCGCGCCGCCGCCGACTTGGCGGCACCCATCCGCCCCCAGATGCGGTACCGCGAGGGCGATGGCGGCAAAATCGTTGATCACATCCAACTGCTGGAATGCCAACTCGCGCCGCAACCCGGCGATGGAGAAGCGCCAATCGAGGTTGGTCAGCCGCACCTCATCGCCAGCCACCGGACAGGCGACGGCGAAAGCGCCGCGCCTGGGACGCGTGCCGGCGGGCAAAGTTTCCAGATAGGCGGTCACAGCATTGGCCAGGTCCGGGAAGTCGGCGCAGCGGCGGACCGCAACGTCGGAAATCCCGCCGCCGCGCCTAGCCGAGGCGAGACGGATATTGGTGCCACCGATATCGGCAATCAGAACGGGTTGCGATTCGCTCAGGTTTGAATCCACCGACGGTTTCCGGGCATGCGCGCCCGGCTGGAGCCGCCAGTCTAAGCTTTGCCCTTGTAGATGTCGACGATGCGTCCCAGAAGGTCCAGGGCATCTTCCTTCGGCCGCTGGAACGAGTTGCGCCCGACGATGGAGCCGGTGCCGCCGCCGTCACGGATCTGCCGGATCTCGTCCAAGAGCCCTTCGGTATCCTTGGCGGCGCCGCCGGAAAACACCACCAGCCGGCGGCCATTGAAGGCCGATTGAACGACGTGGCGGATGCGTTCGGAAAGCGTGCCGATGGGAATCCCCTCGGCCTCGTAGACCTTCTTCGCGGCTGGCAACTCCAGGTGCGCCGTTGGCGGCTTGACCTTGATGATATGCGCGCCCAACTGCGCCGCCAGGTGCGCCGCATAGGCGACGATATCGATGGCGGTCTCACCTTCCTTCGATAGATTGCCGCCGCGCGGATAGGACCAGATCACCACCGCCAGGCCAACCGCCTTGGCCTCCTCCGCCATTTCGCGGATTTGTTCCATCATCTCGTAGGCGGCGTCGGAACCGGGATAGATGGTGAAGCCGATGGCCGAGCAGCCGAGCCGGAGCGCGTCATCGACCGAACCGGTCAAGGCCTGGGTGGGGTCGTCCTCGGCGCGGCTGAGCGAGTTGGCGCTATTGACCTTGAGGATGGTCGGCACGGCGCCGGCGAAGGTATCGGCGCCGGCCTCCAGCATGCCGAGCGGCGCGGCGAAGGCGCTCATGCCGGCATCGACGGCGAGCTGATAATGGTAATGCGGATCATAGCCCGGCGGGTTGGGCGCGTGACTGCGGGCCGGGCCGTGTTCGTTGCCCTGATCGACCGGCAGGATCAACAGGTGGCCGGTTCCCGCCAGCTTGCCGTGCATCAAAATCCGCGCCAGGTTGGCTTTGGTCCCGGGCGTCTGGCCCTCGTAATTGGACAGGATTTTTTTTACGCGTTGGGTGATTTTCATCGCTCGCCTCCACTTCCAAACCATGTGCAGTCTATAGAAACTGGGGCCATTCTAGCATGGTTGCGATTTCACTTCCGTTGCAACCTTGGAAGAGCACCCATGCGCCGGGCCGGCGGATCGCGGCACCGCTCAAAAAACCAGGGTGCGGTGGACCCTAGCGCAGGTTCAAGCGGCGAGTCAGACTTGCGCGACGCCCCGGTCGCGCACGCTTTCCATGGAAACATAGGTCGACGTCGAGGCCACGTGCGGAAGGCAGGTGATGCCCTCGCTTAGCACGCGGCGGTATTCGCCAATATCTTCGGTGCGTACTTTGACCAGATAGTCGAACCCGCCGGCGATCATGTGGCATTCTTCCACTTCCGGGATGCCGCGTACCGCCGAGTTGAATGCCTTCAATGCGGGCTCGCGGGTGTCGGAGAGCCGGACCTCGACAAAGGCCACATGGTCGAGACCCAAGCGCCGGCCGGAAAGCTCCGCCCGGTAGCCGGTGATTACGCCCTCGTCTTCCAGACGCTTCACCCGGGCGGTGACCGGTGTCTTCGACAGGTTCACCCGGCGACCCAGTTCGATCATCGAAATCCGCGCGTTCCGGATCAACTCGTTGAGAATGGCCCGGTCGATCCTATCAAGCTTGAGGGGAATGCCGTCGCTCATATCAAATATCCCATGATTTGTAATAATTTTAGGAATATTACCTATAAAAATCTGATTTTTATACAAAATGGATAGCGGCTTTCACGTACCATGGTCGGGTTCATCAGCAAGGACCCACCTCCATGATCGATCTCGACCCACGATGGGACCGGAACAAGCGGCGACCGGAGCCGGCTTTGTTGGAGGAACTGACCGCCGGAGCGGCACTCGACGCCGAGACCCGCCGGCGTATCGTCGTCCATGCGGCTTCGCTGGTGGAGCGCATCCGGCACGAGGCGCGGCCGAGCCTGATGGACGTGTTCCTGGCGGAATACGGTTTATCCACCGATGAGGGCGTGGCGCTCATGTGCCTGGCGGAGGCCCTTTTGCGGGTCCCGGACGCGGCGACCATCGACGCCCTGATCGAGGACAAGATCGCGCCATCGGACTGGAGCCGCCACGCCGGGCACTCGTCGTCGCCATTGGTCAACGCATCGACCTGGGGCCTGATGCTCACCGGCAAGGTCCTGGAGGAAACCGATCCGGGCATCGCCGGGACACTCAGGACGATGATCAAGCGCCTGGGCGAGCCGGTCATCCGTACCGCCGTCGGCCAGGCGATGCGGGAAATGGGCCGTCAATTCGTGCTAGGCGAGACCATCGGCGCCGCCATGAAACGCGCCAGCACCAAGGAAGAACTGGGCTTCACCTATTCGTACGACATGCTGGGCGAGGCGGCGATGACCGCCGCCGACGCCAGGCGTTACAAACAAGCCTATTCGAATGCCATCGCCGCCATCGCGGCGGCCTGCACGGCGCCCGACATCGGCGCCAACCCCGGCATTTCGGTGAAGCTCTCGGCGCTGCATCCGCGCTACGAGGTGGCCAAGACCGGGCGCGTCATGGACGAACTGGTGCCGGCGCTGGCGGAGCTGGCCGGCCAGGCCGCCAAAGCGGGCATGGGCCTCAACATCGACGCCGAGGAGGCCGACCGGCTGGGTCTATCGCTTGCCGTCATCGAGAGCGTGCTGGCCGAGCCGGCGCTCGCCGGCTGGGACGGCTTCGGCGTCGTCGTCCAGGCCTACGGCCGGCGTGCCGGCGACGTGATCGACGGACTTTATGAAATGGCGGAGCGCCACGGCCGGCGGATCATGGTGCGGTTGGTCAAGGGCGCCTATTGGGATACGGAAATCAAGCGCGCGCAGGTGGAGGGGCTTGAGGATTTCCCGGTCTTCACCCGAAAGGCGGCCTCCGATGTGAGCTACCTCGCGCATGCGAAAAAATTATTGGGCATGACAGACCGCATCTATCCGCAATTCGCCACCCACAACGCGCACTCGGTCGCCGCCATCCTGGAAATGGCGAAGGACATCGACCAGAGCGCCTACGAGTTCCAGCGCCTGCACGGCATGGGCGCGGCGCTGCATGATATGGTGCACGCCGAAAACGGCACGCGCTGCCGCATCTATGCACCGGTGGGCGCGCATCGCGACCTGTTGGCCTATCTGGTGCGGCGGCTCTTGGAAAACGGCGCCAATTCTTCCTTCGTCAACCAGATCGTCGACGAAAGCGTGCCAGCGGAAGAGGTCGCCGTCTGTCCCTTCGAAACGCTCGCCCAATTGCCGGGCGACGGCGAACCGAAACTCCAGACCGGTCCGGACCTGTTTCGGCCGGAGCGTGCCAACTCGGTCGGCTTCGATCTCTCCGACGTGACGGTGCTGCGAAAAATCGGGGAAACGCGCCAGAAACCCGCTCCCTGGCGGGTCGCGCCGATCCTTGCCGGACCGGTCGAAGGCGGGCCGCCGGAACCAGCGCCGAACCCGGCCACCGGCGCCGTCATCGGCGAGGTCGTCCCGGCTAGCGCCGCCGATATCGAGACCGCGCTTTCCGCCGCCCGGCCTTGGGACGCGCCCGTCGCCGAGCGCGCCGCCGTACTGGCGCGCGCGGCGAAACTCTATGAGCGGAACTTCGGCGAACTGTTCGCCCTGCTCGCCACGGAGGCCGGCAAGACGCTCCGCGACGCCGTAGCGGAGCTTCGCGAAGCGGTCGATTTCCTGCACTACTACGCCGCCCAGGCCGAGCGCCTGAGCGACGGACCTCTCGGTGTGTTCACCTGCATCAGCCCTTGGAATTTCCCGCTCGCCATCTTCACCGGCCAGATCGCCGCGGCACTGGCGGCGGGGAACGGCGTGCTGGCGAAACCGGCGGAGACGACGCCGGCGATCGCCGCCTGGGGCGTGCGGCTTCTGCACGAAGCGGGCGTGCCAGAGAGCGCCCTGCAACTGCTGCCCGGCGACGGCCGCAAGGTCGGCGCGGCGCTAACGTCCGATCCGCGCGTCAACGGTGTCGCCTTTACCGGTTCCACCGCCACGGCGCGCGCCATCCAGCGCGCCATGGCCAAGAACCTGGAACCGGGCGCGCCGCTGATCGCCGAAACCGGTGGGCTCAACGCCATGATCGTCGATAGCACGGCATTGCCCGAGCAGGCGGTGCGCGACATCGTCGCCTCGGCATTCCAGTCGGCCGGGCAGCGCTGCTCGGCGCTCCGTTGTCTTTATATACAAGAAGATATCGCACCCCTGATCGAAGGCATGCTCATCGGCGCCATGGATGAATTGGAACTGGGCGATCCCTGGCACCTCGCCACCGATCTTGGCCCGGTGATCACCGCGGCCGCCCGGGACGACATGACCGCCTATGTGGACCGGGCCGAATGCGATGGCCGGCTGGTTCACCGCCTCGATGTCCCAACGAACGGTTATTTCGTCGCGCCGTCGCTGATTTCGGTCACGGGGATCGAGGAACTGGAGCGTGAGGTCTTCGGGCCGGTGTTGCATTTCGCCACCTTCAAGGCCGACGAGATCGACCGGGTCATCGCCGCCGTCAACGCCACCGGTTACGGCCTCACCTTCGGCCTGCATACGCGTATCGACGACCGGGTCCAGACCATCGCGGACGCCGTCCATGCCGGGAACATCTACGCCAACCGCAACCAGATCGGCGCCGTGGTCGGATCGCAGCCGTTCGGCGGCGAGGGGCTGTCCGGGACTGGCCCGAAAGCCGGCGGCCCGAACTACCTGGCGCGGTTCACCCGGCGGCCGGCACAACGAACCGATACCGGGGCCGCCGGCACCGCCAACACGACTTCCGTCATCGCCGCCTTGATTTCAGATGGCGCTACTTCGGCGCACGCAACGACACGGCTGCTGCCCGGCCCCACCGGCGAGCTCAACCGCTTGAGTTCGGTGCCGCGCCCACCGCTCTTGTGTCTCGGTCCGGGCTCGGAGGCCGCCGTCGCACAAGCGGACTTGATTGAAAACCTCGGCGGGCGCGCCGTCGCCGTGGCAGGTGCGCTGGCACCGGAGGCCCTCGCCGATCTGCCCCCGTTCGGCGGATTGATCTGGTGGGGCGATACGGAAACCGCGCGCGCCTACGCCTTGGCGCTGGCGTCGTTGGCGGGCCCGCTCGTTCCGTTGATCACCGACGCGCCCGACAGTGCGCATGCGGTGTTCGAACGCCATCTCTGCGTCGACACCACCGCGGCCGGGGGCAACGCCAGCCTGCTGGCCGGCAAATAACCCCGCCGGTCGTCAGCCGCCGGCCAGTTCCGCCTTGTGGGCCTCGACCATTTCGGCCATGGAATTGAACACGACGCCGTAGCTCGGCATGTCGCCCGGATTCATGGTGGCGCCGAAACCCTTCTGGTCGTGGCGGCGATAGATCCAGCAGTTGTCGATGCCGAATTCGTTGGCCGGCCCATGATCGTGGAACATGCTTTCCGCGGTGTGCAGGATCTCATGCTTTTCGACGCCCAAGCGTGCGAGGTTCTCCAGCATGTATTCGAAATTGCGCGGGTTCGGCTTGTAGGAACCGATGTCCTCGGCGGTGTAGGCGGCGTCGAAGGTCACCTGCAGCTTGGCGTTGCTGTAGGCGAAGCTCGCGTTGTCGCAGTTGGTCAGGACCACCAGCTTGTAGTGCTGCTTCAAATACGTGAGCGCCTCGGCGCTGTCGGGAAATGCCGGCCAATGCTCGACGGATCGGCCGTATGTCAGGCAGTCTTCCCAACTCGCCGGCACACCCCACTCCTCCGACAGGCGCTTGTAGACCACGGCGAGCAGTTGGCTGTAGACCTTGGCCGGGGTCTGGCGCTGGGTCGAGGATTCGAAATGCGCGTGCGCTTCGAGGATGTCGTCGCGCGAAAGCGAACGGCTGACCCGCTCGGTCAACGGCTTCAGGCCCGCGACCATGCCGCTCTCCCAATCGATCAGGGTGCCGTAGACATCAAAGGTCAGGGCTTTGTAGTCGGAAATCTTCATGCGGGGTCTCCCTTCCTGTATTCGCGGGCGCAGTCTACAAGGCTTTGCCGAAATGTGGATTCCGAAATCGACCTAGCCGCCCGGGCGCCATCCGGCCGCCAACCGAATGCCGGCGGTGGCCAGGAAAATTCCCGCCCAGGCGAGCAGGCTCGGCCATTCACCCAGGATCGGAATCGCCAGCAGCGCCGCACCGGCCGGCACCATCGCCATCATCGCCGCCGTCGGCGTCGGGCCGATGGTGCGGATGGCATTGGTGAACAGCAAGACGCCGACCAGGCTCGGCAGCACGCCCTGGTAGCCGGCCTGCAGCAGGATTTCCGGCCAGGACGCCTGTTCGAGCGCCTTCGGCAGGAAGGCCAGATAAACCGGCCCGAACCAGGCTAGATTGATTGTCGGGATCGAAACCATCGCCTGCATCCCGGTCAGGCCCCAAGTCTTGGTGGCGATCAGGTTGATGGCGACCAGGAGGCCTCCCCCGGCGAACATCAAATGCCCGATCCAGGAATCAGGACCGGCGCCGACCGTGTCGCGGTCCCAGCCGATCAAGCTGCAACCGATGAGAATGACCGCGATACCGAAGACCCGCCAGGTGTCGGGCCGGTCCTTCATCCAAATCCAACCGATGATCGCGGCGAAGATCGGCAAGGTGCCGTTGGTGACGACGGCGGCGTGCGCGGCCGGCGCGAATTGCAGACCGCCGAAGGCCAGCATCATGAACGGCACGCCCTGGCCGAACGAAATCAGGACGATCTGCCACAAACGCATGTGGCGCGGCCAGTAGCGCCAGATGAACGGCGACACGGCAATGATCGCCACCGCGAAACGTAGCGCCATCATATCGTAGATCGTCAACGTCTGGATGACGCCGAGACGCGACACCACCAGCCAGCCGGACCAGATGCAGACGACGCCCGCCGCCGAAAGCCATCCCCCCAGGAGACTGGAACCTACTGGTTTGTCTGTCATTTCCGTGATTTTCGCGGCTGGAATGGGAACGGCATCGGTTCGGCTGTTGACTCGGGTTTCCAATGGTTTCTATATTATCGTATACGGGTAGTATACAAAATTCACACCCAGCCGGCAGGCCCGTCCGGCGAACGACAAGGAGACAGACGCGCCATGACTTGGCAAATCGGCGTCGACGTGGGCGGGACATTCACCGACTTCTTCGCGCTCAACACGGCGGACGGTACGGAATTCGTCCACAAGACTTCCTCGACGCCGGCCAACCCGGCGGAAGCCATTCTGACGGGCCTCGACGCCCTTTGCAGCCAAAATGACATCCCGAAGGCGGAAATCACCCGCCTGTCGCACGGCACCACGGTCGGCACCAACGCCCTGATCCAGCGCCAGGGAAAACCTGTGGCGGTCATCACCACGGAAGGCTTCCGCGATTTGCTGGAGATCGGCCGCCAGATCCGGCCGAAGATGTTCGATCTGCAGACCGACCATCCCGCGCCGCTGGCGCCGCGTCATCATCGCTTCGAAATCCGTGAGCGTATCGGCGCGCATGGCCAGGTGCTGACACCGCTGGATGACGCCGCGATCAACGCCGTGGTGGAGAAAATCAAGGACGAGAACATCGGCGCCGTGGCGGTTTGCCTGTTGTTCGCGTTCATCAACCCCGAACACGAACGGCGCATCGGCGATGCCATCCGCTCGGCGCTTCCGAACATTTTCGTTTCGCTGTCTTCCGAGGTCCAACCCGAGTTCCGCGAATACGAGCGATTCTCGACGACGCTGTTGAACACCTACCTGCAGCCGATCCTGAGCGACTACATGTCGCATCTGCAGAAGCAACTGGCGACGATGATCCCCAACGCCGCCGTTGGCATCAACCAATCGAGCGGCGGACTGATGTCGGTGGAACGTGCCCGCGACTTCCCGATCCGCACGGCGCTCTCGGGGCCGGCCGCCGGGGCCGTCGGGGCCGTCCATGTGGCGCGCCTGTCCGACCGGCCCAACGTCATCACCCTCGATATGGGCGGCACCAGCGCCGACGTCTGCCTGATCCGCAACCACGAGACGGACCTGAGCTTCAACCGCGATGTCGCCGGTTTCCCCGTGCGCCTGCCGATGGTCGACATCAACACCGTTGGCGCCGGCGGCGGCTCCGTCGCCTGGTTCGACCTCGACGGCTTGCTCAAGGTCGGGCCGAAAAGCGCCGGCGCCCACCCGGGTCCGGCCTGCTACGGGCTTGGCGGCACCGAGCCGACCGTCACCGACGCCAACATGCTGCTCGGCCGGCTGTCGCCGGACGGCTTGCTCGGCGGCACCATGCCGGTCGACATGGATGCGGCTCGGGCTTCCGTGGCGCCGATGGCCGAACGTATGGGCCTCAGCATCGAAAAGACGGCGCACGGTATCCTGCAGATCGTCGCCGCCAACATGGTCCGCGCCATCCGTTCTATCTCAGTAGAACGCGGCCACGACCCGCGCGACTTCACCATGATGCCGTTCGGCGGCGCCGGCGCGTTGCATGCGGTCGACGTGGCCCGGGCGCTGGACATGGGGGAGATCCTGGTGCCGCAGATGCCCGGCATTCTCTGCGCTCAGGGCCTCGTGGTCTCCGACCAGAAGGAGGACTTCGTCCGTTCCCGACGCACATTGATCACGTCCGAGAACGAAAGCAACATGGCGGCGGCGGTCGCGGAACTGGATGCCGACGGACAGGCCTGGTTCGAGACGGAAAAGGTCCCGCAGGAACGCCGGCAACTGCAACTGAACCTGGACATGCGCTACGTCGGCCAGAACTTCGAGCTCAACGTGGGCATCGACAGTGACAAGCCGGACCAGATCGCGCTGCCCGGCATTGACGAACTGAAGGCGCTGTTCGCCGCTGCGCACGAGATGAACTACGGCTTTTCCAACCCCTACGACCCGGTGGAAATCGTTAATTTCCGCCTGACCGCGCGTTCTCGCCACGCGGTGCCGCCACCGCCACGCGCCGATGGGAAACCGAGCCTGGAGCCGCAACCGACCGGCCACCGGCAAGTCTGGTTCGACGGCGAAGCCGCGGTGGACACCCCCATCTACGACCGCGCGGCGCTGCTTCCCGGCCACGTCATCAAGGGCCCGGCCGTGGTCGAGCAATTGGACGCGACGACCCTCGTATTCCCCGGCGACACCGCAAGCGTCGATGCCGCCCTCAACCTGTTCATTGAGGTGGCGCTATGACCCAGCCCAAATCCAACAGCCTCGACCCGATCACGCTCGAGTTGATCTTCAATGCGCTTCGTTCGGTCACCGATGAGACCTTCATCGCGCTGATGAAGAGCAGCTATTCGACCAACATCAAGGAACGGCACGACCATTCCACTGCCATCGTCGATCCCAAGGGGCGGCTGGTGATGCAGGCGGAACACTCACTGCCGATTCATATCGCGTCGATGACGGGCCTGATGAGCACCGTGCTGTCGAAGATCGATTTCAGCACGCTGCGGGAAGGCGATATCTTCGTCGCCAACGACCCGCATACGGCGGGCGGCACCCATCTTCCCGACATCAACATGGCGATGCCGATCTTCACCGGCGGCGAGCTGCTGGGCTTCATCTGCAACATCGCCCATCACGCCGACGTTGGCGGCATGGTGCCGGGCTCCATGGCCGGCGGCATGTCGGAAATTTACCAGGAGGGACTCCGCATTCCGCTGGTGCGGCTGTTCCGCGCCGGCGAGTTGCAGGAAGACCTGTTCGAGCTGATGCTCCTCAACGTGCGCCTGCCGGAAGAGCGACGCGGCGATTATTTCGCCCAGGTCGCCGCTTGCCGGCTCGGCAACCGTCGTCTCAAGGAGATCGCCGAGCGCTATTCGCCAGGCATGCTGATCTCCGCCTTCGACGAGATCATCGGCCGCACCGAGCGGCGCATGAGAGAGGCGATCTCGGAAATCCCGGACGGCAGCTATTCGTTCGAGGACGTCATGGACGACGACGGCCTCGGCACCCAGGACATCGCCATCAAGGTCACGGTGGTGGTCGAAGGCGACCGCATCCGCTTCGACTTCACCGGCTCGTCTCCGCAGGTACGGGGCAACATCAACGTCACCACCAACGCCACCCAGGCGGGTGCCTGCTACACCCTGAAGGCGCTGCTCGACCCCGAGGTACCGAACAACCAGGGCGTTCTCGATGTCTGCGAGCTGATTACCGAGCCGGGCTCGGTCGTCGATTGCGTGTTTCCGGCGCCGGTGGCCGCGCGCGCGCATACCTGCCAGCGCATCGTCGACGTGATCATCGGCGCGCTCGCCGACGCCATGCCCGACAAGGTGGTCGGCGCCGCCAACGGCGCCAACACGACGGCGGTGTTTTCCGGCAAGGATCCGAACACCGGCCACGGTTACGTCTATCTGGAAACGCTCGGCGGCGGCTTCGGCGGCCGCGCCACCAAGGACGGCAAGGACGGCGTGCAGGTACACATCACCAACACCTCGAACCTGCCGGTGGAAGCCATCGAGATGGAATACCCGCTGTTGGTGGAGAGCTACGGCCTGGTCCAGGATTCCGGCGGTGCCGGCACCTACCGGGGCGGCATGGGGCTCAGGCGCGTCATCCGCCCGGTCGGTCATACCTGCATCTTCAACGGCGCCGGCGAACGCTTCCGCACCGTGCCTTGGGGTGTATTCGGCGGTACCGACGGCCTGCCCGGACAGTTCGTCCATGTGGGCGCCGACGGCGGCGAGACGGTGCTCGACATCAAGCCGTCCGGCATCGACGTGACGCCGGCGGAAAGCGTCGTCATCCAAACGCCGGGTGCCGGCGGCTACGGCCCGCCCAACAACCGTTCGGCGGAACTCTTGGCGGAAGACCGCCTGAGCGGGAAATTTTCCACCGCCTACCTCGAACAACACTACGGAAAGGAGGAATGACAATTGACGAGCCTCGTCCAGCTATGCCTAGAATGCTGACGGCGTTGGCAAAAACACGACTTTTGTCGAAAACGATGTCATCGGCGCCCGCCTGTTGCGTTAAGAGCGGGCGAACAGACATATAAATCCAGGAGGGTTAAGGATCATGAATTCTTTCGTTACCAAACTTGTAGCCGCCGGCGCGGTGGCTGCGCTCAGCGTCGGCACCGCCGCCGCCGCCGACATGAAATGGGATCTCGCCAACGAATACCAGGCGTCCTCGATCTTCGGAGAAGGCGACAAGTTCTTCGCCGACAAGCTGAAGGAACTTTCCGGCGGCAAGATCGAAGTCACCCTGCACCTGGGTGGATCGCTCGGCTACAAGTCCAAGGATCACTTCGATGCCGTCGGCGATGGTGCCATTCAGTTGGCCGACAGCTACACCGGCGCCTGGCAGGGCTTCGACCCGATCTTCACCATGCCGGCGCTGCCGTTCCTGGCCGCCAACGTGGAACAAGCCTACGCCCTCTACAAGGTGGCGAAGCCCTACTACGAGGAAGTCTTCGCCAAGAATAACCAGAAGCTGCTCTACGCCAGTGCTTGGCCGCCGTCGGGCATGTGGGGCAAAAAGCCGCTCGACAGCCTTGATGCGATCAAGAACCTTCGCATTCGGTCCTACGATCCGAACGGCACCAAAACCCTCAAGGCCGCCGGCGCCGCGCCGATCCAGCTCTCCTGGGCGGACGTCGTGCCGCAGCTCTCCACCGGCGGCATCGATGCCGTGCTGACGTCGGCCGAAGGCGGCGTCAACGCCAAGTTCTGGGAGCACCTGAACCACTTCACGGAAATCAACTACGCGCTGCCGCTGTCCATGGTGCACATGAACAAGGACACCTATGACGGTCTGTCGGCGGACATGAAGAAGGCCGTGGACGAAGCCGCCGCGGCGACCGAGAAGAATAACTGGGACGGCCTCGCCAACCGCCGTTCCAACAACTACAAGACCATGCGCTCCAACGGCATGACCGTGGTCACCGGCGTCTCCAAGGACTATCTCGCGGCCCTCGGCAAGGCCGGTGAAGGCGCCCTTGGCGACTGGCTGGAGAAGATGGGCGACCGCGGCAAGAAGATCATGGCCGCTTACAACAAAGCCATCGGCAAGTAAGCCTTTTTGATTGAGGATCGGGCGCCGCTTTCATCGGCGGCGCCCGGTTTCCCCATGAAAATCTTTCAAGATACCGTCTTCAGGATATCCAAGCTCGCGGCCTATCTTTCGGCCGCGATCCTGATCTTCATGGTCTGCCATATCCTGTTGGAAATCATCCTGCGCAGTTTCTTCGATTCCTCGACCTTCGTGCTCGATGAATTCGTCGGCTACGGCGTCGCCGCCATGACGTTCCTGGCGCTTGGCTACTCGCTGGAAGAAGGCTCGCTGATCCGGGTCAACATCCTGCTGATCCGCACCCAGGGCGCGGTGCGGCGAGGTCTGGAACTGATCTGCATATTCTCCACGCTGATCCTGTCGTGCTACGTCTTCTATTATTTCTGGCGCAACTGGAAGCGCGACTGGGACCGCGGCGCGGTCAGCGAGAGCATCGCCGAGATTCCGATGTGGATTCCGGAAGGGCTGGTGGTGCTCGGCATTATTTTGTTCATTGTTCAACTGTTCGCCTATTTCGTCCGCGTCGCCACCGGCGGCGACATGATCACGTCCGGCGGCGGAGAGGAATAGCCGATGGAAGCCATCGTCGCCGGCCTCGTTATCCTGCTGCTGATTTTCTTCTTTCTCGGCGTTGGCACCTGGGTGTTCGCCGGGCTCTTGCTGGTCAGCATCACCGGCCTGATGCTTTTACTCGACATGTCCACCCACCGGGTCGGCGTGATCGCGGTGAAAATTCTCTGGCGCTATGCCAGCACCTGGGAACTGGCGGCCATTCCGATGTTCGTGTGGATGGGCGAGATCATCTTCCGGACGGACATATCCGACCGCCTGTTCCGCGGCCTGGCGCCGCTGGTCGACATGATTCCGGGCCGGCTTCTGCACACCAACGTGCTCGGCTGCACCATGTTCGCCGCCGTTTCCGGTTCCAGCGCCGCGACCACGGCGACGGTCGGCAAGATCACCACCACCGAACTGGCACGCCGCAACTACGACACCAATCTGTCGATCGGCTCGCTGGCCGGTGCCGGCAGCCTGGGGTTGCTCATCCCGCCGTCGATCGTGATGATCATTTACGGCATCCTCGCCGAGGTCTCGGTGGCACGGCTGTTTGCCGCCGGCGTGTTCCCGGGCCTTTTGGTCGCCGGGCTCTATTCCGCCTACATCATCGCGCGCTGCATGGCGAACCCGGAACTGTCGCCCAAGTCGTCGGAAACCATGACCTTCGGCCAACGCATCAAAGGTGCGGTCAACCTTATGCCGGTGATCGTCCTGATGGTCTTGGTGTTGGGCTCGATCTATTCCGGCCTGGCGACACCGTCGGAAGCGGCCGCCGTCGGCGCCACGGCGGCGGTGGCACTAACGATTTTCATGGGCCAGATGACCTGGCGCATCTTCGTCGAATCGCTGATGGGCGCGGTCAAGGTGTCGTGCATGGTCTGCATCATCCTGATCGCCGCGGCGTTCCTATCGACCGCCATGGGTTACCTGCACGTGCCGGCCAATATCGCCAAGGCCATCGGCGCGCTCGATCTGTCACCCTTCGGCCTGATCTTGATCCTGTCGCTGTTCTACATCGTGCTCGGGCTGTTCCTGGACGGCATCTCCATCGTCGTCATGAGCCTGCCAATCACGCTGCCGCTGATCCTGCAGGCCGGCTTCGACCCGGTCTGGTTCGGCGTCTATCTCGTCATCATGGTGGAATTGGGCCAGGTGACGCCGCCGATCGGATTTAACCTGTTCGTCCTGCAGGGCCTGACAGGCCATCCCATCGGCCGCGTCGCCGTCGCGGCGTTGCCGTTCTTCGTCCTCATGTGCATCGCGGTCGCCATCGTCACCCTGCTGCCGGAGATCGCGCTTTGGCTGCCGGACTTCCTGTTCAACAAGCCGACCTGACCCCAGCTAGCCCCGGTTGCCGCCGTATTTCTGGACGAACATCTTGCCGGCCGCGAAGCGGTCATTGCTGAGTGCCCGGAAATCGTCCGCCACCGTGCCGTCGATGATCCAGCCGGCCAATTGACGCCCGATACCGAAGCCGATCTTGAAACCGTGCCCGCTCCCGCCCGACGCATCGAAATAGCCGTCCAGGCCTTCGCGCGCGCCGACGATTGGATACCAATCGGGACTGACGTCGTAGGTGGCGCCGTAGCCGTGCACCAACTTGGCGCCGGCAAAGGGCGGGAAACGGTTCTCGGCGCGCTCCGCCACGACCTTGACGAAATCGTCGTCCTCGGTCTCCTTGAAGTTATACGGATCCGTGTCGAAATATTCCTTCGGGAAACCGCGGCCGATGACGTAGCGCCCCTCGCCGAGCGGCCGCAGGTAAATCGCGTCGACAGCGTTGGAAATCGACTGCGTGGGCATGTCGGCCGGATGGCGGACCTGCCAGATCGTG
>Ga0209578_10000174_pt1 | contig 119445 bp, 85 predicted proteins | sample tdAd472_FD_187127 | JGI IMG/M metagenome (GOLD analysis project Ga0209578, IMG submission 187127) | Marine sediment microbial communities from the Atlantic coast under amendment with organic carbon and nitrate - tdAd47.2 (SPAdes)... | ecosystem: Environmental > Aquatic > Marine > Coastal >...
CGTTGTTCAAGAATTCTACAATCGGTGCAGTCGGCTTATTAACTTTTAACAAATCACCAGCCATAGGTGCTTGGAAAGTTCCAGCTGTTAGCTGATCATTGTATTGTACTTCAAAGTAATGCTTTTCACCATCTGGTCTTGGTAAGAAGTTGTTGTATTCTTCTTCATCAAAAGTATAGTTTACTTCAAACTGAACATAGTACTCACCAGTGAAAGCAGTTTGGAATGCTGCAAATTCAACATCATATTTTTCACCTGACTGTAATGGCTCTAAGTTTGGATCATTATCAGCGTCAAATACTACTTTTGGTTGGTTGCCAACTAAAGCACCTGTATTAGCATTATAAATCTTAGCTGATACTTCAAATTTATTAACTGGGTTTAGACCAGTGTTTTGAACCAGACAGTTGATAGAGATATTAGTCAATCTTAAGTATTTGAAGAATCTTGGGAATCTACTTGTTCTTGGAGAAACTACATTTGATACAGACATATCATAGTTGTTTGCTACAGTAAATACATTTACGCCTTGAGCAGATTTACCAGAAAGTTTTGTCAATTTAACATTAACTTTATACTCACCACCTTTAGAAGCTTTAAATGTACCTTCGCTAGTACTTACAGAAGCAGAACCAGTTGCTGATTGCATAATGTAAGTTTGAGTTGGAGAAGTGTATTCAATAGATTCAGATCCAGTATTCGGGTCTAAAGCTCTGTAAACTACCTCGTTAGAAGGTAAAGGACCAGTAATCCAATATTCAATTTTAGTACCAGTAGGTTGAGGACCCTTAGATTCTACAGCAGGTAATCTGAAATCAGTCATTACACCATTGAAGTCTCTTGTAGTTCCATCATATCTTTCATTGTTAAATAAGATATTACCAGCAGTTGGATAAGTTTCAGGAACCGGTGCTTGGAAATTAATTGCATAATCTTCTACTTCACCATAACCCCATCTATAACCTGCATAACCGTATAATGTACATGCATCGTTGTAAAAGTTGTAATAGTTTGCTATTACTCTTAATACTGATGGCCCTTCTGGAACATCATCACCAACAGTGAAAGGGAATGTATCATAGTATGCTGCTCTTGCAGGATAAACGAACCCAGCAGATCTAAATCTGTAGCCAATAAATTCTTCATCTGGACCAACAGGAGATCTTTCCCATCTTTGATCATCATTTTTATCTAGATAAACTCTTACATATCCACGATAGTAAACACCCCAGTGAACTTTGATTTCAAAGTCATTACCGATATTCATATCATAAGGACCGCCAGTCTCATCTACTGTCGCCCATTGCTCATATCCTGTATTGGTTCTATCAATTACAGTAGTTCCTTCTGTAATATCATCAACTGTTACACTATTTATTATACCATATTGGTACCAAGTAGTTGTAAGGTTAAATCCACAATATTGTGCTTCTGCAGTATTACTAGAAGCTACGAAAACTAACGAAAGCAATGCTGTCATCAGGCCAATCGAAAGTTTATTCAGTATAGTCGTTCTCATTTTGAACTCCTTATATATATTAAAAATGTTATTATTTTTTGTTCTCTTAATAGCAATAACAACAATTTAATAAAAATGTTACAATTGGGTAGCTTTTTTTTTCTTTATATAACATTTTTTCAGCATCATATTACTGATAAACTTCTTTTCCTGCGTATTATCACTAACTTATGCTATCTCTTGTTTTAATAGATTTTTGTTACTTTCCAACAATTTTTTCGTCATTTTCTGTAGAATATACAAAAAACCCCAAGCTTTTAGCTCGGGGTTCTTAATTTTAATTCTGTGATTAGAAGTATTATCTAACTACACTCAGTTGTCTTGATTGGATACCATTCGCACTTCTTAGAAGCACTGTGTATGCTCCATTTGCTAGGTTTGATACATTTAAGTTGTATAATCCACCTTTAGCTACATCTGTGAAGACAATGTTACCATTCATATCTACTACTTCTAAAGTCAATGCTTCTGAGCTATTGAACTTAATTGCCGTAGTTGTATTTGCTGGGTTTACTGAGAAACCATTGAAGTTGAAGTCAACTACTGATGATTCGATTCTTTGTGATTCGTTCTCATCGTTTGCTGAGTTTAATTCATCATCATTAGCTGTATCGTTTATAATATCATTTAAGTCACCTACTGTGATTGTATCTTGGATACCTAACTCTACTTGGAAGTCGATACAAGTTGTATCATCATCTTTCTTAGTATCGTAAGGATAATCTACCCATGCACAAGCTGTGTAAGTACCTGGCTCTCTGATTATCATATTAGGGTAAGTAACCAATTTTTTGTTATATCTTCCTTGTGGTAAATCTTCTAAGAAAGATACTTCATTGTAAACCTCTACACCTGCCTCGTTCTTAACTACCATGTGGAAGTTAATATTCGATGCGTCTGATATACCGTTGTTCAAGAATTCTACAATCGGTGCAGTCGGCTTATTAATTTTTAACAAATCACCAGCCATAGGTGCTTGGAAAGTTCCAGCTGTTAACTGATCATTGTATTGTACTTCAAAGTAATGCTTTTCGCCATCTGGTCTTGGTAAGAAGTTGTTATAATCTTCTTCGTCATAAGTATAATTTACTTCAAACTGAACATAGTACTCACCAGTGAAAGCAGTTTGGAATGCTGCAAATTCAACATCATATTTTTCACCTGACTGTAATGGCTCTAAGTTTGGATCATTATCAGCGTCAAATACTACTTTTGGTTGGTTGCCAACTAAAGCACCTGTGTTAGCATTATAAATCTTAGCTGATACTTCAAATTTATTAACTGGGTTTAGACCCGTGTTTTGAACTAGACAGTTGATAGAGATATTAGTCAATCTTAAGTATTTGAAGAACCTTGGGAATCTACTTGTTCTTGGAGAAACTACATTTGATACAGACATATCATAGTTGTTAGCTACTGTAAATACATTTACTCCTTGAGCAGATTTACCAGAAAGTTTTGTCAACTTAACATTAACTTTATACTCACCACCTCTCGATGCTTTGAATGTACCCTCGCTTTCACTTACAGAAGCAGAACCAGTTGCTGATTGCATAATGTAAGTTTGAGTTGGAGATGTGTATTCAATAGATTCAGATCCAGTGTTTGGATCTAAAGCTCTGTAAACTACCTCATTAGATGGTAATGGACCAGTAATCCAATATTCAATCTTAGTACCAGTAGGTTGGGGACCTTTTGATTCTACAGCAGGTAATCTGAAATCAGTCATTACACCATTGAAATCTCTTGTAGTTCCATCATATCTTTCATTATTAAATAAGATATTACCAGCAGTAGGATAAGTCTCTGGAACAGGTGCTACAAAGTTAATTGCATAATCCTCTACTTCACCATAACCCCAGCGGTAATTTATTCTAAAATACAAGATACAAGCATTATTAGAAAATCTATAATAGTTTGCAATAACCCTCATTACCGATGGTCCTTCAGGGACATCGTCACCCACAGTAAAAGGGAATGTATCATAATAGGCAGGTCGGGCAGGATATGTAAAACCCGCATTTCTGTATCTGTAACCAATGAATTCTTCATCTGGACCGACAGGAGAACTTTCCCATCTCTGGTCATCATTTTTATCAAGATAAACTCTTAAGTAACCACGATAGTAAACACCCCAATGAACCTTGATTTCAAAGTCATTACCAATATTGAAATCATAAGGACCATCAGTCTCATCTACTGTCGCCCACTGCTCATATCCAGTATTAGTTCTATCAATTACAGTAGTTCCTTCTGTAATATCTTCAACCGTTACACTATTTATAATACCATACTGGTACCATGTAGTTGTAAGGTTAAACCCGCAATATTGTGCTTCAGCAGTATTACTTGAAGCTACAAAAACTAACGAAAGTAATGCTGTCATTAGACCAATCGATAGTTTATTTAGTATAGTTGTTCTCATTGTGAACTCCTTTATATATTGTAAATACTATTTTAATTCTCTCAATAATAGTAACAACAATTTAATAAAAATGTTACACTTTTTATGATTTTTTATACTTTTCGTAACTTTTTTAACGAGTTTACTTCTTCTGCTTTTTTGTTTCTTATTTTATTCCAGTTATTTACGGGCATTTACTACGCCCCTTTTCTTTGTTACTTTTTATAACTTTTTACCATATTTCTGTATATAAACAATAAAAAAGACCCATTACTTTCATAATGGGTCTTTTATACTTTAAATAGTATTTTATATAATTAGATTATCTAACTACACTCAATTGTCTTGATTGGATACCATTCGCACTTCTTAGTAGTACTGTATATGCTCCATTCGATAGGTTTGATACATTTAAGTTGTATAATCCACCTTTAGCTACATCTGTGAAGACAATGTTACCATTCATATCTACTACTTCTAAAGTCAATGCTTCTGAGCTATTGAACTTAATTGCTGTAGTTGTACTTGCTGGGTTTACTGAGAAACCATTGAAATTGAAGTCCACTACTGATGATTCGATTCTTTGTGATTCGTTCTCATCGTTTGCTGAATTTAATTCATCATCATTAGCTGTATCGTTTATGATATCATTCAAATCACCTACTGTGATTGTATCTTGGATACCTAACTCTACTTGGAAGTCGATACAAGTTGTATCATCATCTTTCTTAGTATCATAAGGATAATCTACCCATGCACAAGCTGTGTAAGTACCTGGCTCTCTGATTACCATATTAGGATAAGTTACTAATTTAGAGTTGTATCTACCTTGTGGTAAATCTTCTAAGAAAGATACTTCATTGTAAACTTCTACACCTGCCTCGTTTTTAACTACCATGTGGAAGTTAATGTTCGATGCATCTGAAATACCATTGTTTAAGAAAGCAACCACCGGTGAAGTCGGCTTATTAACTTTTAATACAGAACCTGCAATAGGATCTCTGAATTCACCAGCTGTAAGTTGGTCATTGTATTGTACTTCAAAGTAATGCTTTTCACCATCTGGTCTTGGTAAGAAATTGTTGTATTCTTCTTCATCAAAAGTATATTTCACTTCAAACTGTACATAGTACTCACCAGTGAATGCAGTTTGGAATGCTGCAAAGTTTGCTTCGTATTTTTGTCCTGATTGTAATGGCTCTAGATTAGGGTCATTATCAGAATCGTAAACTATTTTAGGTTGATTACCTACTAAAGCACCTGTATTAGCATTATATATCTTAGCTGTTACTTCGAATCTATTTACTGGATTCAAACCAGTATTTTGAACTAATGCAGCAACTTTTATATTTGTCAATCTTAAGTATTTGAAGAATCTTGGGAATCTACTTGTTCTAGGAGATTCTACACTTGCTACAGCCATATCGAAATCATTCGCTACTGTAAATACTTTTACACCTTGAGCAGATTTACCAGATAATTTAGTCAATTTAACGTTTACTTTATACTCACCACCTTTTGTAGGAAGGAAAGTACCTTCGCTCGTGCTTACAGATGCAGAACCAGTTGCTGATTGCATTGTATAAGTTTGAGTTGGAGAAGTGTATCTAATTGATTGAGAACCAGTGTTCGGATCTAAAGCTCTATAAACAACTTCAGTAGAAGGTAGAGGACCAGTAATCCAATATTCAATTCTAGTACCAGTAGGTTGAGGACCTTTAGATTCTACAGCAGGTAATCTGAAATCAGTCATTACACCTTTAAAGTTTCTTGTAGTTCCATCATATCTTTCTTTGTTAAATAAGATATTACCAGCAGTAGGATAAGTTTCAGGTACTGGAGCTTGGAAATTAAGTTTGTAATCTTCAACTTCACCGTAACCCCATTGATAAGTTGGGTTCAAGTAAATAGTACAAGCATCATTTGAGAACCAATAATAATTAGCCATTACTCTTAGCATTGATTCACCTTCTGGTGCATCATCAGCTATATTAAAAGGTATTATATTAGTCATAGTTGGTTGAGCTGGGAATATGAACCCTACGTTAGCATAAATCTGTGCTAAAAATTCTCCATCAGGGCCCAAAGGTCCTGCTTCAAATCTTTGGTCATTATTTTTATCGATGAATGCTCTCAAATAACCATAGTAGTAAAGACCCCAATGAACTTGTAATTCGAAACTATTACCGATATTCATATCATAAGGTCCGCCAGTTTCATCTACTGTCGCCCATTGATCCCATCCTGAATTTAGTCTTTCAAGGACAATAGAACCTTCTGTTATATCCGTAACAGTAACACTATTTATAATTCCATATTGATTCCAATATTGAACATGATTGAAACCGCAATACTGAGCTTCAGCAGTGCCGCTTGGTAGAGCCATTAATGCAATTACAATTGCAAAAATACTCGTTGTTATTTTTTGTAGTACATTTTTCATTTTACTACTCCTTTGATTTATTAGTAATTAATTTTGTTATACTTCTCTTACCAGCAATAACAACTATTGTAACATTATGTTACAGGTGTACCCCCCATTTACCAAGGCCTTGGAAGCTTGAAATATTACTTTTTTTGCTATTTTCTTGCTTATTAGTAACATTTCTAACTTCTAATGTTACATTTAACCTATTTATTAGGTGCTCTTTGTAATATAATTTGATTAATTACTAATCTCCCCCTTCTAACTATCTGTCTCCACTATGTGACTTATAGCGACTTTTAACAACTTATTTGTCACTAATTAAAGAGTTTTTACAATGTATTTAATAATATTGTTACTATTTATGTTTAGTTAGCACCACTCTGTAACTCTATTTCGTTTTAGTTCCTATAAAAAAAACCTCAAGTCATTCAACTTGAGGTTCTTAATTTTAATTCTGTGTTTGATAGTATTATCTAACTACACTCAATTGTCTTGATTGGATTCCATTTGCGCTTCTTAGTAGTACTGTGTATGCTCCATTTGCTAGGTTTGATACATTTAAGTTGTATAATCCACCTTTAGCTACATCTGTGAACACAATGTTACCATTCATATCTACTACTTCTAAAGTCAATGCTTCTGAGCTATTGAACTTAATTGCCGTAGTTGTACTTGCTGGGTTTACTGAGAAACCATTGAAGTTGAAATCTACTACTGATGATTCGATTCTTTGTGATTCGTTCTCATCATTTGCTGAGTTTAATTCATCATCATTAGCTGTATCGTTTATGATATCATTTAAGTCACCTACTGTGATTGTATCTTGAATACCTAACTCTACTTGGAAGTCAATACAAGTTGTATCATCATCACGTACAAGATCGTATGGATAATCTACCCATGCACAAGCTTTATAGCTACCTGACTCAGTTATAACCATATTAGGGAACTGAACTAGTTTCTCGTTGTATCTACCTTGAGGCAAATCTTCTAAGAAAGCAACTTCGTTGTAAACTTCTACTCCTGATTGATCTTTAACAATCATGTGGAAGTTAATGTTCGATGCATCAGAAATACCATTATTCAAGAATAGAATTTTTGGTGCTGTAGGTTTATTAACTTTTAGTACTTCACCTCCAACTGGATCTAGGAACTCTCCTGCTGATAGCTGATCATTATATTGAACTTCGAAATAATGTCTTTCTGTACCAGGTCTTGGTAATCTATTATTATATTCTTCTTGATCGTAAGTATAAGATACTTCAAACTCTACATAATACTCACCAGTAAAAGCTGATTGGAATGCTGCAAAAGAAACTTGTGTTTTTTGTCCAGATAGTAAAGGAAGTAAGTTCGGATCATTTTCAGTATCAAATACTACTTTTGGCTGATTTCCTACTAACTGGTGTGTGTTCGCATTATATATTTTTGCAGTTGCTTCAAATCTATTAATCGTATGAAGGCCAGTATTTTGAACTTGGCAAGATATTGCAATATTAGTATTAACAAGATATTTGAAGAACCTTGGATATCTATTTGTTCTAGGTGATTCAATATTTGAAATAGATAAATCGAAGTCATTAGCCACAGTAAATACTTTAGCTCCTTGTGCTGATTTACCATTTGGTTTTGTAAGAATAACATTCACTCTGTACTCACCACCTTTAGTAGGTAAAAATGTACCTTCATTAGTACTTACTGATGCAGAGCCAGTAGCTGATTGCATAGTATAAATTTGAGTAGGAGAAGTATAACGTATAGATTGTGATCCAGTATTAGGATCTAATGCTCTATAGACTACATCATTTGAAGGTAATGGTCCAGTAATCCAATATTGTATTTGGGTACCAGTAGCTTGAGGGCCTTTTGACTCTACTGCTGGTAATCTAAATTCTGTTGATACACCTTTGAAATTTCTAGTAGTACCATCATATCTTTCTTTATTAAATAAGATATTGCCAGCTGTAGGGTATGTTTCAGGAAGTGGAGCAACGAAATTAATTAAATAATCTTCAACTTCACCATAACCATAAGGATAACCTGGTTGGTAATAAACTTGACAAGCATTATCAGACCAGTAATAGTAGTTAGCTATAATTCTTAATACACCAGGACCTTCTTGTACATCATCACCTATATTAAATGGAATAATAGAATTAATATATGGTGTAGCAGGATAATTATAAGTACCCGGTAAATTGTAGATAGCTGCTAAAAACTCACCATCTGGACCCATTGGTGCAGTTTCCCATCTCTGGTCATCATTTTTATCAATCCATGCACGTAAGTAACCTTGGTAATAAATACCCCAATGTACATTAATCTCAAAACTATTACCTATGTTAAGTTCAAATGGACCTTCTGTATCGTCAATTGTTGACCATCCCTCCCATCCTGAATTTAATCTTTCAATTATTGTTTCTCCTTCAGAAATATCAGTTACTGTTACACTATTGATCATACCATATTGGTACCAATATAAAACATTTTCAAATCCACAGTATTGAGCTTCAGCTGTACCACTCGGTAGAGCAATCAATGCAATCACAATTGCAAAGATACTCGTTGTTAGTTTTTGTAGTATATTTTTCATCTTACTACCACTCCTATAATTATTAATAAATGTATATAATTTTTGTTCTCTCACTCTCAATAACAACGAAAGAAAGATTATGTTACAGCTACAACCCGCATTTATCAATACATTCAAGCCATTAGATATTACTTATACATTATTATTTAACTTACCTAGTAACATTCTTAAACACATCTGTTACATTTGAACTAGTTTTTAAATACTATTTGTTTGGAGCTTACAAATAATTTTAAATTAATTTATCTATTTATCTAGTTATGTTATTATACTTATAGCAACATATAAAATATGATTTATCACATGTTTGCTATATTTTGTTTGAAACTGGATATTATGTTATATTTTCACTTAGTTTATAACAATTATGTAACTATATATTTAAAAACTTATAGGAATTAATTTTTAAACTTTTTTGATTCACACACAATAACCTAATTCATATTATATTATCATGAATAAACCATTTCCAATATACTCGTTAATCTAATAATCAATATTATTAACTTAACGATATTCTATATTCAATTTGGCTATTGTTTTATGTATACTTATTTATTCTAGGATTGGTAATACTATTTTCGTGTGATACTTACTTAGTTCAAACGGAGCTATTAGTTACAAGCCGTACGGAAATGGAAAGTTATATCTATTTACTAAGCAATAATAAAATTCTAATCTATCCTAATATCTTTCAAGAATACCAAAATAGAAGATTTTGTTTATCTCTTTTATTAATTCACTTGTATCAGGAAATATACTAATTAAATTAGGATCCAAAATAAATTCGGAAAGTTTATTTAAATAATATTTCAAAAATTCCAAATTTATATCTTTTCTAAAATGCCCTTTTTTTTGTTCAGTAATGATTTGTTGGAATAGTATTTCAAACGATTTTTGTCTTTGTTCTTCTAATAATAATTTTAATTCTGGGTTTTTTTGATGTAGTAAATCATTAATTAAATTGCGACTCATATTATTAATAAAATCCAACTTAATATATATTAATTCATTTAGCCTTTCAATAAAAGGAATAGGTTTATTTAAAATTATAAGATGTTTGTTTGTTAATTCTTGATAATATTCTGAAAATATCTCAATTACAATCTCATTTTTATTATTATATTCTCGATAAAATGTCATTCTACTTATATCAGCATTTTTACAAATATCTACAATACTCGTATCTTTTATTCCTTTTTCCCATATTAAATTCTTTGTAGATTCTTTTATACTTTCTCTTGTATGAATTTTTTTCATTTATAATATATGGTTTATTATTACTATTTCTAACGCTTTACAGATTATAATTAAATTAATTTAATTAATTTTAACCGTCAAACCAAACTTTCAACTGTTACATTTAGAATTGATCAGTAACATTAAATAAACTTAAGTCAATAATATTCACAGGAAGTTGAATCTAGTATTTTGTATTTATAGAATAATATTTTAAATAAATGTTTAAGACTTTTAATAGAGGCTATTTATCTTTTTCATACAAATTTTATATTAAAAAGCCCCACTGTTAAAAAACATTGGGGCTTATATATTCTAATGTATTTAGTAAATTATCTAAATACACTCAATTGTCTTGATTGGATACCTCTTGGACTTCTCAAAATCACAGTATATGCACCGCTTGTAAGTTTTGATACATCTAGTTTATGTAAATTATTTTCCGCAATTGCTGAAATTACAACATTACCATTCAAATCTACTACCTCTAAATTCAAAGCTTCTTTGCTCTCAAATTTTATATCTGTAGAATTACTTGCAGGATTTACTGTAAATCCATTAAATTTAAAGTCAGCTACTAGTGATTCTATTCTATGAGGTACATTATTATCAAAAACTGAATTTAAATAATTATAGTCCTCATTATTTTCTGAAAATCCTCCAATATCACCTACAGTGATTGTATCTTGAATACCCAACTCAACTTGAAATTCTATACATGTAGTATCATCATCGTGGTTTAAGTCATAAGGGTAATCTACCCAAGAACATGCAGTATATGACCCAGGTTTTCCAATCACTAAATTAGGGAATTGAACAACTTTAGAATTATATCTACCTTGTGGTAAATCTTCTAAGAATGATACCTCATTATAGACTTCTGAACCAGATTCATCTTTAACTATCATATGCAAATTAATATTAGATGCATCTGATATTCCATTATTAAAGAATAATACTCGCGGTGCAGCAGGTTTGTTTACTTTCAATATTGTTCCATTTAATGGATATTCAAAATCTCCAGCAGTCAACTGGTCATTGTATTGTACTTCAAAGAAATGCTTTTCTCCATCTGGTCTTGGCAAATAATTATTATAATTTTCCTCGTCATAAGTATAAGAAACTTCAAACTCAACATAATATTCACCTATAAATGCAGTTTTGAAAGCTGCAAAATTAGCTTCATATTTTTGACCAGGTGCCAAAGGCATTAAACTAGGATCATTATCTGAATCAAATATTAGTTTGGGTAGATTACTTACTAATACATTAGTGTTTGCATTATATATCTTTGCTGTTACTTCAAACCTATTTACATTATTTAAGCCTGTATTTTGCACTTGACAAGCTACAGAAATATTAGTACTTCTAAGATACTTGAAAAACCTTGGTGCACGATTTGTTCTAGGAGACACAACTGAAGAAACTTGCATATCAAAATCGTTAGCGACCGTAAATACTTTTATTCCTTCGGAAGATTTCCCATTTGGTTTAGTTACCTTTACAACTGTTTTATATTCACCTCCTTTAGAAGGCAAAAATGTTCCTTCATTTATACTTACTGATGCACTACCAGTAGCAGATTGCATATTATAAGTTTGAGTAGGTGAATTGAATTTTATAATACTCGAACCATTTTTAGGATCAAGTGCTTTGTAAACGACCTCATTAGACGGTAAAGGACCGAAAATTGAATATTCAATACTAGTTCCTACAGGTTGTGCACCTTTGAATTCTACTGCAGGTAATTTAAATTGAGTAGAAACACCTTTATAGTTACGAGTGGTACCATCATATCTTTCCTTATTATAAAGAATATTGCCGTCCGTAGGATAAACTTCAGGTATAGCAGCTACGAAATTTACTGCATAATCTTCAATCTCACCAACAATATAACTTGTATTCGCATATGAGATACATGGGTCTGTAGTATAATAACCATAGTTAGCAATAACTCTTATCCTAGAAGGACCTTCTGGTACATCATCTCCAATTGTAAAGGGTATCTTGACATCATTAAAAGCAATTGGTGGTATATAGTAGTTATAATCATATGTAAGAATATTACATAAAAACTCTTTATCAGGGCCTATTTCAGTTGTTTCCCAACGCCCATCTATATTTTTGTCTATATAAACACGTAAATAACCTTGATAATACAGTCCCCAGTTAACTGTTATCTCAAAGTTGTTACCAATATTTAATTCAATTGGATTACTAGATGTTCCAGTTACATCAACTGTTGCCCATCCATTATTATCCCAATCAGAATTTCTCTCATAAATATCATTCCCTTCAGTCATATCAGTTATAGTCACTCTCTTTATAATTGCATAATTATAAAGATATATTGCAGATTCATAACCACAGTATTGCGCTTTTACAGTACCATTTGGTAAAGCCATTAAAGCAATGACGAAAACAAATACACTCGTCAATAGTTTTTGTAGTGCTTTTTTCATCTTACCACCTCTTCTATAATAATTAATAAATTGTTTGATAATCAAATGTTTTTAATGATCTTCAACTACAATAACAACGAATAGTCCAAATAGTTACACTTGAAATCGTTACATCTCCTTTATTTTCGTCACTTAGGGTGTTTCTTGTGAGACATCTGAATTAATTCGAGCAGTACTTTTGTAACAGTACTTTTATTTTTTTATAATTATTTTGAGTTTAATGTAGGCTAGATTCTTAGTAGATTATTTTTTAACAACTGATTATACAATAGTTACAAGTTATTTGCAAACCAATTAACATGTTTAGGGTTTTATAATTATAAGTTTTAATTGTTTGTGATAAATATCAACTGTAAATTTACAATAAGTAACACTAAAATATAAAAAAAAAGCCCCATTGCTAGAAGCAATGGGGCTTATAAATTCTATAGTACTTAGATAGATTATCTAACTACACTTAGTTGTCTAGTTTGAATACCTGATTCACTTCTAATTACAACTGTATATGTACCAGAAACAAAGTTAGAAACATTCAATGAATATTTAGAACCATTTAGTGTTTCAGTTAATAATACATTACCAGTCATATCAACAACTTCTAATGTCAATGGAGAATTATTTCCATTTTCAAATAGTAAGTCAGTTGTAGTTGAAGCAGGGTTCTGAGTGATTCCAGCGAAGTTGAAGTTACCTTCTGGTTTGATTTCAACTATTCTTACTTGATCACTAACTTCAGATGAACCATCAAAGTCAACAGTTTTTAGTCTGTAAGCATAAGTGTTACCATACTCAACATTATTATCTACTACAGGACCGTAGTAATTCATTTGAGTTGATTTACCTACTGCTGCAACTTCAATATCAGTAGAGTTAAAGTTACCTGTTACAACATCACCATTTGCATCTGCTCTTTCAACGATAAATTTAGTTGTACCATTTTCAGTTGCAGTTGCCCAATCTAACACAACAGATTTTTTGCTTTGAGAAGCATTAAAGTCTGCAAGTTCTACTGGAACGATAGAAGCATCATTTCTTTCTAGATGATCAATAGTACCTCTGATGATAGTTTCGATATCACCAAAGTGTCTCCAATCAACTGTATTGTGTATAATGTTATAAGTAACAGTGATATTAGTAGTACCAAATACTTGACCGTCTAACGGAGAAGCTAAGTTAAATAAATAAGCTGGGTATGAAAGACCAACAAGTGGCTTACCATCACTTCCAAAGTCACGAGTAGTAACTACAGCAGGATAAGGTACAGGATCATTAGGGTAGAAAGTAGGTACATTATTAAGTGAATAAGTAGGTCTTGTTATAGGAATAACAAAATCTTTACTTATAGTTTCACCTATGATAGTATTACCTGTATATTCTGCACCAGTACCTAGAGGATCGTTACTAACGTAATTAGCTCTTAGTACTATGTTTTGGAATTCTTCATCGTTATTTAATTGACTCCACTCTTCAGTAGACACAACCATATTGTTCTTTAATCTTTCAGTTCCAGCATTTAGGTATTCATAGATATCCATTTTTTCCCATCTAGTAGGAACCATATTGTAAGCGTCAGAATAGAACATAAAATTATACATCTTATAATTTACTGCTCTTGGCTCCCAACTACCTCTATCAAATACATCATAATCATAAACTAAATTATTAGTATCTATAGATTCTATATTGAATCCAATTGTAGAAAATCCATCTAAAATAGCTTCATAGTTAAGTTTACCAGCTGTTGCATTAGCAACTCCAGCAAGAGGGTCAGCAGTAGTATTAACTGAAGAAACTAATAGATGTCTGTGAGTTTTCTTCAAGTAGAATCTTACGTTTTTAGAGTATTTATTGTTTGCATTCTCAAGGTCAGATCCAACTAAAATATCGATTCTATATCTAGGAGTTACGTTTGCTGACATCTCAGTAAACTTTGTAGGTATATTTCCAACATATTGAGTAAAGCCGTGACCAATTAGATCATCATAACTCATTGGATTCCAATCATCATCATCTAAACCATCAGCTAAACCGAAGTCGAATACAACATTGTCAGTTGCAGGAATAGTAGTTAATACTTCTTTCTCTAATACTGGAGCACCAGAGAACAATCCATTTTCATCTTCACGGTATATTTTAACATATACTTTAGTACCAGCTTGTTGTATAGATCCATTGTTTCTTACATTTGCAGTAACTTCAATTGGAGCTTCAGTCATTATATACTCAGCGTCAGCGAATTGAGTCGTGATATCTCTATAAGATCTTGGAGCTAACAATGTAACAGGCGCAACATCGAAGACATGTAATCTACCGATAAATTCATCAGCACCTATATCATATCTTTGACCAGCAGCACCTCTTATATCACCTTCAAAGTCAGTTTTTAACCAGTCTATAGTTAATCCACGGTTATTTAGAACTGAATTTAAAGGAGTAGGATTCATTTTTATTCTGTAAAGCAATGGCTCTAAACCACTTCTTTGATACAATTCGTGATCTGCAGGGAAGTTACCATAAAGTGAATTGTTTTGAGTATTTGTAGCAGCTTGAATTTGATTTAAGTTAGCATACTCTAAACGATAACCCATTGAAACAATAACTTTATCTTCATCTTGTTCTATATATCTTAGTAGATCCAAATTTGTTGCGTCTAAGTTTGATACATCTTCACCAGTCCAATAAACATTTCTATCAACGTTTATTAAATCATTAGTAAAATTACCTTGTACTAATAAAGCTGCAGCGATTTGTGTATTAGGACCAACATTCGGATCAACTATTGAAATTGCATTATTAACAACTTTAGTAGATCTAGTATTTTGGATTCCAATACCAACAGTCATACCAGTATTAGCTACATTAGTAGCACCTATTAATATAGTATTATTTACAATATCATCTTCTCTAGATACATAAGATAAAACATCAGGAGTAACAGGACTTCCATCTCTTTCTGTTAATAAATGGATACCTGCTCTAGAAGCAGCACCACTAGTAATGTTTAATCCCCATATAAAGTTATTTGCAATATGAGACATTTCAGCTGAACGAGGGAAAATAATTGGGTCTTCCCCTGTTTCGTAAATCGTTCTATCTTGCTCTACTCTAATACCAGTTACATTTGAATTAGATGTCAAGTTAGTTATTCTGTTACCTAAAATGCTAAGTCTAAGGTTGTGATAACCTTTTGAGTTAGAAGCAAAGTTACCACCAGCTTCTATACCGCTAGCCATTGTACCTGCAGGAGCAGAAACATTCCATATTAAGTTTCTTTCAACTTTAACATCTTGAGTATAACCTAAGAAAATACCAGTTCTTGATGCACCCCAAATTCTATTATCAGATATAACATTATCATAGTTATAGAATGATTTTAATGTATCTAATATATTCGGGTCAGTACTATAATCATGTCTCAATACACCTAATCCAATATCCATAATACCAATAGCAAATTCAGAAATATCATTTCCAACAAAACTATTGTTATGGTTTTGAAGTGTATCTCTCAAATCACCAATAAAAGTTGTCGCATCAATAAGAGTAGATCTAGATACGATACCAGCAGAATAACTTATATCCTGACCAGCTTGATTTCTAAATACATCTCTATCATAAGTAAAACCATTGTTTTCACCAAACTTTGCAGTTGGAATAGAAACACTGTTTCTAATTTGTGGTGCGTTGTTAGTAATCAAACAGTTTTTAATAGTAATGTTTGAAGAACCTCTTTGTAAATATACTGCAGCACCGAAAAGTGTATTAGTTGTATTTAATTCGAATTCAAAACATTTTTGGGAACCACCATCAAAAGTAATATAACCAGCAGAACGAGCATATTCTCTTTCTGGGAAGTTGATAATTACTGCATTTTGATTAGCAGGTTGTAATTCATGACCAAATCTGATACCAATACCAGAAGCAGCATTCATTTTAAATTTAACACCACCACGTACAGCAATTCTATTGTTCGCAGGACGCATAGATATTCTATAAACACCATCTTCATCAGTTGGGTCATTAGTTGGACCAACTCCGATTATATTTGCTGACATGTCCCAAGCAGGAGCAAGTGCATTAGCAGCATTAATTGTGTATTCTGCATCTGTGAATCTAAACTCAACGTCAGCAGAAATACCTTCTCTGTACAATGAATTCATAAGTGAATCTACTGTAGGGAAGTTCGTGAAAGTGATTTGTGTCTTATTATTTTTGCCAGTTGAATTTTCACTAGCTGTACCAACAACGAAAGTACCAGCTAAACCTCTTTCTACTTCAATAGTAGAATTTGCAGTTTGACTTTCCATTCTGTCGTACTCAGGAGTTTCTACCCAAGTAGAAGTTGTGTATTCACCAGAGTGAGTAAGAACAAGCTTAGGGAAAGAAACAACTTTAGTTGTGTTGCCTTCGATAAGATCTAAAGTAGCGACGTTATTATAAACCTCAACCCCTTCAGAATTTTTAACTACCATGCGGAAGTTAATTTTTGATGCGTCAGCCGCACCAGTATTTGTGAAGTTTACTTGAGGTGTATAAGGTCTATACACTTTCAAAGCTTCACCAGCCTTAGGTTGTAGATAATCACCAGCTGTTAGTTGACTATCGTTTTTGGCTACTGCCTGACTTCCAGACGGTAAAGCTATTAGCACTAGGACTAACGCTATAAAGCCGGTTGTCAATTTCTGTAGTAAGCTTTTACGCATTTTACCACCTATTAATATTAGTTTAACATATTATTATTAATTTTCTATTCATCGACTTACAAAGTAACAAATTTTAACTAGATTTGTTACGAATTAATACACACGTGTTGCTTTTACATAATCTTTTTAAGATATGTATTAAGCATCAGTATCCAACTTAAATAAAAATAATATAAAATGAAAATAATTAAAATTGGTGGACCTGCTTTATCTAATCTAAGTAATCTTAAAGACTTTGCTAATACCATAAAAAACTCTAACTCCCCTATTTTGCTAGTAATTTCAGCCTTTTCTAAGCTTAGCTCTAGTCTAAAAAATTGCGATTATAGTCTAGATTTTAGTAAAAAAGCATCCCCTTTTCACTTTTTTAGAGAAAATTCTTCCATTTTGTCTAAATCAGAATGTGTAAATTTTTTCACATATTTGGACAAAGTGGAAATAATTCTTACAAAAAGAGCTAAAGGAATATCAATTTCAGGTGAACTCACCACTAAAGTTATGGATGAAATACTAAGTTTTGGTGAATTAACCTCGTCTTATTTTGTACATTGCCTATTTAATTCGAACAATATTGGGAATGATTTTGTTGATGCAAGAAGACTAATTAAAACTGATTCAAATTTTGGAAATGCAAGAATCGATTTAGAAAAAAGCCTTATGAATATTAGAAATCACTCTTTCAAATCAGACGTAGTAGTTACTCAAGGATTTATAGCTTCTGACTTTAACAACAATACTACAACAATGGGATTTGAGAGCTCGAATCTAAGTGCCCTAGTATTCGCTAATGCATTGAACTCTAGCGAGATAGAGATTATTTCGAAAGTTAACGGTATATACAGTTCAGATCCGGAGCTTGTAGAATCTGCCAGACCAGTTTCAAACATCCCTTATTCAAGTGCAAGAACTCTAGCGAATAATGGCTTTAAAATGTTGTTTCCTGGTATGATAGATCTTGCGGAGAAAAAGAATATAAAATTAATATATAAAGGCATAAGTACTAAGAGCATGACTTATATTTCTAGTTCTGAAAGTTTTGACATTCCAGTAATATTGAAGACTATTTTTGGGTTTATAGTTGCACCAATCTCTTCAAAAAATGCAATTAAGGTTTTAACGAGTTTTAGTAATCAAATAGATAAATTCGAATACAACCGTAAAGATAACTCTTTATTTATTCATACTAGCTGCATTGAAATAAATGGTCTAAATGACTTCACTATTTCTCTTTTCTGAACAGATTTCTAAATAAGAACATTTCATTGTTTATTCTCATCATCAGTATAATACCGACAATGAAAATAACTATATCAGCGAAGAACATACCCAAAATAGGTGTTATTATTCCTTTATCAGCTAATTTCTCGCCAGCTATTAGACAACCCCAATACACAATGTAAAACCCTAAACTTATAGCGGCACTAATACCAAAATTTCCACCCTTTGTTCGAATACCTAAAGGAACGCCAACAAAAACGAAAACGAAACAAGCCAAGGGGATTGAATACTTTTTCCAAATTTCTACTTCATACTTTCTGATATTATTTTCACGATTCTCTATTGTGTAAGCGTTAGTTTTAATGTCTGAGGACAAAAAATTTACGTTCTTCTGAACCCTTGATAATACATTCCTCTGATTGGTATCAACTTTGAACACTTTTTCACTTGCTACTGAATCTTCATCTATATCTCTATACTCTGTTCCTGATAGCACATAATCTAGATGTTGATTGGCAATAGAGTCTATAATACTATGAGCAAAATCTGCTTCTGATTTATTATTATCAACAACTTCTTGCATATCACGTATTCTCATCTCACGATCACCTCTGGAAATCAAATTTACGTCGGTTCGATTAAAATCAAATCCAGATGCTTCCATCTTTATTTGATACTCATTGAAGCTAATAATCTTATAATCTTTTACATCATTATTATTACGTTGATGTATTTCGCCAGAGAAGAGATTGATAATAAGGTGAGAGTAGTCTTTTGAGAATCCAATCTGCCCACTATCAGCAGAAATTATATTCTGTTGAGTAGCTCGAGAATAATCATATATTGTTACATCATGTAATCGACCCGTGGCAGAATCAACCTGCCTAGAAAGTATTATATTCCCACCCATACTAGGTGAGAACTCACCAGGTTGAATTGCAAATGTCGGCTTTTTCCTTTGGATATCATTCATTAGTACTTTGGCTTGATGATTAGATTCTGGAAGTATGGAATCATTAAACCAAAACAAGACAAGAGATAAAACGAACCCAAGTCCAATAGCCGGTTTCATCATCGAATAAAGTGAGGTTCCTGACGATTTTATTATCGGGACTTCATAATTAGCTGACATTGCCCCAAAAGCCATTAATGTTGCAAATAGAATCCCCATAGGTGCAGCAAGTACTACCATCCAAGGTATATTTAGAGCAATCGCTTGGATTATTACTGTTGTTTCTATCCCTTTTCCTAAGAGTTTATCTAGCGAATTTATTATAAATTGCATTAGAAAAATAAAGACAACAGTAGAGAACCCAAATAGGAATGGGCCGATATGTGATCTTAATATATATAGGTTTATGATTTTCATAGAGTTCAAATATAAGAAATAGCACGTATCATATTGTTATTATTTTGTTGAAAAAATAAAAAATTTCTTGATTGAAATTATAATATTAATTAAGTTTGAAGTTCTGAATAAAAAATGGAATAGAAAACATGTTTACTTTTTTGATAATATTAGCAATCTTCATATCTGTACTACTAACTTTTGTAGTATTGTTGCAACCTGGTAAAGGTGATATGATATCTGGAATGGCTGGTCTTGGTGGTCAGTTCAACTCAGTTTTAGGTTCAAGAAGAGCTGCAGATTTCTTAACGAAATTGACTATTGGTCTTGCTTTTGGATTAATGGCTTTATCATTGATAACTAATTTATTCTTCGTTGGTGGTACTACATCTGTTGATGAAGGAAAAGCTGCAACTGAAGGAATTAAAATTGAAAGACCTTTGACTCCTCCGAGCAATATGCCTCCTCCACAATAGGAAGTAAGTAAATAAAAATATTTTAGCCCATCAATAATACTATTATGATGGGCTTTTTTTTGGCCACAGAATTTATAGAACTAATCTATAGTCAGCTTTACCATACAAATCTAATCAACCGATTAGACTAATTCCCACAAAATTTTAGAACGCAACATTTACACCACCGTATATCATTCTTCCAGGTGAAGTTATACCCACTTTGTTGAGTCTAGCTTGGTCTAAGAAATTATTGGCTCTGATAAATATAGTATAAATATTATTATTGTAAACTGTTTTATAGCTCATTCTAAAATTCAGTAAGGTCGTTGCTTCTATTGGCACTAAATCTCCTATCTCATCAGAAATTCCATATTGGTTACCCATCAGATCAACTTCAGCTAGTAAATCAATGCCACCATAAACTCTCCAGTCAGCTTGAAGGAAAGCGATAATCTCTGGTCTGTATTCTAAGTTTTGCTCAATACCACCTACAGTTCCTTTACTATTCATAAAGGTAAAATGACCAGTCAAGTCAAAATCATAAGTTACATAATATTTTACAAGTATTTCAGCCCCCACTATACTAGCTTCGTCTAAGTTAACTCTTTGCTTTCTTAATAGTGTATCACCAGGTACAGATGATTGTGCAATCAAATCTGTGTAATTGTTCGCAAATAAAGATACAGTTGCATCTAAGTCTTCACCCATGTAATCAACACCAATCTCTGTAATTAAACCCGATTCCGGTTTTAGGTCTGGGTTTACAACAAATTTGCCAAGTGCAGCCGAATATGATTCTCGAAGTGTAGGGAATCGGCTCTTTTTCCCAAGATTAGCAAATAAATTGGTAGTCTCACTTAACTTGTAAGTGACCCCTGCAACGGCAGCTATATCATCGAATGAACTTCCCTCCGCCTCAGTAAATACTCCTGCTTTACCTATATCAAACCTATCATAAGAGCTACCTAAAGTGAATACCCAATCACCAAGAAATCGTTTATACTCTAACCCAAAACTGCTTGTAGTTTGGGCATATTCGTTTATCGAGGACTCACCTTGCAAATCATCTATCTCTTCTGTGTGATTAGTAGTGAATCCATTGATTGCAAAGTTAAGTTTATCATTTTCTGTCAAATTTGCTGATAAATTTACTCTAATTCCTGTTGTTATATCTTCGTCGTACTGCTTTTCATTCAGTTCTGCAAAATTTATTGTTTTATAATCTTCTATTGTTTGATTGAATTTATCAACCCAAATAGCCCCTTTTACAGATATTTCTTCTGAAAGTATAAACTCACCATTAACTGTAGCTATACTTCTTAGCCATTCGGGATATTTCCAGAATCGTCTAGTGATTCCATTAGGGTAATTTTCGGGAATAGTACCTTGTTCTCCATTGATATGATTAAATGAAGCGCCAATTTTACTTTCTTCATTTATTTCATATTCCCCACGTATATAAGCTGTGATTCTCTCGCTATAACTATTAGTAATAAGCTCTTGATCTTCTTCCAAGTTGAAATCATAACTATTATCCTTCGGAGCTTTCAATCCATCTCTAGTCAAAAAAGAAAGGTTTCCAATATAATTTAATTTACCATCTTTACCTTCTAGCTTCACGTTACTATATTTACGACCCCCTTCTCCCAACTGCAATCCTACGTTACCCCCCAAACCATCATCATCTCGCTCAGTTGTAGTTATATTAACTGCACCACCTAAGACATTGGCCCCATACAATACCGAATTTGCTCCTGAACTTATTTTTAAGTTCCCTATTATATCAGTCGGAATCATACTTAGATCCACCCTATTATCCCAAGGAATATTGAAATACATACCATCAAAGAATAAAGCAATAGACCTTTCGCCTGCACCCCTTAAATAAAGTAAAGACTCTCCTCGTGAATTAGTTTGTATAAACCCACCTGGTATTATAGCATTCAGGTCTTGCATGTTGACTGCATCTTGTTCCTTTATTTCGTGATATTTTATTTCTTTGATTTTAGTTGGTTGTATTTTCTGAGACCCTTTTGCTCCTTCAGCTACAATCTCACCTAATCTATAGACCCTAATAGTGTCTTTCGCCGATTGAGCAAAGATTGTTGAAGTTAAAAGTATAGATAATAGTATAATTAATTTGTACATAGTCATAAATGTGGTTTATAAGATTTTCCAACTGACGTTGGTTACAAATATAATTGTATTCAACAATAATTTTGAATATTACTAAGATTAAGTTAGTTTTGAATAATTGAAATTTCGATGGTGTGTGGGAATTCCGTGAGATTCGGAAACGGTTCCGCCGCTGTAACAAGTTACAACCAAAGTCAAGCAAATCAGCAGTCACTGCTATTACTAGTGGGAAGGCGACTTTGGAAGGCCAGATACTTGGAGTCAGAATACCAGCCATTGATACTCATTGGTATATTTGTGAAAACGAATAGAACATCTGCGGACAACAGATGCTTTGGGGTGAACCGCTTCTCGATTGGAAATCCATCCATGACTGTGCCTTTTACCTCTGCTAAGTGTTTATTACTTAGAATATAAAACATATAACTATTTAAAATTATTAGGAGTAAATTATGAAAAAGTTAGTACTAACTTTGGCATTAATTCTGTGTGGTTACGCTATATCGAACGCGTCTATCCTCACTAAACAATCAGTAGAGCTGACAGTAGGGAGCAACCCCGTAAGTATTTTGGAAAATCCAAGCGACGGAATGATTCATATATTCTGCGCTGGGATAGATGCGAACGATAACAACGCATTCGACGAAGGCGAAGACGAAAAGCCAAGTTGGTGGACTTATAATCCTACTGGTAGCAGTTCAGAAGCTAATAAGGTAAAGGAATTTGACAATTACTTTGTTAGTCCGTTTAAGCCAAGTATCGGGACTGGTCTAATAAGCATTACTTTCAAAAGTGATGAGATGAATAATGAATTTGTTGGAGATACTAAATTTGAGGTTTATAGTATTGCAAATTTAAGTTTACTCTATAATGATGTTGTTAGTCAATCTGAAGTTCTGACTACAAAATACTACACAGACTTTGCTATAACACTAAGTAGATTGAATGGCTCTGATTTATTATCTTACACCGATATTGCAACCAATGAAACTAGCAGTATTGAAGTAGATGGGGATATTACTGACTTCACTTTCCTTGATTCGGACGACGATGGTACAGATGAAGTTGCTATCCTGGTAGATAACAAGACAATGGCTTATTACAAAGTAGGAACGGACATCGAGTTAATTAAAGAGATTGATTTAAATATTATCAATGGATTTACAGAAGTAATAGGTTCAATTACTACTGATGGTAAGAATATCTTTTTACCTAATCCAGGAGTTATATATTCTATCAACTTAAATAGTCAGACGAATGATTTAGAATATAAAGAAAATATAATTGAAAGAGGAATTGTAGGAAATAATATATACATTGGAGTACTTCCAAATAATTTCACTTTAGCTGCAACTAACTGGCATGAATTTAATGTTCTTGATTTTTCGAAAGAGGAAGTATCTGATAAGTTCATTGAAATACATAAGACCAATAGTCAAGTTGGTTTGATAAACTATATAAATGGTGAAGTCTATGTAGCAGATGCTACAACAGATAAGTCTACAAATAAGACATCAAATAAAATATTAGTCTTTGATTATACGAATGAAACTATAAAAGACCCAACTTATTATGATAAGACTTTCACCACTTTTCAACCACTAGATTTAATGTTGTTTGATAATAATTTAATCAGTGTAAACCTAGGCTTTGATGTAAATTTTGATGGCGAAATTATACTTAATGAAGGAGATATTTACCCTAGTATTTGGAAAAATCCTTTTGAAGATGGAAATATTTCAGATCGGTACAATGAGGAGTTCGTCATTAAATTCCCAATAAACTTCCCACTAAACACAAACATTTCTTCAGACGGAGATATTACTATTCCATCAGGCAACTCAGTTCACTATTATAATGTGGAAGACAATGAAATTTATGAGTCTTTTGACGCTGGTATGTATGTATCTACTGCATTCAGAGTGCTCGACTATCTTGTATTAGGTCAAAGAGATTATGCTAATGGTAAAAGCTATGTTCGTATTAAGAAAGGTGACTTTATAGACGTTAGTACAGAAGTTGGTGCTAATGTAGTGGACTGTATAGTCTATCAAAACAATTCGGGTTTTGGTGTAGTTTCTCTTTCAGAAGGTAACTTTGGTCAGCCCGATGCTAAGATTAATATTATTAAACTTAGCACTATGGGAATCGGTGACAACACAGCGATTGATGTAGGGACTGGTGGTAATTCTATTGTTGCTAATGCTGACCAATCGAAAGCAGCGGTTGTTATGAACGGAAGCCACGAGATACATATTCTTAATCTAATTACAGGTGAGATAGATTTAACTTTCTCTACTGGTACATCGGGTTATGGTGGACCAAGAGATGCGAAGTTCCAAGATGATAAACTATATGTTTCTACTTACAGTAACAAAATTTTAGTTTTTGATTCTAATAATGGTAATCAATTATCTTCTATTACTATTGATGGAAATAGCGAAGGAATAGCAATCACAGACAACTATTTATTAGCTGCAAACATCAACTATAGTAACTACCAACCAAGTAACAGAATTTTCGCTTATGACTTAGACAAAATCACAAGTGTAGAAGAGACTAAACAAACTCAGCAGACTATTAGAGTTTACCCGCATCCAGTAGCAAATGATTTTCACTTAGTGTCTGATGATTTGGCTGGTACGAATGACATAGCTATAATCAACTCACAAGGTAAAATAGTAGCTACACATAGTGGCAGCTCGAAAGGTGCGATCGCTCTAAACGCAGACGCACTAGGGCTAGTTGCAGGTAACTATACTGCTGTTATCAATGGCACTAGAGCTGTTAGATTTGTTGTTATAAAGTGATGAGTATGGAACAAACGAATAGAAATAAATATGGTTTTTCTTCTCGAATGGGGCCTAAACTAAGAGAATTTGTCGAAAACCAGCTTATCAATGACTTGATGTATTACAAAATAGAATCAGAAGATTTTATTTTTGATTGGTCAGAAAGTTGTATTGAAGGACATGGAATGGATTATTTAGATGGTGAATTCGAAAACTTCTCAGGAATTGAAGTTTTTAATAAAGATAAAGAATTACTAGCTGATGGTTGGATGGAATTTATACGAATCGAAAATGAAGTCATTATTTATTGGGAATTTGTTACAACTTGGAGAAAAGGAAAAAAACTTAAAGAGAAGAGAGAAGTTGGAATTCCTAAACATGTTTGGAATAAGATTCCAGACAGTCTCAAACCCAAGTTTAAACATTTGAAAATGAAAAAATGATATTTATTATAGATATAACGAAGTGATATATAAACTCATATATATAGTTGTTTTCTTGACGTCATTCTGCTTCGTTTTTTCAGAAACTGACTCGGTCGCTAAGCGCTTCCCTGAGGTTACTGTCGAAGCAAAAAAAGAGCTGACAAACCAAGGATTCAACTATATATCCAGTCAATTAATTGATAGCAAAACGATTGATAGAATCAACCCAATCTTAGTCAGCGACGCTTTGCAATATGCGGCTGGTGTGAATATCCGAGACTATGGTGGGCTTAGCTCTATTAAGACGGTTTCTCTACGGGGTATGCCTTCTAACCAAACGCTTATTCTTATGGACGGTCTTAGGGTTACAAACTCACAAACAGGTATTGCAGATATTAGCAAGCTCTTTATAAGCTCGGTGGATAGGATTGAAGTCGCCAAAGGTGGTGCCTCTTCGCAATACGGTAGTAACGCGATGGCTGGGGTTGTAAATATGATTAGCAAGACTGAGCTATTCGATGGATACAGGTTGACAGCGAGTTATGATAGTTTTACAAATCGAATATTGGAAGCAGATATTACACAAAATATTGACTCAGTTCCATTTACTTTGAAGCTAAGGAAGACAGATTCTGATGGCACTTACGGCTTCCGTATAGGCGATAATAACTACGAAAGACAGAACAGCCAAGTTGATAATATTGACCTATATTTTGGTACTATTCTCAGGTGGGGTAATTTCAATATAAAGCCAAGAGTTATACTCCGTTCTTCTGAGCGAGGAAACCCAGAACCGGTGATAGCTGGAGAACAGCGACCAAGCAATGCTTTTCTAAAAGAGTCGGATATGACAGCTATAGTATCAGCAGATAATTTCATAAACGATAGCACCGTTTTCAAGATTGGAGCTGTTTATAATTACAGTGATCTTCAATTCAAAAATGAGCAAGCAATAGAGTTTGGTGCAGGTGGATTGGACAATGATTTCTATAATAATGCTCTGCAACTACGAACCGAATTCGCCACAAAATATAAAAATCTACGCTATGGATTTGTCGCAGACGGAACTCTGAATAAGCTTGCAGGAGATATGCTACAAGACATGAACAAAGATATAGCCCGTAATGATATTGGTATCTCAGCGAACATGAATTACACCAAGAAAAGCGTGGTAATAGAGTACGGATTCTACAGTAGTTTTAGGGCAGATTATAGTTCTGATTTCTCGGGTAATTACTCGCCGATGATTGGCGCTTCAGCAAGAGTCGTGCAAGCTAATTTGGTTACTAAAGCTTCACTAAGTACCGGATATCGTTTACCATCTTTTAACGAGATGTACTACCTAAACTATGGTAATCAGAATCTCCGACCAGAGCGCTCCATTACTTATAATCTTGGTTTTGATTATGACCCACCGAAGTTCGGAAAACTTGGGTTGAATCTCTTTTACACAAATACTCGTGACCAAATCGCCGCAGTTCCTACAGGCCCCATTACTTGGCAATCGCAGAATATAGACAAAGTCAATTCACAAGGGATTGAGTTTTTCAGTATTCTGACACCTATTGAGGGACTTAATATAGTTTATAATTATATATACCAACAGCCGCTGATAAAATCAGGAGTTGAGGAAGGAGAGAAAGTATTACTCCCATATACTCCCGAGGAGATAGTATCGGCGCTTGCTTCTTACGATTTCAACAGAGTTCAAGTAGGTGCTTCGCTACAACACAAGAGCTATATATTCACTACTATAGACAATGATTTGGGGCTTATAATAGATGAATACACACTACTCGATGTCTTCGCTTCTTATAAACTCGACTTATTTACTAATAGACTTTTATTACGTGTGGATTTACAAAACATATTAGACGAACAATATCAAGTATTTTTAAACTACCCAATGCCGGGACGTAATATAAGGGGAACCATTAGCTATGAGATATAGCATTGTAATATTATTAATCGCCACTAATCTGTTTTCGCAAGATTGCATTACTATCAATCATGTATTCTCTTTCACGCCAGGTGAGGGACAAAACCTAGGTCAAGGAGAGGAGTTCTATCCTGCAAATATATTCGGAATACCATCTCGAATTGCCAGTGAGAACGTGGCAGAAGCAAGTGAAAGTGAAGTGCTGTCACTAGGGTTTGGTGGGGAGATAATTGTAGGTAATACAGATAACTTGATAATAGATGGAGAGGGAGCTGATTTCACAATCTTTGAGAATGTTTTTAAGAATCCTGTGAATGGACGTTTATTCAAAGAACCTGCGATAATTTCAGTTAGCAAAGATGGTCAGAATTACACCGAATTCCCTTATGAGTTTAGCTCATTGGAGGGTTGTGCGGGTACACATCCAACATACGGTAATGCTGATTATTGTGATTCGGAGGTTAGCGGAGGCGACAGTTTTGATTTAGCTGACATAGGTTTAGATTCCATTCGATATATAAAAATAAAGGACATAACTGACCAAGTCAATGTAAATCAAAATCACAAATACTTCGATTTTTCATTAAGTGGATTCGACTTAGATGCATTGGTAATACATAGCTACATAGCCAATGTAATGTCATCTGTAGAATCAGATATTTCGGAGTTCTATACTCTTAGTTCAAGTATAGTGATTAGCCACATTGCGAGTAATTCCATTCAAATTTATAATATAAATGGTATATTAGTAGCTGAGTATTCGGGTATTGGTGTATTCCAATTTCGAGAATTACAGAACGGAGTTTATATAATGAAAATCAGTAATAGCAAGGGAACAGCGGTTGAAAAAATCATCAAGCTATAATATATTATGCAGTATAATATTATCACTGCTCTTATCTGGATGTGTGGAGACTCCTAACACTCCCACAGGCAAGGCAAAGCTGTACGATACTCTAGCTACTCCTTTCCCCGAATCTGGTTTGATAGTGCTTTGCGAGGGGCTGTGGAACTACAACAACTCTGATATATATGTATATGATAATACGACTGGGAAAACGCTAAACTCTTACTTCAAAAATTCGACTGGTGAATATTTGGGCGATATAGTGTCCGATATGAAAGTCCTCGAAGATGGCAGAATATTATTCACTGCAACAGGCACAAAAGAGTTAATCTTACTCGATTACAAAGTACCCGCAATCACAAGTAAAATCAAAATCCATTACGATAGAGCAGCACCCCGCTCGCTAACAACAATTGGCAATAGATACTATTACACTGACCTTTACAGAGATGAAGTGAGAAGTGGATTAATCAGCGATACACTTGCTGCACCAAATCAAGTATTCCCAACAGGGCCAGCCCCAGAAGATATAATAGCTCACAACGGTAAGTTATATATAGCAAATTCTGGTTTCGGTGATTACAGAAAAGAAGTAAAGAATGCTGGAACTTTACAAATACTAGACCCGATAACTGGTACGAGTGAATATATATACATAGGTCCCAATCTAGTCCAATTATCTATTAACAGAACAGAAAACTACATAGCTTGTGGCTATTTGAACACTCCTTCTGCTGTGGTAAAAGGAGAATTGGGAGGAATAAAATTCGTGGATTTAATGACCAATAATATCCTCAGAGAAATGCCACTTAAAGACTTCTCAGATGTAGTTTTGAATGAAAGCACAGGTGCTATTTATTACTTATCTGATGGTGGATTGTACGTATTCCCAAATATAAACAGCAGAGCTATACCTCAGTTAATACTCGAAAATAAGACTAAAGATGTGTGGTACTCACTCGGTATAGACGGTACAAATAGTGAACTATGGATAGGTAATGCTCGTAACTATCAATCCGACGGCGAAGTAAAAGTAGTCAGCCCTAACGGTGCTATCCTCCACAATATACCAGTTGGCAAGAACCCACGCAAGGTGGTTGGGTATTGATAAGTTCGGATTTATTTGTATATTGGAAAATAAAGTAATAATGAGCATTTGAAAGAATGAATAGCAAGGAAGTTACTAAGGAAATTAACTCTAAAATTCGACCCGTTTTGAAAGAAAATGGATTTTGTAGAAACTCAGGACGAACTTATTGGAGGTATTGTGAAGATAGAATTGACATAATAAACTTCCAATCATTTAACGGCTATCATTCTGAAGTTATGGGATGCACAACATTTTCATACTCTATAAATCTTTCTATATTCTTAAATTTTATTCCTGAAAAAGATAAAATGAAAGAAAAAAATGGACTTAAAAGACCACATGAAGCCAATGGTCATTTTAGGAGACAACTTAAAAAAAGTATCGTGCAACCAGAACTAAGTATAGATACTGTTTGGGCTGTCGATGACTTAGGAAATAACCTTTCAGAATGTATAAATGATTCAAAAAAACAGATTATGAATCTTGGGTTTGATTGGTATGAAAGATTCAATTCAAAAGAAAAAATACTCCATATTCTACTTAATGATGAAGTTGATATGGAAAATACTTGGGGATTTGGCAACTTTGATAGTGCATCACGAAACGAATTAATTGCCTATACTGCAATCGAACTGAATCAAACTAAATTGGCTCAAAAAAAGTTGAATGAATTGCTGAAATTCTATAAAAGTCAATTAGAATATTGGGGTTCTGATGACTATCAAGAAAGTATAAATAATACAAAATTAGAATTAGAACGTATCAAAAAGTAAACTATTTGCCCATTAGTCAACCAAAGAAAGCGTGAAAAATAAACCAAAATATATATTTATACTGTACTCAATTTTAATAGTATTAAGTATTGTTTTATTTTACAAGTTTATGACTTTTGACATAAATTATACTTGGTCAAATGAATACACTAAAGAAGTTACAAAAGCCGTTGAGGATTAGGGTTTTGAACTTCAAAATCAGCAAGAAGTGAATCCTAAAGATATTGAATTACCTAATGTAAAGCGGTTAAAATTGAATATTCAAAAGATACTCAGTAAAGTTAGTTTAATGAACTATGGTACAGAATTTGGACAAATAGTTACATTTACTTCAACTCAGAAAAATCAAAAGTTAATTTGCAAAGGTTGGTGTTTGAATGACCACTTAATTGGAATTGAAATCGAATATAAGGGTATTGTCTCAAAAGAATTAAAAGAATTGGAACAAAGGTTTGAACTTCATTTTCCAAATTATCAAATAATATGGAATAAAATTAATTAGTAAATTTATTATTCCTAAAAACAAATAAAATAATGAAAGTAGTAATAACAGGTAGTACTGGAATGGTCGGAAAAGCCGTTCTGCTAGAATGTATAGATGATATTCGAGTGACAGAAGTATTGCTAATCAATCGAACACCGATAGATAAATCACATCCCAAAGTGAAGGAAGTGATTCATAAAGATTTTATGGACTTTACGGCTATCCAAGAGCAAATGATTGGCTATGACCTTTGCTGCCATTGCATGGGAGTTTCCTCAGCCGGTATGAGCGAAGAGCAATACAGTAAACTCACATTCGGGATTACCGAAGCGTTGGCTACTACTTTGCACAGACTGAAACCTGATATGGTGTTTAATTATGTCTCGGGGACTGGGACTGATAGCACTGAAAAAGGTGGTACTATGTGGGCACGAATAAAAGGGAAAACCGAAAATATGATTTTACAAAAGGGATTCAAAGATGCCTATATGTTCAGACCGGGTATTATATTACCTGAAAGAGGAATAAAATCTAAAACATCTTTGTATAATATATTCTATGTAATTGCTAGACCTATATTTCCACTTTTAAGAATGGTGAAATCAATAACAACTACTACTAAGATTGGCAAAGCAATGATAAATACATATTTTTATCCTCAACCTCTGAAGCATCTAGAAGGGAAGAATATTAATGAGATGGCTTTGGAGGGTTAGCAAAAGATAAAGTCACTTTATATGGAATTATAATATCAATTTGAACATAACTAAATAGATCATCTTATGGGTATAGGAAGAAGAGAATTTTTAAAGCTTTCAGGAATTGCACTCGCTGGATTAAATACTAATTCTATACAAGCAGTAGTGACTAATGAGGATGTGTATGTAAACAAAAAACTAGGTATTATGTTTTACAAACCAAATAACTGGGGTTTTGTTTCAGTTAAAGACTTTGGTGAATTAAAGGACAAACAAATACTTGCTAATAGATCGGAAGAAATAAAAAATGAGATTTGGAATGACCTAGGTGAACCAATTTGTATTATAACAAAATATTATAAAGAAAGTCCAGAGAACAAAGGGGTATTCTCGCCAACAATAACACTAAACATTACACCTAAAAAGGAATTAGAATCTCTTGGTTATGATAGCTTTGAAGAATTAATAGCATTATCAGAATTGGGTACTAGTTTAATCTTAAAAGATTTTACTGTTGTAAAGAGTTATGCCCCTTACCAAATTTCAGGGACGACTTTCTATGAATATGATGCTTATTATATGTTTGAACACTATGAAATTTCAGAGCCATTGAAAGTAGAATTAAAAGTTCTTAAAGCAGAACACAATGATTTTTATTATGATTTTAATTTTCACCAATCTTTTGCTCAGAACCAAATTGCCACATCTGAATTTGAAGAATTTAAAAAAACAATAAAATTGATTTAACCACTATGGACATAATCTCACATACGTTAACAGGTGTTGCAGTCGGTACGGTCTTCGCAGCAATTTCTAATGATGATTGGAAGCGAAAATGCAGTATCATATTTGCCGGTGGCATAGGCGGAGCTTTACCTGATATAGACGCTATATCTATGTGGTCTAGGTTCGATTCAACTATTGGTGCATTTTTGGGCTTAGAGCATTCTGGAAGGGAAATCTATGCTGGAAAGTTTTGGTACTCACATCATGCAGCTTTGCACTCTATTTTGGCCCCTCTTATTATAATACTACTTGCCGTTATTATTTCTTCTGTTGTCCGAAAAAGGTTTAATATGGTTGACATTCGCAATCATTTCAACATTAAGAAATTCTCACTTCTGGCTTTCTTTTTTGGGTTCTTATTACACCTTTTCGAAGATATGCCGACGCCTGCGAGTGTTTGGGGTGGGGTTAATCTCTTTTTCCCAAGTGACCAGTATATTGGCGGATTCGGGAATATTTGGTGGTGGAATAATTACGATTTGGTCTTGATTATCACAAGTGTTATTTTATTGAATATGATGATCAATTTCGTACCTAAGTTTACTCATAAGATTAGAATAACATCAAGTATGAGTGTATTTTTGATAGGGATTTCATTATTTTTATATCAAATAAATACAAGGCCTGTGGACTTTAGTTACTCTGGTAATACTTCAAATTTTGATAATTTTGAAGCTCAATCAAAGCAAATCCAAAAGGATATATTAGGTGAAACTTTATATGACATTATGTCTAAAATAGATGATAGAATCCCATTGAATTTCTAAGTAAAATACCGTTCATAATCCAGCATTTAATTGTCATTGTCAATTCTATTCATAAGATTAATTCCTTCTTTCTCTTTTTTCTTGATTGATATTCTAAGATATTTCTTTGCTTTATCTATTTCTCCTTTAGCAATCAATAATTCAGCGTAGTGATATTCCAAATAATCTACATTATTATCGTCAAAATCTAATGCTAAATCGAAAAACTTTTCCGATTCTACTAACTCATTTTTCATCAAATGATAAAGAGCAATATTTCTATAAATGTACGAAGTAATGTTGAGTTTAAAGGTCAAAGCAAGTTCATTTAGTTCTCGAGAATCTTCTATCTCTCCTAATCTTAACAAAACATAACTTAAGTTTGAAATACTATATCCGTTCATTGGGTCCAATTCTTTCGCTAGTTGGAAGTATTCTCTACTCTTCTCAAAATTATTCATTCTTAAGTAATTGTAACCTATAGAATCAGCTACTTCAGACTGGATTTTAATTGTGCTAAAACTTGTATCTATATTTTTTAATATTTCATTTGCTTCTTCGAATTCATACTTATTGTAATGTGTATCGGCTTGGTAAAATGAGTTCCATACTCTAATATCGTCAGAAGTAATATTAAATAAGTCATTTTCTTCCATTAACTCAATAGAATCTTGGTAGAATTGGTCAATGGGTTTTGGTAATTCACCTACCCAACTAGGTTTATCCAGACCAATTAATTTGGAATTATAAGCTAAACTAAATGCCATTAGTTCGAGGGGCATTTCTGAGATATATGTTTTATTAACTCTGTAATCACCGTCTTCATAACTCCTTATATCAGCTAAATTTTGTGCTAATATCACACCGAATCCTAAATATATTCCAACCAAATATACGAACATACCAGGATCGACATTGAAATCATAATCTTTAGCAACTTCATTTAGCTTTATCAAAGAGAATTCTTTTATAAGGCAGTAAACTAGTCTATGACTCTCATTTACTATACTATTAGCAATGTGTAGTTGGTAACAATTCTCATCAAAATCTAATGAACACTCAAATAGATTACCAGTCGTTTCAAATTCAACTCCATAAATATCTCGCAAATCTTCTTGAATGTCATATTTAATATTGACATCATTTAATTCTAAAATATTAGTCAAATCAATTAAAATGGCTTTGATAAGAGTATTAGAACCAGCGAAAGTGTTGGGAAAGAATTCCCTAGAAAACTTGATTTGTTTGTGGTTATTTCTTTCTATACCCAATCCACTAATCAGTAATTTGAAAGTTTGGTTTACCCAGTCAGATTCTTGTTTATGTATTGTTATTTTACTCTTCTTTTTAAAACTAAAAAAGCCCATAAATTCATCTTATATGTGTGTAGTTAGTATCAATTTAATGAAATTTGTATTAACAAAAAAAAACAAAGAGCCAACCTTTTACAAAGTTGACTCTTGCTGTTGTTAGGTCCCGATATTTTCTTATCCAGTAACTAAGAGGAATGCAAGATTCCTCTTAATTTATATTATTAATAGGGCTTATCAGTTACTGGAGTTTTCTATTATTTCTTCACCTTCTAAAGTTAGCTTATAAATACCAGCATAAGAATTTCTAGCCGGTATAATAGTACGGAACAGCTTACCTTCGTATAATTTGAAAAATCTTTTTTCTTCCGGTTTTTCTAATCTTATTTCTCTGTATTTCTCTATTTTCAGTAGTATATTTCTTATTATATTCTGTCGCATTTCCCCTCTCAACTTTTTGTACTAAAACAAATATGTATTACTCAACCAATATTTAATAAGTGAATTATCCATAAATTCACCAGTGGAGTTAGCTATATATAGCTTATCTTTTGTTTCTTTGAAGCAGTTTACTGCCACCATATACAAAAGCATAGTTTCAGCTTTTGCATAATCAATCCTAAGAACTGATTGTATGTCATTTATAATTTTTTCTCTTCGAACGTGATTCTCAATTCCATAATTATGGACTGCATAGTTGTAGAACTTTCTTGTTAATTTCTTTGAAATCATGTAAACAATTATTAGAATTATTAATTGACTTTTGAATTAAATTAAGTATTAGTACTTAGTCACTCAACAACTTTTTTTGGTTTTGAACCACTGGTTCAGTAGATTTAACTAATTGTATAAAATACTTTTAGTTTTGAACCACTGGTTCAAAAGATTTATTATTTTTATTTATAATTTTGAATTAAAATAAGATGAATAGTAAAACAGAATTACAACGTTTTAATCATATATTAAAATCAACAGGTAAAGCTAAATCAGAATTAGCTCGGTTTTTTGATATCTCGCCAACCGCTCTCAATAGATATATCAAAAATGAGATTGATTTGCAGAATCTAGTTCGTAAGCTCACAGAGGCAGGCTTTAGTTCAGATTGGATGTTTACCGGATTAGGCAATCATACAATAGAGTCATATAATGTAGAACAATACCTCGATTTACATAATGATTTGGATCCTGTGCTTTATAACTCTAGGATTAAAGAGTGGATTGAAAATATATTCGGATCTATATCAAATTTCGAAGTTGAAAAGAATATCGAGAATAAAGAATTACAGCATATACTTGAACATGGTTTACCTATAACTTTCGAATTACAAAGAAAAATTCGAAATGCAGGATGCAGTATACTTTGGGCAATAAGTGGAAAAGGCTCAAAATTTGAGGACAATCACAACGGGAAAAAATTAGCACGGAATAACAATGAAAACAATTAGTGTAATATCAGTACTACTCTTGGTAGCACTAAGTTTGAGCGCGAACTCAGATATTGACAGTGCTTTCGAAAGCTACCGTAGAGGGGACCACAAAACTGCAATTGAAATACTCAGAAAAACTATTTCCGAACTGGACAATAGGAAGAATAATAGTGAGATTATCAATTTGGGTCTACCAGATAATTATAGTAACAAAAACGAGAATGACTCTGCATTCAAATATAATTTAGTTACGTATAATATAGAGCAGATGAATAATGAGAATAGTAACACAACTGTGACTTTATATTCTTTGGGAATAAATTATTTGGATAAGGGGTTGATTCATCAAGCGATATATTACTTCAAAAATGCAATTGAGTCTAATCTAGACTATAAAGAAGAATTACATATAAAAAGTGGTTTTATTAATCTTGGTAATGCGTTTTCTAATATAAATTTGGCCGACTCTTCAATAAAGTACTATGAATTAGCATTAGATTTAACAAATGATGATGACAAGCAAGGAAAGGCATTTCTTCTAGGTACTCTAGGCATAGAATACTTCAAAAATGGAGACTATGATACAGCTGAAAAATACTTGGAACAATCACTCCCCTACTTAAACTCTAGCTTAAGTGAACTAGATTCTCTTTATTACTTGACAAATTTTATTGCTTTGCAATTACACAAGGGAAATAGAAGTCAAGTAAGTACTGTAGAAAATTATTACAAGTTCACCAAGATGCAAAATAAAATTTATTTCGCTGATGCGAATTTTAAATTGGCAGTTTATCACTTATCTTTAAATGAAGAAAAAAAGGCAATAAAATATCTAAATACTGCAAGTGAACTATTCATAGAAACTGGTAATATACAAAGGGCAATTAATTCAACTAATTATTTAATAAACAATTATCCTAAGCTTGCAGGCCAATTGAGTTATTCGCTTGAAAAGCTTATTAATATGCAGACTGTATTGTATTCTGAAGCATTACAAAGTGAAGTAAAGTTAAAAATGGAATCAGAAAATATAGCCGAGAATTTAAGAGATGATCTCTACTATTCAGAAATGTCCTCGTATCTAATGCTTTTAATACTAGTCAGTTTCATATCAATAGTAGGTGCAGTAGTTATAAGAATAAAATCTCAGAAAAACATAAGCCGTTTACTCCATGATTTATATGAGATAAGAGCTATTAGAAAATCAACTATGAACAACAATCTAGGTAAACTTTCTAGCTATATCGCTATCAGAGATGATATACAAGGAGTAGAGGTCATAGGTAAACTATTAGATGATGTGATACACGACTATAATAAGACAAACATATATTTGAAAAATGAGCTACTAGAGAAAAGTACTAAGAAATTGAAGTGAATTGGGATGGTTAATCCATAAGTAATAATTGAGACAGCCCATGCCTACGGCTAGGCAAGCACGTCCTTTCAATCCTAGCTGTGACAAGTTTCCTATTAGTCTCTTCGTTCGATTCGTTCCATTTGAGTAATATGTCATCCTAACTCAAGAACTGAAATAAGTTCAGCTGATTAATCCGGCTACCTACTTGTAGAGCGAATTGGAGGATGTTTTCTTCACGTTTTAGATTCATAGCTGATTCGGCTATGTCCGTGTCTTCTTTGATAGAACGGTATTCGTCTAATCTAAGATTTTCATCTAATAGAAAGTTTCTTGTACTTTCTAGGCGATTTATTTTACTTCCGTTCACTGCTGCTAATATGTTCATCTCATCGTATTTGTCAGCAACATCTTTTTGTAATGTATTTAGTTTTGCAAGTTCTTCTGCATTAAGCAAAGTACGAGCTGGCCTTTGTGCCCCTGATTGATCGAATGCAACAACATTATATATATCAATGATTTTCTGAAGAGCTTCAGTACCACCAGCCCCGAATATTTCCTCAGCTTTGGTGTTTACTCTCTCTTGTGACATATCAGTTATATTAACATTAATATCTTTGTCATTTCCTTTGTACACTATGGACAATCCAGATGGATTAGTAGGTGTAGCAGTGCCTTGTATAATCTCAAAAGGCATCTCATTCAGAGTTGGATTAGCATTTTTTATATCGCTAGGAGAAGTCATATTCCCAGAAAATAGATAAGCTCCGTTGCTATCAGAGTTCGCTAAAGTTACTATGTCTTCCAATGCTCCTTTTATAGATTGGGCAATAGCGAAGTGATTATAGCCAGTACTAGTCTTTGATACATCGACTACATAATCTCTTATCTCTTGCATTTTGTCAGAGATGTTTCGTAGAGTAGTATCGGTTTGTTGCAATCTATCTAAGTTAGAACCAATTGTGTCTATGAAAGCTTCGTTTCGGCTAATCTTGTTTCTGAACAAATCAGCATCCACTATATCAGCAGTATTTTCTGATATACTATGATTCTTTTTACCTGAAGAAATACGAAGATTTTCACTGTTAACTTTGAACTGAGAATCATTAAGATTTCTTTGATAATCTCTATATATAGAATTTGTACTTACTCTCATTACCTACCCAAGTTTACAATTGTTCCTAAAACTTCATCGGCCATGTTAACTACTCTCGAAGCTGCCTCAAAGCTACGTTGGAATTTGATAAGATTTACAGCTTCTTCGTCCAGATTCACCCCAATCACAGTATCGCGTTGATTTTTCATCTGGTCTAGTACCATCGTACTATTTTTTAGACCTGTTTGCGAATCGTTCAGCATATTACCAGCTTTTGATAGCAAGTCCGAATAATATTCGCCTGGTGTTCTGTTATTAATGAAGTTTATATCATCTGCCAAAGCTGCAATCTGCAACCCGATTTGGTTATTGCCACTTTCGCCAGCTACTGATGATAGAGGTATATTATCCGAATCATTTAGGATAACAGCGTTCACCTGTATTGATAGCGCATCGGCATCCGTTGGATAAGGCACGAAGAATGAACGCCCCGGAGGCACTGCTCCGGTGTCATTTAATCCGAAACCGCCAACACTTGCCATATTTACATTAGCAGCTATTTCCTTGGCCAGTTCATTTATTGATTGAGCAATTGAAAAATTACCACTTGTATCATCTTTATCTAAAGTCTCATTGTAATGCTTCATCTGTGCTTCTAATTTTCCAGCACCCGGATTGATTTTATTTAATACATTACCTTGTATGTCTGTAGTATAAAGCCCTATTGTTCTCTCATTAGTAGTGCCATTTGTCGTTTCTACTAACTTCAATTCATTTAAACTTTTGCCAGTTACTAAATTAATACCGTTCATATAAACATTTACAGTACCGTCATTGTTTTGACTAACATTAGTTTTTCCATATTCAGCAAGTTGCTCTATAAGAACTTCGCGTTGATCTACCATATTCAAATCACCTTCTAGAGCTGAATTATGGTTATCTGCAATTCTCGAATTTATCTCTGCTATTCTTTTAGCAAGACTATTGACTTCAGCTACATTATCTCTAAGCTTAGACAAAACGTCTATTCTAGCTTCTTCGAAGCCTTCAGCTAGTTGATGAAACTTATCAGTCATATTCCTAGCACTAGATATTACTTTCTGTCTATAAGCCGATTTATCAGGATTAGAAGCAAGTTCGTCCCAACTAATAAAAAAGTCTGAGATTAGACTATTCAGTCCAGTTTCAGATGGTTCACCCAATACACCTTCTATTCTTTTTAGTATTTCTTGGTCAGCTTCATAACCGGCATTTCTAGTTATAGAGTTTCTTATTTCTTTATCAAAAAATTCTTCTCTAAAAGACTTTAACTGATCAGCTATTACGCCAGTACCAACGAAGTTACCCGCCTCGTATTTAGAATTGGCAGTTGCCAAATCTGCTCTTTTACGAGAATACCCTTCTGTATTAGCATTGGATATATTGTTAGATACAACCTCTAATCCGTAGCGTTGCGCTAGAAGTGCTGATTTACCTATTTCTAATGTAGAAAAACCCATATTTATACCTTCACATCACAAACTTTGCGACCATTTCTACTATTCAGAGTCGAGATTATATTACTTACACTATTTTTTGCCCTATTAGATAGCAACCTATTAGTAGTGTTAACTTCTTGTAACTCTGCTACTATTTTTTTCATAGCGATTCGTATTCTACGAAGATCTATTTTGTTTTCGCCTTCCACAGTTTTCTCTATCTCAGATAGACGTAATTGAGATGCCTCAACTCTGCTAATAGATAGTTTGGAAACCATATATCTCAATCTTCTTTCTTCCATTTCTTTTAGTTTGGCAGTTATAATATGCTGATCCTGAGATATTTTCTCTACCAAATCTTGCCTTTGTGACATTAGTGCTTCTCTCAATCTATTAGATAGCATCAGTAATTTTTCAGTCAGCTCTTTTTCTCTTTTCAGAAAATCTACAAACTTCTCATCCATATTATTCTTCTCCTAGTGCCGAATTGTACGACAATACTCTACTCACATATTTTCTTGTTTCGTCGAATGGTGGTATTCCATTATGCTTCTCTACATTTCCTGGTCCAGCATTATATGCCGCTAAAGCCAGCTCCAAAGACCCATCAAATTTATTGAGCATTTTATTCAGATAGTTAGTTCCACCAAGAATATTTTCTTCTGGGTTGAAGGAATTATTGACACCCAAATCACTTGCTGTACCATCCATCAGCTGCATCAATCCTTTTGCACCGGCAGGTGAAACTGCAGTATGGTTACCTGCTGACTCTGCCGCTATAACTGATTTTATCAAATTCTTAGGAATACCATATTCCTTCGATGCTTTATCAATTATATCATCGTATTTTGAGATTTTTTCGGCAGCAGTAACAGATATACTAATAGGTCTCAATTGTTGAGGAGGAACTGAATAAGAATTTCTAGAAGGAATATTCTCGCCCGTCATTTGCTTGTACATCATCTGAGCTATTCCCATACCTCTACCTTGCTTTGATATATTATCAGCCAGATTTAGTTGAGCCATCTCTTGCATAGTATTTCCACCGAAGCCCTCATCATCTTTTTCTTCTAACTGGGCATTTTTCATCTCTTTGAGCATCATATTCACAAATATAGATTCGAACCCCCTAGAGGCCTGTTCTATTTTGGATTTTTCTGCTTCACTCATTTTTGATTTATGAGTTTTACTTACATTGTCGAACGCACTCATTTTGCGTGCAAGCTGTGCTGTCTGAGCCATGTTACGGCTTTGACCTGTATCTAAATCTATACTCATTGTATTATCAACTCCCCTTGTAATGAACCAGCTTCTTTGAGTGCTTGAAAAATAGCAATCAAATCTCTAGGCTTTACTTGAAGTAAATTTAATGATTCGGCTATACCAGCAACAGTTGGATTTTGTACTTCCAGAGCTCTTGCTTGATTTATTTCTTCTTCAGTTTCTATAATTGCAGTTTCAGCATACCTTGGAGGAAAAATAGTGAAAGGAGCAGGTTGTGGAACTATAACTTGTCTTTGGATAGTAATATCCAATCCACCGTGAGCTATCACAGATGGAAGCAATTCGACATTACCACCAATTACAATAGTACCTGTTCTTTCGTTTATAACAACTTTCGATGTAGCTTCTAGATTAACATTAAGCGCTTCTATTTGAGCGATTTTCATAAGCTGTTCGTTTCTCTCTGAAAAGCCTGACAAATCTACTTTAATAGTAGCACCGTCTTCTAATGTAGCTTTACCATCTAAATCAGCAGAAGCATTGATAGCTGTCATTACAGAATTAGCTACTGTGAAATCCGGTTGTCGTAGAATAACCCTCATGCTTGAGGCATCAGCCAGACTCTGCTCTACTTCTTTCTGAAGTATCAACCCGTTTGGTACTCTACCACTAGTTACGAAATTCTTAGAAACTCGGCTACCGAACGCACGTACATCATATCCACCTACTGAAAGTGGACCTTGTGCATTACCAATTATACTGCCATCAGCCCTTGAAAGTGGTGTCATTAGTAATGTTCCACCTTGTAAAGAACTTGCATCACCCATAGCTGAAACCACTACATCAATCTGAGAACCTTTCTTCATAAAAGGAGGTACAGTAGCAGTAACCATAACAGCTGCTACGTTTCTTGTCCAGTTATTCTTTCTATCTACTGTTAATCCGAAGCGCTTTAGCATATTGATAACAGATTGATTAGTATAAGAAACCATTCTATTATCACCAGTTTGATTTAACCCAACGACTAATCCGTAGCCAATTACTTGGACTCCACTTACACCTTCGATGTTCGCTATATCTTTGATACGCGCTGCTTCGAGGTTCATCAGTGGAATTGTCAATACTATCAATATGTATATTATAATTTTTTTCATATCAGAATAGCATCCTCAAAAATTTTGTAATAAGTCCTGGTTCTTGATATTCCGAAACTGAGCCATCACCATCTATTAATAATGTCAAATCTAAAATACTATAAGAATAAACTGAGTTATCTGGCCTAACATCTACTGGTCTAACTACTCCTCTGATAGTAACGTATTGAGTTTCACCATTGACTTTTGTAGTACGTTTTCCTTCTATTATTAGGTTGCCATTATCTTCTAAGTCTATTACTCTAGCACTTAACTTCGAGCGAATTGATTCGTTCCTAGAAGTAGAACCATCACCTCTAAAATCTGTAGATGAACCCAATGATACGTCAGCAGAAGTGTTTGTCGATCCTGATGACACACCAAATCCAGCTCCAACAGAAGACTCACGTCCGTTGTCAGTACTAGCAGAGTTCCCCGCCTTCGTATCCTCCACTATCAATACAGTCAAGGCATCACCTTTACGGAATGCTTTGAAATCGGAAAACAGAGAATTAGAACTGTTTTGTACGAACTGTGCTTCCAAACCGAAAGCAGATAGTAACATTATTGTAATTATTAATGATTTCATATTATTCACCAAGAATCAGTTCACCTAATTCATTTAATTTACCAGTTAGAATTTTTTTACTATTATCACGCTTAACTTTGATAGATTCTCCAGCTCTACCATCCTGTAGAGCAGTACCAAGTCCACGTATAGTTACAGCTCCATTCGTAGCAATTACAACTATTTCCTCACCACGTTTTACAGTAACATCGGGTAATGTATTGAAAGATGTAAAAGACTCGCCTTGATAAATTGATTTCGTAGATACTCTACCCACTGGGTTTATATAATCTTCTAATTTTTCAAGCTCTACAAATTCACTTGATTTGACAAGCATCCCACTAGTAATAGTAGTGTTGTCTGGAATAAATGATTTTGATTTGAATACATTGATTTCTTTTTTCACTATATAGTGGAAAGTCTGGCTTTTCAAAACTTTGTCATTTGATACGAATTCTAATTTCACACCATTATTATATGCAGTATATTGCTCATCGAATACAGCCTTTACTTCATCATCTCCGATATTTATATCAGTGAACTTTGATAAAAAGTCAATCTGATAATCATTTCCATATTTCTGAATTAGAAATGTACGGCATGCTTCTTCGATTCTATCAGCAGAAAAAGTCGCTGCATTAATTTGCATCGACATTGATATAATTAATATGACTAGAATTGATTTCATATTATCGTTTTAGGTTAACCGCAGTATTTAGTATTTCATCAGCTGTTCTTACCGATTTCGAATTAAGTTCATAAGCTCTTTGAGCTGTTATCATATCCACCATTTCCTCTACCACATCTACATTTGAGCTTTCCAAATGACTTTGGTATATCTCGCCAGTATTATTGCTTCCTGGTTGGTAAAAGATAGGGTCGCCTGATGCTGGAGATTCTTCGAATAGATTATCGCCTATTGCGCGTAAACCAGAAGGATTAACAAATCGAGCTAATTCTATCTGACCGAGCGTATCGAGGTCAGTGCTTCCCTCTGCATAAACACCCACTATACCATCACGGCTGATTTGCACTTCTACTGCATCAGCAGGTATTTGGAAACCAGGGTCTAGGTAATACCCTTGAGTATTAACTAAGCTACCATTTTTATCCATTTTGAAACTACCGTCTCTTGTATAAGCTCTGGAGTTATCTGGCTTTTGGATAACGAAGAAACCGTCACCAACAATGGCCATATCGAGTTTATTGCCAGTAGAAGTTATATCGCCTTGCGTGAATTGTTTTTTAGTAGCCGAGAGCTGAGTACCACTACCTATCTGAACTTCGTTAAGTGGCTCTACTCCTACTCTTGCACTGTTGCCAGCAGGTTTTAGTGTCTCGTAAAGCAAATCTTGGAACTCTGGTCTAGTTTTCTTGAATCCAGTAGTATTAACGTTTGCTATATTATTCGAAATTATCTCAACAAATTTTTGCTGAGCTGAAAGCCCTGTGGCTGCGGTTCTTAGTGTCTTGTCCATTTGATACTTCCTGTATGTTGGATCAATTTATTTTCTTAATAATTAATAGTATTTACCTAATGAAATAGATTGCTCTAGAGTATTTTCATTAGTGGTAATTACTTTACTCCCTGCTTCGAACTGACGTTGTAGATTAATCATTTCTACCATTTCGTCTATTACGTTTACATTGGAGTTTTCTAACCAACCCTGTCTGATACTAACTCTGTCGTTAGTTAACAGTTGGTATTGATTATCGTCTGTTAAAATGAAGTCTGAAGATGATACTTTTTCTAGTACAGCGTAGCTATTAGTATCGACTATATCCAGATTTCCTTGGCTAATATTGTTGATGAATATTTCACCAGAATTATCTATTTTCACTTCAGCTTTTCGTGTATCAGAGTTGAAGCTATCACCCTGTAAAGTCCCATACACGTTGATTCTGCCACCATTTGCGATAAGGTACTTACCATTAGCAGAGATAACGTCACCTTCTTGATTAATTTTGAAATTACCCGCTCTTGTCAAAAACTCTTTCCCCTGCTCATCGTTTAGTAAGAAAAAGCCTTCACCATCAATAGCTATATCAAAGTCATTGCCAGTTTGGTCATAACTTCCTTTTTTAAAATCAATATAAGATCCTATTGGTGGGTCGTTTTGTTCAGCACTACCTGCTACGTTGTAAAGGTTTGCTTTTGAGTCTAATAGATTTCTCTCGAACACAGAGTCTCGCTTAAACCCTACAGTTGAGGCATTCGCAATATTATTTGATATTACTTCTAATCTAGTCTGCTGGGACGTCATACCCATTGCAGCTGTGTATAATTCTTTGATCACGGGAATCCTTCCTAATCAATTTCTTCTATTATTTTCCTAATTATAGCCAAATCGTCTTCCTCTGATTTGAGCTTATTGGACAAAGTTTTTATCAATTTCATCAGTTCTTCTCTCGAACTTCCGTCTTTCTCACCTATTTGGGCTAATAATTTTTCGATTACAATCTTTTTATCAATGCTACTTTCAGCACCATAAGCCCTTAGGAAATTGTTAATCTTTTTATCCATCTGAATGTTCTGCAATGTATATGCCAAATCTTTTCGACACATACACCTTCACTATGTAATTAATAATATAGTGTAAGTTAGGAATATTTCAACTAATGAGCAAATGGAAAGTAAGATGAATCAAATTTGTACAATATAAGCCAATAAGTGTTAAAATTAGCCACTTATGAAAATCGTAAAACTTTAACTGGTTTAATTTTAGAAGAAACTATAGATGGTATTATCACAACAACTGCTGAGATTACTACTGCATTAAATATCACAACAAAATAGTGCCAAGGATTGATACTAATAGGAACAGTATCTAAAAAATAAACATTGCTATCGAGAGAGATGAATCCATATTGCTGTTGCAACACTGAAAGTATTAGCGCTACTATTCCACCTGTGATAGCTGCTTTAAAAGCCAAGCGAACTCCTATAAAAACGAAAATCTTAACAATGTCAACAGAAGGCATTCCTAACACTTTCATTATTCCTATTTGTCGGGTCTTTTCTACTATAAGTATTAACAACATAGTTACTACATTCAGGACTGCAACTATAGTTATAATCCCAAGTACGAGTGGAATTGGTTCTTTTTGAACTTGAATCCATATAAGTGCAGAGCGCTGATAATCAAATACATTCTTTGCCATATAAGGAAACTGCAAGGCATTTGCTATTTCATCAGTGTTCATTGCTATTTTACTCTTATCTTTAACTGCAATTTCCAATCGAGTTGCATTATTATCTGCTATATCGAAAAAATTATGTGTTGTTTTCAAAGGAGCAATAATTATAGAATTGTCGAATTCTCCTAGTCCAGTATCATAAATAGCAACTATTTTGAATTTAGATATTTTTGTTTTGGGAACTGATTGTTGCTCAGTGTCAATAGAATATAATACTACATTATCTTCCAATTTGTATCCCATTTTCTGAGCTACTTTTTCGCTAATAATTACCTCTTTTGCACTATCGGAGCTAAAACTGAAATTCCCGCCCTCTATGTTCTGTTGGAAATTATTTATATCATTTTTATAATCTATTCCTTTAAGAATGAAACCGTCAATATCATTTTTTTTACGAACTATTACTGGTTTTTCTATTACTTCTGTTATACCTTTTATATCAACATTCGAAATGTCAATTTTATCTTTACTAACATAACCACCATTCATGCTGACAATTGAAATATCAGATGTGAATTTGGCAGTTGTTTCAGTTAGCATATCTTCGAACCCATCTAGTATAGACAGTGACATAATAAGAGCAAAACTACCGATAAATACCGAGAAAAAAGCCGCCTTAGTGGTGAACTTAATTATCTTGCCACTACCACGAGTATTGTGGAATTTATCTATAAAATATTTGATTTGAGTGAATTTCATATTCATCAATTTACGGAATAAATGCCAATAGATGACATTCGCTTAATCAATCGAATAAAAGCGATAGAAAATAAAAAAGCCGACTGTATAGTCGGCTTTAAAAATCATCTTTTTTATTAAGAATCTATTAGCAGTTTACGAAAAGATTTAAGCCATTGTAGAATAGCTCAGCACCTTTATCAAAACCAGCTTTGTACTCTTCTTGGTTAGCATACTTTTCTTTTAACGCATTACCATACTGAATATGCTCTTCTTCTTTCATGTGCTCGTCAAAGTATTTAGTCTCATTTTCTTCGAAACCATAAAACTTTAAAAGACCAGCTTTTTTAGTTTCTGCAACTTCTGGTTGTTGAGTTTCGAAGGCTTGTACTGCACCTAATAGCTCACTAGGAGTCATTTCATTCAAAGACTCAATGACTTCACTCATACGAGGGAAATCTTTAGTTGCAGGTAATTTGTGAGACCAATCGGTCCAAAGTGGAATATGAGACATTTCGTCTTGTACTATATCGGCAGCTTCAATAGTATTTTGGTTGAAGGCCTTATTTATCTTGTGCCAGTATTGTGGCATTAATTCTATAAACTCAGTATAAGATTTGTGATACTTAGCTAATTGCTCTTTCGTAACAGTACCTTCTGACCAAGATTGGTAGAAAGGGTGATCTAATAGTCTGTGCTTCAATTCCATGTTTTTCTCCAGATAGTAAAATTAATTTTAGTAAATTTAATAAAATTATTCAAATATCAATGAATGATATTTACAATTTTGTTTTCAATATGTCCATTTGTTTCTAATCTAATGTGATACTGCCCACTTGCCATATTATTGGTTTGCAGATTATAACTCTTAAAAGGTGCTAGTTTCATATTTGTTACTTTATTACCTAGCAAATCGAACAAACTAATATTTGATATGCTATTGCTATTTGACTTAATGTTCAATTGATCATAACTCGGATTTGGATATAATTTGAAAAGTGAGCCATTATCTTCACTGTTTACACTTGACTTAGTTGGAGTAATCTCAACTATTTTATCTTTACCTAACACAAGGCCTCTCCCATCCCTATTACTTGTTCCGAAGAATACTCTACCATCCGGTGATACACAAACAGATCTCAATCTTCCATAATCATTGTTTATTATATTCTTTTCTTCAATTACACTCATACCATCTTCCGATAACTTGATCTGCATTAATATACCTGTTTTTAATGTAGTCATCAATAAACTATTTTGTAATTCTGGTATCACATTAGGAGCGCTTGTTGCTACATTATAGAATGCAATTCCTGCTACTGCTAGTGTTCTATTCTCATAATATATTGCCAATGGTTCTTTTATATTATGTGTTTCGCAGTACTGCTTTTCTAATGGTTCGTTGCACATACCCTCTACGTCAGGCCAACCATAGTTTCTATCTTTTTCTATTATGTTCATTTCATCGTTAGTACTAGGTCCATGTTCTGATGAATATAAAATACCATTATTGAAAACTAAACCTTGTGGGTTTCTATGACCATAGCTCCATATCTCATTTCTTCTCGAGCTCATAGCATAGAATGGATTATCTTCAGGTATAGAGCCGTCTGGATTAATCCTTAGTACTTTACCATTCAAACTAGTCAGATTCTGAGCCAAGCTAGTATTCTGCGCATCGCCAGTAGTTATATATAACTTACCATCATCACCAAATGCTAATCTACAGCCATCGTGATTACCTGCACCAGCGATATTGTCTAATATTATAGTTGGTTCTACTAATTCGAACCCATTGTATCTATATCGAACTATTTTTACGATTGTTCCGTTCGACTGATAAGTATATGATAAATAGACTAATCCATCATCACTAAATGTTGGAGAAAGAGCCATTCCCATAAGGCCTCTTTCCGAGCCAGTAATTACATCACTCGTTATATCCAATACTAGCTCTTTCTCGCCATTCTCAGGATTTATTCGTTGTACTTTACCTTCTCTTTCAGTAACCCAAAGGTAATCGTCTGGACCCCAGATAATCTCCCAAATAGTTTCTAGGTTTGTGGCAGCTTCTCGGTAACTGTATTCTTGAGCTTTGGAGTCACAGCTAGAGTTAACTAAGAATAAAACAGTAGCTATAAAACCTATAAAAGTCGTAGAAAAGACTTTTCTCATATATACCTCTTGATTTTTTGAAATTTTATTCAATAAAATACGTAATAGTTGAAAAACGGAAAATAATAATGAAAAATATAGCACTTACTATAATAACTATTATGTTTGCTTTTTGTCACAATCTAAGTGCAGAAAACACAGACGAACTAGTTGACTTAAGTATTTACTCTAATGTAAAACAATTACAAATAGGTAGCGATTTCTATATTGCTATAAAGCTTAGTGTAGCCGACGAATGGCACATATACTGGAAGAACCCAGGAGACTCTGGCTTACCAACTGAAGTTAAATGGACACTGCCGAAAGGAGTAGAAAAAGTTGGTGGGTTGAAGTGGCAAATACCTGAGCGAATTGAGTGGTCGGGCATGGTAAATTATGGTTTCGAACATGATGTTTATTTGATTCAAAAATTCAAAACAAGCAGAGTAGTTGATTTGCAATCAATAGATATAACTGCTGATGTGAGTTGGCTAATCTGTAAGGAAAAGTGCATCCCTCAGAATGACAAAGCAAGCATTAAAATTGAAGTCGGAGAGATGTTTGAGAAGAGTAGTGAGAATAAAATGATTCAAGATTTATTAGCTAAAGCACCTAAAACTTTTAAAGCTGTTAAATCTAAGTTCAAAGCAGGAAAAGAAAAGTTAGAGATAAGACTATTAGATATGCCTAGTGATGTAGCCGAAGTTACTGATTTATTCGTAGTAACTGATGAAATCGTTGAAAATAATTCGAAAGTTGAGATTAAAAACAATTCAAATTCTGCAGTTGTGGAATTAAAACTGAGTCCTTATGCAAGTGATATGCCAGCAGAGTTAGAATTGCTAGTATTATATAAAGATAAAAATGGCTCACCAAAATCGTATGAAACAATTATTAGTAATAAATAAAGGATTAGATATGAAAAAAATATCATTAGTATTAGCAATTATATTATTTGCTACAACAGCTATTTTTGCAAAAGATGCTGCAAAAGTTGGAAGTAAAGCACCTGATTTCGTTTTAAAGGATAAAGATGGCGTAGAACACAAGCTATCTGATTACGCTGGGAAATATGTCGTGCTTGAGTGGGTAAACTATGATTGCCCTTTTGTAAAGAAACACTATGAATCAGAAAACATGCAAAAACTTCAAAGAGAGTTTACTAAGAAAGGTGTTATTTGGTTATCAGTTTGTTCTTCAGCAGAAGGTAAACAAGGTAACTTCACGAAAGATGAACTTGATAAAAAACAGAAAGATTTTAAAACTGCTGAGACTGCCTATCTAATAGATGAAAGTGGAGAAGTAGGAAAGTTGTATAATGCAAAGGTTACTCCTGATATGGCTATAATAAATCCTAATCAAGAAGTAATTTATTTAGGCGCAATAGACAATATCCCAAGTGCTGATAAATCTGATATTGAAAAAGCAGACAATTATGTAATGAAAGCTTTGAATTCAGCTATGAATGGCGAAACTGTAGAAGTTAAATCTTCTAAGCCATATGGTTGCGGTATCAAATATGCTAACAAGTAAGAAAGCGTAAATAGATATTTAGAATATGAATCCTAGCTTGAGAAAGCTGGGATTTTTTTTTGTTATTTATATCTATTGCCACGAAAAAATGATGACAAACGTTATTATCTAAAACAAACAAAAACTTATATTAATTTGAAAAAAGAAGTTTTTTTAGAATTCGACCACGTCTCCAAACAGTATAATGACTTCCTTGCAGTTGACGACTTATCATTCAAAGTGTACGAAGGCGATATATTCGGTTTCCTTGGCCCGAATGGTGCAGGTAAAAGCACATCAATCCGAATGACACTATCACTAATCAAACCAACATCAGGCAAAATCACATTATTGGGTAAGAACATTGTAAATGAAAGAGAAGAAACTCTTGCTCAATTAGGAGCATTAATTGAAAAACCGGATTTCTACCCTTATTTAACTGCGCAAAAGAACTTGGAGATCTTAGGAAAGATTTCTCAAGTACAAAAGCTATCCGTTAAAATAGATGAAGTTCTAGATCTTGTAGGATTAACCTCTAGAAGAAATAGCAAAGTTAAGACCTTCTCACAAGGGATGAAGCAGCGATTAGGGATTGCGCAAACATTACTACACGACCCGAAGCTAATAATACTCGATGAGCCAGCTAATGGTCTAGACCCACAAGGTCAAGTTGATATGCGTGAATTAATTGTACGCATAAACAAAGAGCGTAGTATTACGGTCATTATCTCTAGCCATATACTCAACGAAGTAGAGCAGATTTGTAACAGAATGGTTATCATCAACAAGGGTAAATCAATGGTCGAGGGCAGTGTGTCCGAACTTTTAACAGGTAGTAGGATGAAGGTAAGCTACGTAACAGATGATAATAAACGAACTCTTGATTTGCTTACCAATTCAGAATTCAAAAATAATATAAACGGAATAGAAAAAGAGAAGTTGACATTGTTAATAGAGCATGAAAGCATTCCAAAATTGAACGATTTTCTTTCTAACGAAGGAGTTAAAGTATATTCTATAGAGCCGATTCGCTCACTAGAAGAATACTTTATAACGATGACAAAATGATAAAACTAATACAAATTGAATTATACAAAATATTCAGAAAGCCACGAACTTACATAGGGTTTGGGGCTATTGCATTCATAGTAATTGTAGTGAACCTTGGGTTTTTATTCGAAGGTGAACAGCTACTAGGATTTCTTATCGAAAGTTTGAAAGACAAATTTCTGCTTAGTGGAAATCTGATTAACGCCTACACAATGGCATTTGTAATCCTAAATAGTTTATGGATTCACTTACCTATACTTATATCTATTACAGCTGGTGATATGATTTCAGGTGAGGCAAACAATGGAACATTTCGATTATTGCTAACAAGGCCAATAAGTAGAAGTAAGTTATTAGCTGCTAAATTCATATCTGCTTGGGTATATACTGTATTACTCTTGCTGTTTATGATATCTTTTAGCTTAATTTTAGGATATTTAATATTCGGTGTAGGTGACCTGATAGTTATAAAAAGTACTATAAGCATACTCTCTGCAGACGATACGCTATGGCGGTTTGGCTATGCTACAATCTACGGTATATTATCGATGACTACAGTCACTTCATTATCGTTTCTATTGTCTTCACTATCCGAAAATTCGATTGGCCCCATTGTAGGAACATTTGCTATTATAGTTGGATTGACAATAGTCAGCACTTTAGGTTATGCACTTATAGGTCCAGCTATACCTTATCTGTTTACTACTTATTTGCCATCTTGGGATTTGTTTTTTACTATGGAACTAAACACAGCCAAACTTACACATGCTATATATGTCAATCTAGCATATACTATAGCATTCATCACTTTCACTTTCTATTACTTCAAAAATAAAGATATACTTAGCTAATGAAAACATTAAAAATAATAGCATTGATACTAGTATTGACATTCACTGCGTCAGCACAAGATGCTGAGTCAATACTCAATAAACTAGTTACTAAACTGGAGAAAGTAAGACCACATACTGTCAATTTGAAAATCAATATAGACGTTGAATTTCTAAAGATAAAAGAAAGAAAGGCAAAATTAGTTTACAACGGTCCTGATGATATAGATATAAGCTCTGATGACTTTATGCTAATGCCAAAAAATGGTGCTCAGATGGAGTACCTAAGTATAATTAAAAATAGGTCTGCAGCTATATATGAGGGTACAGAAAAAGACAGTAAAGGAAACACACTAACAAAGATCAAGATAATACCCGGTAAAAATAAAGATGGCATTATACTCGCTAATATGCTTATTGATGAAAAGACGAATAGAATAATAAGAATGAAGGCATTTACAGAATCAAACGGTTCATTTGTGAGTGAATTCGAATATGGTAATAATCTATACGATATGCCGAGCAAAGTAAAACTAGAGTTTGATATGAAAAACTTTCAAATACCTGCTCATCTTAGTGGAGATATAGACGCTGTAGGAAAGAATAATGCTGACAAAAAAGAGACTACAACAGGTAAAGTTGTTATAACTTATAGCGGGTATAAGAAGAAGTAAGTATAGAGATGAAAACTAGATTCTCCTGGATCCTTCTAACGCCTGCGGCGTTATCAGGATGACGAGATCTTTGTAGAGGTGAATTAAGTGGAATTATTTTTATTTTGATTCTTCACTCCTTTTCCTTCAGTTCAGATAGAGATTTTTCCCATCACACTGAGGGTGAGTAAAGACTGAAGTGTCTATGGAATTTCACTACACTCAAAGCGATACCGTCATACTGAGCAAAGCGAAGTATCTATTTTATTCCCTAGATTCTTTACTTCGGCGATGCTATCAGATTAGTATTCTTCTTCGTTTCATTCAAAATTACAAGTTTCGTTGAGGCGTATGCACTTCGACGCCGCTCAGTGAAAACAATACGTCTCTACAATGTAATATTATATTACTTCACCACTATCACACTCTTTGTAATAGCATCATAAGGAGTAATCAATCGAACTTGATATAACCCACTAGGAATGTTCATAGTGTTTATCTGCATCTGTTTCGACTTAGTAGATTGTGTCCATTCATCGGTATAAATCACTCTGCCATCTGTAGCTACTAGCTCTAGCTTCATTGTCCCTTGCACGCCAGTAGTAATATCTATATTCAGCTGCTCACTAGCTGGATTGGGGGATAAATCAATCGTTGACGAAAAATCTAAATAGTCATTGACGCTAGTATTGGGGTCAAAGACTGACTCAGCTAATATATAAACTGGATTTATCGCTACAGTATCATCATAGTAGATTCTGAGAGTCATAGTATCTTTTTTCTCTACTTTTGCTTTATACTCGATTGGAACTTGATAATAAGATTCACCGACAATAGTGAACTCACTTACACCATTATTGAGTATTATGTCATTCGTCGAATTATAATTATGTTCCAAGTTCACCTTTATTGGATACTGGCTGTAATTCCTAAGGTTAATGTATTTCTTCTCAACCTTTTGCCCAACGAATACCTGACCAAAGCGGAACCAATCAACTTTATTTTCTAGCTTTTTATCTACTATGAATGATTTGAAATTGACCCTGTCTGTTGATTTTCCAAAAGGGTAAATTGCATAAATATAAGATTGTCTTCTATTACTTAATTGGGTTGAAAATGAAAACGCCATACCTAGGCACTCGCCTTGTTCTAATGTTCCATCACTAAAAACACTATCCAATCGGAATTCATCATGATCAGTTTCGTATTTGGTATTTGTTATATCTATTGGTACTACACCATCATTACATAATATATTATCAATGATTGTATCACGTACTTCACCACGATACGTGGTATCAAATACAATTTCATCGATAGTAAAATAAGGTTTGCTCGATGCAATCTCAAATAAATCTGAGTAACCAATTTCATATAGTTGTTCGTTCGAAATTTTAACTAAAAGCATAATCTTCTCATCTATATCATTCTTGGGATTTCTGCTTACGACTGCAAACCCATTATCGTATGTTTTTGTGGTTCCGCCAACACCACGAATAGAAGTTATTTTCTTATACCAACTCTTGTTGCCTTCTTTTGAGTACTTAGTCATTAATATGTAATTTGAACTCCCGGTATAAACATCTGCTATTAAGAAAATATTACCATTTATATCTAATTCCATACCCATCGGGTACTGGTCACTCTCTCTATATCTCTTATACCAAAGTAACTGGCCGTCTGTACTCAGCTTACAAATCCAAGTAAATCTATCAACACGAGGATCTATATAAATTACAGAGTATCCATTAATAATAATCTCACCTTTACTGTTTTCAACTAAATTATAAGGGTTATCTGTTTCATGTTCATATTGATAGTCCCAAAGTTGTTGACCATTTCTATCAGTCTTCACAACCCAAGCATGTGTTTTATCTTTAAACCCTCCGCACTTACTTACAACTGGAATCGAATCTACAGAATTAGAACTACCATAAAGTAAAAGACCACCATCCACCGAAAGTTGTAAATCTGTTAGTAATTCGTCTTTCTCTCTACCATAAGTATTTGTCCATATTATCTCCCCCAATTCATTAACTTTCAACACCCAATAGTCTGCCCAACCATGCGTACTAATTATATCACCATCTACTGAACCAGTGTAACCACCCAAATAGAAGTTTCCTTCTTTATCTTTGTCTATATCAATGCCTATATCGTAATTAGAGCCACCATAATTTTTCTTCCAAATTAGTTCTCCTTGCTCGTCTAGTTTCATAAGTAGTAGGTCGTAATCGCCTTTTAGATTTTCTTCAAAGTCAATAGAATTTGTCTTCCCAATTAACATCAAGCTTTTATCATCAGTTTCAATAACCGAGTTTATTACATCTTCGCCTTCTTTACCGCCATATGTTTTAGTCCATAACTGTTCACCATCTTTATTCATTTTACAAACTAGTATATCATCAAACAATTTTTTGGACGTAGATGAATCTTTACCCCGGGTGCTTCCAACGGTTAGATATCCTCCGTCACTAGTTTGTATTAGCTTATATGAATTATCATTCTTGCTAATACCGAAAGATTTATCCCATTCGTGTTCGAAGAACTTACTCTCTGGCTTGAAGTATGTTTCTATTCTTATTAAACATTTATCACTATTGAGGTGAGGTGCTTTCCAAATATAGCTAGTACCTATAGCTGAATCAGTTATTGTCGACCAACCAGCCCCATTATTAGCTAAGAACTGGATAATATATCTATCGAAACCTGGCACCTTAGTCCAATTTATAACTATCTCATCTTGGTATAGATAATAGTCACCTTCGGTTGGGCTAGTTATAGTTGTAGCTTCTATTACTGTATCTTGGTATTTGTAACCACCGAGAAATCCTATCTCAATAGATTGTTCATCAGTTTTTAATTCATATTCAGTGTAGCTTTTAACGGAATCATTGGGTATGTATCTTACAGTTAGTTGCTTGGGTTCATTTTTTCTCAAGCTGATTGGTAATTGCTCTACAATACTATAGAATGGGGATCCGAATTTAAAGACAAATGACTGTAGAACATCATCTATTTCGGAAGTGATTGTTATCGTCGTATCATTTTGAGAGTTGATTCCTAACTCACCAAAATTAATGAACGAAGGAGATACACTAATCTGTGAATAGATAGTGACGGGTATAAAAACAATTAATAATAAGTATTTCAAAATAGTTTTTCCAAAGTTGTACAAACCCCTTTTCTATATAGACACATGAATTGCAAAAACGTCTCATAAATGACGAAAGTTTTTTCTTATCCAGTGGTTTGGCTTCACTAAATATAGTAATAGTATGTGGATAATGCAAGTGTGCAGTTTAGATAGGCGTCTTGTACTCCGCTGGCGGAGGTGTCTAACGCCGAAGGTGTTAGACGGAGATGGACAAACTAAGAGCGTCGTTGTTATTTGTCCTCCTCAGTCAGAACAAGTTCTGACAGCTCCTCCAAAGGAGCACAGTTTGTGGGTAAAACCAACGGAAATTATTTTTATTTGGATTCTTCAATCCTTTTCCTTCAGTTCAGATTGAGATTCTTCCCGTCACACTGAGGGAGAGAAACGACCGAAGTGTCTATAGAATTTCACTACACTCAAAGCGATACCGTCATACTGAGCGAAGCGAAGTATCTATTTTATTCCCTAGATTCTTTACTTCGGCGATGCTATCAGATTAGTATTCTACTTCGTTTCATTCAAAATTACAAGTTTCGTAGAGACGTATGCACTTTGACGTCGCTCAGTGAAAACAATACGTCTCTACAATGTAATATTAAATTACTCCACCACAATCACGCTCTTCGTAATAGCATCGTAGGGTGTGAACAAATCTACTTTTCGATTATTGTAAACTCTACTCGGCGATTGAGTTGTCGTCCTTCCTCTGTGTCGTTAGTTGCTACGGGGTCTTTTTCCCCCATTCCCATAGAAGACAATTTGGATTTATTTGCGTTATTTTTAATTAACCAATCATAAACTGAATTTGCACGGTTTTTAGATAATGTTAAGTTATTTGCTTCACTACCTACATTGTCTGTATAACCAACTATTTTGATTTTCATATTAGGATTTAGTTGGAGCAACTTTAGCAAATTCATTAGCTCAGAGTTAGATGATTCTTTGAGTTCATATTCACCAGTGTCAAAAAATAGATTATTCAATCTAATAGTCTGACCAATTTCTATTGGTACCAAATATAAATTCTTTTCAATTTTTTCGAATTGATCTAAGTTAGTCAAGTCAAGATTTTCAGAAATAGAAACGAATCCAGTTGCTTCAGATTTGAACCCGAAATTCACACCACGAGGTAATACTATATTGTATTCCCCTGTGTTTATATCCGAATTTGCTGTACCGTACTCTTGACCAGTAGTCAGATCGAAGTAATTAATCTTGGCAGCTATCGGCTCATTAGTTTTCTTATTCAATACTTTACCATATACCAGAACTACCGGTTCGGGTTTAGCACCTTCTGGTAATTCCAACTTCATTATATCGCCTTCACCTTTATATCCGGCAAGTGTTTCATCATAAGACCCAAGGTAAGCATAGTCTCCCTTTGCATCTAAAGTCAAATTCAACTCGAACCCAGAACTATTAACAAATGGACCTAGATTCTCAGGTTCAGTCCAGTTTTGCCAAGTTTCGTCAAGCCTTCGCGCCATCCATATATCAGCTGAGCCATATCCAGGGCGTCCAGTGGAACTAAAATATAAAGTCTTGCTATCAGGAGCTAGAAATGGGTTGAAATCCATAGCTAATGTGTTGATAGTAGGTCCCAAATTCTTAGGTGCGGTGTAAGACCCATCTTCTTTTATAAAAGACACAAACAATGCTTGTTCATCGTGCTCTTCTTCGTTAGGCTGTATTCCTAATAAAAGTATCTTATTGTCAGAAGTGAAAAAATAAGATACATATTTATTTTTGTTAACTAGATTATCAACTGTAATTGTTTTCGGAACTTCCCATCCTGTTTTTGTCTTATTAGTAACAGATATTCCTGATTTATCTGATTCACCATTGGCCTTATATGTATTCATCAGGTACAAAGTATTCTGGTCAGCTGAAGCAGAGATTATACCATTATGCCCACTATTATTAATAGGGAATGGTAATTTGGTAAGATTGCCCCAACTTTCTCCATCAAATTGACTTACCCATATAGTACTTTTCTCATTACCAATTTGTCGAGTCACATACATAGTATTTCCGTCCGCAGAGACATAACAGAATTTTTCATTATCTACTGTATTGAACGGTAAATACTCTTTTGAAAGTTGTTTATTAGCCCCTATAACTTCCCTTACCTCATAATCGAAAGTAGTTAGTTTGAAATTATCTATTTCTACTTTCATCCCTTTTTTCTCTACGAATATTGCAATATTACGGCCGTTATCTTTGAATTTGCCATACGCTGCTACTTGCTCATCGTTAACATAGCATTCAATCAGATTTCGTGTTCTAACTACTTTTATTCTATTCCATTCATTCATTTTATTAATGATAGATTCTTTCTTTTTCCATTCTCTTAAGTCATTAAATTTCTTATTCCAATAACCGTTTAGCTTCCTGAATTGCGTACTTGTAATAGAAAACTTGTAATATTCTGTTATACCTTTATTCATACCAAAAACTAATCCATAACCACTATTATCTGTTCCAGCTGTTTGTCGGATATCAAATTCAATTATATAGTTATTATTAATGCTGAGTCCCAAATCTTTGAATGCCCAACCTATATTTTTAGTATTTGTACCTTCTAATTTATAAACTCCATTTTCGATTTTTAGATTTTGGGAAGTCGAATTTTTTAAATCCCAGTCTTTTGTATTGGGGTTATCGAATTTTTCATCTATGATTACTTTATAGTTGGTTTGAGAGAATAAAGTAATCGCAGATAATAATACTAAAAGAGTAAGTTGGTAGAATAATTTCATAATGAGCTTTTTTAAATTTTGTGACTATTACTATGTACAATATAGTGAAAGTGAGAAATATTAGATTCAAATAAACAGTATTTTATTATTCAGATTACCTAGCTTGACGAAAAAATATTTATATTGCATTTTTTATAGCAAAACATACGCAAACACAATAAATGAAATTATCATATAATTGGCTCCAAGAGTATATAGACCTAGATGTACCATTAAAAGATTTAGTCGATGTACTTACTTATATAGGGTTAGAAGTAGAAGAAGTAATAGACAACAAAGCTAAGTACGATGGCTTTTATACGGCACATGTATTAAAAATAGTCCCTCACCCAGATGCTGACAAACTAAGACTTTGCACAGTCCAATCAGCTAACGGAGAACAAACAGTTGTTTGTGGAGCTCCTAATGTAGCAGAAGGTCAGAATGTAGTATTAGGAACAGAAGGTGCTGTGGTCCCGAGTGCAGGGTTTGCATTGTCTAAAAGAAAGATACGCGGAATAGAGTCCAATGGTATGATATGCAGCCAATCTGAATTAGAACTTGGAGAAGATAGTGATGGAATATGGGTACTCCCAGAAGGTGTTGAATCCGGACGACCAATAGCTGATTATTTAGGGTTGAATGATGTTTCTTTAGAAATTGCTATAACTCCAAACAAAGGTGATTGCCTTAGCCACTACGGAATAGCCCGAGATTTGGGAGCTTATTATCGAAAAGAAGTCCGAAAACCTGATGTCAAGTTTGAAGAAGGTGGAGATGATGTAGCTAATTCGATTACAATCGAAATAGAAAATGCAGATGCTTGCCCACGCTATGCCGCCAGAGTAGTTAGAGGTGTGAAAATATCCGAGTCACCTGATTGGCTTAAACAAAGATTAACAGCAATAGGATTGAGACCTATTAACAATGTAGTAGATGTTACTAATTTCGTTCTTATGGAATTGGGACAACCATTACATGCATTTGACTATAATCTAGTAGCTGGTAATAAAATAATAGTTAAAAATGCTAGCGACAAACAAGCTTTTACCACTCTCGATGAAAAGAAAAGAGAGCTTGACTCCGAGATGCTTATGATATGTGATGGCGAAAAACCAATAGCTGTAGCTGGTGTCATGGGAGGAATGAATTCTGAGATTAATGACAACACTACCGATGTATTAATAGAATCGGCATATTTTAGTCCGAATTCAGTTCGTAGAACAGCAAAGAAACTAGGTATATCGAGTGATGCTTCTTATAGATTTGAGCGAGGAGTAGATATAGATGCAGTAATATTGGCTGCTGACAGATGTGCTCAACTACTTCAACAAGTAGCAGGTGGCACTATTGAAAAAGGAATAGTGGATGTTTATCCTAATAAGAAACAGGAAAAAATTGTAAAACTTCGTTACCAAAGAGTAGAAAAAATCGTTGGGCTAAAATTAACAAATGAAGCTATTAAAGAAATGTTGATGGCTCTCAATTTTAAGCTGTTAAAAGAAGATGATGAAAGCATAGAATTAGAAATACCAAACTATAGACATGATATTAGTGAAGAAATAGACCTAGTAGAAGAAGTAGTCCGATTATACAACTATGATAAATTGGAACCCCAGTTTTTCGCTAATATATCTTTCGATGCACGTCCATTACCTGCTAATCTAAGATTGCCTACACTACGTAACAAAATCAGAGAATATCTAATTAGCAATGGATACAATGAATCTCTAACCCAAAACCAAATAGATCCTGACTCAGCTGCTATTTTCACTGATAGTCCGCTAGTTGTAGCAAACCCATTAGGAAGGGAACTATCTATAATGCGACCTTCATTGTTGCCTTCTATGCTCAGAGTTGTTAGTAGAAATATTAGACTAGGTACTTCAGATTTACAGCTATTCGAAGTAGGGAAAATATTTGAAACTAATGATGATGAATCGAATCAAGTAAAAGGTGTAAAAGAAAGAGAAAACCTCTTAGTTGTGTTAAGTGGCAACAAATATCAGGACAATTGGGATGTAAAAAACCGCAATGTTAATTTCTATGATATCAAAGGTTTATTGCAAAGTATATTAGAATTTACTAAGTTAAACAACGTTCAAATAGTACAAAACAACGAAACTGGTTTTGGTGGAAATTCATGCCACATATTATTAGACAAAACTAAAATTGGTACTGTAGGAGAAATCGATAGAAGGATATTGAAACAGTATGACATAGAACAGTCAGTAGTAGCTCTTCTATTGGATATGACTGAACTTTATAAATTACCTGAGAAACAAAGTAGATATAACAAAGTTTCTTCATTTCCTTCTGTAAGTCGAGATTTGGCATTTACTGTACCTGAAGAACTCGAAGCTGGTAAAGTAATAACTTTAATAGAGTCAAATGGTGGTAAATATCTGAAATCAGTTGATATATTTGACGTGTACAAAGGTGAAAATATAGCAGAAGGCAAGAAAAGTGTTGCTTACTCACTTGAGTTTGTATCGAATGAACGTACTTTAACAGATCAAGACATAGATAAAGTTATTACGAATTTAGTAAAGAATATAGAATCTACTTTCAAAGCAGAATTAAGAAAAAACTAAAATAAGATAAGCCAAATGATCAGCGACAATTTGATAAAAGAGATAAACGAATTCAAAGATTTACTAATTAGTGCCTCTACACTATTAGTAGAGTTAAAATCAGAAAATGAGACACTTCGTGAAAAAAACAATGAGCTCTATGAGTCATTGATGAATAACGATAACTCGCTTTCTGAAGTAAAAGATGTAGAGTCAGATTTAAGACATAAATTGAAAGCTACAGAATACAAAGTTGAGCAATTAGAATCAGAAATCAAATCGCTAAGTGAAGAGTTGGAAGACAGAGAATTATTAGTTGAAGAATTAAAACTGAGAGATACTGAAATAACTACTAATAATTTAGAATTGAAACAGAAAGTAGAGTCTCTATCGAATACTAATAATCAAAAAGACATAGTTATAGAGGATTTGAGAAATAATCACGAACATGTTAAAAGAGCCCTTATTACTAAGCAAGAAGAGATATTCGAAAAAGATAAAGAGATGGCCAATATAGTAGAAAAGAGTGCACATCTTAAAAATGAGATTTATCATTTCAAACAGAAGCTAGAAGATTACCCTCAGTTAAAAGAGAAAGCCAAAGAATATGACAAATTAGTAGAGACATCAAAGGCAGAGGAAGAGCAGTTCCTTAAAAATATAGATGAACTAAAACAGCTTACTTATGCTTTGGAAACTGAACATAATCGTGAAAAAGAATTACTAAACAAGGACATAGAGCAAAAGTCTGAAACAATTGAATTGCTTGAAGCAAAGCTAAAACAAATAAGTGAGCAAGAGCAACCCGAAAGTAACAACTATGATTTAGAAAAAGAGATAGAAAAACTAAAAAGTGAGTTGGAGTTAAGAGAAAAAGAAGTCAAGGAATTAAATGATGCTGGCTATGGAGTTCTAGGACAAACACTTTTCGGGACAATGACTTTTGACAATACAGATATAAAACGTGAAGGCCAAGAAGTAAGTAATCTACAAGAAAAACTAGAGAAAAAAGAATTTAAAATAGGTTTACTAGATACGGAAAATAAAGAGCTTAAAGAGCAGTTAGAGCAACTAAGTGCTAAAAACGAGAGTATGGAAGCGTTGGTAAAGAAGAGATATAAGCAAATACAAGTATTAGAAGAAGAGTTAAATGATGCAATAAGTTTCAAAATGGAAACTAAAGATAAAAGATTAAAATTAGCAGATAGTTTGGAAAAATATCTTCAAAAAATAGAAAAAATCATTGAAAATTAAATAATTTTTGATATTATAGTATAGTTTACAAAGTGTGAACTAAAAAAAGACAAGTAACAAATGAATAAGACCGTAAAAGTAAAAATTGGTTATAAAGAGTATTCACTTGCTAGTGACAATGAAGCGAGTGTAATAGCTTCTACTGAACGAGTAAATGAACAATTAGAACATTTGAAAAAAGATTTAGGTAATTTACCCGAAGAGACTTTAGCAATTTTGGCAGCTTTGAATATAGCTGAGAATGACATTAAAAATGAAGAAACGATGAAAGAATCTGTAGATTATTTGCAGAATGAAATTAGGAATATGTCGAATTTGTTAAAAGAAGCCATTTCTTAATGCGCTAATTATCATATAATCGCTTTACTACCAATTCATTACAGAATTATTACCGCGTTTACTATCCTTGTCTTACGTAATAGAATCTATAATTACAATAATGGGAGTTAGACTTCAGTTATTGATATCGGGCCGCAACTACACATAGTTGTAGATTGTCAATTTTAAGTTATTTATAGAACTTAAAAAGGGCCAGCGGATTTTAGATATAGTTGAGCTTTCACCCACCGTGTTTGGCTTTGGGTTCAACACGTCACATAGCCGTTACTTTTATGTAGCGAGCTAAAAGGGATGGTAAACGTTGGTTATTTTATTCGAATCAGTCGGTTTTTATTAGGAGAACTAGATGGACGGATCATTAATGATGGCAATAGGAATCGGAATTGCAGTTGCGGCTGTATTCGGTGCTATTGCATATTTTTCAGCAAAAAAAATCGGCGATAAGAAAATCCAAGAAGCCGAAGCAAGAGCAAAAAAAGTAGTTGACCAAGCTTACGAAAAATCTAACAAGATTAAAAAAGAAAGCAAGTTAGAATTAAAGGAAGAGTGGAGAAAGAAAAAGCAAGAGTTCGAAAGTACGTATCAAAATAAAAAAGAAGAACTTAAGATAAAAGATACGGCTGTTCAAACTCGTGAAAAAGGAATTGATGAAAAATTAGATATTATCTTGAAAAAGGAAAAAAATCTACACAATTTCGAGCAAGACCTTAAAAGAAAAGAGCAATCTTTAGAAGAGAAAACTAAAAAAACTAACGCCCTATTCGAAGAGATGACGCACAAACTAGAGGAAATATCTGGTATGTCGCGCGAAGATGCAAGCAAGCAAATATTCGAAGAATTGGCTAATGACGTTCGCAAGCGATCAGCTCAAAAGCTTAACCAGATTAGAGAAGATTACAAAGTTAAAGCAAGAAAAGAGGCAGTTAATATAGTTGTCTCTGCTATTCAGCGTTCGGCTTCTGATATTGCTATTGACAATACAGTATCGATTGTGAACCTAGAAAGCGATGATATGAAAGGGCGTATTATCGGGCGTGAAGGTAGAAATATTCGTGCATTCGAGGCAGCGACTGGTATTGATTTGATTATAGATGACACTCCGGAAGCTGTAATTATATCTGGCTATGATCCTTTCAGACGTGAAGTGGCTAAGCGCTCACTAGAGACTTTGATGCTAGATGGACGTATTCACCCTGCAAGAATAGAAGAAATAGTAAATAAAACAGAAAAAGAACTAGAAGAAGAAATAGTTGAAGTAGGTCAGAAAGCATTGCTAGATTTAGGTCTATCTAATATGAAAGCTGGGTTAGTTTACTATGTCGGTAAGATGAAATATCGCTCGTCTTATGGACAAAACCTACTTAATCACTCAATAGAAGTGGCTAATATCTGTGGTATTATGGCTGCTCAATTAGATTTGGACATAAACACAGCTAAAAGAGCTGCATTACTACACGATATAGGAAAGTGTGCCCCGAAAGAAATGGAAGGCCCACACGCGCTAGTAGGTATGGAATTGGCTATCAAATATAAAGAAAAGCCAATTATTACAAACGCAATCGGTGCTCATCACGAAGATATAGAAATGGAATCACCAATTGCTGTACTTGTACAAGCGGCTGACTCCATAAGTGGAGCTAGACCTGGTGCTAGACGTGAATCATTGGAAAACTACATCAAGCGTTTGGAAAAACTAGAATCTATAGCAAATCAGTGGGATGGTGTAATCAAAACATACGCTATTCAAGCTGGTCGTGATCTAAGAGTGATAGTAGAGCCAACAATTGTGAATGACGCTACTGCCGACGAAATGGCGGATAATATTGCTAGCCGAATCCAAGAGGATATGGAGTATCCGGGTCAGATACAAGTTACTGTTATCAGAGAGAAAAGAGCAGTTGCCTTAGCAAAATAGTAAGGTAATTAAATGTGAATTTATAAAGAGTGCTGGGTTAATTCCTTGCACTTTTTTTTGTCTGAATCAGAATTTACATTACTTAATAATTTTCAGGATGAATTTCTAACACAATGAACACAAATTTCTCCGTCATTTGAGAGGACACGAAGTGTAAGCCTGTGCTGAGCATCCTCGCAGTAAAGAGTCTAGGGAAAAAATGAAATCTGCATTAAGCCACAGTTGGGTGATATATTATGGGACTAAAGTCCTAGTAGGTTAATGTAAGTTTGTTATCTGTTGGCTAAAGCCAACGGCAATACAATACAAGATTAATTCTTCAAGCAAAATTATGTCTTTAATCCCCCTCTTATCCAGCTAATGCAGGAAACCCCATTTATCAAAAGGCTTCACGTTGTTTGTCACTCAGAGGGAGTGTAACGACCAAAGAGTCTAGGGAAAAAAAGGCATTCTGATGACACCGAAGGTGATAGAAGAATCTATTGTCGATTAAAATAGATTCTTCACTCCACTAGGTATCGTTCAGTATGACACAGATAAAAAACTTCGCTATATTTGTAACCAATCTTGCAATTTTAGAGTCTATACAGAAAGTAATAAAATCTTGGAGGGCAAAATGAAAAAGTCAATAGTTTTAATATCAGTTCTAATACTATCCTCACTAGCACTACTAGCAAAGAAAACTGTACTAATTAACGAAGCAAATGGCAAACCCTTAGTTGGGGTAATGGTATTCTCTGATAAGGACACACTAATCTCTGATAGGTCGGGTCAAATAACAAGTTCAAGCATTACATCTGACCCTGTTGTTACTTATAATAACATATATATCAATAGTGACCTACAGTCTGATACCGTTTATGTTGACTTCCCTTTTACATTGAATAATCCTAAGAAATTAGGAAGGATAGAAGGTGCAGTTATAGATACTTCTGGTAAGCAGTTATACTCGAGAAAAATAACTCTCTCTAGGGATGGGTTTGAATATAAAACAAGGTCAGTTAGTAAGGGTGAGTATTTCTTCGACTTTTTGGCAGATGGGGATTGGGAAATAGTAGTAGATAAAACTGAAGATTATGATGAGTATCAAGAGAGTATAGCAGTTAATGGCTTTGAAATAGAAACTATTAGTCATAATATAGTATTGAATGAGCATGAACCAAAACATGGTACATTTGAGGCAACGGTATTAGATGAAGATGGCAATCCTACCATTGCTGCTAGTATTCTAATAGTGGGAACTACAAAAGGTGCTTATATAAAAGCTGATGGTGTTGGTAAAATCTATGATTTAGAAGAAGGCGTACATAAAATCAAAATATCCTATCCTGGGTATGTTTCAATTTATGATACAATAACAATTGAACCGGATAAAACATTAAAAAAGGAATATAAATTAATTACTTTTGTAAGCTATGAAATACAAGTAGATCATACTAATGATAAACTTATCTCGGGTTCACGGGGTATTACAGAGTTAGATGAAGAAGTCTTAACTGCTGGTGCATCAATGAATAACCCTCTTATGCCTTCTAGGGCTTCGAATTCAACCAAAGGTCCTGCAGGAGGTGATTTATCAGGTACATACCCAGATCCTTTAATTGCTACTGGAGCTGTCAAATCTAAAGCTTCTAATGACAAAAGTACTCTTTATAACCCAATTCAACCGTCTAAAGCATCAAGTAAAGAAATAGAAATCCAAGCTGGCTCATTAACAGCAGGAGAAGTTAATGATTTTCGTAAGTGGGAAATGTGGGCGGATATAGCATCAGATGAGCTTAGCAAATATATAGACGTTTGGGGAATAGAGCCAACTAAAAGATATACTGTTCAGCTAACTTCGCTGGATAACAAACCAGTGAGCGATGCTGTTGTTAATCTTATCAGCCAAACTGGTGAAACTATATGGTCAGCTCGTAGTGATAATACGGGCAAAGCTGAACTATGGGCAGATGCTTTTAAAACTATCAATGATGATGAAAGTGGTTTGTCAGTTGAGATTTTATACAAAGGTAAAAGGCAAATCAAGAACAACATATCTGACTTCAGAAATGGGATTAATTTCGTAAAAGTTAATGAGTATTGTTCTCACTCTCAGAATGTAGATATAGTCTTCGCTATGGATGCTACTGGCTCTATGGGCGATGAGATAGAATATCTAAAAACAGAGTTATTAGACATTATTGAGAGATTGCAAAAAGCTCAAGAAGATAAGAACTTACGAATTGGTTCTATTTTCTATCGTGATTTTGACTATCCATTCAATGAATTGATAACTACTCACGATCTGACAAACGATTTCGCTTCAGTAAATGAATTCATAAACTCACAAAAATCTATCGGTGGTAATAGCACTCCCGAAGCAGTTGAAGTAGCACTTAGCTCTGCTGTCAATGAGTTCACTTGGTCAGAAGATGCAGTAGCTCGTATTATGTTCCTGATACTAGATGCTCCTCCTCACGAAGATCCACAGACCTTGGAACGATTCCGTGAGTTGACTGCTCGAGCATCAGCGATGGGAATCCGTATTATCCCACTTACTGCTAGTGGTATTGACAAATCGTCCGAGTACCTTATGCGTTCGTTGGCTCTGCTAACTAATGGGACTTATCTATTCTTGACTGATGACAGCGGAATTGGTGGTAGTCACATAAAGCCAACTACTGATAGTTACGACGTAGAAATGATGAATGAGATGATAGTTCGAATAATCAATCAATTCATAGACACTCCGACTTGTGGTGAGAGTGAGGATCTATATGCTAAGGATATAAATGATAATATATACAATGACAAAGAACAGAAAGACGAAGACATATCTGACTATATCCGGATATTCCCAAACCCAACTGATGGCCCAGTTACATTAGAACTAGATGAACAATATGACCAGATGTTTGTAGTGGATATGAATGGGAAAATACTATTCCGTATAGAGCCAAATGGTAGCAGATTACAAATTAATCTATCAGAGTTCCCGAGCGGTGCTTACTTCCTCAAGTACAGCTACAAAGGTGTTTGGGGCGGTAGTCAGATTCGTTTGATGAGATAATAGGGTTTGAAATGAATATAGAGGGAGTTTTTGCTGAGAAGTAAGAACTCTCTTTTTTATTGGCAGGAATTGATTATAAAGTAGGATTAATTGAGTAATTTGGGGTGATGTAATCTGATAAATTCTCAAAAATGATTTAGTAATGGCAATCACGAACAACCTCAAAATAATAATACTTGATACTTATCATGCTAATGATAGTGTTGTTATAAAAGTAAAGCTTATTAATGAGAGTAAGAGTGAAAACATTAAAAATCCAATATTCGAAGTAGTACGATTACCCAAAAAGATATTTAAAAAGAATAAATGGGTGTTAAGAATATTCTCCGAATTTAGGCCCCAAGAATACAAAATAGTAGAGTTCGATTTGAATACTAAACCAATTCCAGATACAGAGTTTAGTGTGAGTACTTATAAATTTTAATCGCATTTCAGTATATTGTATAATCAATTGATTTCCATTTCACCTTGAAGACAGTAGATTATTATAATAATTATTAGGTCAGTTTCCTCCGAACTTTTTACTAACAGCTATTTACATTTATAAAAATAAATTATAGTTTCTACTTTAGAATAATTCTTATATGAGGAAACATGCCATTAAAAGAAGAATTCCGTACACAAGGAAACTTCCTATTCAAGCACAGGAGTTACTTACCTCTAATAATAGTCGCTGTTGGTTTGGCTGTTTATATTTATACATTGGACTCGGCTAATACAACCCTTGAGCAGTTCAATAATTATAAAACTGAGCTGATATACTTAGCAGTTGCGTTTCTAGGGCAATTCATAAGAGCTTATTCTGTAGGGTTCGCTGCTAAGAATACTTCTGGTAGAAATACATCTGTAGGTCAAGTCGCAGACTCACTAAATAGCACAGGAATTTACTCAACTGTCAGGCACCCATTATACTTGGGGAACTTTTTTATGTGGCTTGGTATTGCACTTTTCACTGCAAACTTTTGGTTTATAATAGCTTTCCTTTTTATGTATTGGCTCTATTATGAGCGTATAATGTATGCAGAAGAAGAGTTTCTAAGAGATAAATATGGAAATACATATACTCAATGGGCAGAACAAACTCCAGCTATTATTCCTAGTTTCAAGAATTGGGAGAAACCCGAAGGAACTTTTAGCTTATGGAAAGTAATCAAACAAGAGAAATCAGGGATTTTAAATATTTTTCTAACCATCTTCCTATTCAAAGTAATTGCTGGTTATGTATTATATGATGACTTTTCGATAGGGCAGAATATTTGGACATGGTCTCTTATTGGAGCAATCTTATACTATACTATTGTAAAAATCGTCCAGAAGTCAATCAAAGATTCGTAATAGATTAATGGAAAATAAATATGAGTATTAGAGATAAAATAGATAGTAATAACGTCAAAATACTAGTATTCCAAGGGAGTTGGTGCCCGATGTGCGTAACTGCTATGCCCCAAATAGCACAATTCGTATCGGCTAATAATATAAGTGAAAATTCAATCGAAGTGATAAATGTAAATTCTTTCAAAACGGAACCAGCAGATAAAATAGCTGAATACAATATATCAAGAGTTCCTACAGTTATAATCCTCAAAGAAGGCGTAGAATCTAGTAGGATAACTGAATACGCGCCGAACGGGTGGAGGACAGAAATAGAAAAAAAAGTTAGCGCAATTTAAGACAATAATCTATTATTTTATTTTAAGATGAGAATCTAATTAGTTAAGTTTGAATTCAATTTATTTTTAATCATTAAAAAATGTGATGAGTGATATGTTAAAATCAATAATTGCGATATTATTTGGGTTGTCTCTACTAACAGCATGTGGCGGCGGAAATAATGAAGCAGAACAAGAGCCAGAAACTAATACAGAAACTATGGCTGAAGAAAGCAACGAAGCGACATTATCTATAGAAGGTAATGATCAGATGCAATTCGACAAAAAAGAATTGACAGTAAAAGCAGGACAAACAGTTACTTTGACTTTGAAACACTCAGGAACTATGGCTAAAGCAGCTATGGGTCATAACTGGGTATTATTAGCACCTGGTACTGATGTAGCTACTTTTGCAGAAAGTGCAGTAGCAGCTGGTGAAGAAAATGATTACGTACCAACAGAAGGTAACGCTGTAATAGCTTACACTAAGTTAATTGGTGGTGGCGAAACTGCAACTGTAGAATTCACAGCTCCTGCAGCTGGTTCTTATGAGTTTATTTGTTCTTTCCCTGGCCACTGGGCTATGATGAGAGGAACTTTGATAGTAGAATAATATTCGATTGTCAAACAGAAATTAGAAAGCCATTTTGAGGAATCAAGATGGCTTTTTTTTATATATTATATTCATATAGAACAATATCAATCTAATATATCTTTTACAAAAACTTCAGTACTGTCTAGGTTAGTATAAATGTACTGTCCATTGCCGTTTTCATCTATATTGATATTAACCATGATACTATCTCCAAGTGATTCTGGTTTAAACCAATTTTCATGTGCAATGGGTCCTTCGCTGTTCCAATCTTTTGTTGATACGACATTAGAACTAAAATTCTTTAGATTTAATATTCTTTTTAGTTCGCTTGGACAGGCATTAAAATGTAACCAAATTGCATAATCAATTTTAGGAACAACTTGGTCTTGATAGTTCAATATTCTAACACAGTCAGCTTTCCTATTATCAAAGATAGCTTTATAAATTTCGTCCCCTGTTCTCATTTTAAAGCTATCAGCTACTTTATTATAGGTCTTGCTGACAACCAAATACCCCGTCCAACCTGCTAAGCCACAAAAAACAAAGAATATTAATAATGAAGTAAGTTTTAATTGCTTATTCTTCTTAGTCCATCCAAAAGTTAATGTGGCTACGAAAAGCAAAAAAGCAAGTCCTGATATTATTGCTATAATGATTATTTCATTCATTTTATCTATTCGTGACTTACTAGGGAATAATTTTTTGACTGACTGCTAATACGCTAAATTATTAAGTTCCAAATTCAATATTAATTTTAATTTGTGGTACTTTTGTGATTTACGCTTTTTATTTCAAGGTAATAGAAGATATTATTTCAATTATAATCTCTTTCCAACCATTTTCCCATTGATTTGGTTCAATTTCAGTTGAAACAAATAACAAATAAGATTCTTTTCTTTTATATGCAGACATGCAAATCAGATTGTTAACGGTATCTGTATAAGATATATACCACGATTTAATCCCGTTTTCTTCTCCAAAAATAATATCTGAAGTGGCTTCTTTTGGTAGCTGGTTTGATTCCAATATAAAATCTTTTATATCTTCATCAGGAAATGTGATATTGTTGTGTTTAGAAATATAAATTCCACCTCTCATTTCTTTAGGTTCAATGCTGATAACCTCTTCATTATTGTTTTCAATATTCCAATTTTCAGGATACTTAATTATAAAAGTATTATCGGAACTATTGTAAACTTCTAATTCTGTTTTATCTCTTTGAGAGAATAAAGTACTGTTATTTCCTACAATTAAAATACTTATTACTATTATCATCAATTTCATTTTCCCAACTCTCCGAATTCAACAAAAAATCCTTTGTCATTTTGCAACCCACGAGGTTAACAACTACCCAAATTACAAATTTCTGGTAAATTAGTCCAACTGATAAATAATTTGTAATTATTATCTAATAGCATTGTTGTTTATATTGATAAAAAAACAACTATAAAATAAAGGATTATTATGAAATATATCTATCTTCTCTTATTCTTCGTTTGTCTCAATCAACTAGATGCAAAATTCGAGATGGGTGTTAACCTAGTTGACGATGGCGCATTTACTAATATTATAAATCACACTGTTAGGTATAGTAATGCATCGGGATATACTGAACTCGGATGGCCTACGAGTGATTTCGATCTTGTGCTGATGGATGGCAGACCTGCTGCAGAGTGGACTGGCAATATAGACGACCCAGAGCAATATAGGGTAGATTATAGCGGAACTTATAAGGCATCTTTCCTCGGTTTGGCAGATGTGACAGTTTCTGGTACTAATGTGACTTTGGAGAATCTAAGATACGATGATCAGACTAACACTACTTACTTTGAGCTAATAGTTGGTGGGCATGATGAACCAAACCACGGATTAGTTTTTTTGAGTTTCAAAAACACAAGAATTAGTCCCAAGGCAATGAACAACTCTGGTATTTCTAATTTGAAAGTTATGAGACCTGGCTACGAACTAGATACTAAAAAGACATTCACAGATGAGTATATAGCCCTTTGTAAGGCGGCTGATTTCGCATGCTATCGTTATTACAATATTCAGAATATATGGAATGGCGAGCCAACTTATCCAGCAAAGACTACTTGGGAGAATAGAAAAACGCCTCTCGACGCTGCTCAAGAGAATATGCAACAACTCAATAATAAAAGAGATGGTTGGTGTTGGGAATATATAGTCGAATTATCAAACATTCTGAATAAAGACATTTGGATTAACATACACATGTCTTGTGATTCTAACTATGTAGCTGAACTTGCGAATTTCCTACTAGAGAACCTAAATGAGAATATTAATATTTATGTAGAAAATAGTAATGAAGTTTGGAGCCCGACTCAAGCTACCCACGGCCCTTACAACAAAGCAGAGGCAGATCACTATGGGATTACATTTGACCAAAATTATGCACGCAGAACTGTAGAGCTATCTAATTGGTTTGGTAATGTATTTGGTAGTGGCGCTATCAACAATAGAGTCCGAGTGATATTAGCAGGACAACACGCTTATAATGGGCGAAGTGACATTCACTTGAATTATATAAATGACAATATCGGCGAGCCGAAAGATTATATTTATGCTACTAGTACAGCTCTTTACTTCCAGACGGATTCCCCTAGTTCTAATGATTTGAATACTATAAATGATGGAATGATAGCTGATATTAGCAATCAAGTGGCTAATGCACAAACTTCAACTTATAGACTAAACCACATTAATAAGGCAAAAGATTGGGGGTTAGTTGGTGGGTGTACTTCGTACGAAGGTGGTCCACATGTACCATCTGGTGGAGGTCTTGACAATCTTGATAATCTGATAAACTCACATAGAACTGAAGAAATGGGTAATGTACTAAAATACAATTATCAAGAGGGTTGGGAGAATATAGGTGGTGGTTTAGCTATGCACTTTACCTTATCTTCATCTTATAACCGCTATGGCTGTTGGGGCTTGACGGATGATTATACTAAGCCTGATAGAAATTATAAAATGCAAGCAATCCGTGATATTATCTCTACAAAGACAAGCATTGAGGATCAACCTGTTGAAAGTTTAATCTCGCTATCGCCTAATCCTACTGAAGGAATTGTAGAAATAGAATTGAAAAAGAATTTTGATGAAGTATCTCTTGTAGATATTAATGGTTCAACTATGTTTGTATTAGATCCTAATACTAGGCATATTAGACTTGACTTGAGTGATTTACCTAACGGGATTTACTTTCTAAAATATAATCTAGATGGCGTAATCGGAAGCGCTAAGATTCAGTTGAATAAGTAACAAGAAGAATCCCGGTGAAACCGTTATATCTTCTAGACTCTTCGCTTCACTCAGAGCGACGATATTATTCAAAGAGAATTTATTAAAAATTAGAATCAGTGACAACAATTCTCGACTGGTTGCTTAACAGTATCGGGGAGTTCTGGTGAAATGTATGGAATGCCCAAAGCCATACCACGCATAATCATCAGAATAGCTACAACTGCTATTCCATAAGGAATTAGCTTGTTGAATTTTTGTCTGACACCAGCACTGGCAAATATACCTAAGTAACTGACTGCAAACATAGCTGGAGCAGTACCTATACCAAAACCCGCCATGAAGCCCATGCTACTTGCATAATCAGCGATACCAAGTGATGCGGCTAAAGCTACATACACTAATCCGCAAGGCAAAAGACCATTTAGCAAACCAAGTGATAAAAGAGCAAGTTTGCCTCTTCTTTTTAAGAAAGTAGAAAAGTAACTCTTTAGTTTACCAACTCCTGAATAAAAGAAGTTGTTTGCCTTATTAGACACTTTGAACATTTTCGGAGCAAATGTTAGTACTAACATAAGCACACCAATAACTATACTAAGTTTCTCTTGTAACCCAGAGAAGCTAATAGCAGAGCCAATAAGTCCTAATATAGTACCGAGTATCATATAAGTGATTATTCGGCCACCATTGTAGAATATATTGTCTATTGCTATTGATGTTTTGTTTGTACTTTTATGTGGGGTAGCTAGTGCTATTGGGCCGCACATACCTACACAGTGCATGCTACCCAATATACCTACTACAAATCCTGAAATGATTTCCATTACTTTATCCAGATATTATCTTCGAAGTAATAGTCCTTACCCTCGGCAGCCCAAGATAGTTTGGCTTTCCATCTGCCGGTCACTATCTTTTCCGAATTGAAAGAGAAATCTAATCTATTCCCTTCGAATTGGAATTTAGTGTCTTTTCGTTTATCGTCTTGTCTAAATAAATAGAGTTCACCTTTCACATTTTTATCGTTCATACCCATAGGTAACTCTATATCTATGTTGCCTTCTAGAGCTGTTATACTTACACTTCCTTCTAAGTTATTCGCACGTTCACGATTATCAATAGTTGATTGGTAAGCCAGCTCTTCGGCATAATAATCTTCCGTAACTAAATCTCGTCTATTGCCAGTAGTCCAAAATACAAAAGCGAGTATAGCAATCACGAATGAGATATAGAATATAGCTATTCCTGTACCCCAATTGAATTTGAATTTACTTGCCATTGTCTTGCATTCCTGGTGATGAGAAATTAGTTTTTAGAGTTTCGTATATTCGTCCATCTTCGTCTAATAACTCTATAGTTATCTTATTATTGCCCGGTTTCAACTCGGCTTGTGGTATTCTAAGTAAAAACGTTACATTTATTACTTCGTTACCTTCTACTAATAAATCTTGCCCTCCTATTATCTCTATTTGAGAGTTATAGTTTGGAGTTCTTATAGTAAACTTAATCGGCTTATAAGTTTTGTTAATAGACTTCATAGTGAAAAGGTTAGATACGTGACCATCGGGAGTTACTGTGTAAGTCTGCCCTTTAGCTCTAAGTATCCTAGTATCTACATTGCTTCTATTAGTAAGTAGGAAAACTATAATACCAACAAGAATTGTAAGTATAATAGTATAGAATTTCATCCTTCCTGTATATCTGAATTTCTTACCTTCTTTGATATTGTTTTCAGAAGCATAACGGATTAAACCCTTCGGCTTATTTATTTGTTCCATCACAGCATCACAAGCATCCATACACGCAGTACAATTCACACATTCCATTTGTGTACCGTTACGTATATCTATACCAGTTGGGCATACAAATACACACTTCTTACAGTCTATACAATCGCCTGCAGATTCATCTCTCTTTTTAGTGAATTTCTCTCTTGGCTCTCCCCTTACATAGTCGTAAGCAACAATTATTGACTCTTTGTCAAGTAATACTGTTTGTAATCTACCATAAGGACATACAAAAGTACATGCTTGCTCACGGAACCAAGCGAACACAGCAAAGAACACTCCTGAGAAGATTATCATAGCTATCAATCCACCTAAGTGTTCACCTACAGGATCAGTTATAATCTGGAATAGTTTATCAGTGCCTATTATATACGACAAGAATAAATTTCCTATAAGGAAAGATAAAGCGTAGAATATTGCTAGTTTACCACCTTTCTTTAGGATTTTCTCCCTATTCCAAGGCATACGGTTTAGTAATCTTTGCTTATTGGCGTTGCCTTCTATCCAATACTCTATTCTTCGGAAGACCATCTCCATAAAGATAGTTTGTGGACAGAACCAGCCACACCAAACCCGACCCCACGCGGAGGTAAAAAGTACAATAAAAAGCACTAATGTTAGAAACCCTAAAGCTAGGATTATAAAGTCTTGCGGCCAAAATATTGATCCAAATATGATGAACTTTCTTTCTACTAGATTGAACATCATCAATGGATTACCATTTATTCTTATAAATGGTGTAATAAAGAAAATAGCAAGTAAAAAATAGCTTACTAATTTTCTCTTATCGTATCTCTTACCTTGTGGTTTTTGTGGGTAAACCCACACTCTTCCTTTTTTACTTATAGTGGCTTGTGTGTCTCTGAACGAATCAGAAGCATCTATCACAGCACCACCAGGTTTTTTCTCTTCTGAGCCAGAAAAAGAAAGGTCTTCCATATTGACATATTTGCCTTTCTTTTTCTGGTTTTCACCACTAGGGTTACTTTTCTTATCCAAGGTATTTATTCTCCTTGATACTCTTCTCCCTCAGGTGCTTTACCGTTCGGGGGATTAGTATTTCTAAATTTCTGATCTATATAAGATGACACTTGAACAATCTTTTTAGTCTTTAGTATTGGCTCCCACGCTATCATACCCTTCTCAGGTACACCGTGTGTAATAGTGTTAACTATGGATTTGAAATCTCCACCGTGCTTCCAAAATTTATCACCTAAATTAGGTCCAATACTACCTTCTCCTGTTTGACCGTGACAACTAGCACAGTTCATCTTATATATTTTCTCACCTTCAGCAATATCTTCTGCTGAGGTCATCAAAGCTATTTCGATTTGTGCTTGATCTCCATTATCACCACCACCATATAATTTCTCTGCAGCCGCTAATTCACTATGATATTCTTCTAATTGTGTAGGCCCCATACCAGTGAATTCGAAATAAAATAGATACACAACAGCCCATATAATAGTTAGTACAAATAGACCAACCCACCATGTAGGCATAGGATTATCAAACTCCTGGATACCGTCATAACTGTGGTCTAATAGTTTATCTTCTTCTTTTGACATTTTAATTTCCTCTCTGATTTATAACTTTGTTATCATTTAACGGGATATTTGCAGCGTCATCAACGTCTTCTTTTCTCAACATAAATGTACGCACTAAGATTAGGGTAAAAAACGTGAAGAACCCAAGTAATACAACTATTGGTAGTATCTCTAGATTTTCTACGCCTGATAAAATATTCTTAAACATTGGTTACCTCTTTTTTTATTGGACCTGATCTGCAGTAGAAGCAGCATTTCCTTTGATGTCAGTACCCAATCGTTGTAAGTACGCAATCATAGCAACTATTTGCTTGTTTGCCCCTACTTCGATTCCCGAATTTTTCAAGTCATTCACTATCTCGAACGCTTGTCTGTCATAATCTCTCATTACGAAGTTCTCATATCCACTAGAATATGGTACACCCATAGCTGTCATTAGTTTGATTTTCTTAACAGTCAAAGTAGTATCAACTTCATTTTCTGCCATGTGAGGATATAGTGGCATCACAGAACCAGGTGACATTTTCTCTGGCTCCATCATGTGATAATAGTGCCAAGCATTATTATATTTCCCACCTATACGATGTAAATCTGGACCCAAACGCTTAGAACCCCATTGGAATGGTCTGTCATAAACGAATTCACCTGATTTAGAGTATTCACCATATCTAGCTGTTTCAAATCTAAATGGTCTAATCATCTGAGAGTGGCAAGTATAACAACCTTCACTAACATATATATCTCTACCTTCTAGCTCTAGTGGAGTATATGGCTTAACAGAAGTGATAGTTGGAACATTTGATTCTATCATATACATTGGTATTACTTCGAAAAGTCCACCAACTACTACTACTACTGTACTAGCTATTATAAATGGTAATGGGCGACCTTCGATCCATTTTGATCTTTCCCACCATTTTACTTTTCCATTAACTTCTTCTTCGTGAGCTTCTTGATCTTTTAGAGCAATTCCTTTACCTGTTTCTGTTTTAAGGAAAGTTCCTTTCTTAGCAGTCATATATAAGTTGAATGCCATCAGAATAGTACCTAGTAAATAAATAGTACCACCTACTGAACGTACTATATACATAGGTATAATTTCAGTTACAGTTTCTAGGAAATTTGTATAAAGCAGTGCACCACTTGCATCAAATTGTTGCCACATAAGACCTTGAACTACACCAGCCCAATACATCGGAATAGCATAGAGTAATATACCTATAGTTCCTATCCAGAAATGCGCATTTGCCATTTTCTTAGAGAAAATCTCAGTCTTCCACATTTTAGGTACTAACCAATATAGCACACCAAATGTCAAAAAGCCATTCCAACCTAACGCACCAATATGTACGTGGGCAATAGTCCAATCAGTATAGTGAGATAAAGCATTTACTGATTTCACTGACAACATTGGACCTTCAAAAGTGGCCATACCATAAGCAGTAATTGCCACTACCATAAATTTCAATATAGGTTCTTCTCTAACCTTGTCAAATGCACCTCGCAAAGTAAGTAGTCCGTTAAGCATACCTCCCCAAGACGGAGCTATAAGCATAAGCGAGAAAACAGTACCAAGAGACTGCGCCCAACCAGGTAAAGAAGTAAATAGTAAGTGGTGAGGACCAGCCCATATATAAAGGAAAATCAATGACCAAAAGTGAATAATAGATAGTTTGTAAGAATAAACTGGTCTATTTGCTGCTTTTGGTAAGAAATAATACATTAGTCCTAAGAAAGGAGTCGTTAAGAAAAATGCAACAGCATTATGTCCATACCACCATTGTACAAGTGCATCTTGAACACCAGCGAAAACTGGATAACTTTTAGTTAGAGCAACTGGCAACTCTAATGAATTAACTACGTGTAGCAATGTCACTGTAACCCATGATCCTAAGTAAAACCATATAGCAACGTACATGTGCTTTTCGCGACGCTTCATCAAAGTCATTATCATATTGATACCGAATGCTACCCAAACAAGGGCAATCATTATATCAATAGGCCATTCCAACTCTGCATATTCTTTACCAGTAGTAATACCCAATGGTAAAGTAATAGCTGCTGCAAGTATAATTAATTGCCATCCCCAAAAATGGAAATTACTCAGCATGGAATTCCACATCGAAGCCTTACAAAGCCGTGGGAGAGAGTAATAAACACCCATAAAGATTGCATTACCCACGAACGCAAATATTACTGCATTCGTATGTAATGGTCTAAGTCGTCCAAAGGTTAGGTATTCTAAGTTGATACCCATACTTTGATAAAAAGTCGGCCAATAAAGCTGTATAGCTATTAACACACCAACAAGCATACCGACGATGCCCCAGATTACTGTGGCAAGCATAAACTTCTTTACTATGACATTGTCATACAAGAAGGATTCTATTTTGCTTTCATTAGTACTCATTTATACTGTCCTATATGAATTATAATTATTTATCTTTTATCTTCTGCATCATCAAAAAGTATTCTTACAGCAGGAGTGTATGTATCCTTGAATTGGTCTTTCTTAACAGACCTAACGAACAACACGAGGAAAAGTATTGCTATAAAAAGACTTATAATGATTAGTGCTACTAAGGCAAACATAGTTAGTGCCGTTTATATTTTTATTCAATACTAAATTAAGAAAAACAACATATAATTCCAATAATGAAGACTCTTTTATCCTTAATTATTTTCACGTTAAAGCCATTAAAAAAGAGGACTTAAACTGTCCTCTTTCAGTAATGCTTTATAGATTTAGTGGTTAGTAAATAGGTCTATTTTAGTCAGTTTTAAAAGTTTTTTTTGAAAAAAATGAAATAATTTACTCTTCTAAGTAATCTTCTATCATTCCGGCAAATGTGTTATACCCATACCATATACCGAATACATTATCGCCTTTTACGTTTCCTACTACATTGAGCCCACCATTATTGAATATACCACCGTCTGAGTCTCCTTCATAACGAGTTTGGTAATGTGAATAATACTGCATATCAAAAAACTGGATAATAAATACATCTCCTATATCGTTAAACTCGATTATTCTGTCTGTAAGTATTTTAAAATTTGTGTTCTCTTTATTTATCAAGCTATAATCACTATAATAAGAGTACCCTTCAGAAAAATCAAAGCCAATCATTCCCTTATCTTTTGATAATAAATGAAATTCATAGTTATGGTATATATTTCCCCATTCTTTAATTGGTTTTTTCTTAATAGAAATTACTTCAGGATTTTTTGGTATAGTAGTTGTCGCATAAGCAAACTTATCTTTCCACTTCACTTCTAATCTGTATTCCACTCCTTCCTCTATCGTAAGTGTATCTTCACTTACGTATATTGATTCACCTTGATGTGTTAGATTAATTACTTTATTTTTGTAGTAAACTTTGCAGTCAGCATCTTTTATCATTACTTTGTCCAAAGTTGCTTCTTCCAAAGGAGGAATCGATTTGGTAACTGATACAGATAGATTTCTACTATTAATACCGAACTGTCCTTGTATTATCAGTTTTTCGACATAAGGTAAATTAGAATCTACGGACTGCTCCAAATCGTCACAAGAGGAGAGCATTGCTGTTAGTATCAATAGTGTTATTATAATTGAATTTTTCATATTAGAACTCAAAACTTAATCCTAATGTAGGAATGATTGGGAATAAAGTTATCTGTTTTAGTTTTTTACTACTTTCACCTGTTTCATAGTCATATTCATTATTTATATACCAGGCGAAGGGGTTACGTCTGTCGTAAACATTATAGATATTAATAGAAAGTACCCACGGCAATTTATAAGCTTCAAATTTGTACATAAAATTCAAATCCATTCGATGGTAAGCTGGTAATCTGACACCATTTCTTTCGGAAAACTGATATTTTTCATCATTGTAATTGAAATCATCTCTCCAAATATAGGTAGAAGTCGGCATAGTGTAGGCCTGACCAGTACCGTAAACCCAAGCCATTCCAAGCTCCCAAGTATCATTAAACTCATAGTTCAATGTTAACGATACATCGTGCCTTCTGTCATATCTTGGGTAGAATTCATTCCCCCGATTCAAATCCGCAAATTGGCGTTTAGTCCAAGCTAATGTATAGCCAATCCAACCAGTGAAGTTCCCTATTTGCTTGTTCAAAAATAGCTCTATACCATAAGCTTCTCCCTCACCTCGAGTGAACTGTTCTTCGAGAGGAATACCTAGAGTAAATTCAGCATCATCTCGATACTCAAGCAGATTGTCCATCTTTTTGTAATATCCTTCCAAAGAGACTAAGTATGTATCGTCTATTATATTCATCTCTGCACCTAATACCCCTTGGTATGAACGGCTTGGTAATATATTTTCAGTAGAAGGAAACCATAGGTCGGTTGGCAAACTAATATTGTTCCTTACGACTAGATGTATGTACTGATTTGCAACTGCGAATGCTCCCTTTAGCCGTACACCTTCATCTGTAAGATAGGTAGCTGAAAGCCTAGGTTCTAAGTCCAAATAGTTCCCTTGCTGGAAATAATATCCCCTCAAACCATAGTTTACATCTAGTCTTTCAGTCGCTTTCCATTCATCTTGGGCATAAAGAGCTATATCGAATGTATTTATATTACCTTCACCCAGAAAATCAAGATCCTCTTCAATCTCTGGTTCATTGAAATTTGCATTCGCATTGAAATTATGCCAAGTGATATCTATCCCTGTTTTAATAATGTGATCGTCATAAGCTAAATATTGTGCATCTCCTTTGAGTACAATATCTCTAATTCGTGACCCTGTATTAAACACCACATCGTCTTCGCCAATATTCGAATCGAAAATATAATCAGTATAAACCAGTGAGAAATTAGTAAACAATTCGGGGCTAACTATATGCATCCATCTCATATTAGCTGTACTATTCCCCCAGTTTACACTTATATCATCATTATCGTTTTCGTTTACACCGAATACGTCTCTAGCGAAGTAACCACTAACATAGAGTACATCATTATCAGAAAGTTTATAATTTGCCTTAGCATTGAAATCATAGAAATAGTAAGTAGGAGCATCATTAGTTATCAAACCAAGCAATAAATCAAAATAAAAGCGTCGCCCAGAAATCATGAACGAAGAATTTTCATTAATCGGACCTTCAACTGTAAGCTTAGAGCTGATAAGCGATATACCTGCCTTACCTCCAACTTTGTCTTTCCTACCTTCTTTCATAGTCAAGTCAAGTACGCTTGATAATCGCCCACCATATTCTGCAGGAAATGCCCCTTTTATCATTCGGATATCTTTGATTGCGTCATTGTTGAATGAGCTGATGAAACCAGCAAGATGCGATGGATTATAGACAGTAACTCCGTCGAGTAATATCAAATTCTGATCGGGTGAACCACCCCGAACATACAATCCACTGGATAATTCGGAACCGGCAGCTATACCCGGGAGCAATTGTAAAGTTCTAAATATATCGACTTCGCCACCGAAGGCAGGCATTTTGGAAACGAATGAAGGACTAATAGATATAGAACTTATGGAACTAGTAGGACTCGACTCTCTGTCAGCAGTAACAGTTAACTCTTGTGTCATTACTGATACTGATTCTAGCTGGATATTTTGTCTTAAATCATCATTCGCAACGGTCAACTTAGTTAGCTTTATTTTATATCCAACAGAGGAAACAGCGAGGTAATATGTACCACTAGATATATTTGGCAAAGAGTAGAATCCGAACTTATTACTATATGCCCCTTTCACGAAATTGTCTTTGTTGATTACAGAGTCTTTGTACAATGCAACTGTAGCAGAAATTATCGCTTCTTTGCTAGTATCGTCATTAACTATACCCGAAATAGAGTATTTTTCCTCAGATAGAACCGAAAACGGGAGTACCCATATAATGAGAAGTAATATATATTTCATTAATAAGTCTTAAAATTTTAGTTGAAACTAATTACAATTACGAATATTTGCAAGTGGAAGTTAAGGTGTCATTAATATTTTTTTCTTTAGTTTGAAACTAGTGAAAAAGAAAGAATCTATAATAAAATACTATAAAAAGCAGTCGGGTTTTTACGATATAACTCGACCACTATTTCTGTTTGGTCGCAGTGTAATAGTGAAGTGGATAGCAGAAACCAATCCTAAAGGTCTTTTATTAGAAGTTGGATGTGGTACTGGGCATTTGCTTAAATCACTTGCTAGGAATACTGATTTCGTTCTAACTGGTATTGATCTATCTCCAGATATGCTAGAAATAGCAAAGCGTAAATTAAACTCCTCAGTTGAATTGTATCAAACAGATTTAACTGATTTTAATCCAAATGAAAAATATGATGCCATAATTTTCAGTTATGTTTTTACTTTAGATTTAGATAAAAGAAAAGAACAAATCATTAAAGCTAAGCAACTACTAAAACCCAATGGTAGAATATACGTCCTTGATTTTCACAGATATGGTTCGACTTTTTATAAGCGATATATGAATTGGCACGGAATAGAGATGAGTGTAGAACTTTTGCAACTATTAGAGAATGAATTCAAAACAGAGAGGAAAATTACAAAAAAAGCATACTTCGGAATTTGGGAATATTTTTTATACGAAGGTGTAAATGAAAAGTATAAATAGTAAAATACAAGAACTTAGTAGTGTAGAAAAAACTATGTTAATTCCTCTATGGGCCAGAGCAGAAGAGTCTAGGAATGGTGGTTTGTTAAATGACGAACTTTCTTGTCAGATTATAGATGAGATTGATACTTCAATATACGAATTTGATCAGATGAGCAAATTTGTAAAAAATTATCTACTCACAGCTATAGCCAACAGGACTCTGCTAATAGATGATTTTTTGGATAATGTGGTAAACGAAGAAACTGTAATTTATAATTTTGGATGTGGGCTAGACACAAGATTTAATAGGTTTGCTGGAAAGGTAAAGGTATGGAACGATATTGATATGCCCAAAGTAATTGATATTAGAAAGTCATTTACAATGGAAAGTGCAGACTATAAAATGCATGCAATAAATGCTTTGTCAGACAATCCGATGGAGGGAATAAATCTATCTAGTAACTGTGTTGTAATCTGTGAAGGAATACTAATGTATTTTACTGAAATAGAGGTTAAAAATTTTCTTAAAAAGGTGATTGACTCTACTCAGTCAGGTAATATGATATTGGAAACTCTAGGGAGCTGGACAAAATTAAAAGTAAACCCTGTAATAAAAGGTATTGGAGAAAACAGCAGATATACTTGGTCTTTGAATAATACGCAAGATTGCCGTAAATTGGATACTCGAATGAAAATGATAAACTCCAAAACTATTTTTGATTTGAATAAGGAGCGATGGGGATTAATGGGTAGATTGATGAATTCAGATTTTTTAAAAAAAAGAATTAGTAGTAAAATAACATTATATAGGTATTGATGCCAATAATCAGATTAATATTAGTAGCACTAACGACCATTTATTTCACAATCAAGGAATTGTGGATGTTGACATTTAGTTCTCGGATAGATACAAGGATGTATGTTGGTTGGAGTCGTGCTTTGAATAAGATAATAGGAATCGAAATTGATATAGATGGTATAGAGAATATAAAACCCGAAAAAAGTTATATATTCGTATGTAACCATAGTAGCTTGCTAGATATCCCTGTGTTATTAGGTACTTTACCCGGCGATGTAAGGATAATATACAAACGGGAATTAGAGAAAATCCCAATATTTGGTTATGGATTGAAACGTTCTAACCTGATTAGTATAGACCGAACTGACCCACGCAAAGCGATGAAAAGCTTGGACGAAGCAATAGAGAAAATCCAATCAGGAGCTTCGGTTATTATCTTCCCAGAGGGTACCCGTGATGCTGGTGCTGAGGTAAGTGAATTCAAGCGAGGTGGATTTCTAATAGCTGAAAAAGCACAAACACCTATTATCCCAATTGCTGTATGTGGTACATACGAATTATTACCATCAGGTAAGTTGATGTTAAAACCTGGAAAAGTGAAAATATCCATAATGCCAGAAATAGACGTTAAGGCAATGGATAGAAATGAGTTGAAGGGTTTAAAAGCACTTGTCCGAGAAAAAATAGTTGCTGAATTAGCAGAAATGTGTAAATAAATTTTGTTTTTTAGCAAATAAGCAATATTTTTGTAGTCTTGAAAAAGATAACTGGTCGAATAGCTCAGTTGGTAGAGCAAAGGACTGAAAATCCTTGTGTCGGGGGTTCAAATCCCTCTTCGACCACCACCCAAAAAAGCCCTTAAACCCTATGGTTTAAGGGCTTTTTACGTTTCAAACACTTTTTATCGATTTTCCTATTCTGTTCTATTTTACTCTATATTATTCTATTTTTTTTCAAATTAACTACACAGGAGCTACACAGAATATCTGTTTACATCATTTTTATTATTTGAAATTAAAAAATATTTTATAATTCTAATAAAAATATACTAGTTTTTACAATCAGTTCTCAAATTTCATTTTAAACTGCAAGAATGTAAACTATAATTCCTATTATCTAAATGAATTTATAGTTTCTATTTCCATCAGATACCAAATTAATGACAGATTTAAACCTATTTTCAGCCGAAGTGCCCTTTTAACCTCTGCTATAAGTACTAACAGGAGCTTTTAACGTTGTGTTAATAATGCTCAGACATTGACTTTAATTGATATGAGTTGATTTTAATTGTTTTTAGTCGTAATTAATCGTTTTTTATCAATAAAGACGCTATTGAGTCAATAATTCTCGAAATTATGACTACTAAATGAGCAAAATGGACCAATTTTGATTAAATCCAAATGAGAAATTGAATTGAATATATGGTTTTATATTCTATAACAATGCTATTGTTCTTAGTTTGATAAGTAATAGTCGATTTGTTGATGGTAGATAAACGAAACACAGAAATGCCCCCTTCAAATATGTGAAAGATTTTTAAACTCTTTTAAAAGTATATTAGATCCTACCCCCTCTTCAGCTCGTCTGCTATCATCGCTGCTTGCTTTAGGACTGATTCTGTGGTTAGTTTTTGCATGTCTGGTGGGTAGCCGAACTGTCTGAGAGTTCTTCAGACATATACTTATTTCGTTTTATTAGTTTCCTGTAGTGCTAATATAAGGAAAAGAGGTGGAATTGGTGTAAAGTGGGGGTAGGGTTTAATTTCATTTAACTATTTAGAAAAGTTACCACACTGGAATACTATTTATTTTATAAGTTTTGATAAGATTCATTCTATTCTAGACTTATAATGGCAAACGAGCAAACAAATAAAATTCCAATTAATTTTTCAAATAACTCGGTGTCACTAAAATAAGTTCTGTTTATATTGATATTGTGTAATGAATTATTTCGAAGTCTATGTAATGCAAACAAACTATATGCGATTAATTCATCTTCAGTACTTACATTATTTTCAATTTTATCAATGAAATCATTAATATTATTAAAAAAATCCTCCTTTGCTTCTATATATAAGCCAGTTCTTCTATTTGAAAAACCTAAAATAGTTCTAACTCCATCATTATTATTAGAGATATTTTCAACTAAGACTCCAAGAGGACTATCTGGCATTAATAATTTCTCTTTTAATAGACTCTCATTTAATAAACATAATGAATTAATTAATTCCTGTGAAAATACAAGAGGAAACTTCAGTTTATTATATACTCTCATTTTACCAATAACATTAACGTGTTGGATTCCACATGATAAAAACTGAAGTTTATGACCCAAGTTTGAAGAATTAAATATATGTTTAAAATCGTTTATAATATTAAATTTACTTTTCAAAACGGATACCAACTTATTTCCCATTATTGAAAAGTCTATTGTTGACGTTAAGGATGTTAAATTTGAGAACAACCTATCTGCTTTTTCATCTAAAGTAGTATTTACACCTGAAGAATAACTTAGTTCTATTTGGGCTAATTCCCAATACATTAACATATTAATATGGCTACTAGCTCTCATACTAAGAAAAGAAAGAACAAAGAATAATTGTTCCTTATTTACTTTAACTCTGTTTTCTTCTTCATAATCATTGATCTTTTCTAGAATTAATCTTCCAGTTTCAATAAAAAAACTATCATGACTAAATAACAATCCCCCCATATACCTACCTACATATAAATCAAAAATACAAGAATCATCAGTTGAGTTACTAACTTTATTCCTACAAGCTAATTTTTCCTCAATTTCATATAGTATTTGATTTCTAATAATCATTGATTTACCTATAAAATCATTCATTTCTTTGTCTTCCACATCTAACTCCTTTAGTATTTTCAAATTAAGCATAAAGTTAAAATCAATCTATTCTGCTCTTGTAGATATTTAAGAGATATTGAGCTGTCACCTATACTCCAAACCCTTCCACTCCATTCATTCTGCTGTAATTCTTGTAAATCACTATCATGAAACTCATCTTTCCCAGATAAGTCTGATCCAAATAATTTATGTACTTTATTTACTACTGACTTGAATTCTTTAACCATTAAAAAATCATTTATTCCAGTTCTTTGATTATAAAATATGAAAGTCACACTTTCAGGCAAGAAATGAGTTTCCAATGTATTGAAATAAGAAAAATATCTATTTGGTAGTAACTGTTTTTGAGATTTTGTTTCTGATTGAAGTGAACTTTTATGTTGAATTATTGGACTATTTTTAATGTTATACTTCAACATTTTTATAAATGAAGTAGCATCTTTAAAATTATCATCTAAGAAAGAAAACTCTTCTATAAACTCATCAAGAAACAATACTCTTGTTCTAATCCCATACAAATTATATAGAACCTTTGTTTTAGTAATTAGTCCTTTATCAGAAGACACAAAATAATCTGAATACATTCCATAAAATGAATGATGACTGTCGGTTAATGTATTTTTAAATTTGGCTTTTTTGTTTTTCTCTTCATCAATACCTAGTATATTCATCATCATATAACTAACTGTATATTCGGCAAAGAAATTGTCAGAAAGAGGTATTTTTCTTAAAGGTTCAAGTGCGGTATTAACAGCTTCAGTGAAAGATTTACCAAGTTTTGTATCTCTTAGTTTTTCATCAAAATTGATGTCGTTTATTGAAATATTGAAATTTTCTAATCCTAGATCTTTTATACCTAGCCTTCGACCCATTTTGAAGAGCCCTTCATCATTTTGAATTTTGTCGGAAATCTCATTTGATAATTTTACCCATTCATCTTTATCATATTCTTTATTTTCTATACCAAGCTTATTTATATACTCTTGCATTTCAGCGGAAGGATTCTCTGGAATAAAATCAATTAATTGAGTCTTTGGAGCTTCATCTGCGACCTTCTTTAATTCTTCAATTGAATTGAATAAAATTGATAATTCTTTAAATTCTGGTATTTCTTTTAATGATTTTATCGTGTCTAAACTTAAAATATTATCTGAAGTTTTACTTTCAATTTGTTTTTTATTGAATACATCTTTTGGAGTTAGATAAGATATACCACAGCCATTGTTGAAATTATTCAGATGCAAATAATTATCTTCTGTAAACCTTTCTATGAAATCTAAATCGGAAAACTTAAATACAGATGCATCTCTCATCAAATCATCAATATGTGCATCTGAAAATAGGAATATTGAAGACTCTTTCGAATTTATCAGTTTATCAGTTAGCTCCAAGTATTTAGTATTTGTCTTTAGAGCACTATATACATTCTTATCAACATAAATCCGTTTCACTTGCCCCCCTAAATCCACCACCTAATCTTGCTAGTGATTCTAATTCTGTTGTTGTCTTCGGCATAGTTTAATCCTCTCTATAAATTTATAAAAATATCATTATATTAATAGTCAAACTCATTTTAAACTCTTCACCCTTACCTTCTCCTAAGCTCTCTGCTACTTTAGTTTAGTAGTCTCGGTAATCCTACAGTATGTTCTTATATCCCTTCCGAGAATTTTACGTCCTCTACAATAATAAGATATTTCTCAGCCGCATCTGGCATAGGAGGTAACTCAAAGCCTATTTCATATTAATGATTGGGTTCATTTTTTGTAAAGTTGTTACAATTTTTTTCATAATTCCTCCTCTTGAAAAATAAAATTTTATTCAATCTAATCAGGCAAACTCACTGTAAACTCAGCACCTTTGCCTTCGCCTTGGCTGTTGGCTTCTATTGTTCCAGAGTGCTTGTCTATAATCTTTCTGCTAAGGTAAAGCCCTAGTCCTGTTGTGCTTTCACCTGTTGTTCCTTTACTTCTTACTTTCGTAAACCTATCGAATATTAAATCTTTGTTCTCTGTTGTAAACCCTACCCCTTTGTCTATCACTTTTACCAGTGTGTTTGTACCCATTCTAGATGAGTTGACCACTATCTCACCACCCACGTTTGAGTATTTTATAGCGTTACTGATTAGGTTAGTAAACGCTTGTTTTAGTAAGGCTTCTTTACCCTTAACTAGTTTTATATCACCTAGTAACTCTATTGATAGTTGTTTTCTGTGTATCTCATCTGCAAATTGTTCTTTTATGCTATTGAACATAGATTCTAGTTCTATTTCTTGTTTCATTGACTTAGTAACAAAGACCTCTTCCATCTCAAGCATTCCTTTAACTGAGTCGATCAGTTCTATTTGTTCTAGTGATGCGGCTGCAATCTTGGTTTTTAGGTTTTGCTTTTTCTCATCTGTGTCTGCTTGAGTTATCATCTCCGAGTAATTATAGACTGCAGTGATTTTGTTTCTTAAATCAAGTGAGATAATATCAAGCATATCTTTCTTCTCTTTATGGAGCTCATCTATCGACTTAACAGAGTACTGTACTTTACGCATTAGCCTACCAATATCATCATCGAGATTCGTAGGCAAGTTAGACATCCTCTTGTTCACTATAAAATCATCAAGTGATGTTTCTGTGAGCAATAGTGGTTCTATCAGATTCCTTTGTATAAAGAGTGTTAGAGCAATACTAATGATCGTCACTACTACAATAACTGTAGCTATGATGCTAATATTACTTTCATTAACTTCAATGAACTTCCAAATCCCAATTGCTATTACTACAGGGATTAATATTCCTAATATAGTTATTGCATAGAACTTGTAAGCGTAATTCTTGAAAAATCTAATCTGTGATAGAAATTGATATATTTTTAACTTGAATTTTGAACTATCTATATTCATAATTCCTCCTCTTGAAAATTATTGATTTCTACCACTGTTTAGAACTGATTTTCCTTGTGTAGTAAGTTTATACAATCCTACTTCATCGCCCCTATGAGGTATAATTACTTTAAATAATCTCCCTTCAAAGAGCTTATAAAACTGTATCTCAGCATCTTCTTTTAATAGAAGAGTATTAGTTTCCTCAATCTTTTTTAATATCTCTTTTACTTCCTCTCGATTCACATTGAACCTCCGAGTTTTTATTTCTCTAACCAGTACCTTACTAAAGAATTATCAAAATATTCTCCAGATTTACCTGCTATATATAGCTTCTCTTTTTCTTCTTTAAAATACTTAACGCCGACCATTACCAATAATAATATATTGGCTCTAGCAAAATCAACATCTAGTTCCTTTTGTAATTCATTTAGGATTTCTTCTTTTGATACATAACTTCCTACTCCATACTTTTGTATGGCATATTGGTGGAAAACGTCTGTTTGGATTTTTGTTATCATTATTACTAATCTAATTATAACTATTGAACAATTAAAATACATTTTCTGAAGTTACGGGCTGACCGTAATGAAAATCAAATTTTAATGATTAATTTCTGAAGTTGCGGGCTGACCGTAATAGAAATTATAATCTTATCACTAATTTTGATATTATATGATATGGGTAAATTAGAAGAAGCAAAGCGTTTTTATAAAATGTTTATGGGTACTGGTCTCAGGAAATTTAATTTTGCAAAGATACTTGGTATTAGTCAGTCTTCACTAAATGATTATTTATCAGGTAGAAGTGATATTAAAATGATTACTCGGATTCTATCTGATAAAGGATTTAGTATTGATTGGCTATACACTGGTTTAGGAAGAATGTATTTTCAACCAGAAAAGTTTGAGAGTACATTCGAAATTTCTAGTAGTTTTGATGTTGATCTCCAAAAATCAAGAATTATTGACTGGATTGAATTAAATTATAAATCAGTAGATGATTTTAAAATTCAACGGGAAATCTTTGAGGATAAATTAATTAATTCACTTTTTAATGATGAAGTAATAGACCATGAATTTTTGATAAAGTTAGAGAATGCTGGGTGTAATTTGAAATGGACCATTGATGGAAAAGGCTCTATGTTTACAGAAAACAGAATTGGTAAGAAACTTTTAAAGAAGGTAAAAAAATGAAATTATTAATGTTACTTATTATACTACTACCGTTAAATTTGTACTCCAGAGATTGTTTGGATGATGCTTGGGCATACTATAACAACCGAGAATATAACAAAGCTATAAAAAGTCTTAATTCTTGTCTTGATCAAATCATTGATGATGCAGACCCAAAAGAAATGGATTATGTTTTTAGAGGATTATCTTCAAACTATATGAAACTTGGAATTATTGACTCTGCATTAAAATATTCGATGATTGCATTAAGCATTGAAGAAAGAAATGAATTAAATTCAGCGATATCTTTGAATGAATTAGGGACTATATATTCCAGTATAGGTTTGAATCATCAAGCCATTTATTATCTTAAAAAAGCTTATGATATTAATGTATTAAATGAAAATAGAAAAAGTTCGAATAAAAATCTCAGCAATCTATCTGTTGCTTACTTAAATATAAATATGCTTGATTCTGCTGAAAGCTATCTGGAAAAATCTTTATTGACTGTAGAAGAGAATATTAAAAGTAAATATCATATACTAAATAATCTTTCTTTTCTTTACTTTACCAAATCAAATTTTGAACAAGCTAAAAGTTATTCTTTACAAGCAATACAACACTTCCCAGACAATATTAGTAAACATGATTCACTTTTAATAATAACAAATTATGAGTTAATCTTACTTTTGGGTAATGAGAAAAATAATATTAGTAGTATAAATGAATATTATAAACTAGAGAATACCAATTTAAATTCAACTTACTATGCAGATGTTAATTATAAATTATCTTTATTAGAAACAAAACTTGGAAATAGAGACGAATCAATTAAATACTTGAACAATGCAGTCAATATTTATGTAAGTCTAGGTGATATCACAAGAGCTAAACAAATAACTAGTACTTACGTAAAATATTCGAATCATAAAAATGATGATGACTTAGACTATTCTGAAAATAGATTGGCAGAAATGCAATTGGTATTGTATTCTAAACAATTAGAAAATGATATTCATGCTAGAATTGCATCAGATTCATATATTTCAAAAATTGAAAATGAGATTCAGCTCACTAAATTATCATTATATCTTTCAATTTCGATTATATTATCAATGCTCTTAACAATTGGCTTTATAATCTATAAAGTTAGAAGTAGCAACCAAATTAAAAGGCTTATCAGTATGTACAATAATTATCTCGATATTATCTATCAATTAGACTCTAGAAGATTAAAGACTAATTTAACCAAGATTAATAATTATATTGCACTAGATAAATCATTGAGAGAGAAGAAATACTTTACGGATTTAATTGGTGAAGTAGTGGATGATACGAACAAAATTCGGATTACCGTAAAGACTGGTATTAATATTCAACAAACAAAGAGGTTACATAATGGGAAATACACCACCACCGACTAATTACCAATGGATAGGTGATACTTTAAGCTTTACATTAGATCCTTCTGTAGGTGGACTTAAATTAAAATTTAGAAAAGAGAGCGAAACTACCTATCAAACTATTTTTGATAATAAAAGTTTAGCTCCAACAACCATACCTTTATTATCGTCAAATGGTCCAAAAGGAGAGATTTGGGGAGTAACTACTAGTAATGATAATGAAGAATGGGGACCTCCTAGTACAGCTGATATTACCAACCAAACGATATAATTAATCCTTAGTAGTCAACCGCAATTTCATATTATTTCTGAAGTTGCGGGCTGACCGTAATCATATTTCAAATTTATTTCATAATTTTATTCTAATTCAACAGAGTTTGAAATAAATTATTTATTGAGTAAGGACCTGATTAGGATATTTTGATACCTATAACTACAGATAGAATTATTGAAGTTATACGAGATGAGATTTGTAACCCAGAACTTAATCTAAATTTCATTTGTTATAAGTTACAATGTTCAGACAAAACGATTTTTAGAAGAGTTAAGGAAGATTTTAAAACAACTCCATCCCAACTGATTGAATGTATTAGACTTTTTAAAATTTTTAAATATACATACGATCATAAATGTAGTGTTTTTGAATCTGCTAGAATTTACGGCTTAGTAAAAAGAGATTCATTACACAAGATTACAAAACGTAGATTCAATAAAACACCTTGTGAAATCGAATATGAACTCGCTATTGTTGAGAATAGGAAAAGTAATTTTCATGATTACCACAAGGGTTTTTTAATTAAAAACTTACTGCTTTAGGTATTTTTATTAATAATTTTTCCATATATTAAGTTAAAATAATAAACCAAATTTCTGAGATTTTTTATGAAATACATTCGAATATTCTTACTATTCTTTATTGCATTACTAATATCATCTGAAACATCATATTCACAAGGTGGAAGCTGCTTCCCTGAAGATAGTGCAATTGCATTTACTTTCCAAGGGCGGAACTATGAATTTGTTAAATCACATTATAAATGGCAGGATGCTAGATATTGCGCTGAACAAAGAGGTGGTTATTTAGTTGATGTTGAAACTATAGAAGAAAATGAAGCTTTTTTAAGTTTTCTAACTGATTCACTAAAGAATAAATATGGTTTGGATCTTATTAATGACGGTGATACAAAAGTTCGTTTAGGAGGAGGTGGATTTATAAAACAATCAAACCCTGTTACCATAACTTGGCAGTGGATGAATACCCCTTATAATAGATTTAATCATATTCTTGGGGATCAAACTGAAAACAAAAATGGTACAGATTTTAAACATTTCCCAGATACTCTTTTTATAAATTGGGGTGAAGTAAATAATGTAAAGGGAGAATATTATTTTCCAACTGATTACTTTATAAATCTATATGATAACTCAATGGCAATGACTTTGGTTGAAATAAAAGATAATGAAACAAATAATATGGTCGCTCAACCCGGTGATTGGATTAATGTAAACGGATCTGAAGAAATGTATTTTATAATTGATTATGGATGCGCTTCAAAAAATGAAGTTACTATTGACACATTACTATGCGAAGGTACCGAATTAATAATAGGTGGAACTGAAATAACAGAACCAGGTGAATACACTATTACTACTACATCTTATGCAGAATGTGATTCTATTATAACTGCAAATGTCAGTTTTACAAGTTTTGATAATCAACTTACTCAAGAGCCAAAACGACTCTTATCTAAAGAATTACAAGCCGATTCTTATCAATGGTATAGATGTGATTTAAACTTACCTATCCAAGATGCCAATACTTTTTTCTTAACTATAGAAGAGACCGGCTCATATAGATTGGAACTAGAAAAGAATGGTTGTGACTTCGTAACCGAATGCTACGATTTTTGCATCCCGACTACATTCAAAATTGACACTGTCAAGTGTGCTAATGAGTCTATTACTATCAATGGACAGGAATATGAGAAGAAAGGGTTTTACTCTCAGAAACTAAAGCAAATTGGTTTTGATTGTGATTCCACATTAGAAATTGATATAAGAGATGTAGCTATAAATCTAAGTGTGAAGCAACAAAGTGGTAAACTAGTCTCTTCTGAAAGTGCTGGCGAATACCAATGGTATAACTGCGAAGGAGACGTACTAATAGCAGACGCTACACAAAAAGAATATACACCTACAGAAAATGGAGATTACAAGGTAGAAATAACTAAACAAGGATGTATAGATTATTCTCAATGCATCTCATTTTCAACTTCTACTAATAGTGTAAAAGACATACAAGATTCAGAGAATATCAGACTAGATTTAAATAATAATCAAATTGTATTTGACAATTTAAACTACGACCAAATAGAATTATTGGATATGAATTCAAAAACTATCTATAAATCAGATAAATATGCTCAATCAATTAGTATTGAACATTTGAATACTGGTGTTTACTTCTTAAAAGTTGTGAGCGGAAATAAAAAAGTAGAGATTTTTAAGTTTATGGTGAACAGATAAATAATTACGTTTTTTGAATATATTATATTAAACTATTTTTGAGTACTATTCTATGAATTATTATTTAATCAACAATTCAACTAACTTAATTGAAGTTGGTCATTATGTTCAGACTAAAGGATTGCCAGTTGGATATACTTACAATTGGTTAGAGCAAGAGAATTCGATAGCAAAGTTAACTAATGACGCTTATCCAATAGAAGATACTGATTTTATTTGGGACTTGGAAGATGATGCACTACTGACAGATGTTATTAGTACAAGTAATATAAGTTGTATTGGACTTTTAGTTAGTGATAAATTCAGGAAGTATCTTGGTGAATTAATTACACATAATCATCGATTTTATCCTGCTAAAGTGAGAAAGAAAAACATAGTCCATAGTTATTATTGGTTACATTTTGTGAAAAAAGATTTGGATGGTGTTGACTTAAAAAAGTCTGTGTTTTTTAAGTCAAATTTTGGTTTTGACATAGGAGAAAGATTATTTTTTGATTCATATAAAACAGCGTTAAAAATAATGAGAAAAGAAGATTGTTTTATTAAACTTGGACATCTCCATCTACTTAAAAACAATATTGAACTATATAATCAATTATTTTATTTGCCTGTTCCGAATAGAATAATTGCAACCCAAAAGGTCATATCGCGTATTAAAAAATACCAACTTACTGGTATTGATTTTAATATAATTTAATAAATTAGCTTATTTCAGTTTTCCTGTTGTTGTCTCAATATATTTTCTAGCCCTAGCGGCGGCTTTTTCAACAACTTCTTTTGAACTCAATTTAGGGTTCGCTTTCTGAATATCAGAAATAAAGTCTGATACTAGAGCAGTGTATTGGGGATGAGATCCTGAATGTCTAGTGACATCTAATGGTACACCATTCACAATTCCATTAAAATCAAAACCTTGGTTAATTGCTTCTTTTACTGTCGAGTTTTTCTCAGCAAGTTCAACTGGAATTAAGTGATGAGCTTGCTTTTTGTTAAGATTTACACCCAGTTTTTTCATATTGTCTCTAAGCAAATTTTTACCACTTTTACCAGAATCCCAAATTGCATCTGCAACCCTTTGACCATGTATCAGATACTTTCGATACTTATTTGCTTGATTCACACTCCTAAAATACCTAACAGTGTGCTTAATTATTTTGCCTGCTTCACCTATAACAGGTATTATAGCGGCAGCTGATATTCCAGCATTTAAATAATCGCCTTGAAAAGTATAAATCAATGCATTTAATGCATCAGCTGGTTCTCCTATAACTGGTATGAACCCTACTGCGTCTAACATACTGTGTAACTCTTCAATGCTTTTAGGACTACCCTGATAGTGTAATCTGTTGTAAGCTTTCATTATCTCAGTGTCACTCGCATTTTTATCAGCTAATTTCATTACAGTGTTCATATTGATATTCATATCAATCTTAAAATCGGGGTGCAGACCTTCTAGATCAATTGCAATTATTGGCATATTATGCGCATATTGAAATGGAGACATCCAAGGAAATCTCGCTGTAAATGGGTCTAATTTAAAGAACTTTGCAATTCTTGGACTATACAATCGGTTCCCATAATTTAAACTATTCCCATCCCCTTTTATCTCATCATCTTTTTCCATACCATTAAATCCATAACGATGTCCTCCATCAGCAAATATAGCGTCGGTATTAGTAAAAGTTCTTGCTGACATCTGCATACCAAACGGGTAGTAACCAGTTGTGTTAATCAAATCAAGAGCGAAGTCATTTGCTGCTACCATGTTTTTAAGATCCGAATAAGTAATTCTAACATTACCTAGGTGATCTTTGAATTCATAGTGTTTTCTTCTTATATCCCTAGTAAAGTTTTCTGTTGGTATCGGGTTTTGTGCTAAGTTTTCTTCATAGAAAATAACCTTTTCAGGTTTTCTAACGGCGATTCTACCTTCAGTACCATTTCCCCATAAATGCCATTCCGTTAGTTCAAGTCCACCATTGTTAAGGTCATAGCTATAAAATTGAGTTATATTATATTCATAATCTATACCCTGAATGTGAACATAGAGTGTTCTAGTAGTTAAATCTACAATTACAGTATCTCCACTTCCTTGAACATAGGAACCTCCACTTCCATTTGTTATTGGGTTAATAGTGAAGAATGTTTTTAATTTCCCATAAGAAAAGCTTATCATATTATCACTAAACACACAAAACTGGCCTGAATGACTAACTCCATCATTATATTCTATACAGTAATTAAATTGTCCTCTAGTAGCAAGTGGTTGTTGAGTTGTACGACCATAAACAGCCATTACATTACTATTTGCTTCACGCATATAGTAAGTCATTTGGTAACTATCATAATACATCTGTTGTGGTTCATCATAATAATAGTCTTTGTTATATATTAATTTTCTAACCCTATTACCCAATCCATCATATAAGAATTCAATATACTTACTAGCATTATTATAGTTTATTCTTTCTATCTTACCATCTGCTGTCCAATCAATAGAGGCAATACCACTTCTTTCATCTTCTGTAAGGTTTCCAGATGCATCATAACTATAATCATTTGTGTTATTATTAGTCATACGAATGTCACCCAAGCTAGCGAACCCATCAGGTATAGATTCATCTACTGACAATAATTTGTTATTATTAGCTGGGCTTGTTGCATTATAAGAGTAGTTATAACTTAGATTATCCATTGCTGCATTACCACCTGTAGCAAATGTGTTTCTTATAAGATTAGTTATATTTCCATTAGGGTCATAACTATAATTAGTAGAATAATCTCCTGATAGTAAAGTAGTCCAAACTCCACCACTAAAATTAAACTCAGTTGAACTTTTAATTCTATTTAAAACATCGTATGTATATTTATATGATGTCGATAAAGTAGGAGGGTCTACTTTACTCGTTAGAATATTAGGATTATACTCAGACATTGCCCAAGCACCAATATTTCCGTTATAAAGTTGAGTACCAAAATTTACATTCTCAGTTTGTGCGTTGTTAAAATTAATAGTGCCGCTATTATAGTAATCATTGTTAAAATAATTTAGAACCATTCCAAATCCATCTGGTGCAATATCAGTATCTCCTCCCGTCATTCCATCTTCAGAAGGATCTAATGAACTTGTACCATTTAGAGAACTGTGGTTTATTCCTTTTAACCAACCGTTGATAGTATATGTATAGTCAATACCTTGTATTTTATCTTCACCAACTAAAGTACGTTTTAGAGGGCCATGTTTGTAGTATTCATATCTAGTATCTCTATCCCATATTTCTCCATATCTAGATGTTTCAACCATTTTCAATCTTTGGTCTTCATCATAAGTATATCGGTGATAATATGAATCATGTCTTCCAGGATTATAAGAGATTTTATTTACGTTACCACTTATTAAGTCGTAATTATAATGAGTAATACCAACAAGTCTTGAACTAGGATAATAATAGTCTCCTGCAGGAGCAATTTCATTCATTATCCATTCCACATTCCCATGTAAATCATAAGAGTAGAAAGTCTTTACTTTGTCATCAATAGTCAGATCATCACCATCAGCATCTCTATAGATATAATTCACTCTGTTTTCTAAGTTTCTACCTTGATTAGGGAATTCAGGATTAAGATTCAATTCCAGACTAGTTGAAACTAGCTCACCATAAACAGTTTTTATATACATTTTTTTATTTAGAGTTGATAAAAATGTGGTGAGTCTAGTTTCATCTTTTGCAAAATATTCTAAATATCTATTGACCTCATTAATGGCAAAAGGTACAGTTGTAGCCTTAGACATTAAATCATTCATATCTACTTTCGCTTCACCTGTTTCTATTACTCTACCTAAGTCATCGTATTTAGTATATGAAAAGAAATGAGCTTGTTCAGCAGGGTCAGTCAACTTATCAAATTGACGAGCATCGTATGAGAAAACAAGTTGATCTTTGTAATTGTAAACATACTTAGAAGGGAATACTCTATCAGGAACTTTCTCTGACAATACAGAATTCTTAGTATCATATTGATATTCACTGTCAAATGTATGATTCATCTGTGTATTTCTATCAGCTAGATTATTTACCTCAACCCCAATTGGAGGAACTGTTCTTACTAAATTCCCAGCTCTGTCATAATAATATAGTGTATAGTGATAGTAGTCTGGTCCACTATATGACACTGAGAAATCGTCAATTAAAGGAGTAGTGCAGTTCTCTTTATAATTACTTACAACACTTTGTGCGGTTTCACTTGCACAGACCGCAATATCATTATAAAGTTTCTCCTTTAACTGACCAGCCATTATTTGGTCACAAGTCTTCTTGACATTTTTTTCTGGAATACTATTATCAACTATAATTTCTTTCGTTATCCATTTGAAGTAAACAGTGTTGTTGCAAGATATTACTATATTATTGTCACAGTCATTTTCAAGGGGGTAGTCAAAAGTTGAGGAGTTAACACTTAATACTGTTGGTATTGTTGTTATACCTAAGTCTTCTTCATCAACTACAAATCTATTAAAAGATATGTTGTCTTGTATAACAGTTAGAGGTTGAATAAAACTTTGATATCTACTGTACATATCCACATTACCAGTGAAAATATAATATCCATATTGTAAATCAGATAAGGCATTTATTTTACCATCTTCTTTTGGACATACTTGACAATTTGGTCTATAATATAATGCTTTCAAAGATAATTGAGTATCATCTCCACCTTTACACATAACTACATCTGAAACAGGCGGTATACATATCATATCATCATTATCAAATTGTTCATTAAATAATTCATTTATCAAGCTGAAGAATAGATTTGCATTATAATATTGTAATCCTTTATCAGCATTAGGTCCCGTATGATAAGGGAGTCCCAAATACGACGTTTCATTATAAGGGTCTTTCCAAAAGGTTATTTTATAATTAAGATTGTCCATACAACAATCATAATTACTATAATGATAATTTCGAGTTAATCCACCACTATACTTTATGCTAGGATCAGTAACATTCGATCCAAGGGCTTCATATTCCTCGTTGCTCGCAGGTATGAAAGGGTTATAAACAATGTAGTTACTTAATAATTCATTTAATTGATCTTCTACGTATGAATCCCATTTGCTTCGTTGAAATTCTGTTGGAGGTCCAACTGTTGAAAATCCTGTCCCCGTTGTTAGACTTATTTCATAATCATGAGTAAATACTTTTTCATAGTCAGGATGAACTGTCATTGAATTATTTAGTGTGTCTATTGTAACATCACAAGCTACTTTACAATTTTCTACAAGTGCTGATGCCATACAATAAATCTCTTCGATGCTTATGGTATGCCCTTTGTAATTTGTACTAGTGATATATTCCATCCTAAATCTTTCAATTATATCCCAATCCCCATCATCATTTGGATCTTCAAAGTCTTTTGTCGCACCATTTTGATAAAAAGGTTGACCTTGTACAGATTTTTCATCATCATTATATAGTTTTATTAACCTATCAACAAACATATTGAATTTTGAATCACATTCATCATTACATCTATCTTCATAGCATTCCTCTAATTCCTGAGCAGTTATATTACTATTCTTTAAATCATCAAATGTTTTATCACAGATTCCTGTTATACCTTTGTCCGCAGCTAGATCTTCAGCTTCGTTATCATCAATTTTATTCCTAATGCAATGATATAGAGAAAAATATGGCTCATCAGGTGTCGTACTATTTGGATCAATTCCATCACAGGCATCTACTAATATATTATTATTCTCATCTAATAATTGCCATTTATTGTTAGGGTCTTTGAAAATATTAAGTCGAGCAAGACAGCCTTGAGTTACTGGTCCCTGATTATCAGGGTCAGAATAAAAATATTTATATGCATGGTCTAAGTATCCTTCTGTAGGACGTGGTGAAATCGCAGTAGAAAGATAAAAAGCATGATCAGTATATCCTTCGTAACAAATATCATAGTCAGTGTCAGTGGCGTCGTACTTTTTATCTACACAAGTCAAAAAAGCATCTAATAAATCAAAATCTTCATCAAATGAATATCCTGGAGATATGGCTGGATCTAGTTTAATCCCACCATATTTTAGAGCAGATACAGATGATGTCCAACAATCACATAATTCTTCTTCTTGAAACTTGTTATTAGGTTCTAGAGACATATTATAAATCATTTTATCAAAATGTCCTACTATAGAATTAGGATCTCCTTGTTCTTTTGGATAAAGATTATTTAACCCTTGGCCACTAGCATTTATGTAATCAGATCTATAAAAGTATGGGAAGACATTATATGTTTCTATAATTGTATTGTTTGTACCATCGGCTAAACTTTCATACAAATCATTAGGTTGCCTAGGCAAATGGTTGGCATCAATGCCTTGTTCTAGTAGGTAATTATTTATCTCTTCTATAAGATATTGTTGATAATTACCATTATCTAACATATCATTACATTTTTCACATTCATACTTTTCAAACTCAATTTCACAACAATTTTCCGACGTATATTTATAGACATCCCCTTCGTCGCTCCACTTTTGTGGTTCTAGCTGTATTAATTGATCGAAAGTATTATAAAAATCAGTTAATTTTACCTGGCCAGAAATTATTGACTCCAGTGAACTTAGTAAGTTCACATTTGAGAATGCCTGAACCAAGTCATTATAAATTGTAGACACAACTTCATTTTCGATTTCATTAATTATACCTGATTCCGTATTAGTTTTAGAATAAGCAGTCATTTTCTTTCTAACAATGTAAGTACCAGGATCTAATATAAATTCACATGTAGTAGTAGTTGAGTTGTTTTCACATCCATTTTCAAGTATTTGGAAGTCAAAATTATCTAATACAAAAGGTAAAGCACCACAACCTTGAGAAGAAGTAGTCGGTCTTTGCATTGTTTCAACATTAATGATATCAATTTCAACATAGTACTTACAAGTTAGGCAACCAGAAAAGCAATTTTCTTCAAAATAATTCTGACTCAGAATGTGGTCAATAGTGATAGTTGTGGCATCTGTGAAGTGAAGTCTTTTTTCTTGAAAATACCCATCATCTATAATTTTGGGGTCATTAAATTTGTGAGTTATACTTCTTGTATTTAAATCCTCTTTCACAATAGGGTTTTCTGAATTAATAGTTTCTAATGGGAGTAAATTTATATTATCACTTGCGGAATTCTTTAATGCACTTGCTATTAATTTGTTTTGACTATTATAATAGTTTACTGAATAAACACCATTCGGATCTTTATTTATTACTTTATAGATTCCATTATCTCTTGGTGTCTCGTTTCCAAATACACTTATTAATTCATCTTCACTAGCCTCCGATCTAAATATTTTAGTCGTTCTATTTTCTCCTGTCACCGTTGAACCAATAGCAAACTGTTCACCAAACCCAGATATTTCTTTAACTTCAGATAATTGGTTATTCTCATAAACTGTTCTACTATAAGGATAGTAATTAGAACTTGTATTATTAATACTAGAACTTGGCACTCTCTCTTCAGAAATAATTGGTGAGGTTGAGCTTGTCCCAGAATAGTAATTATCTACGTCAGAGCCACTCATACTACTAGGCGAATAATAATTACTAGTACTAGTAGTTCCATTATCAAAATCTTCGTAAGAATAGAGGTTATCAGTTCCAGCATATGCAAGCCCTTGACTATAACCTAAATTCCCAGTCAACTCTGAATCAAAAGGAACTGGTAATGTATTTATTGCTTGCCTACCTACATAGTCATATATTGATTGACTAACTATCTTTGTTTTATCCGATTTAATGTATTTTTGGTTTTGTCTAATGTTAAGTAGATTATCTGCATAAGCAATTTTCTCAAGGACTTTACTTTTATTATTGCCTTCTGTAAAAATTCTTTCGTATTTCCAGTTTATGTTTCCATCAAATTGATAATAAAAGAAACCTCCTTCAAGATTAATGACATCATCTAGAATTTCGAGTTCATACCCATCAAGTAAGTCATTTATTGACGTGCCATTATCATATTTGGGATAATTCCAATCACCCCAATTCCTGTGGTCAGCAATTCCCCCTTTTTCGTCCCCAAATTGTTTACTAAAATTCCTATAATAATCTGTTATGGCTCTAATTCTCCAAATATAATAGCCAGTACCATCTACAACAGAAAGAGTATCCCTATATTTACCATTATTATTAATAGTACCAGATACAAAAAATGAAAGTGCTTCATCCCAATGAATTTTTGTATATAAATTCTTAATATTATCATCATTACTTTCATCTTTGTTAAATAGACGTAGCAATTGAATCTCAAACATTGGTGTTTCTTCATCGACACAATCACCTGAATTCAAGAACTCCCATTCAAAGTATATATGTGGGTATGAGAAAGGTATATAATGATATTCTGTCTTGCTAGGATTCAACAAATCTATTTCAATATTATTAGTTAATTTTTTAATTTTTCTGTCGATTATTAATTCTGCATCAAGAAACATATCATTAAATATTGTCCCCGATAAGTTACTAATGCTGGTTATTCTATATATTGCATTTGCTGGGCTAATTGTATTTATTTGACTAGTTATATCCTTAATACAAATTGATTCTGGATTGTAAATCATAGTAGAATTTGATTCAATCTTCAAATCAAAATATATTGGAGATCCTGCTAGTTCTGTGTTAGGACTCTGTGCATCATAAGCTTTTATTTCAACTCGAATAGAACTTGAATAATTAGAAATACCGTTCTCATAATCGTCCAAGCCATATTTATAAGTAAGTTTTAACTCAGCTTTTTCAATTGTATTTGTAAAGCAAATGGAAGTCTGTGATGGTGAATCATATAAAGTCAATTCCCTGTCAGCTTGTAAGACATTACCAAAATTTGCTACACTAAATGGTGATGTTAATCTATGTGATTGTTGAACATAGTTATACATAACCTGATTTTCTTTTTGAGAAAATAAAATGGAAGATTGAAGAAATACAATTAAAATTATAAAAACCTTTTTCATTTCTCCTCCTCTCCCTTTCTTAATTTGTTTAACTCACTTTTAGTATTTATTGAGTCTTTTTCAGGAATCTTAAAGTCATTTTTTAGATTAATTTTATTATTATTAATATCATTTTGAAACTTATTATCCAAAGAATCTAATTGAATGTTTTTAAAACTTGGTTGACTAATTGAATCTATTTCAATTGGATTTTTTAATAAGTCGTCTGAATTTTGTTTTATAAACTCTAAAAATTTAACGTTCGAACTATCAGAGTTAATTTTTATATCTAGGACGTCAAATTTTGTTCCTATTTCCGTTGGCTTTAATCCATTCTCAAAATTGATTAATTCTGATGGACTAACCCTCAAATTGTTTTTGTTTAAATTAAAAGGAGAGCCCTCGAGGACACCTTGTAAAGAAGATGGAGCCGTCTCAATTCTATCTACTAATGGGGTATTATACTGCGCATCAGCAATTGTTTTGACACCTTCAAATGTCTCTATTATTTTTCTAATTAATTCACCCTTTGCATTATACTGATATCTAGCAGAAAAATGGTTATCATCTAATGTTGCTATCAAAAGACTATTTGAGTTGTTATAGACATAACAACTTGATTTAGAGTTAATTGGTTTTAAAACAACATCATCAAAATATAGCTCTTGAATTGATGGGCTTGATGGACTAATCAATAGATCAATTTCTATATCATCACCAACTAAAGCTGTAGTAAATTGAGTACTAGGAATATTTGATTCAAATAATGACCAATCTCCAGTTTGGGTTATTTTTGACATATTAGTCATTATTGATGGGGATGTGCCAATATTATACTGTATTGAAATTGGGTTTTCGAATTCGTTACTTTGAAGGCTATGAATATTTGTTCCATCAATTTTTGCCCATAACTTAATGTTTAGTCCTCTTTCTATTATTTGATCTGTAACTTTGAGACCTTTGCCATCTTCATCAGTTTTAATTAAATCATAAGAGTTTGCAGATGGCAATGGCAATAATTTTATAGAATTTTCACCATTGTGTGATGCACTTGACGTAGCTTGTGAACCAGTCGCTATTTCAGTGTTTTCAAATGATTCAAAAAACACATCTTCATACTTCGCATCATAGAATATCGCAATTGGTTGACCTTGACTGTTAACTAATTGAGAAGACGATACGTCGTTCATATCTTTAAGTTCTAACAAATCATTATTCTGATCAACATCTTGTATTAGAATTTCTTTCCAATTAAAGCTGTTATCATTTAAATTGAAGTGGTTAAAAAGTACAAAATTATTAAATAGACCATTATTATAAGTTAATGTATTTCCATAGTTCCTCTCTATATTATAGTAATAATTTCTGTTTTCATAATTAATGAACTTATGTTGTAAATCGTCGCAACAAGTATGTGGACGTAAATTTTTATAATCGTGATTTATTTTAGGCTCAGAAAATGTCTTTGAGTTTGCGTAAATAACATTATCTGCTTTAATCTTTGGATATTTAGGATAACGCCATTTAGGTAATCTAACTTTATCTGTCTGTTCAATATTAATTGGGTTACTTATTAACAAACTACTTCCTTGGTTTGTATCGACAACAACTGATGTTATTGGATTTGAAGGATTAACAAAAAAAGAATATTCTGTGACATCTTGATACTTTGTAGAATCTATTAGGAAAATACTCATTATTGGAGTTTGTGTAGAATCTGAATAACCATAATCAGAGCCAATTGTATTATAGTTAAGCATCCCAGTACCATCAATTGAAAAATAACCAAAATTACTAGTAAAGCTACTATAATTATTTAAATAGTTAAACAGAGAGTCATTTTGAGGGAAATAAATCTTTTCTTGATTTAGTTTGGTTCCTGGTAAAGTAATAAATGTTGTATCCCATTCAGATTGAATAAAACTAATATCTAACAGCGAAGTATCCCTGCAATCATTATCGAAACTTAATACAGAAGATGCTAGTAACTGATTGGGTTTTACATATTTTATATGACCTAAATTAAAATAATTGTTATTAGTATCTTTCAAAAACTTTATTTCATTATTTGCTAAATAGGAAATTCTACCTTCATTTAATCTAAAATTAGAATCCAAATCTCTATAAGAAATAAATAAGTTATTATTACTGTCAAGACTAGTCAGGATATCTTCTCCAGTAGTCAATACATTCTTACTTGAATCGGAATTAAAGACATAGAAATATTCTTCTTTAATTTGAGTCAATAAATTTATACTGTTTGATTCCAAAGAATCCAATACCCCTATAAAATAATTATCAATAGCACCACCCGTTGAATCATTACTCATACAATTGTAAAATAGAGACTCTTCATTTACCAAAGTGCTAATATCTTTTATCCAAAGGTCATTTAATAAAGTATTTAATTCATCAACTAAACTATGGTTATAAAGAGTATCAGAAACACCAAGTTCATTTTTTTGGTTTATTCTTAAATTCACGAGCACACTATCAAACGGTAATTGCAAGTCAAATGTAGAATCTAGCTCTAATGAATACTGAACCTTAGAACTATCAGAGATGTTTTCATACCCACTCACAATATCTCTGATCTCTAAATTAAAAGTATCTAAGTTAATGAGTGATTCTGAATAATTATTGTTCGTAATTTTTTCTTGTATCTTCCCGTTAATATTACTTGCTAATCCACTAATTTGTGATTGCCCTTCACTAAAAGAACTATTCTGATTTGCGTATAAGTAATTAACATCAAAATGATCAGGTAATGTGTTATCACATACTTGAAAATATTCATCTGAACCATAAATCACTATTTTATCTGCAATTTCATTTAGTCTATTGTTCCTTTGTGAATCCCACTTAATAAGTTTTGCAGCAATAGGATGAGCTCCCGGTACTTTATCGTACGGATAATTTCCCTTCTCTGAAAGTTGTACTCTAATATTGTCTTCATTCACTGAGTGAATTATTCCCTTTAATATTATTACTTCTCTATCACCATCTTCTACTCCCGTAAATAATATTTTTATTTCTACTTTATCTCCTGTTAAATAAAAAATAGATTTATTAGGATCTTTATTTCCTCTTAAAATAACGTAATCAAAGCCATCAGCATGCCCTATTAACTCCATATAAGCTCTTGGTAGACTTACAATATCCCAAGTACTTGATACACCATATGCTGTAGCACCATGTGAAGCTTTATCAAAAGTCGGATAGAAATAACTAGCTGGAAAATTATATGAGTAGATACCACCATCATTTGGAAGGCTATTCTCTAGAAATGCTTTGTCATACTCATCCGAATTTCTAGTTAAAACTGGATTACCAGTTTTATGATCAAACATTAAATTTTCAACTAAGTTCACTACACCGTCTTTTGTTTCCTTGATTGACTTTAATGTTGGAGAAAAACTGACAACTGTGTTGTTAACTGAAGTACTTAACTTTCTGTAATTTACATTTAATGATCCATACCCAGAGGGAAGAAAGAATGTAGTAGGAGGAATAAATGAAAAAAGCCAATCCAAATCTACATAACCCGTTAGTATATTTGATTTTTCAATTATATTTTTTGTCTCAGTTACAGACTCAATTTCAATACCTGGAACTGACGATATTACATTAAGTGGTTGTTGCTCATTCTCTGTATCATAGTTGAACCCTTTAAATAGTGGCAAACATTCTCCTGGACTACTATAAACTAATTCTTTTGAATACTTCAAGTACCAGCTATCTGAATCTAAATAGTTACCATTAAATATACTTTTTTTCTTAAATAAGCCATTTATATTATTTTTTATGAATAAAAAACCTTGTGAAGCAGTAAATGTAGCATAATCAATGGTAAGGAACGGGTTAGGAATCATTGGGAGAGTGTATTCTTCCTTCTGTAAATTTGTATGATTAATTGAGTTGATTTTTTGTCCTTCACTATTAGTTATACCATATTTATAATCATATGGAAAGTCTTTATATGTATAGAACTCAGAAATTGAAAACCCATCAAAAGAATTACTATTCCCATTTTCATCTTCAATCCCTATCCTCTGTTTTATTATTCTCGAATAATTTATTTTAGCAGAAGGTAAAATATGTTTTGCTAAATTTCCATAATTTTGATCTTTCTCAACTCCATTTATAAAGTCTTGAGTAGCTGTTTGACTTTGCCTTAGATCCAAAATATCTAAAAGAGCATTCTCCATTCCTAATCTATCAGGTTCATTAGATGCAACACCACTACTAAAACCTCCCCTCTCTTTATATATATATTCTGAACCATATAGAGAAGTTTCTGGAGAATATTGATTTAGTTCATCTTTCTCAATCTCTTTATTGAATTTATCAAAAAATAACACTCTTTTAACTCTTGGACCACCCGATAGTTTATCTTTATTAAACAAAGGAATTCTAAAGTAAGATTGTGATGGGTTAATCTCTAAACAACTATTGTAATCAATTAGCCCCCATGAAATATTTTTAATATTATTAATTATTATATTGAATGCATCAATGACAGGACCAAACACAGTTTTATTCCCGGTCTGGCAATCAAGTCCATTCTTCGTGTTTTTATATAAATCTAAACATATATCCCTAAAATAATCACTATTTAAAATAATATCAATTCTGTCATTCTGTAAAGGATTGATTACAATGTCTTGAACGTTTACAAAACCATCTAAATATTCAGATTTACAATCATTAATATTTGTTTGGTCAGAATCTAAGTAATTATATAGAAACTTACCATATATTTTTTTTTGTTTCCCTCCTATTAGATTACTTGCAAATTCATTTCTAAGTTTAGTAATGACTGAACTTGTAACTTCACTATAATAATCCGATAAATCTATCGTGTATCTAAATGGACCACTTCCACCATTATCATCATAACTTTCTAACTTAGCCATTATCATAGGAATTCTGTTTTGAACACTAGAATAATCTTTTTCATCATATTGTAAATGAATTTCTCCCTGACTTGGAGTTTTGATTCTCTTTAATCTCCATGCAGCTGGATCGAAAGTGTTATTATTATTTTGACTTACTGAATAGTTTAATTCATTAAAATTATTTTCATTTATAGTTTGGTTATAATTCCATGAATTTGTTTGATAAATAGAATAGTCAGGGTTCTGGTTTAGAGAATTACCATAGTTTTCTAAGTAAGTAAATTCAGATGGGTAATCAGCTTCAGACGGAATCGGATAACTATATTCAAATTCATATGGTGCAATCTTCGGTTCGACAACATCTTTATAGTCAGACCAAACTTTCTTCAAAGTTAGTTTACCTTCTCTTTCAAGATTAGACGAATTTACTGCACTATTTATAGTTTGCTTTCTTAATTCATAGTCAGTTTCCAAGTTAACCACTTGAATCAACTCCTTTACATAATAAACAGGTTTTTTGGTTATAAACATACTCGATGAACTTGGGATAATTTCTTTATCTTTACTTAGTTCACTTTCTCGATCAATCGAGAATAATAATATTTTTTCTAATTTCCTGTAAGGGTTCTTTTCAAATTTTTTCAATTTTAAATTGAGAAGAGAATTTTCAATATTATTATTTTTATTATTTGCAGGTAAATTATCTTCTCTTTCTTTATTACTACCTTTTATTAAATGATAAATTTTTGAATCTGGTGTTACCTCAAAACCATTTAAATATAAAGAAAATTGTTCTTGTCCTGTCTTATCATTTTCTGGATCAATATTTGTTTTATTAGTTATAAATATTGCAATATGAGTCTTAGTTTTTATAATCTTAGGATAAAATAATTCTTTTTCACCTTCTGAAAAGGAGAAAAGATCATCTTCAACTCTTGATAATTCATTTTTTGAGAAATTATATCCATTATAAGGTATTCTCCATTCGTTCCATTCATTTTTTTTATCATTTCCATTAATTTTTTCAGTTAAATCGATTCCCAAAAATCTATTGTTCTTAAAATCTATTGGAAAACCACTGATTTTACTATATTCGAATTTTATATAGTTTCCTGCATCATCTATAGATGTTCCATCGTTGTCAGCATCTGAATAATTTGAGTCATGTATTTCTGTTAACAAAAAAGAATTCGCATAAGGATGACTTGCTGAACTTCCATATTTTTGATTTACTTCTTTTTCAGATATTCTATAAGGGTAAAAGAAATTATTTTCTACTTTGCTTGATTTATCTTCCTCCATCCCATAACTTATACTACTTTCATTCCTTGAAAATACTGGCTGCCCAAAAGTATACTTAATTCCGTCAGTATTGGTAATCTTAAATTCTGTAATTAAATCTTTATATTCACCAAAATTGTTGAATTTAAGTGTCTTATTGAACTTTCGAGATCCAATAGTAGAATACTGAATGAAATTCGAGGGTCTTTCCTCTGATTTATAATCTAAATTAAGTGTTGTAAAATCAAATTCATCATTATTTATATTAACCCTTGACAATAGAGGGTCAAAAGATTTATTCAAAGATTTATCATTATGAAACACAAATGACCCATAATTATAGTCCTCGTCTTCATTTAGATCTACTAATGGGTCAATCTGATTTCGACCATGTATACCAAACGAGGTTTGGAAACCAATCCCGTATTCAACAGGAAAAGCAGCATAGTTATAGCTGCCTCCTAATGATGCATTACTTACAATATTATTCTGAGCTTCAGGGTAAAATTTAATTGGTTTTCTGAATTGGTATCTAAAACCACCTGATAGTCCTTCAGCTTGAACAATAAATTCATCTGGATTACTCATTGGAATACTTAGATAGTAATCCCGTTTTGTAAATGGATTATTTCTATCTAAAGTGTAATCCATTTTTATTTTCTCATTATATAAATCTTTGTAGTTATTATCTTTGATAAATGATTCAATTTTTGCATTTGCGTAAGTCGAATACATATAGCCATACGCTTTTTTTGTATCCTCCTCTATATACTCAGTTGTTATATGAGTAGCAGAAATTCCTACATCCACGCCTACTTTTGGAAAAACATCAGGTCTTGTAGTGAACCTAAGAGTCTTTATCTTAGTTAGGTATCCAGATAAACTAGTTGGTACTGAATTGAAATTAGTATTAGGAAACGAGCCTTGTAATAAGTTATAATTTGCCATACCATAAGCCACCATTCGAGAAACTAATGGGATTTGGTATTCTAAATTTAAAGTTTGTAATAAATCATGTTCAGTTAATTCAGAAAAAATTATTGAAGGACTTAAATCAAAAGAATAAGAACCTGATAAATTACCCGATTTATCAAAACCAAAATTTAAATTTCCAATCCCTTTATAAGCAGATAAACCAAAACCAGAAGAAAGATAATAACCATTTAAACTGTTGTAATGGAAATTTTGTTGTATTTCAACCCCTGAATGTATTGAGTAAATTTCAGCCCCCACAGGAAGAGTTAAATTTATACTTACATTATCTGGTCTCTTGTTATAATAAGTTACATCAACATTATTAAAGTCATCAGGAAATCCATTTTTGATTCTAGTTATAGAGCCAATATTAAGATTCCAGCCCCAACCAACCCATGAAGCTTCATCATCAGGTCCAAAATCAGAATTATATGACAATTTAAGTGTATAGTTAAAATCGTTTTCACCTGGAATAGTTAATATTGGTATACCATAATTCAAATCACCTGTATTTTCATTCACAATTTCTTGATTGTTAATGCTTGAAAAATTTGTAAATTCTGGCTGACTAGGTCCCTGAATTTGTGAGTAAGATGAGAAAGGAACAATAATTAAAGCAATTAAAATATATTTTATTTTACCCATGCGAATTGCCCCTTATATGTTTTATTGCCACTAACAGTATTAATCACATAATAGTAAACTGTTTGTGGTAAATTTTCATTAATATCATTAACATTTAAACTAAATATTCTTTTATTTACATTGTCTTTGGTGTAGATTTCTTGTCCAATTGAATTAATGATTTGTATAAATTTTATTCTTTCACTTGATATAAAATCTAAATCACCTGAATTAGGTGATATTTTAACTGAAATTTCGTTTATTATATTTTCAGATTCTATACTCAACTCAACAAATTGGTTATCGGTGAATTGATATTTTTTAGAATTCAACTGAATTACATCTCCTTCACTAAAGTCTGAATTGTTTAATTGGATCTGTCCATATACTTGATTTAATCCAAACTCTTCTGTTGAGTGTACTCTTAAGAACTCCTTTTCATTTATGGATAAAGTGTTAAAATTTGAATTAGTTGTTTTTCTGGAGTTCGTATTTGAGATTTTATTAATTAATTCAAATACATTAATATTGCTATCTACTAACTGAACTATTTCTTTATAACCATCTCTATTGAAGTCTATAAATAATGCATTTCTCAAGTCAAGAAACTTTAGGTTTGAACTCTCAGTTATATCATTAAATTCTTCATTATTAAAACTAAAAATCGTGTTTGTCTGACAGTTATTAGAACTTACTAAAATTACTTCATTTTTGAGATCGTTTTCTAGGTTAGTCATATATATATACTTTGGTTCTAAAACCCTTCTGTTTAATTTGAAGGAATTGTATTCATTTTTTATTTCTACCTCATCTTCATATAGTAAATTATTGTTTTGGAAAGAAACTGAATTTGTACTATAATTTATATTCTCTCTTGAAAAATGGTTATTGTTTATTTCGATTAGTTCGTTTTCAGATGTTTTATCTTCTGAATTTATAATTATTCTATTAGTGTTCAGATTTATACTTGCATCTGAAGCAATACTATTTAGTTCTATAGTTTGGCTTTCAAATAATGGGTACTTGTTTTGTAAAATTTCAATTTTGTTTTGATTGACTAAAATTATCTCACTTTTCTTATCCTTATCAGCATCTAAGAATAATACTTTAATAATTTCATTGTCAACAATAGAGTAATTAGCATTGATTTCATTTATTATTTCTAAGTCTGAGCTTATGCTATATATTGAAACCTGTCCATCAGATTTAATTCTAATTAATTCTAAATTGCCATCATCATTTAGATCATATATTTGGTTTATGGATGGTTCTTTATCACCTAAACTTAAACTCTCTTCTTCAATTAGATTTCCGTTTTTATCATTTAAGAATATTGCGTTTTCTATAAAGAGGTCTAGAAATTCATCATTATTAAAATCTGCCGAAGCTATATTTGAATAATTGTTAAATACTAATGTACTATCTATCCTGTCTTTATTAACAAAGTAATTCATATCAGATATATCTTGAACTACTTGGAAATATGGTTTTATTCTATAATTACTATTACCATTGATGATTGTATTATCTTTTATGAATTTTTGATTTCTGCCTATTATAATGTTCCCACAATCTACTGTATCTACTAAACCATCAATTATTAGCCTAGTCTTATCATTTATTGATTTGAACTCTACTATAAGCTCTTGTCTTTTTAATTCTAAATTTAAATCTGTAAAATCTAAGTGAATTATGTTTTTGGAAGCGTTTGGATTAAACACTGTATCTGTATATAATTCTTGTGGCTTGGTCTTGTTGAAGTAGAAATTATTGTCTTTATATAATGTAACAACTATCGTATCAGTACTAGAGCTAAAATACTCAAGATCCATACTATCTAATATTACCCTATCGTTGAAATTAAATATCTGATATTCCGCTTTAATTTCTTTTTCAGAGAAATATGAGACTTTAGAATATAAATAGCTGTTATTTATTACTAGTAAACTTATTGGAAGTAAAATTATACTTATTAATATTTTCATTTTCATATATTGTAACTGAAATAATTTTATCAAAAGTACAATACATATAAAATTAAATCAAGTGGATAAATAGTAATTCATAATGAAAAATCCGACAATCGGGCGATTATTTTTAGATAAGTTCATTTAGAGAAATAGTTCTTAATTGATTAAATTAGAAAGTCGGGAATCAATTAAATATAGTCAAAAAATCACAAACTGTTCATAAAGTATTTGAGGTATAATTTATTTGAAATCATATATATAAATTAATAATACACTACTTATTTAGAAGAAAGTTGCAAATTGAAATTTTATAAACTTTCTTTTTCACTTACCCCCTCTTCAAACCTTCCATTGATTTTCTAACTCTATCATTGTCGTATTCTCTATAGGCTTTCAGTGTAACATCTATAGAAGAATGCCGCATAACATCTTTGATTACATCAATTGGAATTTCATTTTTAAAAAGTTCAGTAGCTAATAGTCTTCTAAATCCATGAGTTGACCTACCTTTCTTCTTTATACCGAGTTGTTTTTCAATTTTATTTAGTTTCTTGTTAATTAAGCCTTTATTAGTAGCAGAATAAGGTACTACTTTCCCTTTATAATCATCTCGTTCTTCTTCGAGTTCTTTTAACCTTAACAGGACTTCTTTGAGCTCAGGAAATATTGGAACTGTTTGGTATAAATCCCTTCTTATCTTATTTCTGAATCTTATAATGTTATTTTCAAGGTCAACATTATGTGGATCTTCACCAAAATAAGCGTTTAACCATTCTCCAAGTCTTCCTCCTGTCAAATAGTATAATTTTATTAACAGATAAAACACTTCATCTTTTTCTTTTGCAAATTTAAGAATAGCTTTCGCTTCATCAATAGAATAAGCAACCACCTCTTTGGGGATTTGTTTCTTTTTATATTTTTTATAAAAATTGACAGGTGAAATAATACCTAATTCAGCCCCAAAATTCACAAACAATTGGAATTGTCTTAAATGCTTGTTGATTGTGTTATTATTATGTGTGGTAGTGTTGACATAACTGATAATATCTTTTTCAATACTTAGTTGCTTGATTTTTCTTCCATTCTTATAAAGAATATTATAAGAATCTAAGTCATATTCCTCAGTTATTATATGATCAAAGGATAATCGATATTCATATAATGTTTGTTCTGTTAAACCTCTTGTACGATTTGCATCAATAAATTCAGATAGTATCTTATAGACATTATTATTTGTTTCATGTAGAGGAATATCATCAATTTTGTTTGATTTCATCAAATACTCTTTGTAACAATGTTCAAGAGTTTTTTCAGCTACTTTAATATTTTTGTTAGAAAATTCTAACCCTAAAGCTTTATAGTTTCCTTTTTCTCCATAAGCTTTATAATAAATATACTCTTTACCTGTTTTAGTCTTTCTCACCAATATGGATCCAGGGATTTTCGTTTTAATTGCACGTGTCATTTTTACCTCATTAATTTATCGAACTACACATGAAGTGAACAAGATATCTTGTATACGTGTAACTTACTAAATTAGTTAAGTTATATTTTGAAGGGAAAGTTCTGAAAATCCTTGTGTCGGGGGTTCAAATCCCTCTTCGACCACCATTAAAAAAGCCCTTGTAACAACCGTTACAAGGGCTTTTTTCTTATTGAAATAAGGCTTATCTTACCACCTCAATTATCTCTGTTTTAGTTATAGTTGGGGTTGTTAGTTTTAAATAGTAGCGGCCATTCGTATATTTACTGAGATCTAGGTTGATTTCTTGCAAGCCAGCCGATGGATTTCCAGAGTAAACTGTTTCTATCACATTACCGATTTGGTCGAAAAGAATTAACTCTGTCTGACCAGTTTCTATTAATGTTAGATTGATTCTCGCGTTGCCAGTAAGACCATCTGTCGTTACTACCATATCAACAGCTTGGCCGTTAGGGTTTATTAATCGCTTGCCGCCTTCTTCGCATATACCAAGTATATTGAACTCACCAACACCAGGTTCTATGTCATAATCCACCGAATCGCCATTAGCATCGTACAGCTGGAACTCAGTGATTACTAGACCGCTTCTATCGGCTGTACCTAATCCTACTTTCATTGGTACTGCAGCTATTTGGCTAACACCGCTAAGCTCACCCGCAATTTTGATGAGCGACTTATTATCTTCTGTTGTCACTCGTATTGACTTATCGATTGGTGCTAGTAGGGTCGAATTATAGCTAACAGTTGCAGAGAAATTAGTGGCTATTTCGCTGAGCCCTTCTGGTTTTATTTTTCCTAAATATATTTCTATACTCACTGTTTCACCAACATAGGCATCTGTTACTTGAGGGTAAACCTCCCCACCAATTCCCTCTGCAAATAAGAGCGAACGAATAGGAGAGCCAATTCCATCATAATGAAAATCTAAGAATGAGTTCGATTTACCACCCAATTTGGCAGTATAGTTAAGCTGATATTCTTTTTCTTCTCCTGCTGGTATTGTGTAATTCAGTGGAGATGATTTGAGAGTGAACTGCTCCATATCAGGTCCACTAATGCGAGTGTCCGTGATGTTTATATCAGTACAGCCAACATTCTTAACTAGAATAACAGTAGTATCTTTGCCTTCTCCAATTTCAAATACACCGAAGTCAACTACATTAGCTGTTGCTTCTAAGACTGGATTAATACCAACCCCACGAATGTGAATTGTGTCTTGAAAATCACCGATAGTTGTTCTGATTGTAGCTACTGCTGTTCTATTGCCCAAAGCGAAAGGAGTAAACTCAAACATCATATCCTGACACGAGTCCTTCTCCAAATAAAAGTCACTTGCCCCACGAGGAATAAGATAATCACCAGCGTCAATACCCGTTATATCCACTCCCAGAACGTGTAGAGGAGCATCACCTATATTGCAAATAACCGAAGAAACAACCGTATCTTTTGTATTACCAACTATCATCTGCCCCATATCAATATCATTATTCTGTATAACAGGGTCAGGCATAATAATAGAAAATACGGCGTCCGATGTGTCTGATTGGAGATAAGGATTGATACCATTTAGCTTAATAAGCCAAAAATCATTTTCCCCATGATTATCCTTAATATTATCATGATAAAATGTGTTTGATGAGCCAACAATAACATAGTGCCCGTTACTAGTTAGTAATAATTGATTGGCAATTTCATATCTATTACCACCATAAGGAGCAGACCATTTTCTTGAACCATTTTTATCTAATCGAATTACAAAATAGTCACTATACCCAAAATTTCTATTAATCCCGTTGCTATTCGAACTGCTCTCACCAGTTAATAGAATATCACCATTGTCTATTTCTATCAAATCATTAGCTTCGTCATATTCGGCAGCACCAAAGAATCTATTCCAAATAGTATTAAAATCAGAATCTACTTTTTCAACCCATACATTGCCATTGTCATTGTTACTTCTACCAACATAAGCATAATTATCATCAAATGTGCGTATTACACTATTGATTTTATGGTCTGTTATTCTTTGTGATATTTTATTTCCATCATTATCCAATTTTAATAAGAATCCTTTTGTTCCTATTTGGTCCGTTGTACTTCCAACTACAATTAACTCGTTATTTACAGTTTCTATTATTTCTTTGGCCTCACAATTACTTAAGATATTGAAGCTTTTTTGCCAGAGCAGAACACCCAATGAATTTATCTTCCAAACTGATGCTTCATTATTGTTAGAACCTACTATTACTATATCACCAGATTGGGTCTCTACAAATGAATATCCATTATCTATTGCTGCTCCTCCAAAGTTCTCTTCCCATTCTATGCTACCAAGAGAATTAATTTTTAAAACCCAAACATCTTGATCATTAGGTACTCTTGTTACATCTCTATCGTTAGAAGTAGTAGAGCCAACAATTAAATATCCGCCATTGCTCAAACTCTTTATTTTGTATCCGATATCTGCCTCACTTCCACCATAGTGCTTTTCCCATATCTTTTTACCATTAATATCCAATCTGAGTAAATACAAATCACTATTGAAGTTTGGGGCTGTGCCTATTGAATATTCTCCGACAGCTATATATCCTTTATCAGGAGTTTCTACTATAGAATTACAGAAATCGTTTTCTTCACCTCCAAAAGAGTGCTTCCAGAATATATCTCCTTCTTTCATGTTAGTAATTGCTCTTTGTTTAATATTTATCAAGCAACTATCACTTCTATATTTTGGAATTTTCCATAAATAACTACCTTTAGAATTCGAGTCTATCAATAACTCCCAGTTCCTACCATTATTACTACTAAAACTTAGAATAATTGAGTCTAAATCTGTAACCCCTACCCAACTTACAAGAGTATCTAATCCTCCGAATAATCTTTCGCCACCATTCGGAAAATCTAAATTTAAAGTCTTATGGTTTATGCCCCCATAATTTTGCCCTGAGTAAATATTTAATTTATTTGAACAATTGGAACTTATTATATCATACACTGAATAATGAGCTTTTTCATCAATTTGTTTGAATGAAAAATTTATTTTCTTTGATATACCTTTTTCTAATAATATTGGGAATTGCTCTTTTATTGTAATGATGTCGTCACCACTTTTTAGTTCGATCCTATCAATTGTAGCATCTGTATGATTCGATAGAACTGTGAAAGATGAATCCTTAATTACATTTGGGCTAGAGTTATCAAAAGTAATAGAATATGGCTTAATTGCTAATTTTGAAGTATTCAATGAATTTACTTCAAATTCCTTGTTAACTCGCAGCCCTAATTTTTTACTTTTAATACTCAGATCTATAGAACTATTACAAGTATAATCGCTCATCCAACTAATCTCGCAAGGATTTGAAATACTATTTAATCTTGCAATATCAATTGCTACTTCAGTTGCTTTTTTCTCATTAACTATTTTGCTGTAATACTTTCCACCACTTGCATTTGCTATTTGAATCAAAGATTGTCTAACTCCTTCATCACTTGATTCAGAATCAGATATATCAACAAAAAATAGTCTTATATTATTATTTTGGCACAATTGAATACAATCGTAGATTTGAGAATCATCTAATTTATACCATATTGCATCAGTATAAATAATTGCAATTTTATCGTACTTCGAATTTTTTGCAAGATTAAGTAAGCCAGTATAAGAACTTAATAATTGTTCCCCAAAATCATTCGAACCATCCGATTTTACTTCATTAATTAAATCTAGTATTACGTCTTTTCTAGTTGTAAAATCCTTTATTATAGTAGCAATTGAATTTGTAGTTTGAATTGAAATATTCGAAGGGGGCATCTCGATTAAATTAACCAGTTCTTTTGCAGAGTGTTTTGCAATCTCAATTGGTTCTATTTGTGGTATTGATGAAGACAATGCCATTGATCCAGATATATCAAAACTAATTGAAACAGACACTGGATTTAAATCTAACTCTCTCGAACAACTAATACTAAGTATTTCTCTAATAATACCATTTTCAGTAATTTCATATTCATTTTTGTTATGGTTGAAAGACTGTTTATTATTAGAATCAAATGAAATAAACTTCGCTTTCATAATGGGATATTGACTATCGTCTATATCGAATACATCGAAGTATTGGGCACTAACTAGCATTGGTAATAGTATAAACAAAAGTATTACTTTTTTCATTTTAGTTTTGTTGTTTTAGTACTTTAATTTTTTGTTTGTAGAGGCGTAATGCATACGTCTCCCTATTTACCACCTCGTCCTGGTCTTGTCCTAATATAGGTTGACAGTTTATAAATTGCAATTTTTACTATAATAATTCTCATAAACCTTCTGAGGTGTTTCCATATTAAGATTCATATGTGGTCTATCTGTATTATATAATTTTATT